>Ga0157374_10006036_pt1 | contig 10249 bp, 7 predicted proteins | sample M25metaG_FD_115308 | JGI IMG/M metagenome (GOLD analysis project Ga0157374, IMG submission 115308) | Miscanthus rhizosphere microbial communities from Kellogg Biological Station, Michigan, USA - M2-5 metaG | ecosystem: Host-associated > Plants > Roots > Rhizosphere > Soil | place: USA: Michigan... | reverse complement strand
TCGCCGAGGCCGTGCAGGTCGCGCTGCTCGGCGAACGCCGCCGCCTCGACGTCGGCCGCTTCGAGGGCGAGCGCTTCTGCGTGATGGCCGGGGCCGGCTTCGACGCGGCGATGATCCAGGGCGCCGACGAGCTCAAGGACCGTCTCGGCCGCGGCGCCTACGTGCTCGGCGGCGCCTCGAAGCTCAACACCCCGAGCTTCGAGGCCAAGATCAAGATCGATGGGACGCGCTGGTACAAGGGGCCCGCGAGCTGCGTCCTGGTCGGCAACGTGGGCGGCCTGTTCGGGGGCGTCGAGATGTTCGCCGACGCGCGGCCCGACGATGGCCTGCTCGACGTCGGCGTGCTCACCTCCGAGGGCCCCGTGCAGCTTATGCGCGCGGTCGCCCGAACGGCGCTCGGCAGCGCCCAGAAGTCGCCGTTCGTGCGGGCCACCCAGGGGCGCAAGGTGCGGGTGAAGCTCAGCCGCAAGGTCCCCTACGAGCTCGACGGCGGCGACCGCACGGATGTGAAGTCGTTCAAGGCCAGGGTCGAACCCGGCGCGATCACGGTATGCGTCCCGCGCACGGCGCGGGAAGAAAGCGGGGCGAAATGATCGATGAGCAGCCGGTGCAGGACCTCGGCGACAAGGCAAAACGCGAAGGCGACAACCTCGCGGGGGCCAAGCCACTCGGCTGGCTTGCCCGCGCGGGCCTCGTCGCCCGCGGGCTCGTCTATCTGATCGTCGGCGTGCTTGCGCTGGAGCTTGCGCTCGGCGTCGGGGGCAAGGCGGCCAACCAGCAGGACGCCTTGAAGGCGATCGCCGAACAATCGTTCGGCAGGATCCTGCTCGTCCTGGTCGCGATCGGGCTGGCCGGGTACGCGCTCTGGAGGCTCACCCGCGCCGCCGTCGGCCACGGCGCCGAACAGCGAGACAGCGCCACCGACCGGATCGCCGCGCTGGGGAGTGGCGTCGCCTACGCGATCCTCGGCGTGACGGCGGTGGAGATCGTCGCCAGCTCCAACAGCAGCTCGGGAACGCCGAAGGAGACGACCGGGGGCATCCTGGGGTGGTCGGGGGGCGCGGTGCTCATCGCGATCGCCGGGGCTGTCCTGATCGGCGTCGCCGCCTATCAGGCATATAAGGGCCTCGGCAAGAAGTTCCTCGAAGATGCCAAGACCGGCGAGATGAGCGAGGGCGTGCGCAAGGGCTATACCGCACTCGGCGTCTTCGGGCACGTGGCGCGAGCCGTCATCTTCGGGCTGATCGGCTACGGGCTGATCAAAGCCGCGATCGACTACAACCCGAAGGAGGCGGTCGGGCTCGACGGCGCCCTGCGCCAGCTCGCCGATTCGTCCTACGGCCCGGCGCTGCTGGGCCTCGTCGCCGCCGGTCTGTCGGGCTTTGCGATCTACTCGATGGCCGACGCCCGCTATCGCAAGGTCTGACCGGTCGTCGATGCCCGATCTCCTGATTGGCCCGCTGCTTCGCTACGTCTCGGAGACCGAGGCGACGATCTGGGTCGAGACGAGCGAGCAGTGCGAGGTCGAGATCCTCGGTCGCAGCGAGCCGACCTTTCGGGTCGAAGACCACCACTACGCGCTGGTCCGGCTCGAAGGCCTCGACCCCGACTCCGCCTACGAGTACCAGGTGGCGCTCGATGGTTGCCAGATCTGGCCGGCCCTGGAGGGCATGCCCCCGAGCACGATCCACACCCTGGGCGGCTCGGGCTCGCTGGAGATCGCATTTGGCTCCTGCCGCGTCGCGCTCCCGCACGAGCCGCCGTTCACCGACGGCGCCGACCATGAGAACGGCTTTGAGCCGGACGCGCTCTGGGTGCTCGCCAAGCAGATGGCCGAGGACGAGCGCTTCCGCCGTCCCGACCAGCTGTTCCTGCTCGGCGACCAGATTTACGTCGACGAGGGCTCGCCGAAAACTCGGGCCAAGATCAGGGAGCGGCGGGGCACCACGACGCCCCCGGGCGAGGAGATCCTCGACTTCGAGGAGTACACCTGGCTCTACCGCGAGAGCTGGCGGGAGCCGCTGATCCGCTGGCTGTTCTCGACGGTCTCGGTCTCGATGCTCTGGGACGACCACGACATGAGCGACGACTGGAACATCTCCCACTCATGGCTGGAAGAGATGCGCGGACGCTCCTGGTGGCACCGGCGGGCGATCGACTGCATCACGAGCTACTGGGTCTACCAGCACCTCGGCAACCTCTCGCCGGCCGAGCTCGACGGCAGCGAGGTCTACCGGGAGGTTCGGGGGAACCAGCAGGCCTCGGAGGCGCTCCGGTCTTGGGCCGACGCGATCGACGTCGATGCTTCCGGATCGCGCTGGAGCTTTTACCGCGACTTCGGCCGCACCCGGGCGGTGTTCATCGACTCTCGCGCCGGTCGCGTGCTCGAGGAAGACAAGCGAGCGATCGTCGACGCGGAGGAGTGGGACTGGATCGTCGATCGCTGTCGCGGCGATTTCGACCATCTGCTGCTGGCGACGACGGTGCCGTTCCTGCTCCCCCCTGCCTTCGATCGGCTCGAGGCCTGGAACGAGCGCCTCTGCGATGGCGCCTGGGGGTCGGTGATCGCGAGGGGCAGCGAGCTGCTGCGGCGCGAGGTCGACTTCGACCACTGGGCGGCGTTCCAGGACTCTTTCGCCCAGCTGAGGGACCTGCTCGCCGCGGTGGCGAGGGGCGAGCACGGCAAGCCGCCGAAGTCGATCGTCGTCCTCTCCGGCGACGTCCACAACGCCTACCTCTGCGAGCTGGGACTGCCCGGCGGCGACTCGGACCGCAGCCCGATCTACCAGGCCGTCTGCTCTCCCTACCGCAACCCCCTCGAAGAGAAGGAGCGGCGGGTCGTGCGGGCCGCGTTCGGACCCGTTCTCGGCTCGCTCTGTTCGGGCCTGGCGAAACTCGCCGGCGCTCCCGACCCCGGCTGCCGCTGGCGACTGCTCGAGGGACCCTGCTTCGACAACCAGGTCTCGACCCTGACTCTTGACGGCGACGAAGCGACGCTCCGACTCGAACGCACCGCGCCCGGCGATATCGATGCGCAGGCCCTGCTGCCGTCCTACGAGCACCGACTCACTTAATTTCGAGCCAAGGCAAGTCGCGGGCGGTGCCGTCCAGTTCCCGTGCTATGTTGCCAAATATGGCAACGCTTCTTGAACGTCGACAGGAGATTCGATCTCCTGATGTGGTCGGCGATCTCCCCCCTGAACCCAAGCCAGAAGGCCACTACGTCTTTCAGGGCCTAGGTCGCTCCGTTGTTGAGCACAACCACGGCCTCCACAAGTACCCCGCCAAGTTCGTTCCTCAGATTCCTCGCTGGGCGCTCGAATACGCAGACGGCAAGCCCGAGGAAGTTGTGCTTGATCCCTTTGGCGGATCGGGAACCACGGCATTGGTCGCGGCACTCCTCGGCCGCTCTGCGATCAGTATCGACGTCAATCCCCTGGCCCGAGTGATCGCGGCGGGAAAGGTCGCTCAGCTTCCTGACGATGTCGAGCCAGCCTCGCTGATAAACGAGATCTGCTCCGAGGCTAAGGTTGCAGTACCACGAATCGAATCCGAGCTGATCCCGTCGACGGCTTCTTACGGAATGCATCGAACCTGGTCGAATTGGTTCAATGCCGCCCACTTGTCCGGATTGATAGCGATCCGCGAGTCAATCGACCGAAAAGAGCTTCCGAGTGGCGTCAGAGATCTCCTTCTCTCCTCACTCTCGGCGATCGTAAAGGCCTGCTCCTTTCTCGACGAGAATCAGATCAAGGTTAGGTTCCACGCCGACAAGCGTCTTGCCGATCCTTTTGAGGCCTTTGCCAAGGCCGCGCAGCAGGCCTGTCAACAACAACGCGCGGTCACACCGCTCCTGGCTGATGTTCCCGCGCCGAAAATCTTGGTTGGTTCGGCGAGCGATCTGCCTCTAGCCAAACAGAGTGTCGACCGTGTGATCACTTCGCCGCCCTATATCAACGCCGTCGACTACACGATGACCCATAAATACAACCTCTTCGTGCTGGGGCTGGTTAGCCCCGAGACCTATGCACCCCACCGGCGCGAATACATTGGGATGACTGAGCGAGCCGTACGTGCATCGGATCTCTCCTCACCTCCTGACTCGGCACACCCGGTTGTAACTCCCTATCTCGAGGCCCTATGGGGCCAGGGCACGGCGGTCTCTCGGAACCGTGCTTTCGTGGTCGCGCAATTCTTCAGCGGTATGGCGGCTGCCTTCACGGAGATAAGTCGGGTTCTACGCCCTGGCGGCCTGGCGATCACGGTGCTTGGCGACAACCGGATTTGCGGGGAGTCAATCCCGACTGCCGATATCTGTGCGGAGCTAGCGGATGCGTCTGGACTCGGTATCGAACTGCGGTTCTACCATCACCTCGCCAACCTCTCCAGCATGCGACTCGCTCGCAACGTAACCGGTGGCAAGGTTCCTTACGAGACGATCCATGTCTATTCCCGTCGCTGAGCGGTTCGACCTCACCCAGCTAGAACGACGTTCCCCGCGGCGGCGCGAGGCAGACATCCATCCCTATTTTGGTCGCGTCGACCCGGCTCTCGCCGCGACCCTGATTAAGAATTACTCGGCCCCCGGAGCAACGATTCTGGATCCCTTCTGCGGCAGCGGCACTGTCTTGGCCGAGTCCCTGCTTGCCGAACGCTCGGCGATTGGCTGGGACTCCTCGCCGCTTGCGGTTGGAATCTCGATCGCCAAGCTCTCCTCTCCTGACGACACTGAGGTTGAGGAACTTGAGCGGCTCGCAAAGGAGCTGGTGCCCTGGAGTTCGACCGCGACCAAGCAAGTTGAGCTGCCAGATGATCGTGTCGTACCCGAGATGCCCCGCGTGCGCAGCATCTCGAAGTGGTTTGGTGATTGGGCCTTGGCAGAACTGGGTTTTCTCAAGTCTCGGTTGCTGCGGTGCGACACACAGCTCTCACCCACCGCACGGCTGTTGGCATGGGTTGCCTTTAGTCGGATCATCACCGGGGCTTCGAATCAAGAAGGTGAGTCGAATTACCGCTGTGTCGAAAAAGACCATCCACGTGGCCACGTCGTCACGATGTTCTGTGCGGCACTCACTGCCGTCGGCACTGCGGCACAGGCCTCACTCCCAGGGGTGGGCAAGCGCCAGGTGGTCGATCTCAGCCTCACCGCTGGCACCATCGGCTGGCCCGATCGGAGTGCAACCGTCATCGTCCGGGACTCACGGTCCGGTGACGCGGGAAGACAGAGAGCCGACTTGGTCGTGACGTCACCTCCCTACCTGATGTCGTGGGACTACGGCCTCTACCACAAGTTTCGCTTCTATTGGCTAGGTCTTGACTTGGACGGTTATGAGCAGACTGAGATCGGTCGTCATCTGCGCCGAAAGCACGATGACGTCGAGCGCTATCGACAGGACATGACAGCGACCTTTGAAGTTCTTCATACCACCCTCCGAAAGGGAGGGCGCATCGCGATCGTCAACTCTCCTTCCATCGTTTATGGGCACCAGGTAGACACCAACGAGATTCTCGGCGAATGCGCCGCGGAGGTAGGCTGGATGCTGGAGAGTTGCCAAGCGTCGCTCGACCTAACCGGTCCCCATCACGGTATGTATGGAAGCCTGGCGTCGCGTCGAGCGCGGGCTCCAGGCGGTCCAGGTAAGCAGGAGCACGTCCTGATATTCAGCCAGGCCGGCGGTTGAAGACCGGTGTGCCGGGAAGAGCGAAGGCGACCAAGAGGTCAACGGGCGCCCCGGCATGGGACTCAAAATAGGCAGCCGGAGTAACAGTCTTGGTGCTGCGACAGAAGCCGAGGCGAACCTTGCTGATGGGCCTGTCGGCAACCCCTTGAAGGGTATCTCGCAACTCCTTCCCGAGAGCACGGTAGCGGGAGAGACTCGGCATCGCCGTGGAGATTGCCGCATCGATCTCAATAAGAAGTGCAATCCCATCTTTGACCAACACGAGATCGGGGATCGGCCAACCCCGTTCCTCAACGGCGCGAAGGACCGAGCCTTGCGTCCCAGGCCCGCCACGTGAGTGGCTCGGAGAGTCGCGAAAGAGCAGGGTCCAGCCGTCGGCGAGGAGTGCTTCTCGTAGGTGGAAATTGCAATGCGATTGATCGATGTGTACCTCAGCCAAGAAATCTGACCTCATCAGGAAAGGTCATCGGAAGCCGCTTGTAGAGGGCGGTCGCTGCGACGCCGTCCTTGAAAAACCAGAAGTCCGGGGGGAGATACGTAAAGTCGACCCGAAGTCGACGAACCTGCTTCCCGGTGGAATCGAAGCAGTAGAGGTACTTGGCCGCGACGATCATCCCGAGGTAGGGGTCCATCTGCCCCGAACCCTTCTCGCGCCAGCTCTTTACATCTGGCTTGGCGCCGATCCTGACGACTACATCCTTCTCGCTGGTGTGGTCAATCGAGGGGACATCTGGGACGGGTGCGCCGTTGACACCAGGGGCAAGCAGCTGCTCGACCTGGTCAAGCCGGGTATCCACGATCCGCTTTGCGTCGCCGAGACGCCCTTCGATCAACACTCGCACATAGGCGATCAACTCCCGCCCGGCATCGAGTTCTTGCCTCGGCTCGTCCGGTGAATACCAGATCGGAAGGGTAGGAGAGTTCGGATGAATGAGCGAAAGCGCACGGAAGGTAGCGAGATACCGATGCAGGGCCCACACATCGCCGCGTTTGGATGGGTCTAGGCCACGGGTGCCTTGGAAGACTGCGCTCGGAACCCCGAGCGATGAGGCACGCGCTAGACGGGGGAAGCGCTGAAAGAGGTTCATGCGCACGATGTGCGTGGTGTCCTCAAGAACGACGATTGGGGTCTCGCCACGACTCAGCATCACGTCCGCCGTGCACCACTGAACAAGTTCCACGATCTTCCTGGGAGCAGCGACCGCGGTGCGGTACACGTCTACCGCACTGTCATTGCTAGTCGGCCAGTACTCGCCGTGTATATAGCGATTGCCGCGGACCGTCGGGCTGCGCTTCGCGACAAAGATCTTCTGGATCGCGGGAAAATGAGGGTCGGATCCCGCGCGCAATAGGAAGGTTCGCGCCTCCTCTGGGGACTCCGCCCAAAGCACCAGCGCCTCCCCAAGCTGACGGACAATGGCTGGTGGAACCGAAGTCCGGATCGGTCTTCCTGTCATCGTGAGCTGAACTCGCCTTTCTGAGTGCAGGCCTTTACCAAGCGCTATGGATCGAGTCTGTCGAAAACGAGATTCGCGAGCTCGACCCGAGCACGCACGCCAGCAACGGCCAGCTCAATTCGGTACTCGCGGAAAAAACTGGGGTCGACTTCAAGCTCGGCCGCGATGGCTTCAAACGCCTCCAGGCTGAGGTGCTTCCCCTCCTCGCCGCGAAGCGCCCGAGAGAGATGGGACGGGCTAATGTCGATCGCTGCAGCCAAAGCTCGGAGACTGGTGCCACGATCGCGCAACATTGTCGGGAGAACCTCCGCGATCACCTGATCGGTCCGAATCGGCTCGTTCGCCACCGTGAGAACCTACTCGTCGATGGTGATGATTAAGGAGCGAAGCCCTTCCGGGCGGGACGCATCTAGCACCTCGACGAGGTCTGGGCCTGTAAATCGCCTCGTCTCGCTCGACCGGGCGTGGCAGTGAGCGCGATGTGCGTGGCGTCCCACCGCCACCGGTTGCTCCATCGCAAGAGCTTCCTGAGCCTCCATGTCACCGGGGACTCGGCTAGTTCTATGACAAAACGGTAGCGTTCCCGTCCCTTCACTACCCCGTCAGGGCCTTGGTAGAGCGACGCGCATGAACATCGACCTTCTCGCGGGCCGCTTCGAGAAGCTGAGGCTCATCGACAGCGGCGGCATGGCCGAGGTCTGGCTCGCGAAGGACCATGGCCTGAAGCCGTTCACCTCCGACCGGCACGTCGCCCTGAAGATCCTTAAGCGCGATGACGTCGCGGACGAGAGCGCCCTCGCTCGCTTCGAGTTCGAGGGCGAGGCGATGAGCCGCTTCGATCATCCCAATATCGCCAAGGTCTTCGAGCCGGCGCGAGACGGCGATCAGCACTTCCTCGTCATGGAGTTCGTCGACGGCAACTCGCTACACAAGGTGCTCGTGGAGCGCAACGCCCCGATGCCGCCCGAGGACGCGGTCGAGATCGTCTCCCAGGTCTGCGCCGGGCTCGAGTACGCCCACCGCGAGCAGATCATTCACCGCGACGTCAAGCCGCACAACGTCCTGCTCGACGGCGGCTACAGCAAGGGTGGGCAGCTACTCGTCAAGGTCACCGATTTTGGCATCGCCCGCGTCAAGGAAGCCACGCGGATCACCAGGACCGGCGGCCTAGTCGGCACGCCCCCCTACATGGCGGCCGAGATCCTCAGGGATGCGGAAGCCTCCTTTCAGTCGGACGTGTTCGCCTGCGGCGCCCTGCTCTACCAGCTCCTTACCAACAGGGTTCCATTCGCCGGCCACGGTGTCTCCGAGATCCTGCGCAAGCAGGAAGAGGGGCCGCCGGCGCCGCCGGCCGCCCTCAACCCGATGGTTCCCACCGCGCTCAGCGAAGCAACCCTGGTCGCCTTGAGCTACCGGTCGGAGGCGCGTTACGAGAGCGCCGGGGAGATGAGCCTGGCGGTCAAGGCTGCTTGGGAGGGCGAAGACTTCGGGCAGCACCTGCCGACCCGCCAGCAGGCGCATACCAAGCTCACGACCGGGCGCACGCTCTACCGGCCCAACCCGGGGAGCGCCGGCCCGCGATCCGACTACGGAGAGCGGGAACCGTGGCTGCCGCTGCTCAAGTTCTTTGCCACCCTTGGGGCGCTGTTGGTGCTGTTCGCCGTCGTCCTACGGCTGACGACGGCGGTCTTCACTTTGCCGATTTGGGTCCTCGCCCTCGCAGCCCTCTGCATCCTCGCGGCCTTCGGACTGATTCGCAGCCCGGTCTTCGCCGCCGACCCGGCGGGGCGCCTGGCTGCCCGAGCACGCCTGAGAAACGGAATCCGCACGGCGTTCCGCACGCTCGTCATCTGTGGCCTGGCGGCGTACTGGTGCCTGCTTGGCTATCACCTGGTGGGCACGGTCAAGGAGGCGATCGAGCGCCAGCCCCTTCCCTCCCACCTCTGGCTCGAAATCGGCGGTGCCCTGCTCTGGGTCGCGGTCGGGCTCTTGCCCCTCAGATGGCTCCTGCGCTCTCGTATGCAGGTGGGCCGGCTGGCGGTCGCCGCAACCGTTCTGACTCTCGCCTGGACCATAGGCGCGGAAGAGCTGCCCGAAGCTCCCGGAACCGTGGCCCCGCTGATCTGGCAGAACGATTCGTCGCCCCAGCAGCAAGTCATAGCCGAGAGCAAGCGGTGGACGGCGATGCTCCACAGCTCGAATTCGAGCCTTGGCAACTCACAAACGCGAGCGCTGGCGACCGCGCTCAGGCGCAGTCGCAATCCCGTCCTGCGAGCCCTCCGCCACGCCAACACCCCTCACCGCCGCCACCTCGCTCGCCAGCGGGCGCGACGCTGGACGCGCTCGATGCGCCGCGCAAGACAGATCTGGCGAAGGCCCCGCTGCCGTCGTCACCGGGGTCGCCTCGTCATCGATGCGAGCGGGGCTGCAGCAAGATGTTCTCGACCCTGATCGAGCTTTGGGGAGACCGCCGCCAGTTGCGATGGGAGCCAGAGAGCGTCGACGCGCCACCCCTTCCGCGTCGGGCGCGCTGACTACGGCGACTGCGGCAGCTTGACCGTGCCGCGGGTGGTGACCGGAGCCGATGGAGGCGGCACGACGGGCCCGATGTCCCCGTCCGGGGCCTCGTCGAGGTCGACTATTACCGGGGCGTGGTCGCTTGGGCCCTTGCCCTTGCGCGCCTGGCGGTCGACCCATGCGGCGCGGACGCGGGCGGCGACCGGGGGGCCGGCCAGGATCAGGTCGATCCGCATCCCGAGGTCCCGGTGGAACATCCCGGCCCGGTAGTCCCAGTAGGTGAAGACCCGCTCGCCCGGCCAGCGGTCGCGAACGACGTCGCGCAGGCCGAGGGCTTGGAGCTCCGCCAGTGCCGCGCGCTCGGGCGCCGTCACGTGCGTCTGGCCGATGTAGGCATCGGGGTCGAACACGTCCTCGTCGGTCGGGGCGATGTTCACATCGCCGCAGACGATCGTCGCCTCGGGGCCGGAGGCCACCGCGTCTCGCAGCGCCGCCAGCCAGGCAAGCTTGTACTCGTAGTGCTCGGAGCCCGGCTCGCGCCCGTTCGGAACGTAGACCGACAGCACCCGGATTCCGCCACAGGTGGCGGCCACC
>Ga0157374_10006034_pt1 | contig 10251 bp, 9 predicted proteins | sample M25metaG_FD_115308 | JGI IMG/M metagenome (GOLD analysis project Ga0157374, IMG submission 115308) | Miscanthus rhizosphere microbial communities from Kellogg Biological Station, Michigan, USA - M2-5 metaG | ecosystem: Host-associated > Plants > Roots > Rhizosphere > Soil | place: USA: Michigan... | reverse complement strand
TCTTCAAGGCAATCGTTCCAGGCACGCTGGGTCGTCCCGCGGGTTACCTAAGTGACTGTGTCACAATCCATTCCTTCGCCCCCTCGCGGTCCACTATTACCCACAGCACCCCAGCCTTAATTCTTGCGGCGCTTCGCGGCTTTTTGTGGACTCGCTGCTCCACTTTTTTGCCCGCGCCTACAGTTTGCGGCGCAGACTCGCCAGGAAGGATCGCTGGCCCCATGACTAAGTGCCGTAATCCTGTTAACTTGGGGCCATGGTTCGGGAAATCTCCGCTGGCGGCGTGGTGGTAAGGCAGGCTGGCGAAAGCTGGGAAATGGCGGTTATTGAGCCGCAAACTGAGAATTCGGCCCGTCCGGCGAGAAAGACGTCCAAAAAGGCAGTGCTGGCTCTGCCCAAGGGACTGGTCGATCCAGGGGAAAAGCCGGAGGAGACGGCGCTGCGCGAGGTCCGCGAGGAAACCGGGCTGGTGGCCACAACCATCACCAAGCTGGCGGACATTAAATATGTTTATGTGCGGTCCTGGGGAGACCAGCAACGCGTATTCAAGATTGTTTCTTTTTACCTGTTGCGCTATGAATCCGGTGAAATTGATGATGTGTCGCGCGAAATGAGAATCGAAGTCAGGCGCGCTTTGTGGATTCCTCTGGAAGAAGGTCCGCGCAAGCTGTCATATCGAGGCGAGCGGGATGTGGTCCGGCGCGCTCAACAATATTTGAAATCCCATTCGGAGGTTTGAGCCATGGCGATACCGCACCATCACGAACACGTCGAGAGCCATTTCATGGCCACGAATACGGTGCGGGACATAGTCATTGGCATGGCCGACGGCCTGACTGTGCCTTTCGCTCTGGCAGCCGGACTTTCTGGCGCGGTGCAAAATACACGGCTGATCGTGGTGGGCGGATTGGCGGAGATCGCGGCCGGTTCGATCGCCATGGGACTGGGCGGATATCTGGCGGCCCGCGGCGATGCCGAACACTACGATCAGGAGAAAGAACGCGAGTATCGCGAGATCAAAGAAATTCCCGAAGAAGAGATGGCAGAAGTGGGACGCGTCTTTCAGTCATATGGAATGACGGAAGCGGAAAGTACCCCCGTGGTGGAGGCGCTTAGCAGGCGTCCGGATGCTTGGGTGGATTTTATGATGCGCTTCGAACTTGGACTGGAAGAACCAGACCCGAAGCGAGCTGTGACCAGCGCAGCCACCATCGCAGCGTCTTATATTGCGGGTGGACTGATTCCGCTTTCTCCGTACATTCTTCTATCGAATGCGGTGCACGGGCTGGCGTATTCCGCGGTTGTGACTTTGGCGGCGCTCGGAATCTTCGGATGTTTGAAAGGTCGTTACACCGGAACAGGTCCGGCGCGCAGTGCATTGCAGACCATGGTGATCGGCGGGCTGGCGGCAGCGGCTGCGTTCGGGTTGGCGAAGTTGATTTCGTGAGAGTCGTCTGTCATCAGTCGTCAGCCTTCAGTCGTCGGCCGTCACCTTGTGCAGTCGTCATTTTTGATCCTGCGGAGAGAACCTTGCTGGTGTCTTGGACGAACTTGCAGGTTCGCGCATAATTGAATTGTGAATTCCGAATTTGTAGCGCCGGCGTCCCGCCGGCTTTCGGGGAGGCATCTTGCCTTTCCGCTTATCGTATTGTCGCTGGCATTACAGGCGTCTACGGTCTCGATTGCCAAGACCAAGCGCACTCCTGCTCTCCCGGTTTCGGAGCCTGGATACAAGTCCGCGCTGGCTGCGGCGAACCGCTTTTTACAAGCCTGGCAGAATCAGGACCACGAGACCGGCCTTCTTATGCTGACGGACGTTGCGAAACAAGGCAGCTCGCCGGATCGCATGGAGAGTTTTTTCTCGTCAGGAAATGACGCAGCTTACGAGATCGCGCGCGGGCGGAAGCTCAAAGCGGGGCGGTATTCGTTTCCGGTTACGCTGTTTGTCTCCGGTTCGGATCAGAGTAAGTCGGGCCGTCCCCAGAGGTCGGAGATTGTGGTGGTTCTCGCGGGGAAAGATGAGTGGGCGGTCGATAAGCTGCCTTAGGGTGTTCGAATCGACGGGCACGCCAACGGCTCTTTCGCCCCTCCTGGGCTCGCGCTTTTCTTTTCCTGCCCCCGGGCCTATGCCCGGGGCTTTATTCTTTCGCCGCTTCGCGGCTGAATCTGAAGATCCCCGCTAGCCTGCGGTAACGATACAATCGTCGATGTCGCCGCTCCTCTGAGGTAGTCAATGAAGCGCATCCACAAAGTTGCTGTTCTTGGCGCCGGAACCATGGGCGCACGCATCGCCGCGCATTTTGCCAATGCGGGAGTGCCCAGCTATCTGCTCGATATTGTTCCTCCGGGGGCGGATGGTCCTGATCGGAACAAGATTTCCGTGGCTGGACTGGAAGCAGCGAAGAAATCCAAACCCGCCGCTTTTTTCGAACCTGGGCTCGCGCGGTTGGTGACTGTCGGAAACTTTGAAGACGATCTCAAGCGGTTGAGCGAAGTGGACTGGATCATCGAAGCGGTCGTCGAGAATCTCGAGATCAAGCGGGCGCTATTAAAGAAGATAGAAGCCATCCGCAAGCCGGGGACGATCGTTACTACAAACACCAGCGGCTTGCCGGTGGCGAAGATCGCCCAGGGTTTTTCTGACGACTTCCGAAAATCGTGGTTCGGTACGCATTTTTTTAATCCGCCACGCTACATGCAGCTGTTAGAGATTATTTCCACGCCGGAAACGGATCGCACCGCCATTGATGCCGTCGCTCACTTCAGCGACGTGAATCTCGGCAAGGGTGTGGTGTACGCCAAGGACACGCCGAACTTCATTGCCAACCGTATCGGCACTTTCTCCGTGCTCAACGTGATGCGACTGATGCAGGAGATGGACATGAGCATCGAGGACGTCGACGCTCTGACCGGCGAAGCCGTGGGATGGCCGAAGTCTGCAACTTTCCGCACCGTCGATCTGGTTGGACTCGACATTCTCGGGCACGTGGCCGGCAACATGGAGTCCGGCGCGCAGGAAAAGCCTCAGCCGAGCCCTTTGCCTGACTTCTATAAGAAGATGCTGGAGCACAAGTGGCTGGGCGATAAAACCAAGGGCGGCTTCTACAAGAAGAGCGGACCCTCAGCTGGGGGCAAAGAAGACGAACGCCTGGCGCTGGATTGGAAGACGCTGGAGTATCGTCCGCGGCAGAAACCAAGGTTCCCTGCTCTCGACATGGCGAAAAATATCGAAGATCCGGGAGCGCGCCTGCGGATGTTGCTTGGACTTGAAGGCAGCCCGCAGAAGGGCGATAAAGCTGGAGCGTTTTTTTGGGCGGTACTTTCTGATTTGTGGAATTACTCGGCCAATCGTGTACCAGAAATTTCGGACTCCATTGTCGAGATCGACCGCGCCATGCGCCTCGGATTCAACTGGAAGCTGGGGCCGTTTGAATTGTGGGATGCAGCCGGAGTTGAAGCCACCGTAGCTCGCATGAAGAAGGAAGGGCAACCAGTGGCTGCGAATGTCGAGAGGCTGCTCGCGGGCGGAAACAAATCGTGGTATCGGGACGATCCCAAAGCCGCTTCGGGCCGGGCATATTTCGATCTGAAGACCGGCAAATATGAAGTGGTGACAGTCTCGGCGGGCGTGTGGTCGGTCGAAGTGGCGAAGAAATCCAACGGCGTGGTCAAGAAAAACTCGGGGGCCTCGCTGGTCGACCTTGGTGACGGAGTCGGCTGCGTCGAATTCCATTCGAAGATGAATTCGCTCGGCGGCGACATTGTCGGACTTATTAGTCAGACCCTGAAGGCTGGTGGTCCGGGCGATGGGTTCGATGCTTTTGTGATCACCAATGACGCCGACAACTTTTCCGTCGGCGCCAATGTCATGCTGCTGCTGATGTCCGTTCAGGAAGAAGAGTGGGACGAAGTTGATCTTGCCATCCGGCAATTTCAGGGCATGACGCAAGCCATCAAGTTCTCGCCGAAACCCGTAGTGGTCGCGCCCTTCGGGCTGTGCCTGGGCGGAGGCACGGAAATCACTCTGCACGGTGCAGCGCGTCAGCCTCATGCCGAACTCTACGCTGGATTGGTGGAAGTCGGCGTCGGCTTGCTACCCGGCGGTGGCGGCTGCAAAGAAATGTTGCTGCGGGCGGTGGATAGCGCGGCGGCGATTCGTCCGGGACGGGGCGAGTCGATCGAACTAATGGAGGCGATGAAGAAAACATTCGAGACGATCGCCACCGGCAAGGTGGCAACATCGGCCCACGAAGCTCGGGGCCTGGGTTTCTTGCATGAGTCCGACAACATCACGATGAACCGCGAGCGTGTGCTGGCTGACGCGAAGGCCCGAGCTTTGGAGCTAGTCCGTGCCGGGTACGAACCTCCGCAGCCGCGCACTGACATTCCCGCTCCAGGGGAGAACGTTCTAGCCGCGTTGAGGTTGGGAGTGCACATCATGCGGCAGGGTGAATACATTTCTGATCACGAAGTAAAGATCGCCACCAAGGTTGCGGAAGTGTTGTGCGGAGGAAATGTGACCTCAGGCACGCAGGTGAGCGAGCAGTACATTCTTGATCTGGAGCGCGAGGCGTTCAAGTCGCTCTGCGGCGAGAAAAAGACGCAGGAGCGGATTCAGTTCACGCTGAAGACGGGGAAGACGCTGCGGAACTGAAATGCACGCGTAGGGGCAGAGCCTGTCCTGAGCGAAGTCGAGGGATGTCCTCACCTGCCCGGCGGACGTAGTCCGCGATGGCGAGCTTCGCTCGCCCGCCCAGACGGGGACGTCTGGGCCTACGTGGCCCGTGTGCTGCATCCAATATTTACTGCGATCTAGAGTTGCATAAATCGTCGAGTGGGAATGTCTTATGAGAGAAGTCGTCGTCGTTTCTTCCGTTCGTACGCCTGTGGGACGCGCGTTTAAAGGCACGCTGCGTGCTACCCGTCCTGATGAACTTGCGGCCATTGCCATCAAGGGCGCGCTGGAGCGCGTGCCGCAGGTGGATCCCAAAGAGATTGAAGATGTGATTCTCGGCTGTGCCACGCCGGAGGCGGAGCAGGGGATGAACGTTGCCCGCATTGCGGCGCTGCGCGCGGGTTTGCCGGTCGAGACTTCGGCGATCACTATCAATCGGTTCTGTTCTTCTGGATTGCAGGCGATTGCCATGGCGGCGGAACGTATCATGAGTGGCGGTGCGGAGATCATTGTGGCTGGCGGCGTGGAATCGATGTCGATGATTCCCATGGGCGGGCACAAGATTTCGCCGAATCCGTGGCTGATCGACCACTATCCTGACGCATATCTCACCATGGGTCTGACCGCGGAGCGGTTGGCGCAGCGTTTCGGCATCACGCGGCAGGCAGCGGACGAATTTTCGTTGCGCAGCCACCAGAACGCGCTGGCGGCGATCGCGGCGGGAAAGTTTGCCGATGAAACTGTACCGGTGAACGTAAGCTTCACGACGCCGAACGGATCGAAGCCGAAACGGCAGGAGATTGTTTTCAAAGTGGACGAAGGTCCGCGGGCTGATACTTCGATCGAGGCTTTGTTGTCGCTGAAGCCGGTGTTTCATGCCAAAGGAACGGTGACAGCGGGCAACTCGTCGCAGACTTCGGACGGGGCAGCGGCAGCTGTTGTTATGTCCGCGGAGCGGGCCAAAGCGCTGGGAATCATGCCACTGGTGCGTTACGTTTCATTTGCGACGGCTGGATACAAACCCGAAGAAATGGGGCTGGGGCCGGTGTTTGCGATCCCGAAGGCGCTCAAGATTGCGGGACTCAAGCTCGCTGACATCGATGTGATCGAATTGAATGAAGCCTTCGCCGCGCAGTCTTTGGCTGTAATCCAAGAAGGCGGGATCGATCCGGAGCGGGTGAATCCGAATGGCGGGGCGATTGCTTTGGGGCATCCTCTTGGATGTACCGGGGCGAAGCTTACTGCGACGATCATTCGTGAGATGAAGCGGCGTAATGCCCGATACGGAATGGTGACGATGTGCGTTGGCGGGGGCATGGGAGCTGCTGGGATCTTTGAGAATCTGAATTAACCACGGAGGCACAGAGTCACAGAGAAAACCTGCGTGACTTCATTCCCGTTCTACCTGCAAACTGATCTGATACTGCATTTTTGCATCACGTACAATCAGGTTAGTGGGTTCCTCCGTGTCTCCGAGGCTCCGTAGTGGAATTGACTTTTTAGGAGCGACAATGGCAACGATCTCCGCAGTTATCAGCACCAAAATTTCCGGCGGCAGCTTTCTGCTTGAAGAGCGCAAGGTTGACGAGGTTTTCACGCCTGAAGATTTCACCGAGCAGCATCAACTGATCGGGCAGACGGCGGAAGAGTTCGCAGTCAAGGAAATCCTGCCTAACGCCGAGAGGATGGAGCACAAAGATTTCTCCATCACTCGCGATCTCCTGAAGAAGGCCGGGGACCTGGGACTGAGCGGGGTCGAAATCCCTGAAGCTTACGGCGGGCTGGAGATGGACAAAGTTACCGCCGCCGTTATCGCCGATCACATTGCCAAGTACGCCGGCTTTGCCACCACATGGGGTGGACATACCGGTATCGGCACGCTGCCTATCGTTTACTTCGGAACCGAAGAACAGAAGAAAAAATATCTGCCTCGTCTTGCTGCTGGCGAGATCGTCGGAGCTTATGCCCTGTCGGAAGCATCTTCCGGCTCCGACGCTTTGAACTGCCGTGCCCGGGCACAGCTCTCATCCGATGGCAAGCACTACATCCTGAACGGCGAAAAGATGTGGATTACTAACGCCGGCTTTGCCGATCTGTTCACAGTGTTCGCCAAAGTGGACGGGGAAAAGTTCAGTGCGTTTCTGGTGGAGAGAACTTTTCCGGGATTTTCCATCGGTGCGGAAGAGCACAAGATGGGGATTCGCGGATCGTCTACTTGTCCGCTGATTCTCAATGACTGCAAGGTGCCGGTTGAAAACCTGCTGGGTGAAATCGGCAAGGGCCACGTCATCGCTTTCAACATCCTTAATGTGGGACGCTTCAAGCTGGGCGCGATGTGCGTTGGCGGAGCGCGGCTGTCGCTGGAGAACGCCATCGCCTATGCCAAGCAGCGCAAGGCGTTCAACAAGGTGATCGCCGACTTCGGTTTAGTGCGCGAGAAGCTGGCCAACATGGCGACTTTGATTTACGTCGGCGAGGCGCTAGTCTATCGCACCGTCGGCATGATGGATGTCGCGCTCAATGAAGTCGACAAGACCGGCTCCGATGCCGCCAAGGACACGCGCAAGGCGATCGAGGAGTATGCGGTGGAGTGCTCGATCCTCAAGGTCTGGGGATCGGAGATGATCGACTATGTCGTGGACGAAACCGTGCAGATTTATGGCGGCTACGGTTTTGTCGAAGAGTATCCGGCCGAGCGCGCTTATCGCGATGCCCGCATCAACCGCATCTTCGAAGGCACCAACGAGATCAACCGGCTGATCATTACCGGCTTCCTGCTCAAACGCGCCATGTCAGGACAACTGCCGCTGATGCCCGCGATCAAGAAGCTGATGGACGAAGTGCTCGCCGGGCCCAGCGTGGGAGAAGAACTGGAAGGGCCGTTAGCGGAAGAGCGCAAACTGGTAGGGCAGGCCAAGAAACTGGGTCTGTTTGCCGCCGGCGCCGCCACCCAGAAATATATGCAGGCGATTCAGGACCAGCAGGAAGTGATGGGAGCGATCGCCGACATGGTCATAGAGACTTACGCGATGGAATCCGCCGTTTTGCGTGCCCAGAAGATGGTTGAGCAGAAAGGCGAGGCGGCATCATCGGCGGCGGTCGCCATGACGCGCATTTATCTGTCGCAGGCAATGGACAAGATCGAATCAGCCGCGAAGAAGATTATCGCCGCCGTAGCCGAGGGAGACATGCTGCGCACGCAGCTGGCCATCCTGCGCCGACTGGTGAAGCATGAACCGTTCAACACGATTGAACTGCGTCAGCAGATTGCGCAGAAGGTGATTGAGCGGGGCAAGTACACGTTGACTTAGAAGTGACGGTACTCTGATTCGCGCCCCGACAGATATTCTTGGAGCTGGCTGATCGGTCGGATTGCTCAACACTGACCACTCCTAAAATCTCGCTGTTCGCGGCCGGATCATATGGGGCAGGTTCCTGTCCACAGGAATTGAAACCATGATTTCAATCACTTCTTTGCGGCCTTAGCCCACAAGCCATGCGTCGTTTGCGCTTTTGATTCGCCACCACTCAAAAGATTTCCTGGGGCAGCAAATCAGCACTGTCGGCGCATCCTAACCCTCCTGGCCTATGGGGGGTTATGAAAAAGTTGTTTGCGCTTTTCTTCGTCACTATTTTGTCGTGTGCGCTGGTTGCTGGCGATGATTCTGACGCCAATGCTGAAACGACTAGCGCTTTGACAGGCGATCAAAACACGTCCGTATTGCACGGTCATTACATCTGGAAAAGTCAGGGCTTTATAACTCATGATCACTTGCCATTCGTCGAGGCTGGGCAGTGGCCAAGGGCACCACTGGGGATCATCAGGATAAACGTCGATGGCACGCCACACTACCATCATTGCTCAACCTGGTGTGGTGGAACCTACAACATCAATGATCGTTTTGAAGGTGTTTTCGTAGCGCCTAAATATGGAGACACCTGTCACCTTGAGGTCACTGTGGACGGGTCGACGGCGTACTGCGTTTCCACCGACTCCACCTCTACGTGGATCGTAGAATTTACAAGGAGAGGAGATTGATGTCTTGACGATCCTTGGGGAACTCACAACGAATCGTCGCCACGGGCAAAGATGCGGGCCTCATCGATTGAAATGCAGTACAAAATTCGGAACCGAATCCTGGACTCGGATCTCCTTCACCACATAATTAGGTAACGTTACAACCACTTTATCGGGACAGTAAGCGCTTTGAGGCCAATCATACTCGTAAGAATAAATCTCTCCGTTGCTAAATTGCTGTCGGATCAGGAGCGAATGGTCATACCAGTTGCGCAGTAGGACATTTTTCTTCTCGTCGCTGATCTGAGTCATCAATATTCCGTCGTAGCTATAGTGCCTTTCGTGGCCCGAGGAAAATGTCACATCCGTCAACATGCCATCTGGGTTGTAGGCGTAACGGGTCCATTTTCCGGTGTCGTCCTCGGCTTGTACGACCCGGAGGTGATCGTCGTACTTGAACCTTATCCAACGTCCATGCGGCGTCCTGATTTCTTGCAAGTTGCGCTGCGGATCACGGCGGAGTTCCAGAAGATTCCCACTCGCATCCAGCATTTCTGTGGGCGCGCCCTGGGCGATATTCCTGGCGGAGTATGACTCCGGGAAACGGAGTTCGGAGCCTACACAGCATCTGAATATCCCGTTCCTTTCGATATTCGGTCAAAATAGAGAAGGTCACCGTCCTCCAGATCAATCAAAAGATAGGTATAGGGATTTCTTGTTCCCACGGGTGCGATGTCGAAGGGGTGATTACTGTTCCGGCCAAACGCGTGTACCGGATTGGAATGTACCCAATCATTGGAGCGATAAGAACGGTTGAGTGGAACGTCGAAAACATCGTTGAGCTCCAAATCGGTTTGCCGAAGAACGAAATTCCCGTAGCGAAGGTCGGCTTCTACCCGATCAACATCCCCCGTTTGAGTAGTGGGCATGGCGCACTTGCCAAACTGAGGAGCAGATCGAGGTTTGTCCAGCGACGCGAATACACAGGGAAACTCCCCGGCCATTCGCGGTGCCGGCAAGGGCGCATTGTTGTACTCCGCCGGAACGGCGGCTCTGGTGTGGAGTTTTATGTAGGCGGTGGGATCATACTCCACTGCTTTCCCCGAAATCAGGTCTATTTTCTTGTGTTGCCCCTGAATCAGGACTTCGAAGCTGCTGAAAATCCATGGCCCTTTACCTTCGCCTCCGATTACGTACGCGATCGCGTCGCCCTTGGGTCCTTGGGTAGGAATGGTGAGACGGGCTTCCTTCCAGCCCGTTTCATCGTGCGTAATGTCCCCATCGACGCTGGACGCAATTTTGAGGGGTTTCCCCAGAAACTGTACTACCATCTCATCTGATCCCGGCCAAGTAGATTCAATTGACGGAAACTGTCAGTTCAGGCCCGATCAATGTGCTGCCACTTGGGCCCCGACCATGTACTTCGGGCGATGGTCATTACAACCACGGGTGCTTCAAAATCTTAAGGTCAAAACATCGGCGGAGCGCCCGCTGCTTTTTCGTGTGCATAAACCGTGCCAGAGGTAGGTGGGGTGTTTTCCGAACCGGGGTTCATTTT
>Ga0157374_10006033_pt1 | contig 10252 bp, 9 predicted proteins | sample M25metaG_FD_115308 | JGI IMG/M metagenome (GOLD analysis project Ga0157374, IMG submission 115308) | Miscanthus rhizosphere microbial communities from Kellogg Biological Station, Michigan, USA - M2-5 metaG | ecosystem: Host-associated > Plants > Roots > Rhizosphere > Soil | place: USA: Michigan... | reverse complement strand
TGGTGCTCGCCGAACGGCGATCGGGGCACGTCATCATGCTGCTCGTCGGGTTGTTCGCGGCAGCCATGCCCGTCATGCACATGAGGGGGGCGCATTACGGCGAGATCGCCAAGTCCACCGGCGACTTCTTCTTCGTCTGGACACTCTGGGCGCTCGGCGGGCTCGGGGGCCTCACCTTCATCCTCTCGGCGCGCGGACTGTGGAGTCTGCGACGGGGCCAGCCACGGTAGTCCAACAACCCGAACATGGAAAGGCCCGATTTGGAGGCTCTGTGCTGCCCTCGGCCCGGATAACGAGCAAACCGGAAGTCAATTTCTGCAATCAGGCGTTTGCGCAAGCTTGCGCTTTTTATTCGTCTTTTCCGCCCTCAATGCGCGATATGACGATTTATCCCCAACTGCCAGTTTAGAATGGCGCCCAATGACCGAATGGAGCCTTCACTATTTTTCGTGGGTTGATCGGCGACGGAGAACCGAATCGCAAGGTCGGGGAAGTTTTTCGATTGGTTTGCACTTGAATTTTGGTCGGAACGCGCCCGACGCAACTCCCTTCTGTGCAGTGTGGTCCGGAGCGGTTACCTTCGGCCATGTACCTTCGTCACATTGATCTGTCCGTCCCTGGAATCTAAAGAAGTGAAAGGGATTCCAGGTCAATGGGCAAGAGACACTTCGTTGCCGTCCACACAGACTCGGGCTGCCTCGTAGCCTGCGGTCACAAACACCAGAATGTCGCGACTGCCACGGCGTGCGTGTCGCAGCCTGGCGGGTACGTGGTGGCCGTTCGCAGGCGGAAGTACCTGCCGCTAACGGAGGCAGAAGACGCGGAGTTTCAGCAGCTGATGTTTGGAAGCGGCCGTCTCAAAGGAACCACTCCTGATTGTGGCGAGCTCTTACCTCACTTTGAAACCTAGCATAGCCGACAGATCGCACCGTTATTCTGATTTCGTACAATTTCGTACAGATGTGTGGTTCGGTTGCCTGTGCAGCGTCTGCTGATGCTATCCTCGCGCCATGCCGCACGACGACGTGCGCGAAGGCCAGCAATCTGACGACGCCAGAAACAGACCACTTCTTAAGCTGCACGCGATTTGAGAACAACCAGCGACTGCCGGTGTAAGGGCATCAAGTAGCGGAGATGTGAAAATCGTACAGGTCACGATTGTGTTGCTCTTATTGGGCATGATGAGTTGCAGGAGGCCGCATTCCAGCGACCTCCCTGGGACGTGGATGATGAGCGAAGGGTCACGCAAAGTCCTGCCGGCAGCGCTGCAGAATGCTGCTGCAAAGATTGTGCTGATAGGGACGGATCCTTCTTTGCTTCGAATCTGCCAGGACTATTCTTTGTCCCAGGACATCGCGATGCCCGAATGGAGTCCGGTAGTGGTACCTGGATACTCGTTACGCACGACGGTGAAGACCAAGTGCAACTTGATTTCCGAGAAATAGCAGATTGGAAGACTGGGGTTCCGTATGGTACGCAACTTAATATCTCCAGGGGATGGTCAGGCATAACTCTCTATTACTTTCTAGGCGATGCCGACGAAGGCGTGAAAGTCGATCTTGAAAAGAAGTTAAATAGCCCTTAACCCAACAGGTTGGGCGCGATGCTGATTCAGAATCCATAAAGGAAGGGCATGAATAAGCAAATAGCCGACGGCCTTGAGAATCTACAGAAGCACCGTGGACGCCTGTCCGCCGCGGAAGTGCTAAGACGTTACAAGGACGACGACTTGCCTGCGTTTGCTGGGATTGAGTTGACTAACGTCAACCAAGTGGGCCTATTTGGTGAGCGTCCGCTCGATATAGCCGCTACTCGCGGGAACCTCGATGAGATTTATGCGCTGGTTGATGCAGGAGCGGATATAAACGCACCTGGCGAACTGGGGAATACTGCCCTTCACGAGGCGACCTCGCAAGGACACTATGAGGCAGTCAGAGTCCTTCTGCAGCTCGGAGCTCAAACGAACATACAAAACGAGTTCGGTCAAACGGCCTTGGACATTGCCTCCCTGCGCCAACGTGACAAACTTGTGGTCCTACTTACGAGCAAGCGATAAGGTGGGTCTAGAGTTGTTGACGAGTATCCCTACTCAATATACACCGAATCCGGATCGTCCACGCAAGGATTGCCATATCTCACAGGAGTTGTGGCCACGTCTGTACGATGTTTCATTACAATTAATACTCGCACATAAATCTGCGGGCCTCACTGACGGGGGTTAAAATGGCTGCCCCACCCTTTCCCGGCAGTTTGCTAAAAAAGGGTGAGGGCTCCACGGTCGGTGCTGCAGAACCCACATACCTCGTGATCCCATTATTGCTTGCAGGAATCACTTACCATTTTGACGTCGGTGACCTTCAGATGTCCGTGCTCACGATTGTCTTTCTTGACGCCGGCATCGTGGGCCATATCTTTGGTGTCTTCCTTCATGTTATGCGCGGTCGCATTAGAGACAACGCCCGTTGCCGTAACCGTATGTCCCACGTGCTCGGCCAGCGAGACGTGGCTGCTGCGTACTTCCCAGGTGCTGCCGTCTTCTGCGGTTAGATTGAATTCCTTAGCGTTGTCGCCCTGCGACAGGCAACCGGTAATCGTCCGTGTGTCGGATTTATCTTTCGAGTCGTCCGCCATCACCCACAAGCACGCGCTGCAAACTAGAGCCAGACACAGAATTAGCTTCTTCATTCTTCCTCCTTAAAGTCTTTCCTGATAAACCGGAGATTCGATGGCTCCTTACCCCGAAGAGTTGCAGAAGAGACGAAATAAGGTTCTATAATTCTTGGCATAGCCAGCGGCCTCCCGTGATTCCCGACCACTTGCGAACGAACGCTCACTGTCCAATAGTTTCCCATTCTGGGAGTAGTCAAGGGAAAACTTAGAATCTGACTGTGGGACCGAAAGTGATCCGCAGATTACTGTGCGCGCCATGGTTGAAATAAATTTCGTCTCCGAGTTCCAATCGCAGACCCACAGGCCCCAGAACCGCTTCCAGGCCGGCTGCAGGATAGATCGCTGCCTTCAAGTTGGAGGTGCGAATGCCGGTGAGGGCGCTTACGACGTTGCTATAGGGAACAAGACTTGGGCTAAGCCGTAAGTCCGCGAAACCACCTTTAAAGGTGATGAATGTACGAAATCCACCGTGCGGGGATTGAAGCTTCGGACCGAATAAACCGTGCGTTACACCAATCGACGTGCGTCCGATGGCGATAATATTTCCGCTCGCGATGTTGCGAAAAGCTTCATCGAAGTTGACGCCGTAATCGTAGGCCAGTTCTCCTTCCATCATCACGATGCGATGCACCCGGTAGCCGAAGCGCCCGCCTACTCCGAAATTGTTTGCGCTTGTCTGTGAGACGCTCAGATAGTCGAGAAATATGCCAACTTCGACGCGTTTCTGTGCGAGCAAGAGCGAAGGACTTTCAACAAGCAAGAGAGCGGCCGCTAAAAACGCAAGTTTGCGCACGCGACAGAAACGACCAGATTCCTCAAGACGATCTTGGATGTGCGCAGCCGATTCGAGTGCAGCTGCAGACAAGCCAATCAATGCGACCCAGCTTCCTGTTTTCGGACCGCGTGTGCGTTCTCTTTCACAGCTCTTTTAGAATCAGGGTTACCCAAGTCTAGGCCGAACGATGGGTGGTCATAAGTGCCGGTGATTCTCACCGGCATCATGTACCCGGCTCGTTTCTTCTTAAAGAGAGGCTGTAGCACTTTTAACAACAGGGTTTTCACGCCGTGCGTTGACTTGGACGGTTCGGAATCGGTTCTTAAACTTCCGTGCAGATCAATTGTTTCGGTAAGCAAGTTGTAGGTTCCCTGCATTTGAGCCCAGGCCCCGGGTACAGTGAAGGAAAGATTAGAGAATTTGGCGGTGCCATCTTTCAGCACCACGTGCCCCTTCAGATCAGAGAGTACCGTGTCAAAATCATCTCCGTAGTTTTCTTTCTCCGCGGGGTGAGAATTCTCATCACCAAGGGCACCTTCGCTAAGATGGTTTACATCCTGCTGGGTTTCGAATTTTGTGAAACTTGCAGAGTCGATTCCGAAATCACCCTCCAACTGAACCCGCTCAAGAAACTTCTGCTTTCCTGGCGGAATGGATACCTTAGCGTGAAAGCTGACTGCCCCGGACAGCGGCGCCCGCGGCGAGCGGACGAAAAGCAGTAGAAAGTCTTGAATCCGCCCGTTTTTTGTTGTCAACTCCAGCGAGGCCGTCTTTCCCCGCTGCCCGTCAGCTCCGGCAACATTGCCTTCCGTCCACACCGTCGTTTTCCTGAAACTAGCCGCTACTCGCTGCAGAAGTGTATCGCCATTGTCGCCATTGACCACGGCATGGAATTGAGTCCGCAATTCCACCTGATGAGAACTTGATGTGACGCTAAAACGCGGGGAATCGGTTCCGCCTTGTACCTCCATGCTACGCAGTGTGCCGGCAAACTTGCCGGACGAAAATAGCTGCCCTGCGATGCCACGGAACACTCCCAGATCGGCATGCTGAAACAGGTACGCTCCGGAGACTGCTGTTTTGGCCGCGTCATCGGGATTCCACGGGCCGAATTTGCCCGAGGCGATGATTTCCCCAGGCGGCTGAGGGTTTGAAAAGTTGGCATGAAACGATGCCGGGACCTTGCTGCCAATAGAGCTGAGCACGAAATGGTAAAAAGAAAACTTCAGCGGGGGCTTGTCCACATTTCGCGACGCGACTTCGAGGACAGCTCCGTCTGCGATCAAGTCTTCGATTTCAAAACGCGATCTCTCGGGCGTTTGAAAGTGCTCTGAGCCCTTGGCCGGTATCAGGAGATGAAGTCCTTCGGCACTAATACGGCGTAGACGCTTTGCGAAGAGGCCGAAAAAGCTACTCTCGATCCTCAGCCTTTGAATGGTGATCAGTGGTGGCGAGCCAGCAGCGGGATTGTGCTGAAACCTAACGTTTTCGAGCACGCAGCCGGGGCTCGGGAAGTACGTGGCGTGAAAATGATCCACGCCCACCTTGCTCTGGCTCGCTTTCTCCAATTCTTGCAAGACTGCATCGCGCCGGAATGGCCAGTGCCAGCCTACAAAGACGAAGGCCGCAATCAAAACCAGTGCCACAGCTAGTCCGGCCGACACTATGATCTTCGAATTTTTGCTGGGCAACATGAAATTGGGTGTGCCTGCAGATTGAAAGGGTGTGAGGCTGACGCTTGACTCCGAGTGGCCTAAGTATTCTGTGTGCCTCACAGCGCATGAAGGCCTGGCCAACAAACTGTTTGGCGAGCTGTCATCGAGGTCGCAGACCTGCACCCTGAGCCGAAGCCGATCCCGAATACCGCCGAAGAATCCAACCCACCTTGTTCACTAATTCCATAAAAAACCTCCCTCATGTACTCGCAAAGCGAACGGCGGCCCGGGTTGTACCGGACCGCCCAATGCTGAAACTGTCCAAAGCTAGAGTGACGCTGCAGGAATGATCAGTTCCTGTCCCGCCTCGATCTTGCCGGGGCCACCTCACTTTGAATAGCGACCAAAACAGATTGATATTGTTGCTTAAGTTGTTCCAATACGTCAGCCATTTCTCCTTTGCGGAGCTTTCCGCTCCAGCGATTGTCGATCAATCGGGAAAGAGCAAATGCTGAATGTCATTCCGCTTTGGTACACCATTCACTCTAGTGCTTCCCTCGATGGTTAGCTCTCCGGTTTAATAAGTATGTTCCAAATATTTCAACCTGATCACTCTTGAGGGCGATCCCGGCACTACGGACTTGATGCCCCTCTGCGCGACCTTGCGGAATTTCACGTTCGTAACCATCTGCTAGCTGTGCCTGAGTTGCAGCAGTAGAAATTCTCGCTGGCTAAAAGCGCCAAAAGCTGCTTCATAAAACGCGAGACGTGTGGCAATCCGCTGGCGACACCGCGGCCCCGGGCCCTGGAAACCGAGCAAAGCTCATTTCCTTCCCCAGAGCTGCAACGGACAGCGAGGGCCCGTGGGGAGAAGACTGGAAAGACCAGAGTAGAGAAGACGGCATCAGAATCAACAATGACATTAGCCGAGAAGTCAGTTGTTGCCAGCCGGTTCAACCTGCAGACAGCGGCAGGGTTAGTGATCGCAATTGCGGCGCTATATCTCGCTCGCGAAGTTCTCATACCGCTTGCCCTCGCACTCTTGCTGAGCTTCCTCCTCGCGCCTGCAATGGTTCGCTTACAGCACTGGGGTTTGGGAAAGACTCTGGCTGCGCTGGTGGTGGTTGCGCTTTCTTTTGTGGGGCTGATCTTCATATGTTGGGTGGGTTTTGGGCAAGCTTACAATCTCACGCTTGAGCTCCCTGCATATCGCCAGAACATCAGCACCAAACTACGTGCCCTAACTCCCTCAGGACTGCCCCACTTTGGAGAAACCCAAAGGATGCTCGGAGAAGTCAGCAGAGAACTCATTACCCAAAAGCCAGGCCAAAAATCCCAGACTTCGTCCGGCCAGCCAAAGAGCTCTTCACAGCCTATTCCTGTCGAGGTACGGCAGCCGGAGCCTACCCCGCTGGAATTTCTGGAAAAGACTGTGGGATCCGTCCTTCGGCCGCTGGCGACGGCCTTCATTGTGCTCATCTTTGTCATTTTCATGCTTCTTGGGCGGGAGGACCTAAGGGATCGGGTGTTGCGTCTCGCCGGCAGTAGTCGCTTGTACATGACGACCCAGGCGCTTGATGACGCGGCACGGAGAGTAAGTCGTTACCTTCTGATGCAGTTCGCCGTGAACGCAATCTACGGGGCATTGGTTGGGCTTGGATTACTTCTGATCGGCATACCACATCCGCTAGTCTGGGCTGTCCTAGCAACGTTGCTGCGCTTCATCCCCTACGTGGGCCCGTGGATTGCCGCAGCTGGCCCTATTGTTTTGGCAATAGGCGTGTCCCCGGGTTGGAGTAAATTCGCGTGGGCGCTTGGACTCTATGTGGTTTTGGAGGTGGTTGCAGCTAATTTTGTTGAACCTTTCTTATATGGTTCCTCCACGGGAATCTCAGCCCTTGCCATCTTGGTGGCCGCTGTTTTCTGGACCTGGCTCTGGGGACCAGTTGGTTTGCTACTCTCGACACCCCTCACCGTGTGTTTAGTGGTGGTGGGACGTTATGTCCCTCATCTGGAGTTCTTAGGAATACTCTTTGGCGACGAACCAGTACTGTCTCCGGCCCAGCGTTTTTATCAGCGGATGATCGCCAAAGATGCCGAGGATGCTGCGGAACTTACGGAACAACTTCTCAAGGACAAATCCGTGATCGATGTGTACGACGAAGTCATTGTTCCGGCGATGAGTCTGGCTGAAGAAGGTCGGCACGGTGGTTTTCTTGATGCAGAAACCCAAGTCTACTTCTTGGAGAATACCCGAGAGTTGGTGGAAGAAATTGGAACGAGGGGAGTGTCGGGTTCGGGAGAAAACCGCATTTGTACCAAGATCATTTGCCTGCCGGCGAAGGATGCCGCTGACGAATTGGCCTGCCAGATATTAGCGCAGCTGTTGCCCAATACTCCAGTGCAGGTGATGCCCCTGGGGATTTCGACCAACGATCTAGTAAAGGCAATGCAAACTGGGCGAGCTGAGTTGGTCTGCATCTCGGGAGTACCGCCCCAAGCGGCTCGCCAAGTCGCTGTCCGTTGCAGACATTTGCGGAAGCTCTTTCCAGACCTGATCATCATGGCGGCGGTTTGGAGTGATGGGGATCTGACCAATGTTCGCAGCAGAATTCCGGTCAGCGATGCCAACCATGTTGTATGTACGTTGAGACAGGCTATCGAGTACATCGCCAATATCGAGAACCCAGTTTCCACCCCAGCGGACTCGTCCCTGAAGCCAGCAGATGACCAAGCCGCGGAGGAACAGATCTCGGCCCTCAATTTGCTAGATACCTCGAATGCTCCCATTCAAGATGTCTTGGACCGGATTGTTCAAGATGTAGCCAAGACCTTGAACACCCCAATTGCTGTCCTTTCTGTAACCGACGAAAAAGGAAAGGTTTGGAAATCACAATCCGGGTTGCCTTCTGATTTGGCTTCGGGTGTCGAGACCATAGAACATTTCCTCGGAAGTTCGAGCGGAAAAGAGAAATCGACAGTGGTGATCGAGGATATGGCGAACGATCAGCGTTTTACTAGTAGCCCCTTGCTTTGTGAAAAGGGAATCCATTTTTGCGCAGTTGAACCGTTGCTGAATAGGAATGGGAAAGTACTGGGATCACTGCTAGTGCTCGACACTCGTACGAGAAATATCAGTCAGCAAGAGGAAGAATTGTTACACACGGGAGCGAAGGCGGCCGTAGAAGCGCTCGAAATTCGGACGGTGGCGCCAGCTGAGCCAGAGATGAACGAGAATAGAGAGCTTAAAGGGTAGTCCCAAGAGGACTGCTGCCGGATCGGGGCGTAGCCAAAGGTCTTGTGCCGATTCAGGTCGAAGACCACGAATTATTTCTGGCGAGACTCGAACATTTGCGAAGCTTCGCTAACGCGAAAGCCTGAGCGAAAAGACGCACGCAAGCTGGCGGATCTACTACACAGCCACCAGCTCAGTCCGGTGTATCACCGAAAGCTTGGAACCTGCACCTTAAAAGAGTTGGGGCGGAGCTGTTCGACCCTCGCCAAGCATGTGACCCGGGTGATGAATTGGATTCAGTCTGTGTAGCGAAGTTGGGCCATTCCCTGTGCGGGCACAAGCGTCCACAATGTGAAGGCTAAACTCGCGGACGCTCTTGCCGTTTGCCTACGAAGACAACGAAAATTATGGCCGCCCCGGTCGCAATCATCCCGGCAACGATGAACAGGGTTGGATGCGCATGCTGCGGAATGAAGGCGAGTATCTGCCGCCCGTAGCGGGCAGCCAAGAAGGCCAGAAGTGTGTACCTGACGATTCGTCCAAGGGTAAGCGCGAACAGGAATTTTCTCACTGGATATTGCATGGTGCCCGCGGCAAACAAGAATGGAAGCATGGGCACGGGTGGCGGGAGTAGGGCAGGAATGGCGATCGCACCCAAGCCCCAACGCTCGAAGATCTTGTATGTCTTTTCCAATTTCCTGGCCGGGAACCTACGCGCGAGCGTTTCCTTCCCTCCTTTGCGAGCAAGCCTGTAGGTAACGAAGCCTCCTATCACAGAACCCGCGGTCGCCATCGAGGCGTAATAAAACCACAAGCGTTCTTTGCGCGCGGACAGGAATATTGTCAACACATCCATGCTCCCAGGTAGCGGGATAACGGAATTGTCGAGCAACCCGAGCGGAATGAAGCCCAGACCGCCGAGTGTGTAGATCCAGTGCCTGGCGCTTCGCGCCATAGTACCTGTCGCGACTGTTAGGAGAGCGAACATCTTCCCAACTGTTGTCACCAGGCGATTGTACTCATCGACCGGTCGACCAGCAGAAGAATTCAGGGTCGCCCGGTTTCAGGGCCCTTTCTTGGATCGTTCGATACCCCTTGGTGTGGCGAGTGCTGGAAAGGAAGAAGTGCGGTGCAGCGAAATCATAAAAAGGTGCTGGGACGACTCTCAGCACCCATTCCTCGTGCATCTAGCTTACAGCTCTAACATTCTCAGCTTGCCAGCCCTTAGGGCCTTTGGTGACGTCGAACTGCACGGCTTGGCCTTCTTGTAGACTGCGAAAACCGCCCCCCTGAACCGCTGAGAAATGCACAAACACATCATCGCCACTCTGACGGCTGATGAAGCCGTACCCTTTGGCATCGTTAAACCATTTAACTGTTCCTTGTTCCATTGATATACCTGATTTCCATTTTAGATTTGCCGAGGAAGAATCGCTGCGGGTGAGAAGGGTAACGCTGGTTGGCGAATCCGACTTTCAACTGCGGGTCAATCAATCTTAGCTATGCAATTATACACCATGAAAGTCAGACCCGCTGCAGAAGCCACCGGTTAACAGGGATGCGGATCGCCGATCCAGAGTCCAACCCAATCTTGCCGAACTCTTCCCGGCTTCTTATCACGCGATTCGCCTACGACGGCGGAACTCAAAGTAGCACGTGCGGAACGGAGTTCCACAATAGGTGCCGGATTCACAGTGGGGTCAACGTTCTTGTCCCTGGGATGCGAAACCCGATCTAGCGACGTCTTCCCATCTTTATCCCTCATCGGTGCCAGACCAAGAGACGAGGGCCCAATTGCTGTCCCATCTCTGCAGAATGAGGTGCGTCGGGACGAACTCAGATTCGATTTTGTTATTCAGAATAAACGGGGTGAGGCTGGAACCGCTCGCCGCAACGAATTCGCAATGGCAGGTTAAC
>Ga0157374_10006032_pt1 | contig 10254 bp, 6 predicted proteins | sample M25metaG_FD_115308 | JGI IMG/M metagenome (GOLD analysis project Ga0157374, IMG submission 115308) | Miscanthus rhizosphere microbial communities from Kellogg Biological Station, Michigan, USA - M2-5 metaG | ecosystem: Host-associated > Plants > Roots > Rhizosphere > Soil | place: USA: Michigan... | reverse complement strand
GTCATCGCCGTCGGAGGGTATTTCAATCTCGGCTTCAGCTACGAAGGCCCGCAGCCCCGCCTCGATTCGAACCTTCTCGGCCAGGACATATTCACCTGGGTCCATGGCAAACACAGCGTGAAGATCGGCGCAACCTTCGAGCAGTTCGGAGTCGACAATCCCTACAACGCCGACAACGACGGGCTCTACACGATGACCGGTGCGGGAGAATTCTCATCCGGCGATCCCGCCATCGATTTCGTACTCGGCATTCCAGACACTTTCACCCAGACATCAGGAAGCACCATCGCAGCCACCTCCCGCGAATACTACGCATTCGCGCAGGACAGCTGGAAAGTGACCTCTGACTTTAACCTCAACTATGGCATGTCCTGGGATGCGGAAACTCCGTGGGCCAATCATCAGTTCGGTGGGATTGCCATCACGTGTTGGCAGAATTCAAATGCATCCTCAAAGGTCTTCCCTGGAGCACCTCCGGGACTTCTCTATCCAGGTGACCCAGGCTGCACGAACTACGGCGCAGCTACCGTAAAGTGGAATCACTTTGGTCCGCGCCTCGGCTTCGTCTGGTCCCCTAGCGCTGGCCCATCTGCCCTGATCGGCAACTCCAGCGGCCATGCTCTCGCGATACGCGGCGGCTTCGGTGTCTACTTCAACCGCGATCAGGAAGAGGAAGCACTTCAGAATCTGTCCTCTCCTCCATTCCTGTACCAATCGCGGGGTGCTGGCGACGTGGGCGGAAGCCCCTCGTTAGCCGATCCGTTTACGGACGTGGCAGGCAGGCCCGGAGCATCCATCACCAACCCATTCCCCTACCAGCGGCCCCAGCCCGGCGCTACCCTCGATTGGGCTAATAACTACGCCACGCTCGACTTGAGCCAGCCAGGCAAGAACTATCTGCCGTCGTATACCTACAACTTCAACCTGAACGTCCAGCGCGCAATCGGCAACAAAATGGTTGCGCAGGTCGGATACGTGGGCTCACTGGGCCGCAAGCTTGCCCGAACCTACGAAGGCGATCCCATCACTCCGCAAGGCCATGACGCCTGCCTCGCAGACGCGGGTTGTACCGCCGCAATCGCCCAGGTCCATCTCTTTTATCCCCAGTTCACCGCCCAGCCCGCAATCGTGCCCGGTTCCACGGCCGTCCTGCCCAACGGTATTCCCTGGTACCTCAGCGTTGCCCAGCAGGGCTCAACTGGCGCATCGAGCTATCACTCGCTCCAGGCGAGCGTGCAGCAGCAGGTCTCGCACGGACTCTACTTCACCCTCTCCTATACCTACTCCCATGCCCTCGATAACTCGTCAGGTTACGAGTCGTCCTATGGCAATGGAACTCCAAACGGCAGCGGCGCGCTCAACGGTCGCGGGGTAAACTTCACTCCCGGCTTCGAATATCTGAACTACGGAAACTCCGACTACGACGCGCGCCATCGCTTCGTCGCCCTTTATACCTACGAAGTTCCAGTGCTCGCATCCATCCGCGACAACTTCATCCTCAACGAGTTGCTTGGCAAGTGGCACGTCGCTGGAACTACCGCACTGCAAACCGGCTTCCCCGTCACCATCTCTCAAGTCGGCGCCTACCGTTCCGGTTGGTGCGATGCCTACACCTACTACGGTTGCGGCGATACTCCCAATCTCAGCGACTTCCATATCAAGAGGTTGGATCCACGCAACGGAGATGACGCTAACGACAACGGTTTCTTCGACACTTCGAATTTCTCTCCAGCGCCGGTCGGCACCTTCGGAAACGTCGGTCGCAATTTCTTCCACGGTCCTGGATACAACTACTCAAATCTTCAGATCTTCAAGGACTTCCCGCTGGTGAAAGACGGACACGTCTATGCCCAGCTTCGCCTCGAGTCCTACAACGTCTTCAATCACACAAACTTTGCTCAGCCGGATGGAAACTTCGCAGACTTCAAAACCTTCGGCAAGATCAAGGGAGTCATTCAGCCCGCGAACTTCGGCGTGTCCTCAGGCGATCCTCAGCCCGGTCGCGCAACCCAGCTCTCAGGCAAAATCTACTTCTAAGGAAATCGATTGCAGACCGATTCCCGGCGGCGCAGATTCAACCGAATCTGCGCCGTTCCTCTTTCACTCCACGCTTCTACTCCGCATCGCGAACGCAGCGGAATCCCACCGTCCCCGACCGGTCGTAGCTCGGACCCATCATCAGCAGCTTGCCGTGTTGCGTGTTCTTGTAGGCCTGCGGAAAATACCAGATCGATCCCACCGGCCTGTAGTGGCTCCCGCCTCTCAGAATCGCAGACCGCGTATGCTGGTCCACGTACTCATCCGTCCACTGCCACACATTCCCCACCATATCCATCGCCCCAAACGGACTCGCTCCTCGCGGATGAGCATCCACATCGCTCGCCGGCGGCAGTACTCTTCCTGAATCCATCAGCGGCGCTGGATACTCTTTCGCCTCCGGCCCCCATTGGCAGACCGTCGCCTGCGGCCCCGGCATCGGTGCAACGCTCTTTGCACTCGCCGGCTCGGGAAGAGCCGCCACATTGGGCGCTGCCGCCTGAGTTATCGCCGAAATCGGCGGTCTTCCCCCAGGCCGCTGCCAATCACAATTTCCCCACGGATAAATCCGTCCATCCTTCCCCTGCGCCGCGTACTGCCACTCCCACTCGTGCGGCAGCCGCTTACCGGCCCACTTCGCGTATGCCCGTGCATCCTCAAGCGAAACCCACGTAACCGGCCTGTTCGCCGTGCCATCCGGGAAGTTTCCATCCTTCCAGTCCTTCAGAAAATTCAAATCATCCTTCGGCCGATAGTGCGACGCATCCAGGAACTTTTTGAATTCCGCGTTTGTCGCCGGATACTTATCGATATAGAACGACTTGATCTCCATCGGATGCTCGTGGAACCGTCTCACGCTGTCCTCCCACGGATACTGCACATCCACGCCCACATCGTTAGACCCCTCAATCTCGATCCCCTCTACCTTGAAGTCAAACTGTCCGCCCTCAACCTTGACCATTCCCTCCGGCGCTGAACTCGACGGTGTTGTCGCTGCAATCTCCACCAGCTTTTGGGGAAGGGAAGTCCACTCATGCGAGTAGCTCGCCAGAGGCTTCGCCGTCATCCCCGCCATCCTCGCCATCAATTCCTTCGTTTGCGTATCCGGCTCACCTGCAGTCGCAAGAATCGCGCCATACCCATGTGCTTCCACTTCAAACTCCAGAACGGCATCGCCTCCCTTCATCATCGCCTTCAGTTCCACGCCGTGATAAAGATCGAAGTACCGAATACCCTCCTTGTGAGCCACCGTCATCTGCGGTCCGCTTGCGTTGTATTCATTCCGATTCACAATCGTCCAGACCGTCTGCTCGCCCTGCGGCCACCTGCTCGCGAACACTCCAAAGTGGTGCATCGGATAGAACGGCTCCCACTCCTGGCTTGCAAAGAACGGAGCAACCGCGCGCTCGATCGTTGCCACCCGCCTCGTCGCTTCTCCATCGCGCGGAGTTACGCCATTCCAGATGCCCCACACGTTCTCCCAGCTCTCCCATCCCTCTCCATTGAAAAACGCGAACTGCAGATCATCAGTCTTGTCGCGCAGCCAGCGTCCCTGGATATGCACCTGGTGTCGCGGCTCCAGCCACCGGTACCGATCCACAGTCGGAACAAATTGAAACGTGTACTGTCCCCACGTCAGCACATTCCACGCAAGCCCCTCATCATGAGGCCCGCCCTCTGGCTCAAATACCAGCGGATGCCCAGTCTTCTCCGCTGCCAGCGAGAACGCCAGTGGCACTCCATCCTGCGTATCGCCATTCACGCCATCCGCATCGACCTCCTTCATCAATGCAGCCACCGCATCCGGCCATGGCTGGCCAATGTCCCGCGTCCCCTGGTCCCACATCATCATTGGAAACAGCACGTGGACTCCCCGCCGATGGAAGTCCGCCACCATCTTGCGAACTCCCTCCACGCCGCCCGGCATCGATCGCACCATGTCCAACTGATTCCGGTCATCGATCCCCATATTCGGATAAGTCGCCCAGATCAGAACCGCATCGATTCCCCCATACCGCTTCGTCAAATCATCCAGATAACGATCCACCGTGTAAGCGTTCGCCACCGGATCGTAAAAATACCGGTCGTGTACCATCATCTGCGGCTGCATAAATGCCGATTGCGACCATTTGAACGCCGGCATCTCATACCGCGCCGCGTCATATCCAATCCGGATCCGTCGCTCCATCCGCCAGTGCGTCACATCCGCCAGCCACTGTCCATGCGTCAGTGCGGTGCAAGGCGCAGACCCACCCTCCCACGCACCGCGAAGCGTGAGACAAGTCGGCGGCGGAATCTGCTGTTCCTTCGGTCCGTATTGCGTGTCCTGCGCCAGTCCTGATGAAATCAACGCCGACGCAACCACCATCTGCCCAACTACCCATCGAACGCACGTCCCAGTCCGCTTCATCGCATGCCACTCCAAAGTGCCTTCATCTAGATCACGAGAATTGTAACCACCGTTCCTCGCACCCACCGAAACCAAAAATCAAAAGGCGCCGGAACCATCGGCGCCTCGTTTCACAACCTCTCGATCTACTGCGGGGGCGTGTGCCCAATGAACTTGTCTGCCCACTCGATGAAATATTTCATATTCGGTGCGTCCGTGTGTCCGCCATCGTGCTGCCGCCATGCAAGCTTCCCATCCAGCAGCCCTGTATTCATCGCCGGCATCTTCGCCGTCTTATAGTCGCCCTCAACATCCAGTCCCTTCGCGCCCAGCAGATTCCACACGCGGTTCGCATCCACCGTCGCCATCCAGCTTCCCTCATGATCCAGCCACTTCGCATCGCCCTTCGCCGGAATCCCATAGCTGATAAACGTAAGCCGCGGCGCGCACAATGCAATCAGCTCATTCGAGTCCACCGGAATATCCCCCGGTGTCATGCTCCCGAACGTCGCCTCCGACGCCCCGTACTTCATGAAGTTCCCCGCCATCCAGTAGTATTCGCCGCCCGTCAGGCTCTCCACCGCTTCGCCAAAATTCCTCCTCAGCAATGTCGCGCCGCCTTTGCCTGACGATCCCACCAGCACCATCGCAAATCGCTCGTCATAAGCCATCGTCACCAGCGCCCCCTTTCCGTAGCGTGACACTCCCTCAATCCCCACGTGCTTCGCATCCACCGCCGAATCCGTCTCCAGATAATCCAGTGCGCGGCTCGCACCCCAGGCCCATGCTCGCAGCGCGCCCCAGTCCTCAGGTTTCCGCGGCTGCCCCTTATTCACCAGCCCTACAATCCCTCGCGTGATTCCCGCGCCATCGTCCGCCTGCACGCTCGCTGGATCGAAAAATACAAATCCCCATCCTGCCGCCGACAGCTGCCAGATATTCGGCAGCCCTCCATCTTCATTCAGCTCCGGTCGTTGAAAGAACGGAGCCTCCTTAAAAGGTTCCCAGGTCGGATGCCTCTCAAACACCTCCTTCAGCGATGGATCATGCTGCTGTAGCAGCGCCTTGTACGCCGCATTCACGCGCCCCAGTTCCTCGCCTCGCGGCTCATTCGGATTCGGAAACGACGCACGCCCAAACATGATCAACATCGGCACAGGCCCCTTCGCCCGCGCCGGCAGCACTTCGATCATATGAATGCGTACATCAATCGCCGGATACGCCGAGTTGTCCACCACGCCCTCGACATCCTTCGCAGTCACCGGCGTGAACCCGAGCATCTCGTGGTCCACCGTCTTCACCTGCCACTTCACCGCCGGCACATCCTTTGGCACACTGCCGTACACGTATTTCGAAAACAACTCCAGCAGCTCCGGCCGCCGCTTCGCGCTCCACATCTCCGCCGACGTCACCTTCTGTCCGTCATTCATCGTCAGCGGATCAGGTACATTCGGAAACGGATTCGCCTTTGACTCGTCATAGTTCGCATGATTCGGAGCGCTTTCATTTCCGCTCGGCCCCGGCCTCAGCGCCTTGATGCCCAGCTGATCCATCATGTTCTGGTGATCCTGCTCGCTCGTAAACGTCAACGGCGCTACGCTCTGAGCAATCATCCGAGCATCAGAACCGGCAAGCATCAGAACCACGCAAGTCAGAACGGACAACCGTAAGAAATAAGTCACGGCAAGGCTCCTCAGTGATATGCTTTCATTCGCTTTCGCGAAACGCATCGCAAAACGATTTACTAGGGGGTCCATCCTAAATCCTGCCCTATGCAATACGCACGGAAATTCACTCTTCGGTTCATCCTCGGCACGCTCTCAATCGCAACTGCTGCTCTTGCGCAGGCACCAACCGCGCCAGCCAGCACGATCTGGGTTTCCTCTTGGGGAACATCCCAGCAGATCCCCGAGCCGCATAATGCATTGCCCCCCGAAGACCTCACTGACGCAACCCTCCGCCAGATCTTCCATCTCTCCATCGGCGGACCCGCGCTGCGTGTTCACCTCTCCAACGCCTTCGGAACCGAAGCTCTCCACATCAACTCCGTCCACATCGCACATCCACTCTCGACTTCATCCCCATCCATCGACCCCGCCAGCGACCGACCTCTCACATTTGCAGGCAATTCCAACGCTGACATTCCGCCCGGTGCAGAACTCATCTCCGATCCCATCAACTATCCGGTCGCGCCGCTCTCCGACCTCGCCGTCACCCTCCACATGCAATCTCCGCCCGCTCGTCAAACAGGCCACCCCGGCTCCCGCGCCACCTCTTACTACATTCACGGCAACCTCGTCGGCTTCCCCACATTCACTGAGCCCAAGCACGTAGACCACTGGTACCAGGTCAGCGAAATCGATGTGCAGGCTCCGCCCACCGCAGCAGCCATAGTCGCACTCGGCGACTCCATTACTGACGGCCACGGCGCAACCACCAACGGCAACGATCGCTGGACTGACGTCCTCGCCGCTCGACTTCAGGCCTCACCTGCTACTCACAACATCGGCGTCTCCAATCAAGGAATCGGTGGCAATCACCTCCTCATCGACGGCCTCGGACCCAGCGCTCTCGCCCGCTTCGATCGCGACGTCCTCGCTCCCTCCGGCGTTCGCTGGCTCATCGTCTTTGAAGGCGTAAACGACCTCGGTGGACTCGCCCGCGATGGCGAAGTCCCTCCCGCGGATCACGCAGCCTTCGTCCAACGGGTCATCGCCGCATATCAGCAGATCATCATGCGCGCTCACGCCCACGGTCTCCGCATCTATGGCGCTACCATCACGCCCTACGTCGGATCGGCTTACTACCATCCTGGCCCGCTCAGCGAAGCCGACCGCCAGGCCGTCAACAAATGGATCCGCACTCCTGGCAACTTCGACGCCATCATCGACTTCGACGCCGCCATCCTCGATCCCCAGCACCCCGACCAGCTTCTACCCGCCTACGATTGCGGCGACCACCTCCACCCTTCTCCAGCCGGATTCAAAGCCATGGCCGACTCTATTCCATTAACTCTCTTTTCCACCAACAAATAAGCCCCGCATAATCGGCGTATCGCGCCCGCACACAGAGCCCGTCTTCTGCTTGGGAATAGATCGTTCGCTGCACCCCCAGAGCGGTTCACGGATTTCTTCTTGCCCGCACCACCCAGACCGCGCAATCCTCAATCATGGGCGATTGTGTGCTTCCCCTCAGGCCCTTGCCGAAGGACTCCATCCCCGTTACGAGGTGAACCCATGAGTTCGCTCAACGCGATCTCTTACCCCGCCATCCAGGCCGCTGCACCGCCCGTTGCGTCTCACGATACCCGCGACCGCTTCCAGCGCACCGGCCACCTGGTCATCGCCTGCACATCCTTGGTCCTCGCCCTCGGCACCGCGCAGGAGTGCCAATCTGTAGTGCACATCCCGTCCCTGCTCTTCGGCCTCATCTTATGGGGTTGGTGGGGCCTCGTAGCCGCGGTCCTCTGGAAGACCGCACCGCATCGCTCCGCCATCATGCGCCTCTCCTTCGCAGGTATGGGAATGCAACTCGCTCTCGCCATCGTCCTCGCCACCGTCCACCTCATCCTGCTCAGCTGCTTGAACATCCTCATCCCCGAGTGGCGCAAACCCGTTCCGACACTCACCGCGCTCACCGGCATGCTTCAAATCAACCGGATCGGCCTCGACATCCTCATCTACGGATTCATCTTCGGACTCGTCGGCACCATCCAGTCCCAAATTCGAGCGCAGCGCGAATCGATCAGCTCCCTCGAGCTCCAGCGCCAGCTCTCCGCCGCTCAGCTCAAAGCACTCCAGATGCAGCTAGAGCCTCACTTCCTCTTCAACACCCTCAACGCCATCACCACCCTCGTCGAACTTGGCAAGCAGAGCCACGCCGCTGAGATGCTCAATCACCTCAATGCCATCCTCAAAACCACCCTCGAGCGCAGAACCCCTGAGAAGGTCCGCCTTTCGCAGGAACTCGAAATCGTAGACAACTATCTCGCCATCGAACAGGTTCGTTTTGCCGACCGACTCCGCGTCGACATCAAAGTCGATCCCAGCGCGCTTCACAGCCTTGTGCCGTGCTTCCTCCTTCAGCCCATCGTCGAAAACGCCATCCGCCACGGCATCGCCCATTGCGAAGACGAGGGCATCATTGAAGCTTCAGCGAAGAGGGAAGGGAATCGCCTCCACATCGCCGTCCGTAATCACGGCTCAGCTTCATCCGCGCAATCAAAACCCGGCAACGGCATTGGCCTCAAAAACACCCAGGAGCGGCTCGCCTACTTCTATCCCCACGAGTACCAGATGAAGGCGGGCCCGCTCCTCGCCGGCGGATACGAAGTCTCCATCGACGTCCCCTACGAACGCGCAATATGAATCTCAAAGCCCTCATCGCCGACGACGAGCCGCTCGCCCGTGAGCGTCTTCGCTTCCTTCTCGCCGGCGATCCCGAAATCGAAATCGTCGCCGAATGCCGTAACGGCCGCGAAGTCATCGCATCACTGAAAGAGCTCTCCATCAACGTCATCTTCCTCGACATCGAAATGCCCGCCGCCGGCGGCTTCGACGTTCTCGAGCAACTCGGCGTCTCCAACGTTCCCGCCACCGTCTTCGTCACCGCGCACAATCACTACGCGCTCAAAGCCTTCAACGTCCACGCCATCGACTACCTGACTAAGCCCATCGATCCCGAGCGCCTTAAAGAGACTCTGGCAATCCTCAAAGATCGCATTGCTTCTAAAACCGCACTCGCCACTCATCAACAGCTCAAGACAGTATTCGAGGCTCTCAACCTTCCCTCCGCCATGGAACAACCCACTTACCCTAAGCGACTTCTCGTCCACAACGGCAGCAAGGACGCCTTTGTCCCCATCTCCGACATCGAGTGGATCGAAGCCGCCGATTACTACTCCTGTCTCCACGTCGGACCCAAAAGCTTTCTCATTCGCGAGCCCATCAAACAACTCGCCGTGACCCTCGATCCTGAAAAATTCGTCCGCGTCCACCGTTCCGCCATCGTCAACATCGATCACGTCCGCGAAATCGTTCGCGAAGGCCGCACCGAGGGCGCCGTCGTCCTCCACAACGGCCACCGCCTCCGCATGAGCAAAGTCGGCTGGCAAAACCTCCTAGCTGCCAGCCGCACCTGACATGCGCTCCCTGCATCCATTCAGTCCTTCCCTGCACACCCCTCGCAAACTTTATCCGAGAGCATCACCATAAAGTCTGGGTGCCCCATCCAAGCTCTGCTTGGGTGGAAACAAACAAGTGGGTGCCCACGGTCCGTCGCTTCTGGTGACCGGGAAACGCGGAGGTCAATCAATGTCGCATTTTTCCCTGCAAATCAACAGCCAGCGTCACAATCTGGACGCTGACCCGGACATGCCCCTGCTCTGGGCCCTCCGCGACATCCTGCAAATGACCGGCACCAAGTACGGCTGCGGCATCGGCCAGTGCGGCGCTTGCACCGTCCATCTCGACGGCGTCGCAACCCGTTCCTGCCAGACCACCGTATCCGATGCGCAGGGCAAGCAGATCGTAACCATCGAAGGCCTCGCCTCCACCACACCCCATCCCGTCCAGCGCGCATGGATCGCTGAGCAGGTTCCGCAATGCGGCTACTGTCAGTCCGGGCAGATCATGTCCGCCGCCGCCTTGCTCGCGACCACGAAACACCCCACCGACGCGCAGATCGACGACGCCATGGCCGGTAACATCTGCCGTTGCGCAACCTACTTCCGCATCCGCAAAGCCATCCATCGTGCAGCGCAGGAGGCTAACGCATGAACCTTTCTCGTCGCGCCTTCCTCGGCACTTCGGCCGCCGCAGCTGCGGGCG
>Ga0157374_10006031_pt1 | contig 10257 bp, 6 predicted proteins | sample M25metaG_FD_115308 | JGI IMG/M metagenome (GOLD analysis project Ga0157374, IMG submission 115308) | Miscanthus rhizosphere microbial communities from Kellogg Biological Station, Michigan, USA - M2-5 metaG | ecosystem: Host-associated > Plants > Roots > Rhizosphere > Soil | place: USA: Michigan... | reverse complement strand
TCCCTTTTTCAACTGAAAAACAAAAAATTAAAGAGAAAAAGGTCATGAACAAATTGGCCAGAAATGAGTTTAAGTCAATCAATGATCACATTGAGGTCGTTATGGACGACGAGACCTACATTTCTGTTGATGGCTATGATCATTCAAACAACAAATTTTACTACGATTCTGGTCGTTTTCCTGTGAAAGAACAAGTTAAATATAAATCAAAACGAAAGTTCCCTCCCAAACTTTTGGTTTGGATTGCAATCAGCAAACAAGGCCATTCTGTTGCACACTTTCGCCATCAAAAGGATTGTGCAATCAATGCTCAAGTATACAAAAAAGAGTGTATCCAAAGACGTCTGATTCCATGGATAAAGAAGACATATCTTGATGGCAATTATTTATTTTGGCCAGATCTTGCATCCTCTCATTATGCTCATTCAGTCATTGATTTTTTAAAGAAAAATGAGATCAAGTTTCTTCCCAAAGAAAGGAATCCTCCGAATGTCCCTCAATTACGTCCGATAGAAAAATTTTGGGCAAACTTTAAGGAAAGAATATTTGCAGATGGTTTTTTTGCAGAGAACACACAAGAATTAGAAAAAAGAGCGAGGAAAATACTCAAAAAATTCGACAAAAACTACTTCCACCGACTAATGAATGATGTGCCTAAAAATGTTAGAAAAGCAGCTAAAGATGGTGTCTTATCAGTGATTTAGTAATTGATTATTGTTTATGAATAGTTCCTCTATATGTTCGTGAAAAAATTATAATAATATCATTATTAGTTTAAAAAATATATCGTTTTCTAAAGAGAACGGATTGAACTTACAGCGCAATAATCTGTCTGGACATGTCTCTTTGCATGAGAATCCAAGAACTCAAACATTCAAATGTCGTTATGTTGTTTGCCTTTCATTCATTCATTCCATTTCACTCGTGTTGTGTACTTGCAAGTCATCTCATTGCATTGAACAACTACTTTTAGACATGAAGACTACAAACGTTATCTTGGCCGGAACAGCAAGTAATGAAGGGTCTCATTTGCATGAAAAGATGATGATGGGATCATGATATGATGAAAAGGAGCAGGAAGCATACTAAACCACTGAAACTCCTGTGTAATTTCGTGACTGCCATGACACACACAAAAGGATGAGGAGACACCAGGAGATGAGAAATGAATCGCATACAGTTTTCATCCCATTTCCCTTCTTCTTCACAATGTCTTTGCCAACTTCCGTTTGCCTGACACTCTTTAACGTTAGTCTAACTGAGTGTAGTCTTTGCAGAATGAAATGTGTGTGTGCTTGTCTTGTGTTCACGAAAAAGAAATAAAAAGAGCAAAGGACTTGATTCCATGGAGAAGATGGCACGAAAATTGAGTCAAGTCATGAACTGATGGTTGGAATAAAGAGAAGAAGAAGAATTGTGTGGATGAGGGTCTGACAGTAAAGAATACAAAGGGAAAGAGAGAGACAAGACTTTTCTTCAACAACAAGATCGAGGGTAAGCAGGAGGCATGGTATTCAGTCTTGACTTGACAAGAAGACTCACGAACCAAAGAAGGATCGTGAAATCCCTTCAATACTTGCGATGCAACAAGAAAAGGGGAATCGACATGAATGAATGAAAGAATAGAGGACAAGGCATGGCATCGAATCAGTCAGAAGGGAATCTCGAAGGACGTCAAGTGAGTGACACTCGTTTCCTTACTTTTCTTAGGATAAGACATACTGCATCCCTTTTACATGGAAGAGGCCATATAAAATATGGACCCCAGAATAAAGTCTACCGAGAACAACAAGATCCAAGTAGTCTTGTCTTGTCTTATAAGACTAAAATGAAAACGTGACTTCATCCATATTACTTTACTCGAACTTCCCCTGATACTCTAACTTATTCTTCTCATCATTTCTCATCCTTATTTATCCCTTGACTTGCTTTCTTCCCAACAGACTCGAGGAAAGTTATCAGAGGTAGTCAATCGAACTGTTCATCTTAATCTTTGGGTTTCTTTGGATATGAGAACTCATACCTAGAACTGTTATCTCGAAGGGTTAGACCATGTGATATACGAGAGTGATTCCATGGTAACTCCAGACATGTATTTGAGGTCAAATAAAAGGCGAGTCATTAAAAGAGTTTTAAGATTATTATTTTGTTATCAATGATCCTCATTACATTGCGTTCTTGTGTAGAAAAAGGATAAATTTAATCCATATGTCACACATTAATCATTTTAATGCTCGAACTCAAATAAAATAATAAAACTTCGAAAGAAAAATGAAGAGACAGTTTACAATAAAGGGTTGCATCACAGCTTCATTATCATTTTGACAGTCGAACTTAACTTTATTGTCGAAAATATTGGCTCTTCATCTTAAATTACCGCCATCATCTCTTCTTCGATTCCAAGACCATCATCTACTCATTAGGGTGAGAAATGAATAAAAAGCATCTGCTTGAGACATAACAATCACGTGAGAGACTAAATAAATTGGAAATTGATTTTAATTTACTCATTTCGATCAACAGAGTAAATCAAACGCCTTTAAAGATGCTTTTGCTGCAGCATCTTTAAAGATGCTAATTCTGTTAATACAGTTAGAGTTAGACAAAAAGTCAAGCATTTTGCACTGAAAAAGCACCGTCGTTTTTTCGAACTTTGTAATGTAAAGTCAGTGAAGGAGTGATTTTAGAACAAAAAATGGTAGAGACAACTTTTGTCGAGCTTCATTAAATAAGACAATTTATGTAGGTTTCATTCTCATCAGACTAATCATTTGATCATAATTATTAATTAACCTCAAGGTATGGGGACCATTCAAATGCAATTTTATTGAAAACAACTTTGACACATGAAACTAAGATAAACTCAATTTATTAATCGAAACGAACAACTTTTGTCCGAAACATTTTTCTCTAAAACCTCGTCCTGACCATGACTTGGTAGAGAAAAATAACAGAAAAAAGTCCTGAAGAGACAGGTATCGGCGACACCTGATCGATACTGAGACGAGCATGAGTACCTACGAAACAAATGATTCTTAATTTCATTTTTAGATAATGTTTACCAACATAAACCAATGAATGTTGTTAATTTATTTGTTTAGAAGATGTTAAGGACTTGATAATTCTTTTTGTTTTGAATAACTAAGCAAAACTCTCGTAGACCAGTTTTAATTCATACAGAGAATACACGAGTTCTGTTTTAATATAAATTGCATTTTTATTCTTTTATTCCATTCATTTTGTGCCCAATTTTGCACAATTCATTTATCAAGAGATCATATTTCTGTACAGGATATTTAAAACATGGTTCTCTTCAAAAAAGGAAGAAAGAAGACAAGAATCAGTCACACCAAGTCAATCAATCTTGCAATAAAAAGCAAGAGAAGAGATAGAGAAGCTCAATTGAATTGAAAGAGTAAAAGAAGAGTATTACAAGGGGGCTCAATAGGAATCCAATGAGTTAACCCAACGTAAGTAGTGGGCTTCGATCGCTTGACGATCAAGCCGTGTATGCCTGGCAGGGTCATTATGTCGTAATGTTTGAGCAGATTCAATCAAAGGGGTAATTCTCTCCCTCTGGTCTACAACTCCTGGTCGATGATGTGGATGAGGATGAGGAAGTGTTCCGACAGGAATTTGATGATGTTGTGCACCTGATGATGCTGATGAGGCAGTGGTTGTTGCAGTACTTCCAGAACCAGTTGTAGTCCCAGAACGAAAAGCTCTGAAATCAAATTCTCGTTCACTTGGAAGGAAATCATGGTGTTGTTCATTCTCTTCTTCAGAGGATCTTGAAGAGGTCTGTGGGTGAGCCAGTGTCCTCAAATAAGAGGAGTTGGAAGCAGTCGAGCATCTGAATGGAGTCGAAGAAGGTATGTGATAGTCATGGTGAATAGTTCGACTCATGGTTGAAGTTGGATGATGATGTTGGATCACAGGATGCGGCTGATGATACAGATTCATTCCATCTATTCCTCTGCCAAAATGAATGGGAATTCCTGTTGGTAACATCATGTTTCTATTGTTATTATGTTTGTGGTGTCTACTCATTCTCTTCCTTTGGATGAGTTTAAATCTGATTAAAATTCCTGCTGCGACAAGAAGCCCCACGACTAGAGCTATGACTGCAGTGACAGATGCGACCCAAACCATTTTATATCTTCTACACTGAGAAGGGAGTTCATCGTATCCTGAAGGACAGTGAGCTATCCCGTCGCACCAGAGGTCAGGGGAGATACAGAAGTTGAGTTCAGGACACTTCAATTTACAGTCAAGAATTCGATTGAATGAAGAGTACTCTGATTCTGAAATAAACTCGTATTTGGCTTCGAAACCAAAGTTACTAAAGTCATCCAAGTGTGTCATCCCAATAACTGTTAGATTTAGAACCACTTCAGGTCCAATCAAATCAAAGGTCACCCAGCCCTGATCCAATTCCTCTGGAATGTCTCCCCCGACAATTTGTACTCCTTCCTCTACAACAACATCTCTCATGTTATTTTCAATGTCGTTAAGACCCAGTGATGCGTTTATCTTATTCCGGTTGAATTGGCTTGATTTTTGTTGCTGTTGTTTTGAAGGAAAGGAAGAACAAAAGCATCCAACATTGATTTGTTCAGTGTCAGTCCCGATGATGGAGGATTTTATACTGTCAAAGAGGGATAGAGTTCCAAGTCGAGTAGCTTCTGAAGAATTTATGATGTCACTCTCGATATTGTTGTTGTTATTCTCTTGACTCAATCCTTGCGGATGACAAGAGTAGACCCCATTTCGTTTGTCTCGGTCGTGTCTGCAACGACTCGAGTCAAGATGTAAGGATGTCAAATGGAGTCGAAGTCGTTCATTCTTTTTACTCACAAAATGAAAGCTGCAGGAAAAATGAGAACTGCCTCCCCTGCCAAACATAAAAGTATTCCTTGTCGAGTGAATAATTCCTCGAGAAGACTTGTGTGAGAAGATCCATCGGTCACACAGGGTTCCTTCAACAGGATCTCCAAACTCTTTCATGTCAACAAATTCAAATTTTGCTGCAAAGGATGAGGCAGGATAGAAGGCCGTCATGCGGTAATGGTTCTGTTGTAGAACAAAGTCAGGACCATTTGATAAATAACCCTCGGCAGGAAAAGCACAGGGTTTGAGAGGAACATAGTTTTGGAAGTCAGATGCCCTTCCACACACAAGAGGAGAGGACTTTTCACAGAAACGGTGATGATGACTCAAAGTCGATCCCCCAGAGGAAGGAGTGGATGAGGATGAAGACGAAGGAAGAAGGACGTGTGATGATGATGTCGGTGAAGAAGGGGAGTGGAATTGAGTCTTCTTTGAAGAGGTTTGATTGCATGTTGTTCTCTTTGACTGCTGCTGGAGATCATTTGCAAGCATTTGCTGATGCAGTTGCTTTAGTTTCCTCTGATGCTGACTCCATGGCAAGAACATTGCCTCCTGATCAGAAAGTACTCCCCGCAGTTCCAAGGATGTCAAGTCACATCGCTCTTCACTTCCCCATTCATTGAGATCATGAGTGTAGTAGGAAACAAAGTACACCCAGATTCTATCCTCCGGGTTATCTGATCGGAACCTGTATGTACAGGAGGAATTGGCAGGCATGGAGTAGGTTGGAGGAGATATAATACCACTTCTTGCCTTCACTCCATCAAAGAGGTAGTCACAGTTTCCGGAAGATGTTGTTGTGGGAGGATGATAAGATGGAGAGGAAAGGAAGTGAGTACTCTTGGAAGAAACAGAACCGGAAGTCTCATTCATCTCAACCACCTCGACTGTGACATCGAGTTCCACCCTCGAGTCATACATCACAGAATACGGAGCAGAGTAAAGGGTGACGAGAGCCTCTGGTCCAGAAGTTGTCACCGGATTCAGGTGACCTGAACCGCAAAAGTCTGCCAGTTTCCTTCCAAAGTCCTTTCCATCATGAATTTGAATCCAGTCTGAAACACAGTCAAAGGATAAGCTGCCCCTCTTGTTTGCTTTTGAAGAGGAAGAGGAAGAAGATGCTGAAGGACCAGAGGAAGAGGCAGCAGCTAAGGCTGAAGAAGAGTAGAGTGAAATCATGTATTCGTTTGCCTAAAGTTGAGTCGTGCATGAAGAGCAAGGATTCAAGAAATGAAAAGAAGGAGAAGGGAAGAGAGATAAAGTCTTGTTATTCACGGGAACCAGAATTGCAGAGTAGACACGAAAGAATGGGATGGAATGGAATGAATTGCTCAGGAATGAACAAGAGGAAGGCATGTTGTAATGATAAGTGAACAGGAAAACGAATTGACTTGAATTGCTAACAACACGGAAGCATGAACACGAACGAAAACTAGAAAAGAAGAATCCAGAGGAGAATGAATGAAAGAAGAAGAAGAAAAAGAAGAAAAGTCTGAATGAATCAAAATCAGTTCTCTTCTCTAAATGAATTCTCTGTATACTTTACTCCCAGTACTTTTGTACTTTATTCCTGTAGGCCTACCAAGGAATCAAAATCAGGATTGCAAACAAAGAAACCTTTTAAAGAAATTTAAACAACTGGTGTTGTGTACAAAGAGCATCAAGTACATGGAGTAGAAATAGAATAAAATGAGGAGAACAAGATAAAATAAGGAAACGACTTGATCATGAACATTTGAACATTTCCTTCTACTTTAGAGTTAGAGATATGACACACGAGGACCTCCACTTTGTTTGATTACAGGACATGAAGCAGAAGGGCAATTCGTCAAAATAATCTCCAAAAATTTCAAAGAGAAAATGGATCACAGAGGTCTTGAGAGGAGGATGTGATTCCAAGCACAGGAAATCATGAAATAACTCAAGATCAAAGGTCTCTTGAACTTCTTGTTCAGTTCAATTCAATCATCAGTAAAGGACTTAAAGAAGAATAAGAAGAAAAGGATCGAAATTGGAGTTTTTCGACATGACATCCACAAGCATTTCCTTCTTTCCTTCTCATGTTCACTCTCTATTCCTGGACTCTCTCTCCTCCTTCTTGTTCTCAAGAAGCTCTCACTCGAAAAGGAATTCGATAGAATCACGTGAAGGAGGTAAAGAGAGCATTAAACTTCTATCGTGTGTTTGCAGAGGCAGAAGCCTTTCACCTCCAACTCCATCCTTAACTTCAATATAAGAAGAGGAGGATGACGACGACATCGTTCATGTACTTCTTCTTCTCGATTTCACTCTCGAGGACAACTTGAAGAAAAAGAAAGATTTCTTGCAAGAATTTTCCTCCTCCATTTCTTTCTTGTTGTTGACTGTGATCACGAACAAGTCTGGGGCGGAAGAAGCAATGAACCTCATGTTTAAAAGGATAAGAAAAAGGAAGAGGAAGGAAAAGGCAGATAACTTGCACAACTATTGGGTGAAGAATGAAAAGAATAAAATACTGTTAGAATGACAACAACTGACCTGTGAGATGACGATACGAAGAGCATGACCAGGAGGCACTTGAGCTGTTGAAGTTGGATTTATCTGCCGAATACTATACCGGCAGGTTATGTTTCGGGGGTAAAAACCAGGATAATTTGGTGATTGAATTTTACACCTTTTATGAGATGAAGGGAGACAGTAATTCAAGTCGAAAACGCGGTCACAATAGGTCTGGGCAACTTTAGTTCCATAGAAAAAATTGGATGATGATGATGCCCCTGAGGCAGTCTCTTGACCTGGAGATGTTGTTGATCATCATGGTAACGGAAGTGAAATGGCACATACAAAGGAGATAAAGTGTCAGCGGAAGAACCGAGAAAATAGTGTCAGGAAATGGAAGAGAAGAGAAAAGAAAATGAGATGATGACTTGGGGCAGTCACTCACGAGGGAAGCAATGGAAGGGTATCATGTGTCTTTGGATAGAATGCTTAGGGAAAAGGAAATTACAAGGATCAAATCTCTTTTGAAAGAATAGTCGAGATAGGCATCAGACAACTAGTACTGTATACTTCATAGATGATGATCAAAGAAAATGTCGACTGACAAGCATCTTGTTATTTTTTTCCTTCCTTTTCTTAAATCTTGCTCATCAGCTGTATTCTAACTAAGATTAGAAGGAATCAAGTAAAATAAGAAAAAACTGCAGAAGTCTTATCCCTAGGAATCAATAGCAACCAAAGGACTAAAGAACCAAAGAACATGAAGATTGAATGTATGTTAGCATGAGACAGGCAATGAACTTACCGTGATTGGATGTCGATGTCGAAGTGGAAGCAGGAAGTGAAGAAACACGAGGCATGAAAGGAGTCAGAGAATAATCGGTGAAGGCAATACTATTGAGAGCTGATGGAAGGAATCTGTACGTGAGGAAGAGACTAAAGGGCAAGGAATGTCCATAAAAAGCCCTTCCGGGGGGTAAATACACTCCTAGACTTAGGTTCTTGCCTTCACTGCTGCTGTAATAGATTGCCTTTCTCGTCTGAGTCGATCGAGTGAGAGAGAAGAGATGAACATCAAGGAGACCCAGAGGAAGAGGATGAGCAACACGAGACCAAGAGGACCAGAGAGAGAAGTCACACGAAGACACGAATCCAGTTCCACGAGAACAAGCAGAGTAGAAGGAAGAAGAGAAGAAGAATAAGGAAAAGTCCAGAGGATGATGCAGTCAAGGGGATCAAGTAAGGAAAAGGATAAAGTCAAGCAAGAACATTCTGTTAGAACACACACGACATTCATCCCTGGATAGAATACTGGACAGAATAAAAGGAAGAGAAGGAAAAGAAATAAAGGATCCTCTTCGTCTTGGGAACTACACAGAGAATCTTTCTCATGTGATATAATCCTGACACACAAGTCGCCCATTGTTCTCACTGAACATGGTACTCTATTCCTTGTGTTCTTGGAATGTTTGCTCCTGTCTTTGTCTGTGTGTTTTGCCCATTTACTTATTGTCCTCCTGTTATGTTTTACTATCCATCTTTTCTTTTTATGTTTTATTCCCTCATTCTTTGCAACACACACGTGACTGCTGGACTGTGTCTGGTCTGAGAGAAGACAAGAAGATGACCAGACACAGACACACTCATCCTGCTTATCTTACCCTTTTTCTAGTCAAAGGAGTACACTAACATGATAGAAAAACAAGATGGAAATGGTCATTTCTTACAGCTGCTGTGGATGAATAAGTACTTCATCCATCCATAGACAAAGGAAGAAGAAAAAGGATAAGTGTTTATGAGACAACAAAAAATCTTACCATCATTTGACCACAAAATCTTCCCGAAGAAGTAGCAAGGCTTGTCTTGTTGTCGGTGTTGTAGCCTCCATATCTAATACCTTGTTGTCTTGGATTGGAGTCATGTAAGGAAAAATCTTTATTCCTGCTACTCTTGCTTGTTGTGCTCGGGTTCTCTCTTAGAGTAATGTGACCATTTTGACAGATTCCATTTTGATCCCTGAGAGAAGAGTAAAGAGAAGAAGAGTGAATGTTATTCAGAGTAAAACTGGTTCAAAAAAGTGCGAGAAAAGATGACATATTGACAGAAGGAAGAAAAGAGATAACTGAATGAGTGGATGGTAAGTAAGAAAGAGAAGAAGGAAGGAGAACCCATAGAAGATGTCCAGGACATCAAGAAAGAAATGAAAGAAAGAAAGATGACCAAGGAATAGCAGGAGATGCAGAAAAAAGAGACCCCTCTGTCATTAGCAGTCCATCATCGTCACAGGGGTCTTTCTCGTCCCAACTCATCTTCTCTCCCTTTTCATGACTTTATGTCCTGACAACACATGACCAGGGAGTTTTGCTACTTCTTTACTTCCCTCATGCGATGCTGAGAAGCAACTTTTCCGGTACAGAAAACACGGAAGAGAGAGAAGCAGTCGCATGTAAAGAGAGAGCAAGAGAGTATGAGAGTATTCTTGGACCATGAGATGAGAATAACTTCTTTAGTGTCTCCAAGGATTCAATGGCCTCCCTCTGTGTATCTCTATTTCTCTCTTCTCTTGTTCTAACTTGCCTTCATTTTCGTGAGTATTATTGTGAGCATCTCTTTCGTGATAATAATGCTGCCGGTGAGTCATTGGTTTCCCTTTTGACTCTTCCTTCTTATTGTGTTCACAAGACTAAGGAAAGAGGAAGGATGATTCAAAGGAAGGATGAGTCGAGTCAAGTCGTTGTCATCTTGTCATGATCATCATCAGTTGTTTCGATGTTGGAGACAACAAAACTCCAGTTGTGATCATCATCATCAACATTTTGGTAACTTGTGTCCCAGGAATGTTCTAGTCTTTCAGACAGTCCTCCATCATCTTTTTACCCCAACTTTATC
>Ga0157374_10006029_pt1 | contig 10259 bp, 7 predicted proteins | sample M25metaG_FD_115308 | JGI IMG/M metagenome (GOLD analysis project Ga0157374, IMG submission 115308) | Miscanthus rhizosphere microbial communities from Kellogg Biological Station, Michigan, USA - M2-5 metaG | ecosystem: Host-associated > Plants > Roots > Rhizosphere > Soil | place: USA: Michigan... | reverse complement strand
GCGACGGCGCGCGTTTCATCGAGGATCTTCAAAAGTCTCTCGCGTTCCAGGATTCGCTGGATGGCACGTGCGGCAACCAGCTGCTCGCCAAACATGAGGATTCGCCATCGCGTTATCGCGCCTTGGCCGAGGTTTTTGCTGATGATCGACTTTGGGTCAACAGCGGCTCTCGTGTCTGTACGCAGTTCTTTGCCGTCGAACTTTCTCATCTGGCTGGTCAAAAAAATCTGCGCGACGATTGCGGTGGCCGTTCTCCGACCTACGACACGTCGAACGTCTGGCGATCGCTCCTGATCGCGGGCACTACCCATGGCGTGTCTGACGGATTGCGTCAGGACGAACATCCTCCTTCGGCGACAACGTTTCCGTTTCTGGTTGCGCCGGATGCTCATGGCGTCGACCACTGATTGTCGTGAGACGTCCACATGACGCGTCCGCGTTCATCGTTTACATCGTCGGCGCGGCTTTTCGTGGTGGCCGCTGTGTTGTTCTCGAGTCCGCTCTCGGCTCACACGGGCACTGGACTTCCCGGTGGATTTTTGTCGGGCTTCCTGCATCCGCTGAGCGGCTTCGATCACCTGCTGGCCATGGTTTCTGTCGGTCTGTGGGGCGCATTTCTCGGTCGCCCTTTGATCTACATCCTGCCGGTTGTTTTCCCCGTGGTGATGGTCGCTGGCGCAATCGTCGGCATGTTCGACGTTGCCATGCCGCCGGTGGAAATCGTCATTGCATTATCCGTGTTGACATTGGGCGGCTGCATCGCGCTCGCGGTGAAAGCGCCGGTGGTAGCTGCTTCACTCGTCGTCGCGGTGTTCGCCGTATTCCACGGATATGCACACGGAAAAGAATTGCCGTCGGCGGCGGATCCGATCGCGTACAGCGCAGGTTTCGTTTTCGCGACGGGACTTCTGCATCTGACCGGAATCGGACTCGGTTCACTTAATAACCTTTCATACGGAATCGTAGCTACGCGCAGCATGGGCGGCGTCATCGCACTGTGCGGCGCGTGGTTTCTCTATCGCGCGGTGTACGCGTGAGAGGCGGTGTACTTCCACCGGCACTGCTTTTCTGCGCACTCGGGCTTGCGCTTGGCTGCGTCCGTCGCCGCGCGTGGGTGCCGTGTCTGCTCGTGTTCCTGGCGACTCTGGCTGTGTTCCTGCTCGTACCCATGCCTCGCGATTATGTCGAAGCAATCTTCTTCGCATGCTGGACAACTGTGATCGTCACTGCGGCGAGTGTGTATTTCGTCCAGCGATTCGGACGATGGCTGCCGATCGTGATGTCCTTGAATGCCGGAGCATGGGCGAGTGCGGTCGTGGACATTTCGGGATCGCGGCTCGATGTGGTCAAAGCATTTCCGTGCGTGCTGCTCGCGCTTCCGGCATCGTGGATCGCCGAGCGCATCGGTTTGATTCCCATCAAGGTGATTTCGAGCTGGTTCATCGCCGTCGCGACGCTTGCGGCCGTTTTGCAGTTGCTCCCGGTCACGCCGGGTTATCTACCCGATCATCTGGAATGACCTCGATGTTCCGCATCTTCGTCGGACTGGTCGCGCTGTGTTCTTCGGCTTCGATGGCAGTTGCGCACGATTTTTGGGTGCAGCCACTGGATTACTGGATCACGGCCGGCGCTGCGACTTCAGTAACGCTGCAAGTGGGGCATGGCCCGTATCGTCAGCGTTCACCGATTCCGGTACGCAGGATTACGCGCTTCGAGGCAATCGGAACCGCGAATGCCACATCCGATCTCCGAAACACGCTTCACGTCGGTGAGCCGGCGGAAGACGGAAATTTCCGGCTGGAAAATCCCGGAACATATCTGCTGGTTTTGCAGACCGACAACAATGCGCAGACGCATCTGCCGTCCATCCGTTTCAACGATTACCTGAAAGCCGAGGGACTTACTCCGGCGCTGGACGCACGCGCGCGTTTGCATCGCATGGACGCGGATGGCTCGGAGCGCTACAGCCGTTGTGCGAAATCGCTGGTGCAGGTGGGACCGATCGTCGGCGACAGGTCCGTGGCATTTGTTCTCGACCCGGTCGGATTGCCGCTCGAGATCGTGCCTGAAGCAAATCCCTACGCGACGCCGCGACCTGCGACGTTGCCGGTGCATGTGATCTATGCGGGACAACCTCTGCCCGGCGCTTTGGTGAAGCTGACGGATCTCGACAACGACGCATCGCCTTTCGAGACGCATCAGACCGATCGCGACGGACGCGCCGTCTTTTCCATGCCGACGTCGGGCACGTGGCTTCTCAATGTCATCTGGACCGAGGAGTCGCCCGCCACGAGTGAGACGGACTTCGAAACCGTCTTCTCCAGTTTCAGTTTCGGTTATTCGTCGGCCGGTTCCTAGCGTCCGAATCGCAACCAGCTATCAGGAGATGCAATGAGCATTATCGACAATGCGCTGAAAGCCAATCGCAAGTTCGCCGACCAGTACGATTCCACACTCGGCCGACATCCCACGCCAAAGATTGCGGTCGTTACCTGCATGGATCCGCGTCTTTCGGATTTGTCGGGAATCCTCGGTCTTCCGCAAGCCGATATCGACGTCATCCGCACCGGCGGTCCGGCGGTGACCGACGATGTGCTCGCCGAGCTCGTCGTCTCCACACGCGTGCTCGGGACCACGGAAATCATGCTGATCAATCACACCGGCTGCGGATTCACGACGTTCACGGACGCCGAGTTGAACTCCAGGCTGACCATCGCGACGGGCGATCCATCGCCGGCGCCGATGCGCTTCTTCTCGTATTCGGATCCCGTGGAGAACACGCGGGAGCAAATCAGGCAAGTGAGATCGCATCCCTGGATTGCAAAAGAGATTCCGGTGCGCGGCTTCGTGTTCGACGTCGAGTCCGGCCTGCTTTCGGAAATCGAAGAGGACGAGATACAGGCACGAACCGCAAAGAAAGCCGCGAATGGATACTGAGATACACACTTACAGCGAGATACCCCGATGAGCAGCACGGTAGTGAGCAGTGAACGCGCAACCTCGACAGCGCGCGTGGTGCGCAACGACATGAAGCTGGAATCCGTCGTTGTGCCGGTGTCGGACGTCGATCGCGCCAAGCGCTTTTATCAGAGCATGGGTTGGCGGCTGGATGCGGATTTCGCGAATGGCGATAGCTGGCGCATCGTGCAGGTAACGCCGCCGGGTTCTGCGTGCTCGTTCTTCTTTGGTCACGGTCTGACCGACGCGAAACCCGGTTCTGCGTCGGGACTGCTGTTCATGGTCGAAGACATCGACGCCACGCGCGCGGAGCTGATCGGCTACGGCGTGAACGTCAGCGCCATGTTTCATTTCGAGCAGGGACTGCATTTTCTGGGAACGCAGGGGCGCGTTCCGGGGCCGGACCCCCAGCGCCGTTCCTATTCCACGTTCGCGTCATTCGATGACCCGGACGGGAACAGTTGGTTGCTGCAGGAAATCAGGGAACGTCTGCCCGGACGAGCGATCGACAGTCTGGATATCGCCACACTGGTGCCCTTGCTCAAAGAAGCCGAGGAACGGCACACGATTTATCAGGCGACTGCACCGAAGCATCCCTGGCAGGCGTGGTATGCCGCGTATGTGATCGCGCGACAACGGGGCAAGTCGCCCGACGATGCTGTCGGCGACGCTACGCGCCACGTGCAGCGCGACTACCGTTGAATCGACAGGAGTTCCACATGAGAGCCGACATCATTCCCGGCGCGATTTTTCCCGACTACAAACTTCCCGATCACCACGGCAAATCCAGGACGCTGTCGGAACTGCAGCAGGACGATCCATTGGTGCTGGTGCTTGCGCGCGGAGGTTATTGCCCGCGCGACCGCCGCCAACATGAAGGCCTGGTGCAACTCGATCGCGAGATGCAGGTGGGTTACTGCCGCATGGTCACGATTTCGACGGACAACTTGCTCGAGTCCAATGAATTCCGGTTGGCTTCCGGTGCGCGATGGACGTTTCTCTCCGATCCCGGTCGCAGCATCCAGAAAGATCTCGACATCGCCGAATACACCGATCCGATACACAACCCGATGATCCCGCACACGCTCGTGCTCGAACCGGGCTTGCGCGTGTACAAGATCTACAACGGCTATTGGTTCTTCGGTCGGCCGACGGTTGAAGAATTGCGCCTGGACCTGCGCGAAGTACTCAGACGTTGCCGATCCGACTGGGACATTGGCAGCGCCGCGCAAAAAGCCGCGTGGGCGAAAGGCGACAAATCGAACTTCTATCCGTACGGAAAAACGCCGGCGCAGATCCTTGCCGAGCAGGACTGACCTGTCCGGCGCGACCTGCGCGTCGGGCCGAACGGATCGATCCGATCAACGCTTCTGATAGGGATGGAAAACGTAGTCCTTGGCTTTGACCGCCAGATGGCAAACGTTTCCGCACTGCGGCGTTCCGGCCTTGTCGGCCGAGTAGGTATCGGCTTTGGGATCATAGTCGAACTGCGCATAACCCCAGCCACCACTGTCGGGAAACCGCTTGCTGTCCTTCTCCATGAAAAACAAATCGGCCAGCGTATCCGGCACGTTCACGGCGAATGGCGCCTCGGTACTTTTCTTCGGCTTCCACTGAACCTTTGCCAGCTTCGCGCCGTCGGGAAACGGTTTGCCGTTGCCAGGAATACCCGATTTGAACGCGGCAATGATCGCCGGATTGCCGAGGATGACTTTGAGGCGATCATCGGTCTGGCTCATCGAGACGAACTGCCAGTCTTCGTAACCCTTGAAGTCGGAGAACGCAACGCCATCCGGCAGTTTTTGCGCATATTTATCCGTCGCCGACACCGCGATACCGCCTAGCAATGCCAGCACGAGTCCAAGGACAGTGCCTGAAAATGGAAAGCCGCGTGAGTGAGGAAAATGTGGTTCAGACATGACGTACTCCGGTCGAATGGGTTCGTGCGAAGCGCGATCTACGCTCGGAGGCATCACATCAAAGCGACGGATGCACCACCAGTACACGAAGGTATCGACGTGCAAACGCCGACAGGGTGCATGTGATTCACTGATACGAAAGTATCGTAGCCGCTTGCTAGCGACGGCAGCGGCGCTCGCCTATTATCGACGGGGACGCCACTTCAAGTGTGAGGCACAGAACTCGACCCCCGTCGAGGCGGGCAGTGCCTGGCGTATAAGCTTTCCCGGATGTTGGGGATTTTCCGTCTATCAAGCCAGTCACTTCGCGGACACGCGAAATCCAAGGAAACTGTACAGAGGAGAAGGCAAGAAACACCAACCGCCGGCATACGATAAGAGGTCCCCGCACCGGATCCAGTGCGGATCGTCAGCAGCTTAATTGTCCAAAGTCGTTCGGGCATTTGAGTGTTGCGGCGCGGAAGTCCCGGGGCGTGTGTTTGGTTCGCGCTTCCTTGCTTCAGGCACAAAAGCAGATTGGATGTTCGTCATGAACGAACTGACCTACAACGTACTCGAAACGATCCGCGAGGATAGCGAATTTTCGATTGCGCGTGCCCAAAAGCCAAACGATCTGCGTTCTTGGTTAGTCGTGTCGCCCACTCATTCGCCGTCCCTTCCGGCAAGCGTCGCGAAGCTCGATCACGCTTTTGCATTGCGCAGTGAATTGAACTCGGCCTGGGCAGCTCGGCCCGTGGAAATGGGAATATCCGAAGGAAGGCCGGCGCTCGTCGTCGAAGACCCGGGTGGTCGGTTTCTTGATGAGCTTATCGTGAGACCGCTGGCCGTGCCGGACTTCCTGCGAATGGCCATCGGTATTGCCCAGTCGCTCGGGAACATGCATTCGCGCGGGCTGGTGCACAAGGACGTAAAACCGGCAAACCTGATCCTGAAACCGGAATCCGGCGAGGCTTGGCTTACCGGCTTCGGCCTGGCTTCGCGTTTGCCGCGGCACCGCCAGCCTCCAGATCCGCCAGACATCATCGCCGGGACGCTCGCTTATATGGCTCCCGAACAGACCGGACGGATGAACAGATCGATTGACTCCCGCAGCGACCTGTATTCGTTCGGTGTCACGCTTTACGAAATGCTGACGGGAAGCCTTCCGTTCGTAGCGTGCGATCCGATGGAGTGGGTCCACTGCCACACGGCTAGACTGCCGCCGTCGCCGAACGAGCGATTGGGGAACGTTCCTGCCACGATCTCCGAGATCGTCATGAAGCTGCTCGCCAAGACGGCCGAAAGCCGTTATCAGTCGGCGGGCGGAGTGGGCCGCGACCTTGAGCGCTGCCTCTCTGAGTGGGAAATCTCGGGCACGATCAGTGAATTCTCGCTCGGAGAGCATGACAACCCGGATCGGCTCTTGATCCCGGAGAAACTCTATGGCCGCGACCGAGAGCTCGAGATACTTTTCAGTGCCTTTGACCGTGTGGTGTCCGGCGGGCGGCCAGAGTTGGTTCTGGTCTCCGGTTATTCCGGCATCGGCAAATCCGCAGTGGTCAATGAGCTGCACAAGCCGCTGGTTCCACCGCGGGGATTGTTTGCATCCGGCAAGTTCGAGCAATACAAACGTGACATTCCCTACGCGACGCTAGCGCAAGCGTTTCAAAGTTTGGTTCGCCCGCTGCTGAGCAAGAGCGAAGAAGAATTAGGCACATGGCGCGCGAGGCTTACGAACGCACTTAATCCGAACGGCGCACTTGTAATCGGACTCGTCCCGGAATTGCTCCATATCATTGGCGAGCAACCGCCTGTCCCCGAATTGCCGCCAAGTGATGCCCAAGCTCGTTTTCATCTTGTCCTGCGGCGGTTTGTGAGCGTGTTCGCGCGCCCTGAACATCCGCTTGCTCTATTCCTTGATGATTTGCAATGGCTTGATGCGGCAACGCTCGACTTGCTCGAAGATCTTCTGACTCAGACTGATCTCAAACACCTGCTCTTGATTGGTGCTTATCGGGACAATGAAGTCCATTCGACTCATCCATTGATACGAAAGTTGGAGGTCATGCAACGAGCTGGTTTGGAATTGCACAACATCGTTTTGGGCCCATTGGCCTGCGAGGATTTGAACCAACTCCTGTCCGATTGCTTACGAAGCGAGCCGCAGCGGACTACACCACTTGCCCGACTGATTCACGAAAAGACTTCTGGCAACCCGTTCTTCGCCATTCAATTCATCGCGACGCTTTCCGACGAGAACTTGCTTACCTTTGATTACGGCGCGTCACGCTGGTCGTGGAATCTGACGCAAATCGATGCTCACGGTTACACCGACAACGTCGTAGATCTTTTGATTGGAAAGTTGAGCAGACTACCCATCGAAACCCAAACTGCGCTCCAGCAATTCGCCTGTCTGGGAAATAGCGCCGAGTTCACCGTGCTTGAGACGGTGTACCAAGGGACAGCCGAGGAGATGCATCGACACCTTTGGGAAGCCGTTCGCGTTGGCCTGATTTTCCGTTCGGAAACGTTCTACCGGTTCCTTCACGATCGGGTTCAGGAGGCTGCCTATTCCTCCATTCCAGCAGAACTGCGCGCACAGGTTCATTTGCGAATCGGCAGGCTTCTGGCGGAGAACACTCCGCCGGCGCAACGCGAGGGGGCGATCTTTGAGATCGTCAACCAATTGAATCGCGGCTTGCACCTGATCACTGCAACGGAGGAGCGCAATTGTATTGCTGGCCTGGATTTGCTCGCGGCAAAACGGGCGAAGCTGTCCACCGCATACGGCTCTGCGCTGATCTATCTTGCGGCGGCTCGTTCGCTGTTAACCCAGACAGCTTGGGAGCGGAACTACGAACTTATTTTCTCGATCGAATGCCTAATGGCGGAATGCGAGTTGCTGACAGCCGAGATGGTCGCGGCAGAAAAGCGCTTGAAGATGTTGTCGCGGAACGCAAGAAACTCGCATGATTTTGCGGTCGTGACGAGATTGCAGCTCACTCTCTACACCACGCTGGATCGCAGCGAACTTGCCATCGAGGTGTTCCTTGACTATCTCCGGCGCAGCGGAACGGACTGGTCGCTACATCCTGCCCGCGACGAAGTGGACGCTGAATATCGCCGCATCTGGTCCAAACTCGGAAGTAGACAGATCGAAGACCTAATTGACCTGCCCCTGCTGACCGATCCGGAAGTCTTCGACATGCTGGATGTATTCACCGAAATCGTACATCCAGCGATGTTCTATGACGAGAATCTGTCGTCACTCGTCGTTTGCCGAATGGTGAATCTTAGTCTCGAGTACGGCAATTGCGACGGTTCATGTTTTGGGTATGTGTGGTTTGCGATGTTCGCCGGTCCGCGCTTCAACAATTACAAAGACGGATTTCGGTTCGGTCAGCTGGGTTACGATCTCGTCGCCAACGGAAGATTCCCGCGTCACCGCGCACGGACGTACATCACTTTCGGCACACTAATGCCCTGGGCGAAACACGCGCTGGAAGCGCGCGAACTCGTAAAGCGCGCGTATGACGTCGCCTACGAGACCGGAGACCTGACATATTCAGCCTATGGCTGGCATGTGTTGATCATCAATCATCTGACGGTGGGCGATGCGCTCGACGCCGTGCAGGGAGAGGCTGAAGGCGGGCTGGCTTTTGCCACGAAGCAAGGCTTCGGCTTGGTGGTCGCCAACTGCAGGACGAACCTGGGGCTGGTCCGGATGCTGCGCGGCTTGACCCAATCCTTTGGCTGTTTCGACTACGACGACTACAGCGAAGCAGAAGCCGAGTCTTATTACGGGGCCAACCCTGCGTTGGTCCTCTCCGAGTTTTTCTACTGGACGCGAAAGCTCCAGGGCCGATTCATTGCGGGTGACTATGAGACGGCAATCCGCGCCGCGACAAGAGCCCAGCAGATCCTATGGACCGCGACGTCACAGGTCGAGACCGGCGACTTCCGGTTCTATGCTGCCCTGGCACACGGAGCGGCATGGAATGCGGCCACGTCGGAAGGCAAGCAGGAGCATTTGAATGCATTGATCGAGCACGCTCTGCAACTCGCGATCTGGGCCGAGCACTGCCCAGACAATTTTGAAAACCGAGCGGCTCTGGTGAGCGCTGAAATCGCCCGCATTGAGGGCCGTATCCTCGACGCGGAATCTCTATACGAGCGAGCGATCCTCTCTAGCCGCGCGAACGGCTTTGTACACAATGAGGCGGTCGCTAGTGAACTTGCTGCGCAATTTTACAGCTCGCGCGGCTTCACCACCATTGCCGATGCGTACCTGACAAAGGCGCGCAGCTGCTATGAACAATGGGGTGCACGAGGAAAGATAAACGATATTGATGCGCGCTTCCCGCGCATCCGCGCAGCAATGGGCGCTACGGCGGCGGCCGCCACAATTGGAATCCCGCTGAAACAAATGGACGCAGAGGCGATCATCCAAGCTGCTCAGGCGCTCTCGAGCGACTTGAATCTGCCGAGTCTGACGGAGAAGCTGCTGCGATTGGCCGTTGAACATGCCGGTGCTCAACGAGGAGTATTGATTTTACTGTCCGACGATGGACCGTACATCGAAGCCGAGGTAACGTCACGACAAGGCAGCGTGGAGATATTGATTCGTCACCAGCGAGCAGAATCGACGGATTTGCCTTTGTCGATACTCCAGTTCGTCCTGCGAACCCGAAAACGAGTACTACTTGAGGACGCATCTTCGCGCACAGAGCGTTCGGAGGATGAGTACATTCGTCACAACTCCCTCAAATCCGTTCTCTGCCTACCTATTGTCAACCTGACCAAAGTGATCGGCGCTCTTTATCTCGAGAACAACCTCGCGCCAAACGCTTTCACCTCCGACCGAAGTGCGGTACTTGATGTTCTTGCCTCACAAGCCGCGATCTCCTTGGAGAATGCGACTCTCTACACTAATCTGCAAATCCAGGTTGGGCTGCTGCAGCATTTTCCGGTGTCGGCTTGGACACTGAAGCCTGACGGGACGCCCGAATTCGTGAATGACGTTTGGCTTGAATTCGCCGGTCAAACTCTCGATTACGTGCGGTCGCACCCTACTGCTTGGATGGACGCGGTTCACCCGGAAGATCGCGAGGCGGCAGCCAGGATCTTTTGGGAAGGCGTGCATTCGGGCCAGGATTTTGCGATAGAAACCCGATCTCTTCGCGCTCGAGATGGAATCTATCGCTGGCACCTGCAACAAGCTGTTGCATTGCGCGATTCCGATGGGACAGTGCTGAAATTTGTCGGTACGACGACCGACATCGACGATCAGAAGCGCGCCGAGGAAACACTACGCCAGACGCAAGCGGATCTCGCGCACGTCTCGCGAGTTGCCACCCTCAACGCGATGACTGCGTCGATCGCCCACGAAGTGAGTCAACCCTT
>Ga0157374_10006028_pt1 | contig 10259 bp, 8 predicted proteins | sample M25metaG_FD_115308 | JGI IMG/M metagenome (GOLD analysis project Ga0157374, IMG submission 115308) | Miscanthus rhizosphere microbial communities from Kellogg Biological Station, Michigan, USA - M2-5 metaG | ecosystem: Host-associated > Plants > Roots > Rhizosphere > Soil | place: USA: Michigan... | reverse complement strand
GGTACGAGATGGACGAAGATACGACCCTGATTGCTGGCCTGCGACACGGAAGAACTGCCACCACCGACGGTACTGTTGAAGGAATCCACCCACGGCTGCGCCATGACAACATCCGCGAGCGCCTTCTGGTGGCGAACCATGCTGTCAAATGAAATGCCCTGGGGACCTTCGGTAAAAACAAAGATGAACCCTTGGTCTTCATCCGGTAGGAAGCCCTTTGGTACCTCCCGGAACATTTGCACCGTGGCAGCGAGCACCAGAAGCGATACAACCATCGTGGCCACACGGTGGCGCATCGTGAACTGAAGCGTGCGGTCATATAGGCGGAGCATTCCATCAAAGAATTGCTCCGTCAGCTTCCAAATCGAGCCATGACTGGCTTCCTTCGAGGGTCGCAGAAAACGGCTGCACAACATGGGCGTCAAGCTAAGCGACACAAACCCCGATACGAGAATAGCCACGCCAATGGTGACGGCAAATTCGTGAAGAAGTCGTCCTACCAGCCCTCCCATGAATAAAACGGGGAGAAATACAGCGGCCAACGAGATCGTCATCGATAGAATCGTGAAGCCGATCTCTCTGGAACCATTGAGTGCTGCCTCCATGGGCCGCTCGCCCATCTCCATGTGCCGGACAATATTTTCCAGCATGACGATCGCGTCATCGACAACGAATCCCACCGACAGCGTGAGCGCCATTAAGGAGAGGTTATCCAGCGAGTAGTCCAGCAGGTACATCACACCGAACGTCGCAACTAGCGACAGCGGTAGTGCCATACTCGGAATCACGGTCGCCGACAGATTTCGCAGGAACAGGAAGATGACAAGTATGACTAGGCACAGCGCGAGAAAGAGCGTGAACTTCACGTCCGATACCGAGTCGCGGATCGAAACCGATCGGTCGTACAAGATGTTCAGCTTCACGGAAGGCGGCATGACTGCCTCGAACGACGGCAGCAATGCCTTAATGTTGTCGACGACTTCAACCGTATTTGTTCCGGGTTGTCGCTGGATCGCCAGCAGGATCGAACGCCGAATTCCTCCCTCGCGATCGAAATACCACGTCGCCGTTTTGTCGTTCTCGACGCTGTCGACTACCGAGCCCAGATCACCGAGGCGCACCGGCGCGCCATTTCGATAGGTGACCACAAGCGGCGTGTAGTCGGACGCCTTGTTCAGCTGGCCGTTCGCTTGAACTGTAAATGCCTGGTGGCTGCCGTAGAGGGTCCCCGTAGGCAGATTGACGTTGCCTTGCGTGATTGCTTGCCCCACCTCATCAATACCGAGCTGCCGGCTTGCCAGAGCTTTCGGATCCAATTGCACGCGCACAGCGTATTTCTGAGCGCCCAAAACTTGCACCTGCGCGACTCCGTTGACCATCGAGATGCGTTGGGCGATGAGCGTCTCCGCATATTCATCGACGTCAGAAAGTCGCATGGTGGGCGAATTCAGCGAGACATACAACACGGGCTGGTCCGCTGGATTTACCTTCTGGTAGGACGGCGGACTCGGCATGTCCTGGGGCAGATCCCGCGCGGCTTTTGCGATCATGGCCTGCACATCTTGCGCAGCGCCGTCAAGACTGCGGCTTAAGCTGAACTGCAAGGTGATGGAAGTTCCGCCCTGTTGGCTCGTCGAAGTCATCGAATCGAGTCCGGCAATCGTCGAGAACTGTCGCTCGAGGGGCTGCGCTACGGCCGACGCCATTGTTTCCGGAGTGGCACCCGGCAGGCTTGCACTTACCAGGATCGTAGGAAAGTCGACATTCGGCAGGTCGCTCACAGGCAGCAGCACGTAGCCCATGAGTCCGAAAATGAGAATCGCGAGCATGACCAGGGTGGTCATGACCGGTCGGCGAATGAAGAGTTCTGCGATGTTCATGGCTTTCGGCTTACTTCTACAGCGCGACTAACCCACATATCTAGCCGCCATTCACGGCGGACGCGCCTTCCTGCATAATGGAAACCCTTGCCCCTGGCACCAACCTCAATTGACCGTCGGTGACTACTTGTTCTCCCGCCACCAGGCCCTTGTTTACGATCATTTTTCCGCTTGCGCCTTGCTCCACCGACACTGGACGCGATTCCACCGTCAGGTCTTTCTTAATCACGAATACATACTGTCCTTGCTGGCCATTTTGAATCGCCTGCGATGGCACAACGATCGCGCCGGATCGCGTTCGCAGCGTAAGGACGGCATCAACGAATTGCCCCGGCCACAACCTGCGATCAGCGTTGACAAACTCGCCCTTCAATTTGATCGTGCCGGTCGTTTGATCGACGGAATTGTCGAAGAAACTAAGAACTCCGGATGTTGGCCGACTCGAATCATTGGGAGCTTGCGCTTCCACGCGCAACTTGCCCTTGGCAGACAAATTCTTGATCTCGGCCAAATATTGTTCCGGCACTGTGAAGGTCACATAGATCGGCTGTACCTGGTTGATGTTGACCAGCGGCGGATTGTCATTCGCTTTGATCATGTTTCCGCGATGCACGATGAGGTTGCCGGTGCGGCCGTTGATCGGGGAGTAAATGGAGCAATACAGCAACTGGACCCGCGCATTCTCGAGCGCAGCCCTGTCCGATTCCACCGCTGCATCGAGCGCGGACGCGGCTGTCGCAAACTGGTCGTACGATTCTGACGAGACAACGCCGGCTTTCACCAGCGCCTCGTATCTCTTCTGCTGCGCGCGTGCGTTCGCCGCCTGCGCCTGATCGTGAGCCAGATTGCTTTCCTGTTTCTTCACGTCCGCTTCGAACGGGCGCTTGTCGAGTGTGAACAGCAGTTGGCCTTTCTTAACATCGTCGCCCTCTTTGAAATACACACCCGTAAGCTCACCCGTAACTTGCGTCTTCACTGAGACGGTCGAATACGCCTCGACACTACCGATCGCGCGCACTTGGACCGGCACGTCCATCGGCTCGGCAAGCGCAGCGTTAACCGGCATCGCCGCAGCCGGAGGCGCAGCGGCCTTGGTCCCGGTGCAAGCACTCAAACACATAGAAATAATTCCAACCGCCACAGTCATTGAACTTCGTCGAATGAATTGACTGGATGCCATCTTATGAATTCCGGTGAGCGTTCTTTACGCCGTTTCTTGATTTATAGATCGAAGACTTATGGATCGAAGATTTTTGGATCGAGCCACCATTGTTCTCGATCTCTGGTGCTTCCCGCACCATTCCCTTCAACCAGATCTCGGCCATGGTGCGACTCACGTGTTGGACGTCAAACTTTTGATAACGTTTTCCGCCGAACAATTCCTGCACCCACGAGTGATAGATGACCATTCCCAGAAAGCTGCGCGCCGCGAGCACCGGGTCCATCTTCCTGAAGTCTCCGCGATCGATGCGGTCCTTGATAAATCCAGCCAGCACGTCGTAGTAATCCGCGATATAGGTCCTGAAAAAACGGTTAGACAACGTGTGGTTCTCAAGCCCGCTGAACAGCAGTAAGCGTGAGAGAGTTTGATCTTTGGCGCGCTTCTCGAGCATGTCAGCGGCCAGCAGCGTGAATAACTCCACATCCTCAACGCATAGTTCCAGCCTTTGACGCAATTGTTCTCGAGGGCCGCCGTCCTCGATCTTCCGCTGGATAACCGCCCAGTAAAGCTCATCTTTCGTGGCGAAGTGCCGGAAAATGAGAGCCTCATTGATGCAGGCCCGTTCCGCGATCTGTTTCGTCGTTGTACCTTGATACCCGCGCCGTGCAAACAGGGGCGTCGCAATGTCGAGTATCTGTTCGCGCCTGCCAGCGGCCGAATATCTTAGTTGTGAGGTTGCCATACGCCCCGTGGCCCACCGGTAAGTAATCACTTACTTTTATTCGCGTCCCACACGAATTGTCAAGACCGTGGGCGTCTAGCGTGTTAATCTTCGCGACCTTGGAAGCCTTTCCGGAATCTGATAATTAGGAGCAATGAGGGACGTCATGGACGAGAAAGATGGCGGTAAGCACACCCCTCGCGTGGTGGTCATTGGAGCCGGCTTTGGAGGATTGAACTGCGTCAAGAAACTGGCTTCTGCAGAGGTAAAGATCACCATCGTCGATCGCAAAAATCACCACACCTTTCAGCCATTGCTATACCAGGTCGCGACGGCCGGCCTTTCTCCAGCAGAAATCGCCGCCCCCATCCGCTGGATCTTCCGAGGGAACGAGAACGTCGAAGTCCTTCTCGAAGAAGTACTCGACTTTGACCTTGCCCGCCGGACTGTGCGGACTTCCGAGCAGGAGTTCTCGTACGATTACCTCGTTGTCGCCGCCGGCGCCAGCCATGCCTATTTTGGCCACGATGAGTGGGAGCCGCTTGCGCCGGGTTTGAAGACGATTGAAGATGCCCTGGAGATCCGCAGCCGAGTTCTGATGGCTTTTGAAGTAGCCGAGCGGCAGTCTGCTATCCCCGGCAAGACCCCACTAAACTTTGTCATTGTTGGAGCCGGCCCGACCGGCGTTGAGCTTGCCGGCACGATCGCCGAAATCGCTCACCATGCCTTTACCCATGAGTTCCGGACCATCCGTCCCGAAAATACCCATGTCATCCTGCTCGAAGGCGGCCCGCGAGTTCTGGCCGCGTATCCCGACGATCTTTCACGCAGCGCTGAAGCTCAGTTGCACCGTCTGGGCGTCCAGGTCAAGACCAACACCCTGGTAACGGGAATCACTTCCGACGGCGTTCAGATTGGAGATGCAACTCTCCCAGCATCAGTAGTGATTTGGGCAGCCGGCGTGGCCGCATCGCCCCTGGGAAAAAAATTGGGCGTGCCTGTCGATCGTGCCGGACGCGTGCACGTTCAACCGGACCTCAGCTTGTCGGGGCATCCTGAGGTCTTCGTAATCGGCGACCTCGCATCGTTGAACGATGAAAAAGGCAAAATGCTGCCTGGCGTCGCCCCGGTCGCCATTCAGGAAGGAAAATTTGTCGCCCAGACGATCAGGCGAGATCTCAGCCGCAAGCCTCGACGCAAGTTCCACTATTTCGACAAGGGCAGCCTGGCTACCATCGGGCGTGCCGCCGCCGTGGCGGATTTCGGCAGGCTCCACATTTCCGGTTTCTTCGCCTGGTTGTCTTGGCTGTTTGTTCACATCTTCTTCTTGATCGGGTTTCGCAATCGCCTGATCGTCATGATTCAGTGGGCGTGGTCCTATTTCACGTACCAGCGCGCCGCGCGTCTCATCACAGGCGGCGCCTCTCTTCCCGAGTGGAACGAGCAGCAGTCGTACAAGGCGCCGAAAGAGGAAAAGAGCAATATTGAGAAGATGCGTGCCTCGTAAGCGCAGCCGATATAATCGTAGCTAGCGGCAACCAGTTCGCGGGAAAGCGCGGCGGTTGCAAATCCCATGAAGCGCCTCTCGTTTCGTCGGTTCTCGGTCGCTCTGGCCCTCTACCTTTTATCGTTCACCGTCACTTCAGCGGCGGAAGTGCTGAAGATCGTCATCAACGATGCCATCCATCCGATCACGGATGAGTTCATCGGACGGGCCCTGACCGACGCGCAAAGCCGCCACGCGGATGCCTTGCTCATCGAGATCAACACCCCGGGCGGACTCGTCACGTCGACTCGCGACATCATCGAAAAGATTTTGGCATCTCCCCTGCCTGTGGTGATCTATGTCACTCCGAGCGGCAGTCGCGCCGCTTCAGCCGGCTTCTTCATTTTGGAGTCGGCCGATGTGGCCGCGATGGCCCCCGGTACAAACACGGGCGCTGCCCACCCCGTCACGCTGGGTGGCGAAAAGATGGACGATGTGATGAAGCAGAAAATGGAAAACGACGCGGCCGCGCTCATGCGGTCGGTCGCGGACAAGCGCGGGCGCAACGTTCAGGTAGCCGAAAGCGCAGTGCGCGAATCCAAATCATTCACCGACCAGGAAGCGCTTTCGCAAAAGCTGATCGACTATGTCGCCTCGAGTGAAGAAGATTTGTTTCGCCAGATGGAAGGCAAGGCGATCAAGCGTTTCGATGGCAAGACCGTCACCCTCAACCTCTCGGGCAAACCGGTAACGCTTCTTGAGATGACGCTCAAGCAGCGCATTCTCGCCTACATCATGGATCCCAACGTCGCATTCGTTCTTCTGGCCATCGGGATGCTTGCGCTCTATATGGAGTTCAATCACCCGGGAGCGGTGCTTCCCGGAACGGTTGGCGTGGTGTTTCTGTTACTGGCGGCATTCGCGCTTAATCTGCTTCCGACCCGCTTCGCAGCCATCGCAATGATTTTGGGCGCGTTCGTCCTGTTCGCACTCGAAGCGAAGTTCACTTCACATGGAGTCCTGACGATCGGCGGTATTACTCTGCTGACGCTCGGCGCGCTGATGTTGGTTGATGCACCAATCCCAGAAATGCGCGTTCACCTGTGGACCGCCTTAGCCGTCAGCATTCCGCTCGGCCTAATCACTGCGTTTCTCATGAGCATCGCGTTACGAGCTCGCCGGAACAAAGTCGTCACCGGCGTGCAAGGCCTCATTGGCGAGATTGGCGTCGCCCAGTCCGATCTCACACCTAACGGCAAGGTGTTCGTCCACGGCGAGCGTTGGGACGCGGTTTCATCCATTCCCGTTGCTGCCGGAGAAGAGATAGTGGTGCGTCATGTGGAAGGTTTGCAACTCACCGTCGAACCGGCGAAGCAAACTCGCCCTGTCACGGTTGCGGCGACCCAATGACCGCGCAATCCTCGCATGGCGAACCCACGACTTACCTGAATCGTAGGATCGTTTAAGACGACTCCTGAACCTCCGGCAGCACCAGTCTGCTGCCCATAATTGAGTTACAATCCGCCTTATAAGCTTCATGCGCCAGTTTTTGGAGGTTCAAGATGGGGTTTTCCCTGTCCACCATTGCCCTGGTAATCGTCGTCATCTATCTCTTGAGTTCCATCAAGATTCTCGCCGAGTATGAACGCGGCGTCATTTTCAGATTAGGAAGATTGCTGGGCAAAGAAAAAGGCCCTGGAATCATTTTCGTTTTCGCACCGGTCGATCGTCTGGTTCGAATCTCCCTGCGTCAAGAAGCGCTCGAAGTTCCTCCGCAAGACATCATCACCCGCGACAACGTCACCCTGAAGGTAAACGCCGTCATCTTCCTGAGAGTTATCGACCCCAATAAGGCGGTCGTTGAAGTTTCAAATTACGTTTATCAAACTTCGCAGTTTGCCCAAACGACTCTTCGGTCCGTTTTAGGCGAGCAGGAACTGGACGAATTACTCGCTCATCGCGAAAAGATCAATGCCCGGCTGCAAAGCATTCTCGACACTCATACCGCGCCGTGGGGCGTAAAAGTGGTGAACGTCGAGGTGAAGCAAGTGGACATGCCGGAATCCATGCTCCGCGCAATGGCGAAGCAAGCGGAAGCGGAACGCGAAAAGCGGTCCAAGATCATTCATGCGGAAGGCGAATTCTCAGCAGCGCAACGCTTGGTGGATGCGGCGCACCTTCTGGCCACCGAACCCGTCAGCGTGCAGTTGCGCTATTTACAAACACTCACAGAAATCGGTGTCGAAAAGAACACTACCGTTGTGTTCCCGGTGCCGGTCGACATTTTCACCGGAATTCAGAAGTTGATGGGAGGTCCGAGCGGCAGCGGTCCTGCCGCAGCAAAGGGATAACCCTTGAACTTCGTCTCGGATGCAACCATGGCCACTTCGCAGGACACAGAAATCACTCTGGGCACGGGCAAATTGCTCGTGTTCTTTTTTGCGCTGGTCGTCGTCTGCGCGCTCTTTTTCGGCCTCGGATTTTCCCTCGGCCGCAATGCCTCAGGTTCTCCATCAGCAAACCAGGCATCGCTGTCTGCGGGTACTGAGAGGCCGCAGGCAGGGTCCGCAACATCGCAAAAACCATCGTCCGATATGAGTTTCTACAAATCGGTCGAGCAAAAGAGCCCGGACGCGCAACTTGCAACGCCCGAAGCTGCCACACCCGCAAACGCGAAAGCCACCGAAGCGAAGCCGCCCGCCGATCCCATGACTCCGCCCGCGCTCAGCGGCTACCTGGTGCAGGTTGCTGCCGTGACAAAACCGGAAGATGCAGAAGCCCTCGTCAACGCCCTCAAGAAGAAGCAGTACCCAGCATTCGCGGTCAACAACACGCCGTCAGACAAGCTCTACCGCGTCCAGGTCGGCCCGTATCCGGATATCAAGGACGCTGAGGCCATTCGCTCCCGGCTCGTCAGCGACGGTTATAACCCGATTTTGAAAAAGTAGCCGCCTACCGAAACGCTGCTCGAAGCGCGGTCATCCACCGTCCGAGAATCTCTGTTCCTTCCACGGATCCCCGTACATGTGATAGCCGTTCTGTTCCCAAAAGCCCGGTTGGTCGCGTTCCAGAAATTCCAGCCCGCGCGTCCATTTCACGGACTTCCATCCATACAGGTGCGGAACAATCAGCCGAACGGGAAAGCCGTGATCGGCTGTCAGAGGTTCGCCGTCATGATGCGTGGCGAGCAGGACGCCATCGCGATCGAGATCGGCCAAAGGCACGTTGGCCGTGTAGCCCTCTTCGGCATGGACGAGAACAGTCGTGGCCCGAGCGTCGGGCATCGCTCTTTTCAGAATCTCTTTCAGAGCCACGCCGGTCCAACGGTTATCGAAGCGACTCCAACGCGTCACACAGTGAAAGTCGCTGTCGTGTGTGGTGCGGGGCAATTCTCCGAATTTCCGCCAGTCAAACTGCAAAGGATTTTGTACGAGACCGTAGACCCTGAAATTCCACCTCTCAGGATCGAATCTCGGTACCGACCCGTAATGAAGAACCGGCCATTTGAGTGTCAAGGACTGGCCGGGAGGCAGGCGGCCCGCCGTTTTCATAGCAATCTCGCGTTCCCTGCGTTCGTTCCCTTCAAACAGCATCGTTGCACCTCCTGGACGTCTATGCACTAGAGCCCACCGAAAAACAATCCGGCTCAGCACGTGAGGCATTATATTGATCGAGATAAATCTTACCGCCACGCCAGGAGTCTCTTCGCCATGAACCAGTCCGACCAATCCTTGCACCGCTTTCTTCATGCGGTTGCGGATCCAACCCGCAGGAAAATCCTGGCTGCGCTTCGCGAACGCGGCGGATGCTCGCTCGACAAGGATACCGGACTTTGTGCGCTCGATATCGAACAGCGCATGCACCTGTCTCAGCCCACTATCTCGCACCATATGGCAATCCTTAAGAAAGCGGGTTTGGTGGAAGCAAAAAAGGAAGGCTTGTGGCGCTGGTATCGAAGAAACGATCGGGCGATCGGAGAAATGACAAAGCGCTTGAAAGAGACGCTTTGAACAAGTTTTGTAGGGAGCGGCGTTCTTAGCTGCCCGCCGCCGCGCTTTGCGTCTTCTGGACAAGCTTGCGCGCGTGCGAGATCAGGTCTGCAACTTCAAAAGGCTTGACCAGGGACGGCAGGTTGTTGTCGCTCAGGAATGCTCTTACATCCGGCTCTGGCACGCTGGAAAACGTAAACAGCAAATGCCTTTCAAGGCCCGGAGATGACTCTTTGATCCAGCGATAAATGTCCGGCGCATTCCAGCCGCCCGGCATCCGACCGTTGATCACGATCGCATCAAACATTTCCGCGCGCACGCGGCTGCGCGCATCGTCAGCGCTCATAGCGGTCACAACCTGCGCCCCCGCGCCGACCAGGACGTCCCGCTCGAACTCAAGGACAGCCTCCTCGTCTTCAATCAATAGGACTCGTCCTTCGAGCGCAAATTCACGCCGCGGAGCCGCTGCCGCTGGCTCGGATGCCGCCTGCTGGCCAGATACCGGCAGTCGCACTTCGACTTCTGCACCGCCCTCCGTCCGGTTACGGGCGAGGATGTCGCCTCCATGCTCTTTGATGATGCCGTAGCAAATACTCAGCCCTAGGCCCGTTCCCTTCCCCACATTCTTGGTCGTGTAGAAAGGATCGAAGATTCGTTTTGGATCTTTAATTCCCGGCCCTGAGTCGCTGAACTCCGCACAGACATGCCCATCTCTCTGCGTCACGCTGACGCGCATAGTCCCGCTTACCCCGCTCTCGAGGATCGCGTCCACCGCATTGTTGATGATGTTCAGAAACACCTGCTCGAGCTGGTGCGGATCCGCCGTCACTGCCGGCAAGTGCGCATCGATATTTCTTTCAACTTTAATGTTGTTGACCTTCAGGTCGTAATCGCGCAACGCCAGCGTTTCTTCCAGAACCTTCGCCACATCGACTTCCTGCTTCTCGGGCTTGCGCTGCCTGGCAAACGACAACAAATTCTGGACGACTCGATGCGTTCGCTGCGCCTGTTTGAATAGCTT
>Ga0157374_10006024_pt1 | contig 10260 bp, 8 predicted proteins | sample M25metaG_FD_115308 | JGI IMG/M metagenome (GOLD analysis project Ga0157374, IMG submission 115308) | Miscanthus rhizosphere microbial communities from Kellogg Biological Station, Michigan, USA - M2-5 metaG | ecosystem: Host-associated > Plants > Roots > Rhizosphere > Soil | place: USA: Michigan... | reverse complement strand
TTTTAAACAAACTGAGCAAAAAATTCTTCCGCTAGATTGTTTTTGAGGAAAATATTTGCACAAACACATGAAAGTTTTTACTAAATAAAAAAACTCTTCGAATCCGAAGAGTTTAGTGATCCGGACCTAATTTTTGCAATATATATAAGGGCTCTGAAAATTCAAAAGGTTAGCATTCTGCTAACCCTTTAGTGATCCGGATTGGATTCAAACCAATGGCCTGCTGCTTAGAAGGCAGCTGCTCTATTCAGCTGAGCTACCGGACCCTTTGAATAAGAAGGCGGCAAAGATAAATTTTTTTAGCTTGCACCCAAACAGGTCAAGGCTTATGGATGTGAAAATTGATGGGACATGGAAAAAAATTTTAAAAGAAGAATTTGATAAGCCCTATTTTGAAAATATTGTTCTTCATTTAAAAACGGAAAGATCACAGGGAAAGGTAATTTACCCGCCAGGTTCACTAATTTTCAATGCTTTTAATACGACTCCTTTTGATAAGGTCAAGGTTGTCATCCTGGGGCAGGATCCTTATCACGGTCCGCACCAGGCACATGGTCTTTGCTTTTCGGTACAAAATGGAGTTCCTCCGCCACCATCACTGGTAAATATTTTTAAAGAATTGTACGATGATATTGGAGTAAAAATTCCCCCAACCGGTGACCTTACTAAATGGGCCAACCAGGGAGTTTTTTTATTGAATGCCTCGTTAACTGTTCGGGCAGGCGATCCTATGAGTCATTCTAAGATCGGTTGGGCTGAATTTACAAATATGGTGATCAGGAAAATTTCTGATCTGAAGGATCATGTTGTCTTTTTACTATGGGGCAAATTTGCGCAGGAGAAAAAAATACTGATCGATGAAAACAAACACCTGGTCTTAAAAGCAGCCCACCCCTCTCCCCTTTCGGTCACCGGGTTTTTAGGATGCAGGCATTTTTCGAAAACGAATGAGTACCTGGTAAGAAATGGGATCGACCCGGTCGATTGGGCTTTATAAATAATAAAATGAAAAATGAAAGTGGCAATGAAAATCATTGAACCCGGATTGATATTACAAACAGGTAAGGTTTTATTAAGACCTATTGAAGAAAAAGATCTTGATGCGTTTCTTGATCTTGCCCAGGATAAAGGCATGTGGGATTATTTTACACTTAACCTTGCGAATAAAGATCATTTGCAAAAATGGATGGATGCTGCTTTCGCCGACAAAGCAGCCGGCACCAGGAGTCCGTTTACGATCATCGATAAAGCCACTGGCCAGGTTGCAGGCAGCAGCAGCATGGGAAATATCTCGTATCATGATCTCAGGTTAGAGATTGGCTGGAGCTGGCTGGGAAAAAAATTCAGAAGTACAGGAATTAATTTCCATGCAAAATATTCCATGCTTCGGTATGCATTTGATGAATTGAATTTTGAACGGGTGGAGTTTAAAACAGATTTTCTGAATGAGAGGGCAAAACAGGGATTAAGAAAAGTTGGAGGAACAGAAGAAGGTGTACTTCGCAGTCACATGGCCATGTGGAACAACCGCCGTCGCGACTCCATTTATTTCGGGATAATAAAAAATGAATGGCCTCAACTGAAGAAAACAATTTTTAAAGACATCGAAGGTTATGAGTTTGCTTAAAAATATCCTCGGGAGAATTTTTGCATTGTGGGCCGCTATCGTTTTTATTTCCACCATGCTGATCATTTTTATTCCAATGTGGGTGATCGGTTTATGGAAAGAGCCGAAGCGTTCTTACATGATGCATACAATATACAGGACCTGGATGCACGTTTTCTTTTTCTTTAGCGGTCTCCGGTTACGGGTGAAAGGAAAAGAAAATTTTTCGCCGGGCGAAAACTATATCGTTGTATTTAATCATAATTCCATGATAGATGTTCCGGTTTCAGTGCCATTCATGCCGGGTGCAAATAAAACCATTGCAAAAGTTGAGCTGGCGAAGACGCCTGTGTTTGGACTTTTATATAAAAGAGGGAGCGTACTCGTTGACAGAAAAAGTGAAGAGAGCCGCAAAATGAGTTACATCAAAATGAAAGAAGTGCTCGACATGGGTCTTCATATGTGCATCTACCCGGAAGGCACAAGAAATAAGACCAGCCAGCCTTTGCAGCGTTTTCATGACGGCGCTTTCCGGCTTTCATTTGATTCAGGGAAAGCAATTTTGCCCGCCCTTATTTTTAACAGTAAAAAAGTTTTACCCCGAAAATTTTTCTTTTTCTGGCCCGCAAAAATTGAATTGCATTATTTAAAGCCTGTTTCACAAAAAGATTTTTCTTCTGCAGAGAAACTCAAGGAAAATGTATTTAACCTGATGAAAGAATATTACAGTTCTCATTCAAGCTAGAAATTAGTAAACGTTCTCGTACGGTTGACTTTCAGATCCTGCAAAATAGAAGACTTGGGACTGATGTTGATATTGAAGTACCGGTAAAGACCGACGGGAGTAACCCCGATACTCATTTGCCAGCAATGCATATCTCTTGAAATATTCATCTGGAACATCTGGATCTTGTTCGTGGAAAGATCATAGTATCCGTTTGCCGTGAACATCCATTTGGGGGACAGGCTAAAGCTGCCATTGACGCTTATATTGGAGTTGAATTTTTTCTCAAAGCCGCTGTAATCGGGTTTAAATTGTTGATTGTAGTAAAGACTAAAGCTAAGGCTGACGGACCAGGGAATATTAAAATCAACGAACTCGGCAGGGTTTTGCTGCATGTAATCGATCAGGTTTTGCTGATCGGTGAGGTTTGGATCGTTCATGATCTCATTCAACTGTGTTTTACGCTGCTCTTCTTTTTTGGCGTCTTTTGCTTTGCTCTTAAAATTTGTTGAAATAGCAAGATTGGCACTTGATATTCTTCCCCAATAAAATTTCCCATTACGGGAAAATAGATTGTTCACCGGAATGCCCCTGCTGTCGTAGTCATAAGGATTAAGAGTTGCATTTGCCGTGATACTTATTTTTTCAAAAAGTGAACTGCGCAAATAAAATACAGGATTGGTTAGTTGAAAGGAATCTGCAAGAAAATTATAGCCTGATGAAAACCCGAAGCCGTCTATCAGCTTCACCTTCTTAACGCCGCCATTCGTGGTGTCCTTCTTTGACTTCACTTTCATTTCAAGATTATTATCCAACTGGAAGCTCATGCCGCCAAACGACCTGCCACCACTATAAGAAACAACGCCTCCCCCGATATCGTTATAGGCTAATTTGAGTGAATCCGTCTGCACCGTTCGCAAATGTTGTTGATTCAGGTCGGGTGAATAATTCACGCTGAATGTAGGTCGCATGACGTGACGGATGGCAATGATCTTTGAGTTCCTGAACTGGTACGTTCCAAAAACAGCAGTATTAAATCCAAGGGAAAATCCAACCTGCTGCTCAATAAAGAATCCTTTTCGAAAACTGGTATCCATCTTATTGTTTGCGGTGTCCCAGTTGTAAATAGTAAGACGCTGCAACCAGTTCTGGCTATACGAAACACCGGGGGAGATCAAAAGAGCTCCGCCTAAAACAGGTGGCAATGACAATGATATCGGGATACTTTGACGCCCGGACCATTGGGCTGTGTCAAGCAAATATTGAAGAAGAGGTTTTACCCCGTTCTGTCCATATTTTACTGTATCATAAAAACTAAAGGAATTATTGAACGAGCCATTATACCCGATGCCAAGTTTTTCATACCATTTCGGAGTACCTATCACTTCTTTTTTCTGTAAAGGATATATTGTATTCATTGTAAAACCTACGTCCGGCAAATTGACGCTGATGTAATGCAGATTGTTATTCTGATTATGATTCGCACTTACCGTAAGATTGAATGGCGTTCCGATCCACATTTTTGAATAGGTAATAGAGGACGTTAACTGGTTTTGAAAGTTGAGTTGTGGATTGTTGGATACATATTGATTGTATTTGGTAGAACCGGCATTTACACTGGCACTGAAACTAGTTCCCGGTCTCGCCCTGCTATCTACGGAATGACTCCATGTGACGAAATAACTCATGTTATGAGTGTAATCGGGATCGCCTTTAAAATTGATCTTCGTTGACTGGACACTAAAATTCATTCCCCCCCTATACTTATATCTTTTACGATACGTAGGAGAAAGATTGAATTGCCACCCCCCGTAAGAATAAATTTTTGTCCGGAGCATGATATCCCAATATTGATTGATCACTTTATAATAACCGCCATTGATAAGACCCAAGCCATACTGTTCGTTTGTTTCGAGCGAAGGAGCCAATAGACCCGAATGGCGACCAGTGCTTAGTGGAAATATCCCAAAGGGCAGATAAATAGGAACAGGTACTCCTTCAAATTCTGGATGAATAGGACCCGATATAGCAAGTTTTTTGTTGATGATCTTTATTTTGTTATACCTGAAGCCAAAATGCGGATCGTCCAGGTCACAAGTGGTCATCACTCCGTGTTTTGCATACATCGTGGTGGGGCTTATTTTTTTAACATAGTCGCCCTGTATGAATGCTTCACCGTTTTGTGTGAATGTATTTTTTGTCAGCCCCTTTTGTGTTTTAAAATTAAATCGTATCGTGTCGCTTTGGAAAGAACTTTCCCCTTGCTTGAAATTGGCTCTCTCCACGATATCTCCCAAACTATCGACGCTGTTGTACGCGGTTAATATTTGTGTCGCCTGGTCCAATTCAACCCGCGGTGCCGTGAGCTCAATGTCCTTGTAATTTGTTTTTGTCTTACCGTACAGCAATATCTTTTTCTGATTGATCATGACAACGGCAGAGTCCTCTGCCTCGTAGTTTACGGGTCCATCCAATGAATCCTTTGAAACCTTAAATGCGAACGTGTCTATTTTTTGGGCAGGAAGTGTTGTATCGGAAAGTGCCTTTCCTGTCGAGTCAATTAAGGTGTCTTTCTTAGTTGGAATCGTATCATTTCTTAAAAGAGGTTTGACAGTATCCTGCTGGCCTGTTAAAGTGCTGTAAAAAGAATTTGGTGGTACATGAGCTGCAGTAGTTTTGCACGTTAGTGTACAAATTATCAAGGCGATGGTGGCAGTCAGTATCCCGGCTGAACAATAAATTGATCTAAATTTGAGCAGTTGCTTCATACGGGTTGAACAAAAATAGCCTTTTAATATGTAGAAGCTAGTTTAGTAACTCTAAACAATTTGTGAAGATTCAAACAAAAACTCTCCTTTCGGAGAATGTTTCAGAACTAATAAATAATTTGCCGGCATGATGAAGAGAACCATCCTGGTGAGTTTCTTTGTTGTAATGACTGCTGTTTTGCTTTCTTTTATTCCCGACAAAGAAAGCAGGCAAAAAGTTTTAAAAACGATCGTTGTGGATGCTGGTCATGGCCTGGTGCCGGATGGTGGTCATAATGGTGCAAAGGGAAGCTATTCTTATGAAGATGATATATGCCTGTCAATATCCCGGGAACTAGTATCCCAGTTGCAGGAAGCGTTGCCCGGTGTAAAGATCGTGGAAACAAGAACTGATGAAAATATTGTTGCCCTGCATCGCCGGGCTGAGATCGCTAATGAAAATCACGGCGATCTTTTTATTTCCATTCATTGCAACGCAATGCCGCCGGTCAGGCACAGCGAACGCATAGGAACGAAAACGGTAACGACATATGTTGGAAAAGGAGCAAAGAGAAGGAAAGTAACAAAAAAGGTCCCTGAATACCATTATTGGACAACACCAAACCCACGGAAGGGCACAGAAACATATATCTGGGGTGCCCATAAAAACGAAGACAAAGAAGTAGCTGTTCGTGAAAATGCGCCCATGCTGGTTGAAGAAAATTACAAAGAGAACTATGGGGATATCGACCCCAACTCGCCGGAATTTATTGCACTTGCTCTTTTAAAAACAAAACAATTTTTTAAACGCAGCGCTACTCTCGCTGGTTTTGTCGAAGATGAATTTACAAAAGCAGGAAGAACAAGCAGTGGCCAGCAACAGCGACAAGTGGGTATCTGGGTACTGCAAGCGACGGCAATGCCAAGCGTACTCGTTGAAACCGGTTTTATCACGAACCGCGAAGAGGAAGATTATTTGAATAGCAAAGAGGGACAGCAGGAAATATCAAAATGTGTTACGGAGGCCGTAAAAAATTATATTGGCTGGCTCGAAAAGCAACAAACGCCATTAAATAGCAGCACTCAAAATACTAACAGTACGTTCGGGGTCGTTAAGGATTCCAGAGCATTTCTTGATATGATAGAAAAAAAAGAAAATAATAGTTTTTAAATTTATTTTTAAAAAAAGTTCGACCTCTAATCCCATCCAATGATAAAAATAATTTCGCCAGCCCTGCTTTTTTCACTGGCAACATTTTTCTTCCACCCGGGTTTTAGCCAGACCCAAAAAAAAGTATTGAGAACAATTATTATCGATCCCGGTCATGGTGGTCTTGACCAGGGGGCCAAAGGAGCTTTTTCTACCGAAGCTGATGTGAGTCTTGAGGTTTCATTAAAACTCGGCAAGGCCCTTGAAGAAGAATTTCCGGATACGAAAATTATTTACACAAGAACTACAGATATTTTACCGGGAAATAAAACAAATAAGACCGATGCGCTAAGATACCGCGCTGACCTTGCTAATTCTTCTGGCGGGGACCTTTTTATTGCCATCCACTGCAATGCTGCTCCTCCCATCAGGCACAGCACGGTAACCGGGTACAGAACAGTAACGACAAAAAAGAAGAAAAAAAAGGTGACGAAAAAAGTTCCGATCTACCGTTATTGGTATACCCCGAATCCCGCTGAAGGAACGGAAACTTACATTTGGGCACTGAGTAAAAGTGACGCCAAAGTCAATTCCGTTTCAAAAAATGATGATTATTATGGTGAAATTGATTCCACGTTAACTCTTACTCTGCCCGATCCATCCGATCCGGCTGAAAGAGCGAGAATGTTGATCTATGCACAAAATTACTTTCGCAAAAGTCTCACGTTTGCTGACCTGATCGAAAAAGGTTTTCAAATCCAGGGAAGAACATACCGGGGGGGAGTAAAACAAAGAAATGATAAAGGAATTTGGGTACTGCAGGCCACTGGCATGCCAAGCGTCCTGGTTGAAATTGGATTCATTACAAACAAAGACGAAGAGAACTATATCAACAGCGATAAGGGACAGGATGAAATTGTATCCAATATTGTCAGCGCAATAAAAGATTATAAACAAAGACTGGAATCACGTCAATTAATAACAGATGACAAGAAAGCTTTTTAAGAGTAGTTGGTAGTTTCCAGTCGGCAGTTCACAGCCACCAGTCCATCGCTACGTGCAGTTCATGACTATTTTCAGCAGGCATTCATTGCCAACTGCCTATTGCAAAACTGTCATCTCACCACTACCACTCCCAACATTGCACCTTCTCAAAATAATTAGTTAATTTGGCAGCAGCTTTGCTTAGAATGTGCATGAAAAATGATATTACATGAAGATCAGTAATGAAACCAAAGTCGGAGTTTTAACTATAACTGCTCTTGTCTTTTTAATTCTTGGCTTCAATTTTTTAAAAGGAAATAATGTTTTTTCTAAAAATAAAAGGCTCTATGCCGTTTTTACGGATATAGGCGCTCTCGACAAATCCAACGCCGTTAAGATAAAAGGCTTGCAGGTTGGGTCAGTGTATGACATTGATGCAACAAACAAAAACCTCGATGGCATCGTGATCACTATCAATTGGACAAGGGATATCAATATTCCGGTAAATTCATCCGCATCCATTGTTGCGTCGTTTGTCGGCTCTCCCTACATTAATATTGAAATGGGAGATTCAAAACAGTTTTTGAAGAATAAGGACACGCTGATCACGAGAATTAAGAGTGGTGTGTTTGGAGATCTGACATCGCAGGTGAGTCCGACACTTTCAAAAGCCCGTACGGCGATTGATTCCCTGACAATGGTATTGGGTTCAGTGAACAGGCTCTTTGATCCTTCCACAAAGAATAATATCCAGGGTATCATTGCTAATTTACTTGTGTCGTCAGCAAACCTGCAAAAACTGTTGAACACTGAGACAGGATTACTTGCAAAAACAGTAACTAACCTCAACGAGGTGACGGGCAATTTAAAAACCAATAATGACACGATCAATAGTATTTTGCATAATGTAAATTCCACTACTCAACACTTCGCCGCTCTTAATTTCAAACAAACCATGGATTCAGTGCAGGCAAGCGTAAACCAGTTGAATGCTATTCTGTACAAGGTCAATCATAACGATGGCACCTTAGGGCTATTAATGAATGATAGAAAGCTGTATGATCACCTCCGCAATACAGCATTGGGTCTTGAAATATTAGTGGATGATATTAAAGTTCATCCCAAACGCTACGTTAATATCTCTGTTTTTGGGAAAAAAGACAAGGGTGATTATTTAACTTCGCCCGCCAAAAAGGATACGCTAAGCAGTAACAAATAATGACCTTAAAACCGCTCTATTTTTTTTTCCTGTGTTTCTTTTTTGTCGGTATTCGGGGAGCCTGGTCACAGAAACCTGTTCCTCCGGATACCACGAAAAAAGTGGAGATACTGGCTGCTAGAAAACTCGAATTTCTAAAAACGAATGATACCACGGAATTACAAATACTCGCCGGTAATGTAAAACTGAGACAAGGCAGTACGCTTTTTTATTGTGATAGTTGCATCATCAATAACCGGATCCATCTTCTTGAAGCATTTGGTAACGTTCATATCAATGATGCAGACACAGCCAATGCTTATTCTGATTACCTGCGCTACCTTACCGACAAGCGGGTTGCTTATCTCCAAAAAAATGTTCGTCTCACCGATGGCAAGGCCACGCTAACAACAAATAATCTTGAGTATGATGTGGAAACCAAGCTCGGTATTTATACCAACGGCGGAAAAGTAGTGAACAATAAAAAATCCGTACTTACCAGTACCGAAGGGTATTACTATACCGATCTCAAGGATATCTATTTCAAAAAAAATGTTGAGCTGAATGATCCGGCCTATTATTTAAAATCTGACTCACTTTTATATAATACAGAATCAGAAGTGGCGAGATTTATTGCTGAAACATTTATTAAGGACAGCAGCAACAGAAATATCATCACAAAAGAAGGCTATTACGATACAAAAAATAAAAAGGCAGAATTTGGATTGAGGCCAGTTATCCAGGATGGACCAAGAAGATATACCGGTAACACCGTCATTACAAATGACAGCACCCATATTTCTCAAATAATAGGAAACGCAATTATTGTCGACACAACAGACGCTACTACGGTCATTGCGGGGGAGGTCCTGGCAAACAGTGAGACCGGAACCATGCTCGCATTTAACAAACCATTAATGATCGTGAAGCAGGACCAGGATTCCATCTTTATTACAGCAGACACTTTATTTTCTGCCCGCTTATCTGACCTGTATAAAGCAGGCGATTCAGTAAAAACTTTGAACGCCTCTGATTCAATTCAAGTTGATACAGTAAAAACGGTTAAAGTGGTTAATTCAAAGGAAAAAGACAGCACTGATCGCTACTTTCAGGCTTTCTATCATGTAAGGATCTTTTCTGATTCTGTGCAAGCGGTTTCCGACAGCATGTTTTACTCCTTTAAAGATTCAGTGTTTCGCCTTTATAAAGATCCTGTCGTATGGTCAAAAGAAAACCAGGTAACAGGGGATACCATCTTGCTTTTTACAAAAAATAAAAAAGCGGACCGGTTTAAAGTTTTTGAAAACAGTTTACTGGTCAGCAAAGTGCAAGGCGATTTTTTTAACCAGGTAAAATCTTTAAGAATGGATGGCTATCTCACAGATGGTTCGATTGATTCAGTTCGTGCCCGCGGATTTGCTGAATGCGTTTATTATATACAAAATGAGGACAGCTCTTTTACCGGTGTTAATCAATCAAGCTCTGACATAATGGATATCTATTTTGCATCAGATTCCACAGGAGGGAGAGCATTGCAAAGAGTGGTTTTCAGGAGCGCCGTAAAAGGAACTCTTTGGCCCATGCGTGCAAAGACCGCAGAAGAATTAAGACTTCAAAATTTCAAATGGCTCGATGACAGGAGGCCAAAAACAAAATATGAGCTCTATCAATAGACAGCGTTAAGAAAAATTAACTTTCCTGCTGCAATATATCTTTTCCCTTTGCTATGATCGTCTCTTGTTCTCTCCATCACCAGATTTGCATTTTCTTTTACATTTTGTTTAAAATTTGATGGCACCATTTTCGTTAAAAACGGGAAAACATAATACAATGAAAAAAATATTCCTCGCC
>Ga0157374_10006023_pt1 | contig 10261 bp, 8 predicted proteins | sample M25metaG_FD_115308 | JGI IMG/M metagenome (GOLD analysis project Ga0157374, IMG submission 115308) | Miscanthus rhizosphere microbial communities from Kellogg Biological Station, Michigan, USA - M2-5 metaG | ecosystem: Host-associated > Plants > Roots > Rhizosphere > Soil | place: USA: Michigan... | reverse complement strand
TTCGGCGGCGCCGACGTTGCCGTAACGCATCTGCGCCTCATTGGCGCGCGCGGCCGCCATCCGGAACTCGGCGTCTGCGCTGCCTGCTTGCGATTCGAGATCAAGATTGCGCAAGCGCACAATCGGCGCATCCGCTGCGATCGCGTCGCCTTCGTGAACCAGCACTTCCGCGACCGTGCCCGGCACTTCTGCGCGGATGATGGCCTTGTGGACTGGCTCTAGGATGAAGCGCGCGTCGACATGTTCGCGCCACACGGGTAACAACAACAGCACCAACGCCACTATGCCGGCAGCCATCAACCGGCGTGGGGTCAGTATGCCGCCCAGGCGCTCCCGTTTGTCCTGATAAACATTTTTCATGAAAGTCCCCAGCTTCCGGATGCGGGATTTGAAGATCAGCAACGCAACCACGATGGTCGGGACAAAGGCCCACTCCGGGTTGTAGTTGCGAAACACGTTGCCCGAAAACCGGGCAACCGCATAAAGCAACAGGTAGCTGTAGAGTCCCGAGAGCAGCGCGTAAGGAACGAAGAACCACAGACGCCTTCGGCTCACATGCGGAACGTGCACGGGCAGCCCAAACACACGGTGCTGCACCCACCCGGATACGAAGGCGGTGGATTTTTCCTTGATTTCATCGATGCCGACGATTTCAGAAAGAATGTAGTAGCCATCCAGTTTGATCAGCGGGTTCAGATTCATCAGGACCACTGCAACCCCAGTGATGAGAATGATCTTGTACGCCAGTTCATGGAGACCTCCGCCCGCCGGAGTTCCCCACCAAACTAGCGTCGCCACCCCGCATATCGCCAGTTCCACCCAGATGCCAGCCAACATGGTAATGACGCGCTGCACACGGTTCGCGTACACCCACGCTTCGGTGACATCGACGAAGAATGCCGGCGTCAAATAGATGAGATGAAATCCCATGCTGTGCACGCCGCCCTGATAATGCTTGCAGGCCAGCGCGTGCGCCGATTCGTGAAAGAAGGCGAGCACGAAGAACAGGAGCCAGAATTCTCCCAGGTCCCCTAAAGACTTGTCGGTGAAGGTGTAGTACTTCAGCGTGTCCGAGCCGATTTCACTCCAGCGGTCGATGAACACGTACGCCATAAAGGCGAAGAGCGCTAGAGTGAGTGCCGTGAACCAGGGTGTGAAAACAAATCCGAGGCGCTCGTGGAATCGCGTGATCATCCGGTCCGCGTCCCAGTGCGCGACCAGCACGCGGGCGAGATCTCCGGTGCGCGCCTTCTTTGTCTTTTTTCTACGCTCGCGCAGCTTTTGCATGAGCGCGATATTTTTCTCTTGCGGCGTCTTGTACCAGAAACCGATCTCGTCGAGTTCCTCCGCGTAATCGCGGATGTCTTCGACCTCGAATTGTGACCCGGTTTCTGCCGTCAGCAAGGCCGCGATTTCGTCATACCCGCGTTCGCCGTCGAACAGGTGAACCAGCTTCCACTGTTCCGGGCTGAATCGAAAAATGCTCGTGGATCCAGGGACGTGAGCCAGCACTACGGTCGAACCTTCTTCGACGTGCTCGCGCCCGACGAGGCGGTGATCCACCTTGTAGAGGCGATTGCTCACCACCGGAGTCGAAATCTCCGGCAGTACGTCCAGTGCTTCCGCGAGATTCATGGTGTGGGGAGAAGTCGAATATTCGTGGTCATACCGGGACGCAACTCGCCGGTCGGCGCCACCAGTTCCGCCAGGACTTCGATCGTTCCGCTCGAAGGATCGACCACTGGGCTGATTTCAATCACCCGGGCGCGACATGGATGCGAAGCGTCATCGGCGGCGGTGACCTCAATCGACTGTCCTCGCTTCATTTTCCCGATTAATCGTTCGGGCAGAGTGAATTTCACCCTTAACGGAGCTGTTGCCGTGACCCAGAACATGCGATCGCCCTTCGTAATTTGCTGGCCCGACCGCACATACCGGCGCGCCACAATGCCTGCAAATGGCGCGCGGATCCGCGTCTTCTCGACTTCGAGTTCGAGCGATCGCTCGGTGCGCTGGGCGTTGACCAGCATTTCCTTAACCCGCTTCACATCCCATACGTCAGACTCCGCCTTGAATTTCGCGTGGTCAAGCTGCTCCCGGGTGATCAACTGCGCGTCCCACATTTTCTGCGCGCGCTCGTAGTCCGATTGCAGAACTCTGGCTTCCGATTCCCAGTTATGCAAATCAGCCTCAGTGCTTCTGGTCTTCGCGCGAGCGGCGTCGAGATCGGCCGTAATCTGGAGGTCATCAAGCTGCGCCAGAATTTGTCCTTGTTTTACCGGCGTGCCGACGTCCGCATGAATTTGCGATAACACTCCGTCCCGTTGCGCGCTGACGTCGATCTGGTGTTCCACAACAATGGGCCCTGACGCGACGAAGCCTTCCTCCTTCTGCGATCGCGATTGACCTGCGGCCGGAGCATTCGCTACGGGTGACGCAGCAATTGGAGACGCGGCCGACACTGCGTCTGGAGACTTAGCGTCATTGCATCCGCACAGGGCACAGCCCAGCAAGGCGGCAACAGTCAATCTTTGAGCGATCTTGTTTGTCATGGCTCTACCACCCCAGGTTCTACCCTACGCTCTACCACCCTACCCAATTCCAGATTTTTGAGTATGCCCATAAGAATGGACGCCGAAACAACACGTAGCCGACGGGACGCCATCCGACCCATACTTTGCCGCGGCCCTGCATGCCCGGTCTCAGGCGGCCATCCTGATTCGGCACGTCGACCCGCGCGTAGAAAAATCGATCGTCGCCCTGCGCCCGACTCTTGGGGCTCACGATCGTCACATCTCCGCGGAACGTTTGCGATGGAAAACTCTCCAGCTTGATCGAAGCCGGCTTCCCTGGCCGAAGAAGCGTGAACTCAGGCTCCTCGATGGCGACATCTACCGTGGCCCGCTGACTGTCGACGAGTTCGGCGAACGTATCACCAGCCTCCAGATGTTTTCCAACCAGATCTTCGACGTGCGGGGTTGTCACCCATCCATCGAAGAGGGCCCGCAGATGTGTTCGCTCGAGACGTTCCTCGCAACGCTTCACTTCTGCGACCCAGTACTCAGATTGCACGCGTTGTACACCGGCCTGCATTCCGTCGTTCGATGCCAGAGCGCGGTTCATCTCCAGCATGGCGCTTCGATATTTGGCGGTTGCCGAAGCCAGCGCTGCGCGGTAGTTCCAATCCTCCAGGTCGGCCAAAACATCGCCGCGCTGAACGTGCTGTCCCTCGCGCACATGCACTTCTCGAACGACGCCTTCGATCTCCGGCTGAATCTGCACCGTTCGCGCCGATGCCACCGTCGCGTTTCCATCGACGCGCATCGGGAACGGACATAGAACCAGGAATGCCGCCAGCGCGACCGCGCCGCCAATCAGCAACGTCCGCCGGCGCTTCTCGAGCGCAAGAAACTTTTGCTTCTTCTGAAGCAGGGGTTCGAGCAGACCGATAAACGGCACTTCTTTATAAAGAGACGCGTTGCGAACGGCGACCGTCGCCTGTCCGGCGAGCACCTTGATCATCTCCAGGTGCGCGTCGGTCAGAAAGTCCGGCTGGCTGCTCTCAAAAGAAAGTGTTCCAAGCCGTCCTTCGTCATCGGCGAGCGGCAGCGCATAGAACGATCGCACCCCGGTTTCCGCGAAATATTCGCGGAACTTCTCCATTGTGTCGTGATCCGATGCGTCGATTTCGTCGCCGCGCTGGTTGATAAGGATCGGTTCTGCCGATTGCGAGACCCAGGGCAGAATGTGCTGCAACTGTTCGACGTCGCTAGCCCCCGCGGTGATCTGCTCCATCCCGGAGATGGCCTTCAGTTGCAGCTTGCCCCGCTGATCGAGCGCCACCGCCGCTCGCTCGTAAGGAATGACCGCGCTCGGCGTGTTGACCACGGCTTGCAGAACGCGGTCGAGGTTCAAGGTCGAAGTAATTTCCGTGCTGACCTGGACCAGCGTTTGCAGAATCTGCACCTTGCGCTCGGCCATGAGCAGGCTGGCGTTATGCAACGCGCTGCAGGCGGTCTCGCTCAGGCTCGTCAGGACAAAAAGATCATCATCATCAAACGCAGACCCGTCGGCCTTGTTGACTGCCTCCAGCACACCCACCAGTGAGCCCTGATCCATGAGCGCCACAGAGATGAGAGACGAAACGGGACTCTGTTCGTGCCCATGGTTGCGGGTTGCCAGCCGCGGATCGGCGTCATCCGTGATCACGACCGGTTCCCCATTGTCCGAGACGTCGCCGGCGATCCCCTCGCCGGGCCGCTGGTTCATTCCCTGGGCGGTCGTCGAATCCGATCCGGCTTGGTGCATGAGTTCGACGCTTTCGTCGCCCTTAACGAGCCAGACGTTGACGGCCTCGCACTCCAGCATGTCGCGGATCTTCGAGCCGATGATCGGCAATAGTTGGTCCATCTCCAGCGTGGAACTGAAGACTTTTTCAACGTCATAAAACTGCGTTAGGCGGTTGATCGAAGTGAGCGACCCGTTGCGTTCTTCTTCATAACTGCGCGCCGCCATCAGCGCATTGCCCGCGAGATCGGCGAGATCCTGGAGCGGCCCTAGCTGAGATTCAGAGAGCGGGATTTCGAAACTGAGGATCTCGATCGCGCCGACCATGTCCGACTCGCAGATCATCGGAAGGCAGGCCAGCGATTGCAGAGTTCGCCGGACGTTCAGGTGCGCGTACTCTTCCCGCAACAGCGACGATCCCGCAACCACGAACGATGTCTGCAACCGGGCCAGGTTTCCGAGGGCGCCGGCTTCTAATGGAATTGAGTGGTCAGGTGCCGCACCGCCAACCGAGGCTTTCGGAGTCCAAACGTACTGTTCGTCCCCCTCAAGAGCAACCAGGTAAACATTGACGGCTGTGTTGGGAAGCGCGTCGGCTACAGATTGAGCGATCGCTCTTGCTCGCGGGCCCATTTCCGATTCGCGAAATAGCCGCGCGCAGATGTTTGCGATATCGAGAGTGAAACTCGAACTTTGGGTCGCCATGAATTGGCAGTTCGCCGCGGTGCCGATACCCGGGGGATGGGCGGAGCCCGCACTTGCAAAATCTACGGGCTTCCTCTAATTTGAGCGGGACTTTAACAGACGGTTTTGTGAGTGTCAACGTAACTCGCTCCCGGGGAGAGCGCATTTCGTGGAAATCGACATCGGCGGTCAATCTGCCGTAAAAATCATCAAGTTACGGGGACGCCTGACGCTCGGAGAGAGTGTTGACCGGCTTCGCAACACCATGGAAGGGCTGCTCAATTCGGGCGATCGGCGGTTTGTCGTCGACCTGGGCGAGGTTCAGATGATCGACTCCAGCGGCATTGGGCTGCTGGTGCGTCTGCTGACCACCGCCAAGCAGCAAGGAGGAGCCTTGAAACTCCTCAACCCGTCGAAGTTCGCCGTGCAAACCCTGAAGATGATTGGCCTGCTCAACCAGTTTGAGATTTTTCAGGAAGAGAAGCTGGCCGTCGATTCCTTCGCGTAGGGTTCCAAAAAAATTAGGCCACGAGATTCGTTTCTCGTGGCCTTTTGTCTTTGTACTAATTCCCCTAGTACTGAATATCGCGCAGGGCGATTTCCGTGTAGTACCCGTTCGACTGGGGCGCAAGGCTGGTGTTCTTGTCATAGTGGAACGCCACACCGCCGTTGTTCTTAATTGTCTTCCCGATAATCGCGCCGAAAACGTCGGACCCGCCCGTTAGCACCACGTTCGCATTGGGCGCGTTCACGGTCACGTACGTCTGCGTATTGCCATCGATTTTCACCGTTCCTGTACCGCCATAGTTGATCAAGAAATTGTTAGCGATAAGGCTGGCGTTGGTAATCGCGCCGCCGGAGAAATCGATAGGCGTGGCCTGACCCGTTCCTGCGACATTGAAAATGACCGCGCCGGAAGGACTGATCACGAGATTCGAGTTGCCCGCCAAACTGATGCTGTTGAGGTTGTAGGTGCCAGGAGCAACGGTAATGGTGCCTCCCGCTGTCACACTGATGTTGCCATAAGTGCCAGGCAACAGATTCGCGCCCGTTTTGCCGATTTTCGGTTCGTCCGTTGTAGGCGGCGTTGGAACCGGGGGTGGCGGTGTCGGGAAGTTGTACGGTCCGGCGGCGACCAGCTTATTTTGTGCCGTCGGGGGCAAGAAACCCGCTCCGCCGGCGATTGTCAACCCCGCGGGACACGCGCCGGTGGTGCCGGTAGGAGTTCCCATCGCGCCCCCAATCTGCGTGCTGCTGCCGTTCATGAAAACGTTGCCGTTGGAGCCGACATCGCCGCCGGTATTGGTATGGCTGGATGCGTAGTTGGAACCGCCCGCACTAGTGTAACTGTCGGTGGTGGCGCCTCCTCCCAGTTCAAGTGCGGCGCAACCCGTTCCAGTCGCGAACATTCCGTACGGAAATGGCGGTTGCGGGTTCAAGGCGACTTCTGCCTGCACCATGCGCCGCGATTGCGTTTGGGTGTTCACGGCCAATGCGGTAATCAGGTAAACATGGTTGGCTGGAGTGTTAGGAATCACCGTGCAATTGGCCGAACCCGCCGGGAGCAGGATTTCTCGTGTTCCATCCCAGCAGACGGGTATGTTCGCGGCTGAGGCCGCGTTTACCATGGTCCTTGTGTTACCGCTATCGACGGAACCGTTCAGTTTCATAGCGATGCGAACCCATTGGTACGGCATCGCCGCGTTAGTTGAATTCCAGGGCGCAGTGCTGGTGGTCGTCGTGTACCAACCCGTTCCAGCGGGAACAGCAGTGCAATGCACATCTGCGCTATGAGTCGCGAGACCCAGGTTATACCCGTCGTGACAGAGTTCGTCGTCCATGTAAAGTCCTGCCGCCCAAGGGGTAACGACCGCGGGATTGGGCCCGCCAAGAATGTAGAGGATCTGCTTGTTTGCAGTATTCGGCGGGTTTACAGGAATCACCGGCAAACAAGAAGCGCCAACGCAAGGCGGACTCATAATGCTGGTCAAGGCGTTGGCCGTCATCAGCCGGTTGCGGCCCTCTTCCACGCCTGCCTTCGCAGCAAAGTACAGCGCCTGCTGGCTGCGATAGTTCGCGCTAACAAAGGAATCGGTATTCGCCATGTATACAAGGCTGATCGCCAGAGCGCTAAGCAGTAGCAAGATCACCAGCGACATGAACAGCGCGATTCCGCGCTCATGGTTTTTCTTGTTGAACATAGTTCCTCCCGTGGACCCGAAACCGTAGTGCATCAATTGGTGACCAGGTTGTTGATCTTGGCCTCCGAAGACATGGTCACAGTCGCAAAAGATCGATCGGTCTGGTCGCGCGTCGGGGTGCGCACATTCAAGGTGATGCCTACGGCCGTAATATTTTCCATGGGAGTTCCGTCGGCGCATCCACCAGCTTTGGTGCAGGGCAGCTGTACTGCCTGCCCGTCATTTTTTAGCGCGGTGAAGACGTTGATGTTGGCATTGGCGTTCATCACGTTATCCACCTGCGTGTAGTAAAGAGGACCAGCTCCGGTTGCGATCCAGTTGGCCTTGGTGACAGTACCGCGTTGCAGTGAGCATGGACACGGACCGCCCTGCGGGTTGAGTTGGACAAAGACCTCGCTGACGGTTCCAGTGCCATCGACGTCCCCCTCAAATTGCAAAGTCCACTGGTCAATTCTCAGCAAACCGTCGCCATAGAGAGTTGGATCGGCAGCCGCCGCCGCCGCTTCGTACATGCGGACGTTGGGATAACCGGAGTGGTGCAGGTCCTTGACGATCTGGTCGATGAACTGCCGCGATTCTTGCGTCAAGTCCACCTTGAGAGCTTCGCTCGAACTCTTCTGTTGAAGCTGGCTGGCACCCTTCATCACGACAGCCAGTACAACAGTAAGAATCGCAACAACCACCATCAGTTCGAGCAATGAGAAGCCCCACTGCGCCGACTTCCGAACGGCTGATATTTTGTGGATGCGGTCTTGCATTACATCCCTCCGATCGTGCGCAGTGTTACAGGCAATGCAAAGAGCTTGTTACCGAGCTGGCCGGACGGGCTGATCTGCCGCGCCGTCACCGTGATCATGCGCGTGTACTGGTCGATGGTCACAACGTTCCAGCGAACGTCGTACACGCCTTGCCGTCCGTTGATCGCGCAGTCGGTATATCGCATGCCGTATCCAGCAGGGACCGCTGCGATGAGCTGCGACGGATCAATCCCGCCGTAGTACTTGCTTCCCGCGTTGTTGTCCAGCGTAGCGCCAAACCCAAGCGGCCATGCTCCTCCAGCTGTGTTGACCGGCCACGCTGTTCCTGCGCAGTCCCTGACCGTGATGTTGGCGGAGGAGTTCGCAGACTGAGCGGCGATCTGCTCAATCATCATTTGCGCAAGCATGGCCGATGAAGTCCCTCGACTGTTCTTGTTATCGGTGCCGCTGGCGAGAACGAATAAACTGCTCAATGCTCCCAGCCCGACCGCGAGCACAACCATGGCGATCATCAGCTCGATCATAGTCATACCGTCTTCGCTCGCTGGTTTCGTGCTCCGTGACGACTTTCTGAACATATGGTCTCCGTGCTTACTGAGGCGCCCAAATTCCGGTGTTGGGAGAGTAGTACCAAGCCTTCACACGGCCCGCCGGACTGATTGTCACCGCGCTCCACTGTTGGTTGACTTGGGATTGGAAATAGGTAACGTAGGCCCACGGTCCTCCTCCAGAATTACAGACCATCGAAGAGCCATCGATTGAGCCCTGAGCCCGACAGGGCATGCCATCTGGCCCCCACGTCGGCGCGGTGTTCAAGACAATTCCGGCCGTGCAATTGCCGCAAAAAAGCCCTCTCAGATTAGCCGTCGCGGGTGCTGCGCCCACGGGCTGGAGAATCACGCCCGGCGAAATTGTTGTCATCGGATCCCGCGGATCACGAGCACCGCCTGGAGGCGCTCCGTTGCCAGAAACGCCGTTTAGCGCTTTTGGTTCAATATCGACGTAAGCAATCGGAGGGTTATTTCCGGCCGCCGGTGCGATGTACACGGAATAGAACCGATCGTCTGCGGCCGCACGTGCTCTAGCTGTCTGCAGCAATTCAGCATAGCGATTGGCGGTCCCGCGAATGCGACTGGTCTGCACTGCGGTGTTGACGGTCATCACGCAAACTGCCGCAACAATCATCATGATCGCAACTACGACCATCAGTTCCAGCAGTGAAAAGCCTTTAGGTCGATGTACCGGATGCTTGCGCACGCTGAATCGTCCTTCCATTCCCCAGTCGATTCCCAACAACTGAACTCGCGAACAGTACAAACCCGGCCTCAAAAGAGGGCGGCGGCGCCTGGGGGAATCGCGTATGGACTATCCTCGCCGGATGCATCCCCGGGCACAACCTTACGTTCGTTACTGTCCTTAAGTGACCGTGGTAGAGCAGTCTTGTATTAAATTGATCGGGATGGCAAAACCGGCTTTACGGCCTGCAAGGCTATGAACCGGTTGACCTAAGTCGGCGTGGGATCATCAATCAAGGGCGGACCGTGAAATTCCTACACTCGAAATGGACTTTTCTTGGCCTGCAGGCCATGGACATTCTCACTACTCTGGCGGCCTTTCGGGTGGGTGCCTACGAGGTCAATCCGCTGGTTGCCCGCTTTACCCACGAACTGGGGCCGGTGGGCGGCCTCATTCTGAGCAAGCTGATCGCTTTACTGATTGTGATGGGCGTGCGACGCCTGGTATGGGTCGCGAACGTCTTCTATACCGGGGTTGTGATCTGGAATATCTACGTGCTCTTGTCCCTAGCAGCAAGACATCACTAGGCAGAAAACGCGAAAGCCCAGAGCCTAGAGGCCGATCCTGCGCGCGAGAGTTCGCCTCTTCAGCCCGTGTTGGGCCGCAGGGCCGCAGGGCCACTTCGGCCTGTTGGTGATCGAATGACGACCGATTACTGAACTAAAGAAATCCCTCGCCGTTCGACGCTCGCCATCTCCGCCTGTGCCACCCCAGGCTTCGGGAGCTTCTTCGGTTCGTAGCGCTCGATGAGCAACTGGTCGCCGACTTCCGTACGGCTGCGGAAGACCGAGTGTGCCGGTAACTCGATCACACTCTCCGCCCGGCGCTTCGGCCACACAATGCGAAACGGCCGGACGAGCTCGCGCGTTCCCACCACTTTGAAGTCTTTGTCTATCATCACCGCGTCGAAGGTGAACAGCATACCGATGCTGTGGATCGAGTTGGCGGGGACGATCCAGACTCCGCTGTCTGGCTTCAGAGATTTCCTTCCCAGCAATCCGATCAGCCGGCCAAGTACGGAGTCGGCCACCTTGA
>Ga0157374_10006021_pt1 | contig 10262 bp, 11 predicted proteins | sample M25metaG_FD_115308 | JGI IMG/M metagenome (GOLD analysis project Ga0157374, IMG submission 115308) | Miscanthus rhizosphere microbial communities from Kellogg Biological Station, Michigan, USA - M2-5 metaG | ecosystem: Host-associated > Plants > Roots > Rhizosphere > Soil | place: USA: Michigan... | reverse complement strand
GCGCAAGGACGTGAATCCGGATGAAGCCGTCGCTGTCGGCGCGGCGATTCAGGGTGGCGTGCTCGGCGGAACCGTCAAGGACGTGCTGCTGCTCGACGTGACCCCGCTGTCGCTCGGCATCGAAACGCTGGGTGGCGTGTTCACCAAGCTGATCGAAAAGAACACCACGATCCCGACCAAGAACACGCAGACGTTCTCGACCGCCGAAGACAACCAGACCGCGGTGACCGTGCACGTGCTGCAGGGCGAGCGTGAACGCGCGAGCGCGAACAAGTCGCTGGCGAAGTTCGACCTGGCCGGCATCGAGCCGTCGCCGCGCGGCATGCCGCAGGTGGAAGTCACCTTCGACATCGACGCCAACGGCATCCTGCACGTCTCTGCGAAAGACAAGAAGACGGGCAAGGAACAGCGCATCGAGATCAAGGCCGGTTCGGGTTTGAACGAGGAAGAAATCCAGCGCATGGTCCGCGACGCGGAAGCCAACAAGGAAGAGGACAAGAAATTCCACGAACTTGTTGGCGTGCGCAACAAGGCCGACCAGCTCGTCCACGCCACACGCGCGGCGATCAAGGAACACGGCGGCAAGGTGCCGGGCCAGATCGGCGCGATCGAGGCGGCGTTGTCGGATCTCGAGAAGGTCATGAAGGGCGACGACAAGGATGCGATCGAATCGCGCATCACCGCGCTGGAGCAGGCGGCGCAGTCACTGGCCGCGGCGGCGCAGGCGGGCGGTCAACCGGGTCCGGATGCGGGCGCTCAGGCGGGCGGTTCGGCACCGAAGGACGATGTCGTGGACGCCGAGTTCACGGAAGTCAAAGACAAGAAGTAAGCACTGCGATTAATTCGTAGATAATAGGCCCGCGCTGGGCGACCGGCGCGGGCTTTTTATTTCAGGGGAGTCGATGGAAAGCGGACGGCTGGAAGCGTTCACCGACGGCGTGATCGCGGTGATCATCACGATCATGGTGCTGGAATTGAAGGCGCCGCACGAGGCATCGTGGCACGCGCTGTGGAACAGCTGGCCGATTTTCGTCAGCTACGTCCTGAGTTTCATCTACGTCGGCATCTATTGGAACAACCATCATCACCTGCTGCATCTGCCGAAACAGGTCAATGGCAAGATCATGTGGGCGAACCTGTTTTTTCTGTTCTGGCTGTCGCTGTTCCCGTTCACGACGAGCTGGCTGGCCGAAGCCGCGCCCATGCCACAGCCCGTTCCGACGGCGGTCTACGGATTCGTGCTGATGATGGCCGCTCTATCGTGGATTCCGCTGCTCCGGTTCTTGATTTCGGCCAACGGCGGACCCAAAGGTGAACTGGCCAAGGCCGTTCGCTCGAAATGGAAAGAGTACGGCTCGGTACTGATTTATGCGGCAGCGATTGCGATGGCGTTTTTCAGCCCCATCGTTGCCTGTGTGATGTATGCCGCGGTTGCGGCGATGTGGTTCATTCCGGATCGCCGGATCGAAAAGAAAGTGGTTAAAGGGTCATGACCAAACGTTGCTACTACGAAACCCTCGGCGTCGATCGCAACGCGACCGACGAAGAACTCAAGAAGGCGTTCCGGCGCCTGGCGATGAAGCATCATCCCGACCGCAATCCTGACAACAAGGAATGCGAGTCGCAGTTCAAGGAAGCCAAGGAAGCGTACGAGATCCTCGGCGATACGCAGAAGCGCGCGATGTACGACCGGCACGGGCACGCCGCATTCGAGAACGGACGCGGCGGCGCGGGCGGATTCCAGGGCGACGTCGGCGATATCTTCGGCGACATCTTCTCCGACATATTCGGCATGGGCGGCGGCCGCGGCCGTGCGCGCGGCGGCGCAGACATGCGCTACGTTCTCGAGCTCGATCTCGAAGAAGCCGTATTCGGCACCGAGCGACGCATCGAAGTGCCGACGCTCGTCGCATGCGATGTGTGCGACGGCTCCGGTTCCGCCGACGGCAAATCCGAAACCTGCCGCACGTGCCAAGGTCACGGCCGCGTGCGCATGCAGAACGGCATCTTCTCGATCCAGCAGGCGTGTCCGCACTGCGGCGGCGCGGGCAAGGTCGTCGCCAACCCGTGCAAGACCTGCCGCGGCGAAGGACGCACGCAGAAAGACAAGACGCTCTCGGTGAAGATTCCCGCCGGCGTCGACAGCGGTGATCGCATCCGCCTCAGCGGCGAGGGCCAAGCCGGTCCGAAGGGCGCCCCTGCGGGCGATCTGTACGTCGAAGTGCACGTGCGCGAGCACAAGATTTTCCAGCGCGAACACGACGATTTGTTTTGCGAAATCCCGATTCGTTTTTCGCAGGCCGCACTCGGTGCGGAACTCGCCGTGCCGACGCTCGGTGGCGACGCCACGATCCGCGTTCCGGCCGAAACGCAAACCGGCAAGTCATTCCGTCTGCGCGGAAAGGGTGTGAAGAACGTCCGCAACGGGCACGTCGGCGATCTGATCTGTCGTGTGGTTGTCGAAACGCCGGTGAAGCTCAGCAAGCGTCAGAAAGAACTGCTCGGCGAATTCGAGGCGAGCTTTGAGGAAAATCCTTCCGCACATACCCCGCGCGCCAGCTCGTGGCTGGATGGCGTGAAGCAGTTCTGGGAACGCGTCACGTCCTAGTAACTCCTCGATGAACGGCACGTAAGTCCGTGTAAACGGTGGTGTTTCCACGCGCCCCTGACAATTCCTTCCTGTTACGATTCGCCGCATGAGCGAACTCGTCGATGTCGTCGTGTGGGGTTCTGCCGGCCGTATGGGTCAGTCGGTGGTGCGTGCGGTGCTGCAATCCAAGCGCGCACGGTTGGCCGCCGCGCTGGTGCGACCGGGTTCCGGGCTCGCCGACGAACCGCTCGATCGCGTGTTCGGCGCGCTGCCGCGCGATGTGGATTTTTCCACCTCGCTTGATCCCGACACGATGTGCGACGTGCTTGTCGATTTCAGCGGACCCATCGTGTTCGATGCGGCACTCGCGCTGGCGGTCGAACGGCGCATCGCCTTCGTGAGCGGCACCACCGGTTTGAAAGACGAACAGCGCGCAGCGATGGAACGCGCGGCGCAGACCATTCCTGTTTTGTGGTCGTCGAATTTCAGTCTGGGCATCGCGATGCTGTTCCGCATGGCGCGCCGCATCGCGGTCGCGCTGCCGAAATGGGATGCCGAGATCGTCGAGATCCATCACAACCGCAAGGAAGACGCGCCGTCGGGGACGGCCATCTCGCTCGGACACGCGATTTCAGAAGGGCACAAACAGGCGCTTGCCGATCACGCCGTGTATGGGCGTCACGGACATGCCGGCGCACGCAAACCGGGCGAAATCGGATTTTCTGCGATGCGCGCTGGCGACGTCATTGGCGAGCACACCGTCGTGTTCGCGACCGAAGGCGAGCGTATTGAACTCACGCATCGTGCCGGCAGCCGCGATATTTTCGCCAAGGGCGCGCTCGAAGCGGCCGTCTGGATTGCGCGCCGCGCGCCGGGCATCTACACGTTCGACGAGGTTCTTGCCCCAGCGGCGGATTGAGATATCGCCCGAACGGGGGAAGATCAGCGGCAGGTGGTAGCCTAGGATCGAGTCGTCCAACCGAGGTGACGGCGATGATCGACGGCGACAGCAGCACGCGCGGATTTCGGATTTTTCAGCATGCCGGGCTTATCGCAGTTCTCGGCATGAGCGGGTGCGGCGGTTCGTCCAACAGCACATCGCCGAGCGCGCCACCGCCGAGTCCTACTCCGCCGCCTACACCGACGCTCGATCCTGCCTATCGCGTTTCGGCGCCATCGCCGTTCGCCACCAACTGCGACAACGGCACGACCGGCGGCGCGGTGTTCGTCAACGCGGAAGTGGAACCTTCCTTCGCGGTCAATCCAGTCAATACGCAGAACCTTGTCGCCGTCTGGCAAGAAGATCGATGGTCAACCGGCGGCGCGCGCGGTCTGGTAACGGGCCGCTCGATTGATGGGGGCAAGACGTGGTCCCAGCAGGCAATGGCGTTCACGCGCTGCGGCGGCGGCACCGCTGTCAACGGCGGCGACTACGAACGCGGCAGCAACGCCTGGATGACGGTATCCAGCAACGGCGTGTTCGAGCAGGTCGCGATCACGTTTACCGGATCGGTGCTGGCGCCGGGATCGACCAGCGCTGTCGTCGCATCGCGCTCACTCGACGGCGGCGCGGCCTGGCAGCCCACGCAAATACTGATTCGCGACACCGACGTATTTTTCAACGACAAACCCACGATCACGGCCGATCCGGTGACCGTCGCCAATGTCTACGCGGTGTGGGACCGCCTCACCAGCGTGAACACCGGGCCGACGTATTTCACGCGCAGCCTCGATCGCGGCGCGACGTGGGAAACGCCGCGTGCGATCTACGATCCCGGCCAGAACAATCAGACGATCAGCAATGTGATCGTCGTGCTTCCCAACGGCGTGCTCGTCGATTTGTTCGTGAATATCATTTCGACATCGCCGACCACATTCACGTCGTCGTTCGACGTCATCCGCTCGATGGACAACGGGATGACGTGGTCGGCGCCCATCTTCATCGCGGACAACCTGAGCGTGGGCACGGCCGATCCGCAAACCAGAACGCTCGTGCGCGACAGCTCGTTGATCCCCGAAATTGCCGTCGCGCCCGATGGCGGAATGTGGGTAACGTGGCAGGACGCGCGTTTCAACGGCGGCGCGCATGACGGCATCGTGGTGTCGCACTCGAACGATGGCGGCATGACGTGGTCTGCGCCGGTGCAGATCAATGCTGTCGCTTCCGTGCCCGCGTTTTCGCCGAAGGTGCAGGTGCTGCCGAGTGGAACCGTCGGAGTCAGCTATTACGATTTCCGTCCCAACACGAGCGATGCGGCCACGCTGTTCACCGATTATTGGCTGACGTATTCCAGCAACGGCGCCGCCTGGAGCGAACACCCGATTGCTGGACCGTTCGATCTCGACTTCGCTCCGCTGACCACGTCGCCGGCGCCAGGCGGATATTTCCTGGGCGACTATCAGGGATTGCAAAACGCAGGGAATACGTTTCTGCCGATGTTCGCGCAAACCAACAATGACACCGGCAATCGAACGGATATCGTCATCGCGCCGGCGGTATCGGTGACGAGTGCCGTTGCCGCGAAATTCGTGGGCATTTCCGCGGCACCTCCGGTGACGCCGGAATTTCGTCAGAAAGTGAACGACAACATTCTTCACGTCATGCGTGGACGCTTCCCGAATTGGCCGCGCAATTTGCCGAGCGACCGATAAAAAATCGGTCGGCATGCGTCTATACTTTCGGACACGGGCGGACGTCGCCCATCCGGCTGATCATGTCCGAATCCTACACACTTCCCGGCCTGGAGCTGCCTTCCACGGATTCGCTGCGCAATGTGTTCTTCGCGTTGCGTCCGGACGAATCCGTCGCCGATTCGATCATCGCCGCCGCTGACGCGCTCGCGGACATGCACGGTTCAACCAGTGGCCGCCGCCTCAAGCGTCATCGGCTGCATCTGACGCTGCTGTACCTAGACACATTTCCCACCATTCCGGAAACGTATTTGCGGCACGCCATCGAAGCCGGAGACGAAATAGCGGCAAGTCCGTTCGACGTGTCGCTGGACATGGCCGGCTCGTTCCGCAACACCACGATCCCGTGGTGGATCGGCTGCTCGAACGTGCCGGCGCCGCTGATGACGTTGCACCGGCAGCTCTACACCGGCATGAGAATGCGCGGCGAGAAGGCGCGCGGCGGATCATCGCTGACGCCGCACGTGACGATCTCGCACACCAATCGCGAAGTGCTTCCACGTACGCCAATCGCGCCGATTCACTGGCGCATCGACGAGGTCTGTCTCATCGACAGCGTGATGGGCAAGCGCGAGTTCGACATCCTCAAGACATGGAAGCTGCGCGAGCGCGTGAATGGATAGGCTGCTCGCGGCGGACGAACCGCCAGCGTTTTCGGTTACGCGTGAAAACGGTCGCTCGCCGTTCGTGCTGATCTGCGATCACGCCGGCAAACGTATTCCACGCGCGCTCGGCGATCTCGGCATTCCGGCCGATGAACGCGAACGGCACATCGCCTGGGATATCGGTGCGGCGGGGGTCGCTTCGCTGTTGTCGGAGCAGCTCGATGCATTCTTCATCCAGCAGACGTATTCGCGACTCGTCATCGACTGCAACCGTCCGCTCGATGCCGCCGGCTCCATCGTCACGCGCAGCGAACTGACCGACATCCCCGGCAACGTCGGGATCGACGACGCTTCACGCGCGCAGCGCGCACGCGAGATCTTCCACCCGTATCACGATCGCATCGTTCGCGAACTGGACCGGCGCCTGGATGCGAAGCTTCCAGCGATTCTCGTATCCGTGCACAGCTTCACGCCGGTTTATCTCGGCAATTCACGGCCGTGGCATATCGGCATGCTGTACGGACGCGACGCGCGCATCGCGAAAATTGTGCTCGATCGCATCCGCGCGGAAGGGCAATGGAACGTCGGCGACAACGAACCGTACGCGGTGACCGCCATCACCGACTACGCGATTCCGGTCCACGGCGAGGGACGCGGTCTTGCGAACATCGGCCTCGAAATCCGGCAAGATTTGATCGCCGACGAGGCCGGGCAGGGCGCGTGGGCCGAACGCATCGCGCGCTGGGTAGCCCCATTGCCTCACGAGCTCGGACTAGTGCGCTAGACGCTTCTCGATGCGGTTGAAGTTTTCCAGCATCTCGGCGTAGATGCGGTCGGTCTTTTCGTGCAGCTGCGCGATCTCCAGTGCGGCCGTGATGTTCACTTCGTATTCGATATCGGATCGCACGCGGTCTTTTTGGGTTTGCCGGTTCTGGCTGATCAGCACGAAGCACGACAGGAAAATCGATTCGAGCGAGACGATCATCGTCAGCAATCCGAACGGGAACGGATCGAACTGTGGCAAATGGAATTCCCACACGTTCACGGCGATCCAGATCGCGAACCACACCGCGTTGAGAAGCAGGAACGTCATGCTGCCGCTGAACCACGAAATCCAGTCGGCGACGCGCTGCAGCGGACTGATCTTCTCTTCGACTTCCTCGTTCACGTTGCGCGACACGCGCGTGCGCAGCAGTTCGTCGGCCTTGCGCGTCATGTGACTCATCGCCGCGAGCAGACGCAACGCGGCGTTCGGGCTTTTCTGGAACAGCAGCAGCAGGTCGTCGCGATCGAGCTCGAGCAGTTCGCAGTCGGTCAGCGCGATGGCCGTCGCGGTGCGCGGTCCGCGATCGAGCAATGCCAGCTCGCCGAACACTTCACCGGTTTCGGCGATGGCGAGCGCGATTTTCTGGCCGGCCGTGTCGCGGATGAACAATTCCACCTCGCCGGAGCGGACCACATATAACGATTCGCCCGGCTCGCCGGTCTTGAACAGCGTGTCGCCGCCACTCAGGGCGATGACATCGATGAACTCAGCCAGCCGCGCGCGATCTTCCTCGCTCACGTGCTCGAACAGTTCCACGTCGGCCAGCATCTGCGCGTCACACGGCATCGCAATCTCCCGCGCCGACGGCCCCAAGCAAGCCGGCTATTTGGACTGTGAAAAATGGGCGCCAAGTGACAAATTCGGCGTCGTCCCCGCAGGCGCTAGCGTAGTCGGCGCGCCGCGATGCTGTCTATCGGCGCCCGAAAGCGTTTTCATTTGCATTTCCTTACACCTTTCGGCCGGCGCGAATTGGCACCTGAATTGCTATCGCTGGTACCGAATAGGGGTGGTTGAAAGGACGCTACGTTGTTGATGTCCCACGTCGCATTGCCGACACTTGAAAAGCCGGTCGAATCCGCGTTGATCGGCCGCTGGTTCCGGCTGCGTTTCGCGGGGCTGCTGCTGGCGACCGCCTCGATCGCCTCGGTGCTGTACGAAAATCAGGCGCGGCCGCTGACGTGGTTCCTGCTCGCCGTGAGCACCATCGCGTGGCCGCTGTTCGCGCGCGATCTGGCATTGCGCAGCCGCGATCCGCAACGATCCGAGGTGCGCAGCCTACTGGTCGATTCCGCGCTGGGCGGATTCTGGATCGCAGTCATGCAATTCAACCTGCTGCCGAGCGTGGCCGTTAGCGTGATGGTGATCTGCGACAAGATCGTCGCCGGCGGCAAGCTGCTTTCGGCGCGGGGTTTTGCGGTGCAGGTCGCCGCCTGCGTTCTCACCATGGCGATTCGTGGATTCGCGTTTTCACCGCTGACGACGATGGCCGAAATACTGGCGACGCTGCCGCTGCTGGTGCTGTATCCGCTTGCACTCGGCACGTCGATTCGCGCGCAGTCGCACCGGCTCGGCGAATCGCCGCGTCTGCCGAGTACGCTCACACCCGCCGCCGATGCGGACCGGACGCAGGACACCGAAGCAGCCGCGGCGTAAGATTCGCCGATCTTCCCCAGCGGTCTGCGACCATGCCGAAGCGTGATCCGCGCATCGACGCGTACATCGAAAAATCCGCCGACTTCGCAAAACCCATCCTGACGCGGTTCCGGCAAGCGGCGCACAAAGGCTGCCCGGACCTCGAAGAAACCATGAAGTGGAGCATGCCGGCCTTCGTGCATCACGGCTTGATGTGCGGCATGGCCGCCTTCAAGGAACACTGCGCGTTCAGTTTCTGGAAATACAAACTGCTGTTCGACGACGGCGCGCCGTTCGCGGGGCAGGGCATGGGTCAGTTCGGCAAGATCACCTCGATCAAGGACATGCCAAGCGAAAAGCAGATCGTCAGCTACGTGAAAAAAGCTGCCGAGTTGAACGAAGCCGGCATCAAGGTCGTCCGCAAGCCCGCGCGCAAACGTGCGCTGACCGTCCCACCCGATCTTTCCGCGGCGCTGAAGAAAAACAAACGCGCGCTGGCGGCGTTCGAGAAATTCCCGCCGAGCCACAAGCGAGAGTACGTGGACTGGATCACCGAAGCCAAGCGCGAGGAGACGCGCACCAAGCGTCTGGCCCAGGCGATCGAATGGATGGCGCAAGGCAAGTCGCGCAACTGGAAATACGAAAACTGCTGAACGGTTGTTTCATCCGCATCGGGAAATACGCTTGATCATCACCTTCCTCATCATCGCCGTCACGTGCGTGGTGTCGTTCCTCGCGTTCAACAGCTACGTCACGATGAACCGGCTGATCCTGTGGCCGCCGGCGGTGAAGCGCGATCGCGAGTACTGGCGGCTGGTCACCTACGGACTCGTGCATGCCGACGGACAGCATCTGCTGTTCAACATGATCACGCTGTATTTCTTCGGCCAATACATGGAACCGATCTACGAGAACGAGATCGGCGTGGTGGGCTATGTGCTGTTCTACGTCGGCGGACTGGTCGCATCGATCCTGCCGACCTACGCGAAGAACGAGAACAATCCGGAATACCGCAGTCTGGGCGCCTCCGGTGCGGTCTCGGCAGTTCTGTTCGCGTTCATTCTGGTGAATCCTTGGGCGACGATTATCTTCTGGTTCTTCCCAATGCCGGCCCTGCTTTATGCGGTGCTTTACCTGGCCTATTCAATCTACATGGATCGGCGCGGCCGCGGAAACGTGAATCACAGCGCGCACCTGTGGGGCGCCGCTTACGGAGTTGCCTTCACATTGGTGATGGAACCGGCACGGTTCAGTGCGTTTTTCAATGCGCTTGGACACCCGTCTTTCGGACGCTTTTAGCAACGATTTACTCAGCTTGGATTCAATCGCCGCGGCCCAATATCCAGTGACACACTACGGAGAAAGGTCATGAAACGCTTGTTAGGTCTGACGTTGGCGATCGGCATGCTGGCCATGCTGGGCGGTTGCGTTTACGACCCGGCTTATTACCACCGTCCGGGCGTAGTTTACGACGACGGTACGGCGACCTATGGGGCGCCCTCCGGCAGGTACGACTACGACGACGATTACTATGCGCCGGGCTACTACTACGGTTCGGCCTATGGCCCCTGGTACGGCTACGGCGGCTGGTATCCGTGGTTCGGCGTCGGCTTCTACGGCAGCTACTATCACGGCTACCATGGCTGGCACGGCGGACATGGCGGATGGCACGGCGGCGGCTCGCATGGCGGCCACGGCGGCAGCCACCACTGATATCGCCTTCACACCGCAACGCGCGACGAGCGGCCCTGAGCCGCTCGTTTCGTTTCTGGGAATGGAAGTATCCGGCGGGAATGGTCAGTCTAGCGCGCGAAGCGACCGCTGCACAGACTGGCCGCAGAGCGCCCGCGAACATATGATCCGTGCATGACATCGGTTAAGGAAAAACGCGAATCACTACTGCCGGGACGTTTTGCGT
>Ga0157374_10006020_pt1 | contig 10263 bp, 8 predicted proteins | sample M25metaG_FD_115308 | JGI IMG/M metagenome (GOLD analysis project Ga0157374, IMG submission 115308) | Miscanthus rhizosphere microbial communities from Kellogg Biological Station, Michigan, USA - M2-5 metaG | ecosystem: Host-associated > Plants > Roots > Rhizosphere > Soil | place: USA: Michigan... | reverse complement strand
TCACCCATACAAAACATCAGCGCTTATGGCGTCGAGTTGAAAGACGTATTCAAAAGTTGCCGGGCATTTGAGATCGTCACTGGTCAATTCAAAACATTTACTAAGGAAGATTGCCATTTCGGCTACCGCGAAAGCATTTTCAAAGGCGAACTGAAAGATCAGTATATTATAGTATCCGTCAAATTTCATTTATCCCTTATACCCAACGTTAACCTGAAATACGGCGCCATTGAACAGGAACTGGCTAATCGCGGCATTAATAATCCCAATATAAAAGATGTATCGCGCGTGGTGTCCCATATCCGCGTATCTAAGCTGCCCGACCCGTCGACCATCGGTAATGCCGGTAGTTTCTTTAAAAACCCGGTCATCAGCCAGGAAGAATTTGAAATGGTCCACTCAAAATTTCCTGAAGTGGTGAACTATCCTGCAGGCGACGGTAACGTAAAACTTGCGGCTGGCTGGCTCATTGAGCAATGCGGATGGAAAGGAAAAGTGGTTGGAAACACCGGGACCTGGAAGAACCAGGCGCTGGTTTTGGTGAACCACGGCGACGCAACGGGCGAAGAAGTGTACAGTCTTTCGTCGCAAATCATAGACAGTGTGTACAGTAAATTTGGCGTTCTGCTGGAACGGGAAGTCAATATTATTAGTTAATTTTTTTTCTCCGACGTGTTAATTATGCGTTAACATGCGGCCATTATTTCAGGCTGGTTCGCTACTTTATTCATTCAATAAATTATTGTTTATCAGTCGTTTGTAAAATTCAACCTGATACCTGGCTAGCTATTTTTGCGCACGCTCTTTTGGGCGGCCTATACCTGCGTTAGCCGGCGGTGTCCGGAAATCGGTACTATGTTTGTTTTATGCTGTGTACAAAAATCTAACAAAATGACAGCAATAGAATTTAACACCATGGTCCTTCGCCAGGCATCTTCACTCAGGTCTTACGCATTGCATTTTACGCGTGACGCTGACGATGCAAACGACCTTGTCCAGGATACAATGTTGAAGGCGATTACTTACTATAATAAGTTCAAAGAAGGTACAAATCTGAAAGGCTGGTTGTATACCATTATGAAGAATACCTTCATTAACAATTACCGCCGTTTTGTTAAGATGAGCACCTTTGTAACCAAGTCGGAAGAGATATCTTCAGCAAACCTGGTTTTCAGCTCGACCAAGAACATCGGCGAATCTAAATTTGTAATGGATGATATCAGGAAAGCTTTAGACAGGCTGCCTGAAGATTACTACATTCCATTCACCATGTATTTCGATGGGCATAAATATCATGAAATTGCCGATCACCTGCAGATACCAATCGGTACGGTAAAAACCCGCATCCACGTAGCACGCAAATTGTTAAAGAAGGGTTTGAAGGCTTACGATAGCGGTGTTAAGAAACCCGTATATGCCGACGAAGATTAAGAAGATCAGTAACTCCTTATATATTGCAGGAAACCCGCTTATTGGCGGGTTTCTTGTTTTATTATAGATTTGATAATCTTTTAAAAAATTGTCAAATCTAATCAAATGGTAATCGATGACCTGCCCGTTTATACCCGCTCACAATTAGCCCTGCGCAATGGTCAGGACAGGCCCGAGATATGGATAGCCTATAAAGGCATCATCTACGATGTCAGCCGCAGCCGCCTGTGGATGCGCGGGAGACATTACGAACACTGGGCAGGGCAGGACCTAACCCATGAATTGCCCGACGCACCCCACGATGAATGGGTATTCCAGAATTTTGATCCTATAGGAAAGCTTGTTTGAAGTCAGAAATCGGATGTCAGAGGTCGGAAAATTTTTGCAAATAGATTAACCACTTAGTTTCGGACATCAGACTTCTGACCTCCGACCTCAAAGAATATCGAAGCGGGCAAGACTTACGAACTCTTGCACACGTTTGGTTACTTCCGTGTCCGCAAGATTTTTGATCTTCTCGGTACCGAATTTCTCTACGCAGAAAGATGCCAGTGCCGAACCATAAATGATGGCATTTTTCATGTTGTTGAAGCTCACCTCTCCAACTTTGGCCATGTAGCCAATGAAACCGCCTGCGAAAGTATCACCCGCACCGGTTGGGTCGAACACTTCTTCCAATGGCAGGGCCGGGGCCGAGAATATTTTGCCTTCGCCGAACAGCAGGGCGCCATGCTCGCCTTTTTTAATAATGAGGTATTTAGGGCCCATGGTCAATATTTTCTGGGCTGCTTTTACTAAAGAATATTCGCCCGAAAGCTGGCGTGCTTCTTCATCGTTTATGGTCAGCACATCAACCATTTTCAGGGTATCCAGTAAATCATTTAGTGCAATGTTCATCCAGAAATTCATAGTATCCATCACGATCAGTTTCGGGCGCTCGTGCAGGCGCTTGATCACCGTTTGCTGTATCTGCGGTGTCAGGTTGCCCAGCATCAGGAATTCGCAATCCTGGTAGGAATCTGGAATTATCGGGTCGAAATCAGCCAGTACGTTCAATTCTGTAATTAAAGTATCTCTGCTGTTCATATCATTATGATACTTGCCGCTCCAGAAGAAGGATTTTTCGCCTTTTTTTACCTGCAAGCCTTCAGTATCAATATGGTGTTTGCCGAAATCGGCTATTTCGCTTTGCGGAAAATCGTCGCCAACTACGGCCACTATCTTTACTTTATCAAAGAAATAGGATGCTGCAAGGCTGGCGTAAGTGGCTGCGCCGCCTACAATTTTATCTGTTTTTCCGAAGGGAGTTTCGATGGCGTCAAATGCCACAGTACCAATAACTACAAGGCTCATTTAAAATGATTTAATAAAATTTTTGCGCAAATATTGTGAATTTAAGCCATAAATCATACTTTTGCACACTCCAAACCGGAAAATGAATTCCTGAGTAGCTCAGCCGGTTAGAGCATCTGACTGTTAATCAGAGGGTCGCTGGTTCGAGCCCAGCCTCAGGAGCAAAAAGCCTCACAGAAATGTGAGGCTTTTTTTATGCCTTAAATTTTTGTACGCTAAGTTTCTTGTTCGCCTGTTTCTGAAAAATCAATAACATAAACATGACTGCACTAAAAGCCGCATAAGCAAATTGAGTACGGGATACACCAACTCCAAAAGGGAACCAGATACCTTTGATATGAATCGAAGAAAGTTCCTGTGCAAATAATCCTGTGGAGATCAGCAATACCGCCGGTAAGGCCAGCCACCCTTCCTTACCTTGCTGCCGGATTCCAAGGTATACGATGAGCGCCAGCAATGCGGCAAAAAACAGACGGGTATAGTCAGAAATTGCCTGGAAAGCAGCATGCGGGGCCGTATCATAAAACCATGGAAGCCCAAAAAGCTGGCCGCACATATATAGTAATGTGAGTATAAGAATAATGAGGGGAATCCAGGCCGGACGATCAAGTTTAAACCAGCCGCGCCATGCCATAAGCCAGGAACCAAGCACCAGCGGCATCAGGATAACGAGTGTTACTATATCAATTTCGTGGGAGGTCTCTACCTGTAGCCAATAGTAAAACGCCTGGTTTCCCCGTACCATTCCCAACAGAACCAAAGCAATGATAAACCATATATGTTGTTTGGCTGGCTTGCGCAAAATGCAGATCGTTATAGCCAAAAGGATAAACGTCGCAAATTCAGCTACTTCGACAATATATCCCCTGATGGTTTGCCGCCATCTAAATTTGTATTTTATTTGGATGGAACTTTTCTCTCCAAGTTCAGGGGCAATATGAATACCCCCTAAGTCGGTTCCCTGGCTTATTGTGGCTGCGCTTGCCCATACCCTGAAAGCGATGGTAATTACCTTCTTTTTCTTTAGGCTATCCGGTATTAAAAACATTCGCGGCTGTATGCTGTAGGCTACGGGTACCGGCCCTGAAAAATCGCCGGCATTTCCCAATAATGATCCATTAACAAACACCTGATAAGCCTCATCAACCGCAGGCGGGCCGGCTAGAAACAGGTCATTTCCTTTTACGATGTCTAATGAAATTTTCAGGCGGTACCACGCGTAGCCCGAATAGTTAGCATGTCTTTTTGCCGCCCAGCCGGGAACATAGCCTGTGAGGCCCACATCGCCGTCATGTGCGCCCGCAGGTGCGGTGAGGTCGACGGTTTCCCATCCGGTATCATTAAAGTTTGGATTGGCCCAGTACAGGTTGTCCCCGGTTTTGAATTTCCATGGACCGTTAAGTACTATTGTTGGTTTATCGTAAGCCGAAGCTGCCAGGCGTGTTAAAAGGGCAAAGATTAGGATTATAAAGGTTTTCATGTCCTTCTGTAAAGATCAACCCTTTAAAATATCGAAATGTGCTGTTCCCTAAAAATAGTTTAAATGAATTGAGGGGAATATCTAATCATTAAGGCAGTTATCTCAATCTGTTGGCGGCCCAACGCACTATTTATGTGGTTGCTGCAATTTTATTTTCCTGAGCCAATGCATCCGGGCCATCCCACCGATGAAATCGTGCCTGATGGGCTGTAAACCGAACTGGGCAATAACAATAGACTGTGCGTCCAGGCTGTCAATTTTCAAAAAGTCATTAAAATCGAACGGAACATGCATAATGCTATCCATTCTTTTGACGATGGCCTCCCTGCTTGGTGCATTATAATTAAGGTAGTTATAAGCCAGCATAACACTGCCGCGTTCGGGCCGGTATACGCCATTGGCAAAATAGTAACCGCCCGCAAATATATTTACTACGGGCCGGTATGCATTTTTGTCTAAAAAGTGGGCCCATTTGATCTTTAGGGGATCTTTGGTCGTATCTGTATTTGGATAGGCCAAAGCTCCCGCCCTGGTGGTAAAAGCTGCAAGCTGATCGTCCTCATATTCATCCGTTAGCCCCCCAAACGAGTGCCCTATCTCATGGATCGCAATATATTTAGAATTGGGGTCAACCGACGTGGTGGAATAATATCCGCCTGAACCGCCATAAATAGGGTCATTCACAATCATAAGCACTATGTGTGCATGATCCAGCGGTACCGCCTTTTCAATATAGGTATCGGTCACGTCCTGGTTAGCTATCATTAATAGCCGTGTCACCTGGGAATCAAAGTAGGATGAGAATTTAGTGCGATCGGCGTCCGTAGGTGTACCTACTGCTGCGCGCCTGTTATTTGATTGTGCGTAGACTACGTAAATGTTAAAATGCTGCTTATACTCCTTGTAGGGTTCTACAGTGAACATATAATCAGTAATTTTCTTAACCTGCTGGTCATAAAAACCACCTGTATCCAGGTCATCTTTAACAAACGCGTCGCCGAGCACAATGATATTTACCCCATTCGGATCATTATACATTAATTGCTTAACGTCGCCATCCTGGTGATAGACCAGCTGGGGGTGGACTACCGGTTGTATACCGGCTTTTTTGTGGCAGGAAAAAAGCGGCGTACTTAATAATAAAAAAAGGATCAGGCAGCCTGGTTTCATCGTTCTTAGGTTTTATACTAAGTTACAACGAATTTTTTAGTTGTCAGGTTGCCTGGTGCGATTTTTTATTGCTGATGAAGGTTTTACAATCGATATATGTTATGCCAGCAGCTCAAAAATCCCTGCAGCGCCTTGCCCGGTGCCGACACACATGGTAACCATGCCGTATTTTTGTTTACGTAAACGTAATTCATCAAATAATTGTATCGATAGCTTTGTACCTGTGGCGCCCATCGGGTGACCTAATGCAATAGCGCCGCCGTTGACATTTACGATATCCGGGTTCAAATCCAATCCCTTTACGACAGCAACCGCCTGCGAAGCGAAGGCTTCGTTCAGTTCGATCAGTTGGATATCATCTTGTTTCATCCCGGCTCTTTTCAATACTTCCGGAATAGCGTACAACGGCCCGATGCCCATAATGCGCGGCGGTACGCCCACCAGGGCATAATTAACCAATCGTGCTATTGGCTTCAGGTTATTTTCTTTTAAAAATCGCTCACTCACCACCATTACAAATGCAGCGCCATCGCTCATTTGCGACGAGTTGCCTGCCGTAACACTGCCCCCGGCGTCGAACACTGGCTTCAAATTGGCCAATGCCTCAAGTGAAGTATCCGCACGCGGGCCTTCATCCGTGTCCATTGTCAATTCCAGCTTTGCTTCGTTCCCGTTTTCATCAGTATAGGTTTCGGATACTTTTATAGGTGCGATCTGGTTTTTGAATTTTCCTGCAGCTATCGCGCTAATGGCTTTTTGATGGGAGTGATAGGCAAATTCATCCTGCTCGCTGCGGCTGATGTTAAACTCATTGGCCACTGCTTCTGCGGTAAGGCCCATGCCCCAGTAATAGTCCGGATGTTCAAGAGCTACTTTTGGATTAGGTATATTGTGATATCCGCCTATCGGCACAAAAGTCATGCTTTCAACACCGCCGGCAATGATACAGTCGGCAAGGCCTGCATGAATTTTAGCTGATGCAATGGCTATGGTTTCCAGTCCCGAAGAACAATATCGGTTCACGGTCATGCCAGGCACTTTATCGGTATCCAGCGCCATCAGCGAGATCAGGCGGCCCACATTCAGCCCTTGTTCTGCTTCAGGGGTGGCATTGCCTACGATCACGTCTTCAATTTGCTCTTTGTCAACGTTATGGACCGAAGCTACCAGGTGTTTGATCACCTCAGCGGCGAGCGTATCAGGCCGTGTGAACCGGAAACTTCCGCGTTTTGCTTTCCCAACCGCGCTGCGGTAACCGGCGACGATATTTGCGTTCATTTGATGTATCTTTAATCGGATTTGGTAATATCCAAAAATAGCCGGAAATTTTGGCTTCGTTTATTTTCTTTTTTCGAACCGCACAATTCATTCAACGCTTTTATGCAAAACGGGGTATCCAATAGTAATGCTGAAGTAAGCAGCCAATACCGAAACTATGTCCTGGCAATGCTGACATTGGTTTACGTTTTCAACTTTGTCGACCGCCAGGTTTTGATCATCCTGCAGGAATCTATCAAAAAGGAATTGCACCTGTCCGACACCCAGCTCGGCATGCTATCCGGGCTTGCATTCGCGGCTTTTTATGTCTTGCTGGGTATTCCTATTGCGCGCATTGCAGACAGAACTAACCGACGGAACACGATAGCAATATCACTCAGCGTTTGGAGCATTATGACAGCTACCTGCGGCCTCGCAAGGAATTTTATGCAACTATTACTTTCCCGCATCGGTGTTGGCGTTGGCGAAGCAGGAGGGAGCCCGCCTGCGCATGCGATGATATCGGATTATTTCCCGCCGGAGAAAAGGTCTACTGCGCTTTCCATTTATTCAGCGGGCCTTTACTTCGGTGTATTGATCGGTTTTTTGATGGGCGGATATTTGAACCAGCAATTGGGATGGCGGACGGCTTTTTTCGTTGTGGGCCTGCCCGGCATAGTTTTCGCGCTGCTTTTTTATTCGACCGTAAAGGAGCCGCGGCGTGGTGCAACGGATACGACACTCCTTTCAGATGAAAAACCATCACTGGGTGATGTATTAGGACGTTTACTTTCTTCCAAAACCTTCGTGTTACTGGCGATTGCTTCGGCGCTGAATGTATTTTGCATTTATGGCCTGGTGAACTGGGCCCCATCGTTTTTGCAACGGGTGCACGGCCTCACCGCGCTGCAGACCGGCCGATTACTCGGCCCAACACTTGGCATCGCCGGTGGACTGGGTTCTTTTGCCGGAGGAGTTTTGACAGACCGTTTTGGGAAAAGTGATAAAAAGCTTTACCTCAAGATACCGGCGTATGCTATCCTTTTAACTATCCCCTGCGCAGCCGGTGCGATATTTCTGCGCGATCCTTATTGGTCGGTTGCGGGAATAGGCTTGTGTGCCGGGTTGCAAAGTGTTTACCTTGGTCCATCTATCTCGGTAACACATAGTCTTGTTCCTGCTTCGATGCGGGCAATGACTTCGGCAGTTTATTTCCTGATCATTAACCTGATCGGACAGGGCTTTGGGCCGCCGGTTGTCGGATTTATCAGCGATCAGTTGAAACATACCCATGGGGTCGAATCGCTGCGCTGGGCCCTGTCGATAATTATGCCCGTTGCTTTAATATCGGCGGTACTTTTTTTCAGTACTACCAAAAAGCTGATGAATGATCTAAAGCTGGAAAATTAATTATCGTGCAGCCCCGCCGTCAATGGTCAAACAAATGCCGCTGACGAATGACGCCTCATCGGATGCCAGGTAGAGATAGCCATTTGCAATATCTTCCGGCACACCCCATTTACCAAGCGGGATATGCGGTAAACTTGCCTGGCGCACCTCTTCGGGCATCAGGTCGGTCATGGCGGTAATGATAAAACCCGGCGCAATACAATTGGCGGTAATGCCAAATTTTCCCAATTCCATGGCCCAAACTTTTGTCATGCCGATAATGGCTGATTTAGTTGCCACGTAATTGGTTTGGCCGAAATTTCCCCGGATAGCAACATTGGAAGATGCGGAAACGATGCGCCCATAATTTTGCTCCTTCATAATAGGCGCAACGGCCTGTGTGCAATTGAAGACGCCGGTCAGGTTTACGCCGATCACATCATCCCATTCCTGTTTTGACATTTTGAGCAAAGTACGGTCCTTCGTAATACCTGCATTGTTGATCAGGATATCGATACGGCCGAAATGTTTATGCGCTGCGGCAACCGCTTGTAAAACTTCATCCTGGTTTGTTACGGAGACTTTTTGAAAGATGACATCGCGCCCTTCTTTTTTCAGGCGTTCGGCAACATCATTGCCCTTATCGGATACGTCCCACAAAATGATCTTTGCGCCTTCTTTGGCAAACCGTTCTGTAGTGGCCAGGCCGATGCCATTGGCTCCGCCGGTGATGAGGGCAACTTTGTCTTCCAGTCTCATGGTTTCTTAGCGATTTTGGATGCAGGAAAGATACTTAAAATCTTAATCAACTATTTCTGCCCGGCACAATCTCTTGTTTGATTTAACTAAATTTCTATTTTTGATAAACCAACCAAAAGATCATGAACCGTTCTATAACCGCCTTGCTTTTATTATTTGCAATTATTGCTTACGCAAACCCCGCACGATCACAATCAAAAAAGGCAACACCGGGAGTACTGGTTGAAGCGCCCCCGGCTGCCGGAGGTTTTTCAGCCGCACGGTTGGGACGACTGGATTCAGCGATGAAATCATGGGTAACCCAAAAATGGGTGAATGGCTCGGCGGTGCTGATAGCGCGCCACGGGAAAATCGTTTTCTACAAAGCGAGTGGGTACAATGACATGGACACCAAAGCGCCGTTAGATAAAACGGGCATTTTCCGCATTGCCTCGCAGACCAAGGCACTGACGGTAACTGCAGTAATGATATTATGGGAAGAAGGGAAATTTTCGCTGGACGATCCGGTTTCCATGTACATCCCATCATTTGCCAATGAACAGGTGCTGGCTACTTTTAACCCCAAAGACACCACATATACCACGGTTCCGGCAAAAAGGCAAATTACTATCCGCGATCTGCTTACGCATACATCCGGCCTGGGCTATCCTGCGCTATCGATCAGTACTCCGGCAGAGCTTGCCCTTTATGCAAAGGCGCAGCTGACAGGCGGCGTCGGCGTGAAAGGCCAAAAGATAGGCGACGCCATGGACCGCCTGGGCAAACTGCCGCTATTTTTTCAACCCGGAACGGAATGGAAATATGGTCTTAATATGGATGTGCTGGGCTATTTGATCGAGAAATGGTCGGGCATGTCGCTGGAGGATTTCTTCGAGAAACGTATCTGCAAGCCCCTGGGGATGAAGGATACCTGGTTCAACCTGCCGCCCGAAAAAGGCCCGCGCCTGGTGAATTTTTTCCTGGGGGATGCTAAAGGGAACATGAAAAAAACAACTTCCACTTTTGGCGGGGCACTCGATATGAATTACCCCTTGCAGAAAACCGAATATTTTTCAGGTGGCGGCGGCTTAGTATCTACGCTTTATGATTATGCTATCCTGCTGCAGATGTTTTTAAATAAGGGTGAGTATAACGGTGTGCGGATATTATCGCCGGGTTCCATCCGCCTGATGACTGAGAACCAGATCGGCGACCTGCACCCCACTTTCGGCAGCCATTTTGAAGTAAATAAATTTGGCTTTGGTTTTTCTATCGTATCCGAAGAAGGTGCCAAATACGGCCCTATACAAGCCGGCTCATATGCCTGGGGCGGTGTGTTCGGAACATCTTATTGGGTAGACCCGAAAGAGGATATGTTTGTATTGGCGTACACGCAAATATGGGGGCCTTACACCGCTAATACAGCCAGGGGATTTGCGCCGATT
>Ga0157374_10006017_pt1 | contig 10266 bp, 9 predicted proteins | sample M25metaG_FD_115308 | JGI IMG/M metagenome (GOLD analysis project Ga0157374, IMG submission 115308) | Miscanthus rhizosphere microbial communities from Kellogg Biological Station, Michigan, USA - M2-5 metaG | ecosystem: Host-associated > Plants > Roots > Rhizosphere > Soil | place: USA: Michigan... | reverse complement strand
TCGAGAGTTGCGAGACATTTGCGTGATCTTGCCGATTGTCGATCAATTCGTTGTGAGTGTTGGCGACGTGCCTCATGTTGCAACATCGTTTCTTACTCTTTGCGAGCGCGCAGTTGAACACTATCCGCCAGAAGTATTTACTGAGCAAATAACGACGATACTTGACAAGCAACCGGGCACACCCGTCGGTTGGCGACACACAACAATTCCAAGCCGAATTGCGTCGCTTGTTCATGAGCTAGCGACGCGCGCGCAGCCGCTACCCGCGACACTTGCCCAAAGGATGTTGCGTGTTCTCGACCGACTCGTCGACATGGGCGATAGACGTAGTGCGGCACTTCAGACGAGCGAAATCTTTAAGAATGTAAGAGTTTAGGCGCTCACATCCGAACGTTTGTTTGGAGTGCGCACAGACTGGTGAGGCGTAAGACATGGCGAACAAGACGCCTTCCCTTGAGCAGATCAACGCTTTGGGCGGATTTATTAGAACATGCCGTGCCCGTGGAAATCAGACGGGTGAGAAACTAGCAGGGTCATGCCGCTTCTAAAGCCATTTTTTCGTACGGCGTACATTGCCGACTTGCGGACATCCGCGAATAACATTAGGCGGATACACGCAGCAGGTTTTCGAGCGGAAGCAGTATTGTTGGCCTGCTGTTTAATCGACTCGCTTGGACGCGACATTTCGGGGCGACGAGGATCGACGAGCAACTTCACGACAGCTCTCGTCTTGCACAGCAAAGAACCGTTCTGGGGCGCGATTCACCCAAAGCAGCTTAATGACAAATTGGCAGGCTTGAGGAACCCGCCGGTACCCCGGCGTTTTGGCAAACCCTACTTCTACCGCGCATCCTACGTCCGGAAGGAATTGAAAAAGTCTCTCGGCGTCGTTACTTTGCCAGATCTTGTCGAAGGCGCAATCTCGTCGTCTACTGCGGCGCGCTGTGTTTACGATCGACTTCGATCAGAACAGGTACATAACTATGGAAGCGGTCTTCTGTCATTGGATTTTGGCGCTCACAATTGGCTGAACGCGCCCGCGCCAACGATTACGTTTGCCTTCTTGCTGCGTGCAATCGCAAACATCATTCAGTCGATAGATGCCCATCAGCTAACGATGGCGGTATTTCGGCGTTGAGCCGCTTGCGCACCGGATAGGCCGCCCGACGAGGAAAGTCGCGATTCCTTGGTGTAGGGTGAGGAGTCTATCGTCGGCAACTTCCGGGTCTCATTGCCACCATAACGCGCGGAAGGCGAGGCTCAGGGCATGGCGGCGCCCCACGCCAAGCTTGCGATAACCTCTGTAAATGGCAAAGAGCTGCCACCAGCGCAGTTCATTTTCACTATGCGGCATTGCCAGTGGGCTCCAAAATAGTCGACCGACCTTGTCGCGCTAGCTCGAAACGCCTATCGCTCATTGTTGCGAACGTGGCAAAAATAGTGGATGAGCCAGTCGCGCGAACCGCTACAATGCCTGCCTAACTCATCCGAGGACGAGCGATGCATGGCGGCAAAAAGGCAATAGTTGCAAAGTATGGCATTGAAATGGGCAGCGCGGCGATTGGGACGGCGTTTGAATTCGCAGCTCCGGGAATGGGCCCGATGGTCGCGGCAGGAGTTTCGGTCGCTCTGGAGGAATTTCTATCCCGTTCGTTGTCGCGTAAGGAACGGGCGCGTGTTGGTTCACTCGGCGCCATGGCTCGCGAGAGGATCAGTGCCGCGCTGTTGGCCGGTCGACAACTCCGAGCTGACGACTTTTTTGCTGTCGGTGAGTCGGGTGAACCACCAAGCGTTGAGCTTTTCGAGGCGAGCCTGCTGAAGGCGCGAGACGAGCCGGAGGCGAAGAAGCTCGTTTTTATCGCGGCCTTCTACGCCAATCTTTTGTTCACTGAAGGCCTGTCTCCGGACACCGCGCACTCGTTCTTGAACACCCTACAGAGAGTGACGTTCCGCCAGATTTGCCTGCTGTCCTTCGTCGCGCAGGAGGGGGAACTAGATGTCAAAAAGCTCCGCACCGACGGCCGCAGCATTCCAGAGATCCTTAGTCTCGCCCGCGAGGAGATGGACTTGCAGAGCAATGACCTTGGAACACTGGGTTTGCTCGAGGCGAGCTCGCCGTGGCGGAGCAGACTCACTCCTCTGGGGCGTATGCTGGTAGAGTTGGCAGCTCTCAACGAAGTTGAGCCCGCAGACTTGGCGCGCCTCAGGTCCACGCTGAACGAAGTCGAGCGTAACGGCGTTCCACGCGACGCCAACGCTTCAGGCTTATAGCCCCGCGCTCCTGGTAGAACCTCTAACCGTGGGGGCATGAACCCTCCTTCTTAGGTACTGCCCGTGCACCGCGGCGAATGATTTTCGCCGTTACCAGTTATCGCCGCGAGGAGGCCACAAAAGTGCCGAGCCGACCTGGAATAGCCCATGTGGCGTTTGAATGAGAGAGGCGATTAACGGGCAACGTTCCAGACGCATCCAGCGGGCGCGAGCTAGGCGCCTACGTCGAGCACGGGAAATACAGGCCCTGAGCGCCGGCCGATGCCCAATGAGCATCGTGATCGACAAGTCGTTCTTGCGCGGAGCGCCTGGGCATCAGCTCGCGAGCCTTCTCGACAGCCACCGATGCCTGATGCCCGATGTGCTGTTCTACGAAATGTTCAAAGACGATGAGCGGCGACACAAGCTGTTCGGTCGCCTCGGTGGACGCACTAGCCCCATGCTTTTACTCCCTGGAACAGGGGAGCTACTCCGTTACGAGATCGAACACCGGAAGTGCGTAGGGCTTTTGGAACACCACGCCCTCGTCGGTGACTACCGATTCAACCCGAAGCTCGCAGAAGAGGGGCTGTCCTTAGAGCGCTGGATGCATGATGCGACAGTCTCGCACGGTAGCGACTACCGCGCCTCCGCAAGAAGCATCGCCGACCTCATCGGCGATGTCCCTAAGCTGATCCCTGTTCTTGCTGGCTACCGGGCGGGGCAAGGAGGATGGGAGGGTCGTTTTCGCATGGCTTACGACACGGTTGGACAGCACGACAACGCAGTACGTGCGCTCTACGCCCAGTTGCGGCATCCAGATTGGCCGCGGCCGAACCTCGTGCGGCGCCCCTGGGCGTTGTTTCGCAAGGTTCAGCTCGACTGCCTCTTTATCGTGTCCATCTTCCAGCGATACTGCCCCAAGCCACCCGAAAACTCCATCGAGAAAACGATCGAGCACGACATGCGTGACCGCGATTACGCCCTGTTCGGCCTGCTGGCCGGCGCGCTCGCCACGAACGATTTGCACCTCACGCGTATCGTGCGTGCTGCTGAACCCTCGGTCGTGGTGATTAGCACATCCAGTCACGACCACAACGCTCCACGGCTTCCGATGTCCGATAGTATTACTTCGTGGGCTTGACCTTTTCTCCTTTTCGGCCGCGAACATAAATCTCGGTCGTCTTGATGCTCTTGTGCCCCAACTGCAGTTGTGCCGTTCTTATATCGGTACTATCTGCTTGATCCGTGCCTGCCTTAGCGCGCAGATCTCGGAACTGAAAATCTGCTACGAGCTTGGCGTCACCGTCCCGTTGCTCCTCTTTGAGCTTAGCAATGACCTTCGAACGCGCCGTCTCGAAGCGACTGTCTAGGGCGAACGAGGAAAGGGAATGTCCAGCCTCGTTGCGAACCAGTGCAAGGCTCGTCACCTTATATTTTCGAGATTTGATACGTTCGATCAGGGCCTCGAGCTCGCCTTCCAGCGCAATCCGGAGTTTCTTGCCCGTCTTGCCCTGCGTCACCATCAAGTAGTTGTCGCGTAGGTCGCTAATGGTCATCTTCAAGACATCAGCAGGCCGTTGCCCGGTTAGATAGGCGACGTCCATAGCGTCCCGTGTGGGCCAGTCGGCCACTTCCCATACAGCCTTGTAGACCCAGTCCTCGACATAGACATCTCGAGCGACCTCCCGAAATCCCTTTACCCCTTGGCACGGGTTCGCCGTAGTCGTGTATCCCCATTCCCGCGCTTTGTTGTAGATGTGCGAGAAGAGCGCCTTCTCCCGATTGGCGCGCACGGGCGACGTCTTCCTCCAGTCCAAGTACTGACGGACGTGGAGGGGTGTGATCTTTTCGATCGGCGCGGGCGGGCTGTCGAAGAATCTATACAAGCACTCAATCTCTTTCAAGTTGTCGCGTTGGGTACGAGGCGCTTTCGTCGGAAGAACTTCGCGCAGGTAGCGCTCGGCGACGTACCGAAACGTGATGAGTTCTGAATGTTGAGGACGGGCATCGATTTCCAGCTCCGCCCATTTCTTGACGGCGAGCGCATAGTCGTCGCCCAGAGGGATTTCACGGCGAGGCTTCGCGGCCGTATCGTAGTAGTAGTAAACCTTGCCGCTGCGCATCCTGCGAGAGCGCAGCCTCGGCGGAAGGTTCAAGTTAGTTGTGGGTCGACGTCCCACACAGAATCTCATGAGGTAAATCGCCACCCTGCAACACCGTCGGCGACCAAGCCATTGGCTGTCTCTGCTCGCGTCGCCCCTCCACCGCTGCTCGCGTGACGATAGGTCGGCCGCTTCCACTAACGAAGAACGGAATGCCCATTTTTCGAAGCTGCGTGATCTGGTTCGCTTTGCGGCTGAATCCAGTCAGCGTTGCCAGCTCTTGGGACGTTAGAAACATTGGGCTTCAGGTTGACGTCGACATTAGCCAATCGTTACTCGACGGAGGACCGAGTGACGCTTTTGGCCCAGAGCACTTCGATAATTGAGCGCGGATAGCCTGGATAACGTCAGCGTATCGACGACCAGCAACATTGGATTGAGCCTGCAGGTAGAACTTGTCGGTTGTTGCAAAGCTAGCGTGGCTAAGCAAATCCATCGTCAGGCGCACCAAATCTGGACGCTCGAGCGCAAAGGTCGTTGCTACAATGTCACGGAACAGGTGAGGATTGATCCCTCGGCCCAACGCGAGGCGGGTCCGGCGGATGACCATTCGATAGATGCCATCGGCCGTAAATGGACCGCCCTTGGACGACGCCCATAGCGCAGCGTGGTGCGAGGATCCTGCGATCAGCGGCCGGACCTCATAGATGTATCGTTTGAAGAGCACAACCATGGAGTCCGGCACCTGGATGTCAATGGGCCGGCCGTTCTTGGTTTCGCTACCGGCGAGGGCAATCGTGATCCGACTCCCAAGGTCGGCGACGTGCCGCCCCAGTTCCAGGACTGCCAGGTTCGATCGCCGCAGTGGCCTGTGGACTAGGAACATGATGATCAAGCCATCCCGAAAAGCGATGGGGTCGCGAACGGACCCTTGCTGCTGGGATTCCTCGATCAGCTTCTCGCCCAGTTCAACGAGAACCGCTGCGTGAACCAGTTTGTCGCGCTTCTCCCGCGTGATCGCGCGAAAAGCAAGCCGCCGCTGAATTTGTCGCATCCAAGACCAAGACACCTCGGGCGCGATCGCACGTAGCGCGAGGTGTAGGTGACCGATAGCGCTCGATGCACCCGACGGCTGCATCCGGCCCAGTAATACTACGGCGTATTGTCTGACCCGCCGCTCGGTAGCACGCTTTGCGGCACTAAAGGCAAGGCAAGCCGGATCGGTTTGGGTGAGGAATGCCAGCCAACGATCGTATTCTGAGCTTGCTTGAAACTGTGTCTTCTCTCGCCACGAAGCTGCAATGCCCTCGGTGCCCAGGAGGTCGCCTGGTTCGAGAGAACGCCCCCAAGCGAGCTTGTCGTCAGGCGGCCAGTCACTGAAAGGCACTCCGATACGTTTCGGCATGGTTACTTTCGCGTCCGCCGACGATAGGCGGCGAGTGTCTCGTCGAACAGGTGGCCAGCAGTGCGCGCTTGCTCGCGTGCGTAGAAGTCGATGGTTGTTTGAATGGTTCGGTGGCCAAGCAATTGTTGGACGACGACGTATTCACCGGGGTGTGCGCGCAGGTACAAGTCGGCAGCAACATGCCGGTATTGATGCGGCGTCATATGGATGCCGACATGCTTGCGTACGGCCTTTATGAGTCCGTCTCTTAAGGCCCCTTCGGGTTTGCGCTTACCCCCTTGATGAATGAACAGATACTGGGATGCACCGGGGCCAAGCCCTGCACGATAGTAGGTCGCATATTCGTCGATCAGTCGCGCAACTTCGACGGGAACCCCGAAGCGCATTTCCCGACCGTTCTTGACCTCGGCCGATTCCAATACGAGATACATCGATCCGTCGGGGCCGGATGGGCGCGTCAATTGCTTGCCAAATTCAAGGTTTGCCAAATTCTTCAGACGCAACGGGAGGGCGCCCAAGATTGCGGCGGCTACCGCGATCTGCATTTGTTGGGCGCGGCGGCCGAATGAGAGCGGGCTGCGGCGGGCGCCCGCAGCGACTCGCTCCGGTAGAGCGAGAAACGCGCCCAAGACCCGTTCATCCTCAAGCAACATGATCACGTGGCGATTCTTACTGGTCATCCCGCCGGGCTCTCGCCCAAGCTTCCTGCGCATCGCCTTCAAGGAGGACTCCAGTGTCATTGGATCCACCTTGACCCACCGTGATGCGATGGCAATCAATTCGGTGGCGACCGAGCGGACGAACGTTGTCTTTCCATTCTTGGCGAGTAGGCGCTCGAGTGCGAGTTTGGCGTTCGGCGCAGCCACCAGCACCTGCAGCCCGGTCAGCTCGTCCCGCGGGAAACCGCTCTCGAGCAGATTCGAAGCCGCGATGCGAACGAGTTCGCGTCGCTGCCGCAACGTCGTTGCGGCGGTGGGCCGCTCCGGGCCGTCCTCGGCAAGAACATCGCTGCCGGACAGCCACCCTAAATACTTCTCGACGTCGTCATTAAAGCGGGGCGGTAACTCGTCCCAGAGCAGGTTCTTGTAGACGCGGACCACCACGGGCTCGGTGAGGCGAATACGTGGCCACCCGGTCACGGTGCGCGCGCACCGGTTCCAAAGTACCGCGGTGTTGCGATGGCGAATGCGGACATTAGCGACTTCCCCGCTCGCGGCAAGATCGGCAACGAATTGGTCTAGCAACGGATCGTTAACGCGCTCAGGCGACACCTCGTGCTGATCGGCGTAATGCATGAAGCGTGAGAGGCCGTGCCGATATTGCTTGTGCGTAAGCTCGCCGTAGAGTCGGGCCCACTCTGGACTCAACGGTTTGCCGTTGAAGCGGACCCGTCGGCCGACGCCGACGGCGGCGACTGCGGCTTTGACCAGGGACACCGTGTTGGCCAGGGTCTTGGCGGACTTCCCGGTCGTGGTCGCTGAAAGGGAAGCAAAGAGACGCGCCAAATCGTGGGGCAGGGCGGGGATGGATTGGATCGGCCGATCCAGTAGCCTGGCGCACGTCCTGATTCCGGCTTCCAATTGCGTGCGCCGCGACGCCGAAACGCCCGGATGGCACCCTAGGGCCCTGACCACATCTCCCAGGGTTGCCGGAGTAAGCGCGGGCTTCGTGGCGACGTCGCCGCCGGCCCGGATCGCTTGGAGGTCGTCTGAGGACGGGCTATGAGGGCTCATTAGGCATAATATATCAAAAAACATGGAACGATTTGTTGGTAATAGTTTTCCCAACTACATATTAATCAATGTAATAGACCGGCACAAACTAGTCTGAGTACGAGCATGTTTGGGACGAGCGGGGCACCACAGCGTGTGGGCTGGCAGCCACATAGAGCAGGTCGAATCCATGGACTTATCAATCCTAGAGGGCGAATCCTCCCTCTCAGAGTAGCCGCAGGTCGCGCCACGTCTTATGCAAAAAAACTAGGGGTTAAAGCGAGGGAAGCCAGCGGGCTTCGGAGAGATTGCCGCGCAGTCGCGTAGGATCGCGAGACTTTTTTGCCAGGCGGTACTCCGTACACGCCATGGTCACCAGCGATCGCGGTTTCTTGAGGTTGCCTTTGATTTTCATCCGGCGAAAACGGACGGGCAGCGTCGATAACATCAGTTCCACAAAGTCGAAGAAGGGCCCGTACTCCTTCTTCTTATAGAAATCGTATCGCCGCGTCGGTGGTAAGCCCCTGTAGTTGACCCAGACGACGGCGAGTCCAAGGGCAAATTGGCGCTGCGCCAAGCTCAACGTGCCCCGTGACCGGCCCTCTTTCTTCGGACCCAACGAAATTAGTGCTGCAGCGATCGCGGCCTTGATTTGACCCGGTGACGGTTCGGATCCCTTTGGCAACTCGACGCGCTTGGGTAGGTGAGACGCGATTCGATTCTCGACACGCGCATCCTGCTGATCGAGCAGCGCCATCGTGGGTTTGCGCACCTTACTAAGACGTCGCAGCGTTTGACGTTGTTTTGCCTCGCTCGCGAGGCGATCGACCTGCCGGAAAACCAGCAAGGCGGAATAGATAGCGTGACTGAGATCTTCTATGGCCCCGGTGACTTCGCTTTCATCTTCCAGGTGAAGCGCCTTAGCAATTTCAACCCTTCGGATAGCAACGCGATGTATCGACGGCAGCTTAGTATTATGAGACACGCGGCAATTATCCCATGTGACCCGAATTCAAAGCTCCGTCGAGTCGATGCTCGCGCCAGACTGAGACCATGCTCGGGGCATGGCTGAAGACATATCACCGCGGGCAATTTCCACTTTCTCCACAAGGATCTGGATAACATGAAACGTTGGGCATCGACCGATACCAACGTCCAATAGACCACCATGTCGACCCGATTGCACAATTCGGCCATGAGTGTCGCTCGCTTCCCGTTGGGTGCATCCGCTTTCAGTACTTTGCGCTGCCTCGCATTCGTCAACGTCTAGCTTGGTCACATCTAAGGCTAAAGGGCAAGGGTCGACATGGCAGGAATTAAGAAATGAACGACCGAAGCCAAGTTGTACGTGAGTCCAACAGCAATGCCGCCGTAGATCCAAACATTCAAAGGAGCCACAATGAACCTGAATCGAACAGTAAAACTGATGACATTTGGCACAATGTTGAGCATCGCGGCACTGGCTGCGCCAGTGGCACTCGCCGACGATACGGGCCTCGACCCGTTCAGCACGCACCTCGCTCGAATGACCGACAAGGACGGCATGGTATCGAAGAAAGACTTCATGGCGATGATGGAAAAGCGCTTCGACATGATGGATAAGAAGAAGATCGGCAGGATCTCGAGGGCGGATGTTATGGCGATTTTTTCGGACAAGCCTTGAGCCGTTCCCATCACGCGGGACAACTCGGCTAGCGCGTTTGCTAGTTGGCACTAGCCCTGATCAGAGAACGAAGCCAGATGGGGCCCGCCCTAATGCGGGCTCTTTCCTTTGCATTCCGCCACCAAGCAGCTCGCTGGTGCGCCAAAAACGAGATATGAGGCGTTCGATTCTGAACTAAGAGAGACAATTTGCAGATGAAGGTGATGGATCCTGGCGATCAGCGCTACAGCAGTTGTTCAGGCACGAAAGGCGCGAGCAACATCGTCTCCAGTCTCATGAACGGTGTGACCTCGGGCTCCCCGGACAGAATCACTTCTCCTTGAGCGTCCGTCGCCAGCCATTCCAAACTTCGGCCGTCAGCAGCAAATCGCAGTCGATACGAGCTCTGCAGCTTGCTGATATTGATCACCCGGATGACTTCCTGCGCAAGTTCCGGGCACCGGGCGACGAGTCCGATTTCGGTGTTCGAACTTTCGGATCTCGGGTCGAGATTCACCGACCCGATGTAAACCATCGATTGGTCGATTACCGCCGCCTTGGCGTGCAGACGGCCAATCGACATGCCCGGAAGCATCACCTGTTCGTTGCGCTGGATGCGCGTTGGGCTGAGCTCATAGAGATCGATGCCGGCTCGAAGCAATTCCACGCGGTAGCGCGCGTATCCGGCATGAGCCAGGGGCACGTCGTTTGCCGCGAACGAATTGGTGAGGATGGTGACCCTGACATTGCGTTTTATCAGATCGCCGAATGCCTGCACGCCCATCGAGCCAGGAATGAAGTACGGCGAGGAAATGACCACCTCGCTGTTCGATTCGATGACCCGATCCATGACATTCATCTGGGCGCTCATCGATCGCGCCATTTCGGCCGATGTCGCCATGACCTTCCCGGGCTGATCGGCAAACGCAACCGCGGTTCCCCAGACGAGCGCGAGACGTTCGGCATCGAGATCGTCGCTTATCGGGCGATAACCGAGGATGTCGAGCGGCGGCAAGATGAGCGACCTCATTTGCTCCCCGTCGTCGACCAGATGGTCGAAGCTCCGTCGCGCCTCTTCGCGGTCCGGAGATTCGCCGAGTATGGCCTCCGCCGGATAGACCTGCGGACTGTTCCAGTAAATGTCGAAGATGC
>Ga0157374_10006014_pt1 | contig 10268 bp, 11 predicted proteins | sample M25metaG_FD_115308 | JGI IMG/M metagenome (GOLD analysis project Ga0157374, IMG submission 115308) | Miscanthus rhizosphere microbial communities from Kellogg Biological Station, Michigan, USA - M2-5 metaG | ecosystem: Host-associated > Plants > Roots > Rhizosphere > Soil | place: USA: Michigan... | reverse complement strand
CTGTGGCAGCTTCGTCGGAGCCGTCCTATCCGGACTGAAACTAGTTACGCCGATCGGGATTTGCCAACAGTAAGCATCTGTATACCAGCACGCAACGAAACCCAGGCGCTGGAAATGTGCCTCACCGCGTTAGTAGCCAGTGACTATCCGAAATTAGAGATTCTGGTGCTAGATGACTGCTCGCAAGATAATACATCGGATGTTATTCGTAGTTTTGCTCATGCTGGGGTGCGCTTTATAAAAGGCGTGGAACCAGAAAGTGCATGGCTTGCCAAAAACTGGGCGTACCAACAGCTATACACTCAAGCCAGTGGTGATCTCCTGCTGTTTTGTGGGGTCGATGTGCGCATGGAGCGAGCCAGCCTACGGCAGTTTGTGACACAATTGTTAGCGCAGAATCACGAGATGGCAGCCGTCATGCCATTAAATCAACAGCGTGGCTTTGGCTCGCGCTTATTGCAGCCATTGCGCTATGGCTGGGAATTAAGTCTACCGCGTACTTTAGTTCACCGGCCGCCCGTACTCAGTACCTGCTGGCTAGCACGTCGGACATTTCTGCATAAATCAGGCGGTTTTGGCGCTGTTACGCACAGTATCTTGCCGGAAAGCTATTTTGCTCGATTGGCTACGCAAAGTAATGGCTATAGCTTCTTGCGTAGTGAACGTACCCTAGCAATTACCAGTCAGAAAGCTGTGAGCGAACAGTGGCAAACGGCAGCTCGGACGCGGTATCCGCAAATTCACCGGCGGCCAGAGATATTGTTGCTCCTAACTATGATAGAAATCGTTGGAATTGTGGCAAGTCCCTTTCTTTTTGTAGGTAGTCTTATCGCGGGGCAGGGAGTTGTTGCCATATTAGCTGGCTGCGCTACCCTGCTCTTTAGCGTTACCTATACCGTACTAATACGTGCGACCTACGGCTACCTGTCATTATTGGCTCTTGGTGACTTCGTGCCCGCTGTACTGCTGGACATATGGGTACGACACTACTCTATGGTGCAGTATGAGTTTGCCGAGGTTACCTGGAAGGGCCGGAATGTCTGTTTACCGGTGATGCATAGCAGCTCTAAACTTTTGAAAGATCAATAACTTTATAGACTAGTATTGATACGTTAAAATAATAATTATGCCTAAAGGTAATATCTTTGAAGAAATTCAGGCTGCCAGAACCCAAAGACCCACGGAAGGGATAGCGCTTGCTGGTTTTGGCATACGTCGCGCCGCGGCTAATATTCGGGCGGCTCGTCGCGCCGCCTCAAGCGGGCTGGCAGAAGTCATACCCCTTTTCCCGGACCACCTTGGCCGTCCCGCTGCCCAACGGCCCTTAACTTTTCGTAGAGTAATAGCCGATCATTGGAAAGAAGTAACCCTTGGTGTGGGTTATGGGTTACTTTCTCGTATTCATGATTTACGAAGTGGAAACCCTCATTCATCACTTCACGATGTCAATGTTGTGGGTGCTGTGGCTGATACTACCATGATCGAATTCCCTCCGACTGATTCCACAGCACAAGGTATGCCAGTTTCTTTTGGTAACGAACTGACTGAATAACCCCTAGGGTTTAAGGTTGGGAATCAAAATGCTAAAGGTCGAGCCTTTGTTTAGTTCGCTCTTTAGCTGGATATCGGCATGAATTAAGCGGGCTAATTTAGAGGTGACATACAGACCCAAGCCCGTTCCGTTAGTTTTTCGAGTCCGAAAATCTTCGCTGCGGAAGAATTTATCAAACACCCGTTCCTGGTCACCTTTACTAATACCAATACCGGTGTCGCTGACTTCAAATAATATGGCATTATCCTTTTGCTGAGCCGACAAACGCACGTAGCCCCTATCGGTATATTTGAGCGAATTAGTGATGAAATTTTGCAGAACTTCCCGCACGTACAACTTGCTGGAACTGAGCAATTCCAGATGCGGATCTAAGTGGGTTTTGAGCTCCAGGCCTTTTTCTTTAGCTTGCGGAGTGTAGTTGTTGACTAATTCGGTAATCAAATCATGTATGTTAATAGGCTCAGCTTCGACTTCTAGTATCCCCCGCTCGGCCCTCGATAGTGTTGAAAGATCGTTAATCATATCAGCTAAAAACAATATTTGATTGTGGGCTTCTTTGAGAGCCTGTTTGACACTGTCCAGGTTGCTGCCACGGTCAACAATAAGCTGAGCGTTACTGATATTGCCCTCAGAAATAGCGATTGGTGTCCTTAGTTCGTGACTGACGACACTGATGAACTCGTCGCGCTCTTCTTCTAGGGACTTTTCACGAGTTATATCGCGTAACATAAGCACGAAGCCACGGGTTCCGTGTTTGCCATAACCTAAATGCACCGGTGCAATGCTGAGGTACAAGTTAATTGTGCTCCCATCGGCATATGTAATACGCAAGTCACGATTGGCAGTCGGCAGAGTGGTGTTACTAACTAGCTCAACAATATCGACTGTTTTTTGCTCACTGTCAAAAGGCTTAAGAAATTTACCCAGCGAGGAACCTTGCATGGTGCTGTTTAGATCTAGAATATTGAGTGCCGCAGCATTATATAGCACCACTCGAATGTGCTCATCAACGGCTATAACACCGTCGGCCATGCTATTAACCAGGCTCAAAAGCCGCTCATGCTCTAACTGAGCGTTTTGCTCGATGAGAGTGCTTGCGGGATCACCAGCGGCCATATGCATACATTATGCCATAAGCATCATCGATTCGAATTATAAAGTCGGCTGGTGTCCGCGCATAGCTTTCCGCAACTGCTGAACATTGGGTTCAACCTGGGCCATAGCTTCCCAAAATCTGGGGCCGTGCTGCAAGACTTGCGTATGAGTCAGCTCATGCAAAATAACATAATCGATCAGTTGCCACGGTAACTTCATTAGATACAGATTCAGTACAATGTTTTTATCTTGATCACAGCTGCCCCAACGGGTTTTTAACTGTTTGATGCTGACGCTTTTATAGGTAAAGCCATGTTTGTCAGCCAACTCGCGGACACGTATGGGCAATAATCGACTAGCCTGGCCACGGAGCGCCCGCATGCTTGCCTTCGCGGCCGCTTGCTGCACATCCGGATCGTCGTGTTCGAGTGCCATGGGGTGTGAAATGATGATTTCAGTCTGTTGCAAGCGCGTGGCTATAGCGGAAGCATCAAGCTTTACTACAAAACGGAGGCGATGGGATTTACCAATCTGCTGGCCATTTACAAATGAAATGCCGCTTGGCTGCAGATGACGGCGAATCCACGCTTGACGCGAACTGGCAAACGTCACACCGGCAGCATAGGGTGTCCAGGCGGGGATAGTTACTCGAATACTACCATCTGGTCGAACCGACAAACGCATATTGCTCGTGCCTTTGCGCTTGTAAACGGTCACAAGACCGATGTCTGCTAAGTGAAACTCTTTAAATGCCATGATACATTTCATTATAGTCGACCGGCCGAGATAACTAATTTAGAAATATTTTTAACGGATGACAATATTGCGGCGAGTCATATCGACTCGACCAGAGGCCGGATTTGGTATTAGGTTGACTAGGCCAGGTTTCACCACTTTATTTGAGCCATCATCGATACCAATGAGGTTTAGCTCGCGCAGGCGTTTCATGGTGGCGCTTAATTGAGTACTAAACAGGTGCTTGCCACTTACCACAATATAATCTTCGGTCATGCTGGGGTTTTGCATGTGTCCGGCAATAGCGTCGAACGTCGAACGGTCCATTGGCATAGCATAGCGATCGTCCATGCGGCGTCGGTCACGCTTCATACTGCGTGTGAAAGCGCTTTCAGTGTCGATTTGCAGCCAGACTAAAACCGGTTGGGCATGCGCCTTGCGCGCCATATCACGCCACTGGTGACGTTGGGCGGAACGCATGGCGTTAACGTCGTATATGACACTTAGTCCGGCGTTTAAAAATTCGCCGGCCATGTAGTCCATTAGTTGGGTGACGATGGCGTTTTCTTGCTGGTCGTAGCGAGGTTTTTCAAACAACTCAGCGCGGATTCGATCACCCTGAATGTGGGCTGCCTGCAGGTGGTCGCACAGTTGTCGAGCAAAGTAAGTTTTACCGGCTCCCGGAAAGCCGTAGAGCATTAAAAAGAGTGGTCGTTGAGGAGTAACTTTTGCCATCTACCTACATGTATAGCAGAATTTGCCCGCTAGCGCAAAGCGAAACAGATGACAACGATGCAAAAATTACGTATGATATCCGTAGTCTTTATATCGGCACTGCCCTGATGGTATTAGGGAAAAGAGCAGAGCCGGTTCCAGCAAGCTGGAACCCGAATTTACTTCGGAAGGCTCGTTGAGAAAAACCGAAGGTTTGTCTCAAATGTTTTGAAGGGGAGTAGCTCAGTTGGTAGAGCACCGGTCTCCAAAACCGGGTGTCGCAGGTTCAAGTCCTGTCTCCCCTGCCATAACGACTGTGAAGCGTGCTGATAGATAGCATCAAACGGTTTTAACAGGTTATAAGTAAGGTTTTCGCCGTCCCAAAACAGGTTCTGACATACCATACCTATTAACTCACGCTTTTCGGACGGTTCGGCGTATTTGAAAAGGGTTGCTGCGTTACTACAAATCTCTAACAGATAGATTGCTTTAACGTAATAGCTATTTTCGGCGGTATCTATGGTCTGTAGCTTACGTTGGTGGAAAGCAATATCAGCTTCCCATTTTTTCTTGAATTGTAGGTATTCTTCCTGAGTAATACTCATATCGCCGTCGTCCAGCATATGTTCAAAGGCTTTGCTAATGCGGCTGCGTAGACGTTTAACTGCCACTTCGTGGTTCTGTCGTTCGCTTTCAACAAAGCGGTTCTTGGTGGCGTTCTGCTGCTTTAGCACGTCGGCCATACGCTTTAATTCGTCTTGCGGTATGCGTAGGCCATCAAATATCTTGGCAAACTCATCCGTAAGGTTGCGTTCTTCTATAGCCTTAGCACCGTGCTTGCCACGTCGCTGCGTGCATTTGTAGTATGTCCAGCGATGATGGTTGCCGTTCTTCTGGGTCTTTTCGTGTATTTCGTGCGTAATACTACAGCCGCAGTCAGGGCAACGGAACGGTAGCCCACGATAGGTAACTTCCTTGCCTTTGTGCTTGCCCGAATTGCGGTTACGGCCGCTTATAATGCCTTGCACTTGCTCAAACAATTCTGGCGATACAATAGTTTCATACTTGTGCTGGTATTGCTTGCCAGTTTTCTTATCAACCATAAAGCCAACATAAAACTGATTGTGCAGTATCGCAGCGGCTTGGCTATGGCCCATTACTATACCTTGGTCGTCTTTCAACTTTACACGTAAGCTATCAACTGAGTAGGCTTGCGTAGCCATAAGTTCAAACATCTTACGCACTATGCCTGCCTCATACTCTACTTTGATAACGGTAGTCTCACGGGCCGATAGACGATGGTTTTTATAGCCATATGGTGCTTTACCTGGCAGCTCGCCTCTGTCCCATTTCGTTTGTTTGGTGCGATGGCCATCTTCCTTCAAGCGGTTTAAGAATTGTTTGGCCAAAAATACCTTTGTGTCCCAATCTACTATGTCTCGGCCGATAGTATCTTTGGTTAATACCAGCCTGTCCTGCACACAATGCACTTCAATGCCAATTTCGTTAATCAAGGTGTCAATTAGCACTTGGTCTCGGAAGTTACGAGTAATACGGTCAACTCGGTAGGCTACGATTGCCTCAACTTTGTTCTTTTTGACGTAAGTTATCATTTCATCAAATTTTTTACGTATGCGGCCGTCGGCCGTTTCGCTAAAGCGGAAAATATCAGCGTCGGAAGCAACAATTAAATCATTAACGATGGCGTAGTCCTTGAGCATCGGCAGCTGTATTTCGTCCAAAGATAGGCCCTCACGCTCTTGCCGCCTAGTTGATACCCTGGCTAGAATTACTGCTCGTTTCATTGCATTTTCCTTTCACTATTTTGGTCGGGCGGGTAGTAGTCTTTCATATTTAATTTTACACCTTTAATGATACTATCAGTCAGCAAATTAAACACGGCTTTTTGAGCGTTTGAAGTGGATAAGCCGCCTATCTTGTTTCTGACGTTTGGCCACTGCTTGGCGGCCTTTGGGCCAAGAGCAGTTCGTATTTCACGGGCATCGTTGAGGCTATCCAATAGTTGGCTGTAAGTGACGCCAGCCAAAAGCGTTTCTAGCCTGGCTTTTGGATTGTTAATTCGCAGGTCAACCAATAGGTCCAGTGGGCTGGCAAAGCTATGCTTATGCACTTTTGGGTAGCTATCTTCTAGTCGCTTAATCCAATACAGCAGCAGATAAGTTGCAACGTAATCGTCAAATAGTTGGTCTAGCGTAAGTGTTGGCACTTGGCTTTCTGGTATGCCTGCACGCTCAAGGTGCTGGCGTATTGTCTTGGCGTTGTTTAGGCGTAGCTCAATTCGTATAACTTCAAAAAGCACGCTTTCGGGCAACCGATTAAATATGTCCAGCTGCAAGTGATTGCCTTTGCTTTCGGCCTTACGCTCGGACCTCTTGGCAGCTTGCAAATCCTTCCGTTTGTCGTAAATGGTTAACTCCCAGCTGTTAGTGTGCAGCTTAAATGAGTTGCCGCCATTTTTGTAGATTACTTTGGCCGTATCAAGCCAAAGGCTTTGGTCAATTTGGCCCAGCTTGTGTATGTAGTCAAACGGCAGTGAATAGTCGGTAAGTGGTATGTTCTTGGCGTAGTGAATAGCCGTAACGTTGGCTTTCCGTATGGTTGCTGGGCTAATAATCACGCCCATATTCTTGAGCCGCTTGTGCAGCAGCTCGCACAGCCTATCTAGTTCGTCATCACTTATCTCGTCAAAGTTGTTACCATTGCTTAACAACTTCTGAGCCGAAAACTGAACGTGCAGATAGACCTGATAACCGCCACGTCGCAACGACTTAAACAACGTCATTGTTGGGTAGTAGGCACTTTCCTTTTCGGCTTTAGTAGGGTTATTGGTTGCTTTAATCATCTTCTGGTTGCCCATAAAAATTGGCGGGAAGCCAATAAAACCTCTGGCCGATGGCGAAAACCGCTCTCTATCAACAATCTCAAACTGTTCAAAAGGAAAGTTGAGTAGTATTGTGTCGTGCATTACTTTTGCTCATTACATCTTCGTAGGCAGCTATAACGGCCTGCTGGATAGCTAAGCCAATCTGCCTGTTTATTGGGTAAACTATGTCCAAATCTCGCTCGCCCACACGCTTGTTTGGGTAGACCAGCCGATATGTGCCGTCAGGACGGCCAAAGACGGCCACAGAGCCGCAGTAAACGGCCTCAAATAGCACAAACGAGGCGAAGGCGACCAGACCGCCCTGTGGCTTAACGGGCGTTATGCTAATTTCGCTAATTGTCTTCATCTTCAAAACAATCTTCCTCGCACAGTTCAGTGCAGGGATTGGTTAGCCTTAGCGATGCTTGGGCTATTAAATCTCGCAGCTGTTTATGCGTGGCACGTCCCAGCCATTCTTTGACGGCCTTTTGCAGGCAGTCGTTGCACAGGTTTTCAAAGTTAATAGTCGGCTCATCAAAGAGCCTTTGCTGGTTGTGGTTGCTCATTACCTTGTCCCTTCTTCATTCGTCGGTCAATTTTTATAAGCAGCTCAAGGTAACGAACTAGCTTTTCGTCATCGCCTGCCGTAAGGACGAGTTTTTGTGGCTCATTACCTCGTTGTTCTGCCATACTACCGACTATAGATAGCCGCTAGTTGTGCAACGTTTTACAGAGGTATTAGAGATACTTTTGGTTAAACCAAAGTCGCTTTTTCTCAATAACAAACAGGTCATCAACCTGCGTGGCTTTAGCAATACGGGTGTTTAGTGCCGATTTTGCATAGTGAACCTTCTTGTTGCCCTTTAGCTGGTCCATCGGCACGCCTAGTTTGTCTAGAATGTCGCCAATCTGCACTGGTTTAGAGGCAGGCTTACCGCCACGAAACAGTGCTTTACAAATAACTTCTTGGTCGCTATTTTCGGGTATTTCTATCAGGGTGTTGCTAAAAATCAGCACACGCCGCTTGGCGTCATAATTGGGACGTATTATGCGTTTTATGTCCGCATCTTTTTCAGCGTTTTGGGCTTCAAAAGCATCTACCATTCGTTCAAGTAGGTAAGTCTGCTTTCTCTGTTCGGTTGAGCTTGCAGGCGGTATTATGTTGGGCATTATAACTTCCCGTGTCAGGCTGGGCGGCTCTGCAACAAACCTGCTAATGTCAGGTATTTCGGGGAACTTTATTGCAGGTAACCTTAACCCTTCTAGTGCTTTTGCAGCCTGCTGACCCACGCTCATCATATCTTTGATTTGCGGCAGCATAGGCTTAATGGCAGTAGCAATCTGCTCGTTAGCTTCTTTGACTTGTTTGCATTGCGTGGGCGTAAGCTGGGAAGGGTCTTTTTTGCTAAGCTCGCTTAGTTCGCCAATGCTAATGCTTTTAGAACCAGGCTTGTCCGCTAAAGCGTCAAGGTCAATCACAGCATCGGATTTAGACGACGAAGGGGTGTGGTCTTTCAAAATCATCTCCCTTATGTGCTGCCTCGGCACTGCCGTAAGGCCGTTTACTCCATTCGGTAAAGGTAAAAGTGCCTTTTGTGTTGCGGTCAGTAAAGTATTCGCCTACCAGTTCCTCGCCGCCAGGAAAGACCATATAAAGCTCGGCCACGCCTTCGTGTCTATCGCTACGGTGACGAACGGTGGCTTTAGGCTTATTTTCATACAGCCAATGCAGTCGCCAGCGGCCATCGGTTTCGTGGCTTAATTGTGCTTGCTCTGACACAGATGTTGACTCGCCCGTAAAGAGAGTGACCGTAAGGTTTGAATTGGTCTGAGTAACATATAGCGACGTTGGTATTGACGGTATGCTGCTACCGTCTGGCTTTTTGTAGTCTGATATGAGCATCCCACGCCAGCTGCCCGCTAGTAGTGGCTTCTTTGTGAACTTACGCACTACCTTAAACCGCCAAACAAATCTGTCGTAACCGATGAAAGCAAACGTAACCAGTGGCACTGCGATTGAATAAAGGCGTAAAGGTGTATGGTAGTCAGTCTTGCCCGCTGCCAGAGCAAGCACAAACAATACAGCGGCTACGATTGCAACCGTAATCTGTGTGCGGGTCTTGTCCATTAGCTTAACCCCAAATGTCCCCAGGCTGCCGTCGCAAGGTTGGTTGCATCTTGCTTCGTCCAGGGTTGGCTTGCGTGAAACAACTGCTTGATACCGTTTGGCTCTTTCCATTTATGCGACTGGCCGCTGGCATCGGTAGTGTGGTAAACGATATGACCCAAGACGTTTTTTAAATCGTCAGTAAGCGGGTTAGCACTTTTGCTACCAATCCAGCCGTTCGGCACTGTGTGAACCAAGCATTCCATAAAGTAACTAGGTAGCTCTTTAATTTTGCCTGCTTCTACCAGCTCGTTTTCAAGTCGTTTCAATATCCGCACGAGCTGTTTGTAGCGGTAGCCTGTAGCTGTATTCTTGGCGACGCCGTTATTTAGCTGTTGGTTTGGGTAGTTGATAACCGTGCTGCCATCTTTTCGGAAGGTCATAGTTCCTTCGTAGCTGCGAATGATGCCGTTAGCATCGTAGTAGTAGGTATAGTGCAAAAACGATGGGACAAGGTCGGCACTAACACGACCGCCGTTCTCGGCAACTGTCACTGCCGTGTTGCCAGTAATGTCACAAGCTGCTGGACCAAAATGCTGCGCGGCTGCTTGCTCTATCTGCTTGCGGAACTGTAAACCTGGGTAGTGCTTGCCGCTAATCGGGACACGGACTATTTTGTCTTGTGGCAGCAACGCAGCGTCATTGAAGTAGTGCATCCCTCTGTGAATGGCTGCTATATCTACATCACTGTCGGACTTCACGTTAGTATTGTTAGCGTAAGAGCCTTTGACAATGAAGTTAATGGTAGTATCGGCAAAACCGTGCCAGCCGCTAATCGCAGCCTTGACCATACGTTCAGCACGAGCCTGGCGGTCCTGCTCGCTATCGCTTGCAGGGTCTTTATAGCCTTCTAGCTTTCTCTCAAGGGCTGTCTTAGGAGGTGTCGGTGGCACAATATTTTTAGGTAGGCCTATAGGTATTGCACTGTTCGTTGACTTGGCTTTTACTAGTGCGTCGGCCAAAACAGTCCGTTGGTTGGTGTAAATCGGTAACTTGAACTGTGGTTGCGGTGTTGGCGTTGATTGCACAGGTTTTAGAAAGCTCAATATGCTCGCTGGCGGCTGCGGCTTAGGTTGGGGCGGATTTGTTCCGTATAGGGCTTTATATAATTCGTCAAATTG
>Ga0157374_10006011_pt1 | contig 10271 bp, 9 predicted proteins | sample M25metaG_FD_115308 | JGI IMG/M metagenome (GOLD analysis project Ga0157374, IMG submission 115308) | Miscanthus rhizosphere microbial communities from Kellogg Biological Station, Michigan, USA - M2-5 metaG | ecosystem: Host-associated > Plants > Roots > Rhizosphere > Soil | place: USA: Michigan... | reverse complement strand
TTTGCGTACAAACGGCGAGTCGGACAAGGTTGCGACCGTGATCGTGCCGGCCTTCATTCCAAAAGGTCAAGATGTAACGCAGGCTGTTACTACCTCGGCTTTCGAGCCCGTCTGGGAGGTTTTGTCGGCACTTCGCGACCAGGATGAGCGACTTGCCGATGAGGTTGATGCGCTCCGCTTCAATCTAGGCGATGCGAAACGGCTCGACGCCAGCTTCGAGCGCCTATTCCTCGATGTTCCCGCCGAGGTTGGTGCAGAGTTCGTATCAGCCTTTAACGCAAGATTGGTCCGGGAAGTCGGGCTCACTCCGCAGACTCAGATACGAATCGGGCGGGCGTCCTCACCAAAGGTTCGAGACGATTCTCCGTCTTCCGTACAAAGAATCGACCGAGGGCTGGACCCTCTCGGCCTAGAGGCCCTGCAACGGTTTGTTGATCGAACTGGCCACTCGAAGGTGCCAGAGGGTCATCAAGAGGAGGGTTTTGGTCTAGCGGATTGGCTCGAAGGGACTCTCGCTGCGATTGAGCGACATGCATACGGCAACCCCGGCCGCTATTTCGAGTTTGAGGACGCCGATTCTTTTCGTAGATCGATGCGCGCCCTTGACTTGGATCGGCAGCAGTACCCGGCACTAGTTGCCGAATTGGACCCACTCGACTCGCTGGCTCGCTTTTGGGACGTGGTCGTTGCCGGCAAGTTCCCGCCTGAGCTTCAAAGCGAGCAGTCGGTATCTGCGGAGGATTTTCCGAGGGGCGCAGATTGGGACTCGACGACTTTGGAGGATGGCGAGAAGTGGGACAAGGTCGATGGCTACGTGAAATACGAAGGTGCTTGGAGCTATTGGAAGCATGGCTATGACCATGTGTTGGAGCAGATTCGGCCAGAGGGGCATCAGGAGAAGTTCAATGCCGCATTGGTCGCCCTTTCGGTCTTGAGAGAGGCAGAAGCTTTGAGCGAAGGGATTGCGGAGCCTCGAAGGGCCGATTTCCGCCTAGGGGTCATCGAGGGCATTCACGAGTTGGGCCTTGAGGGCTGCCTGATCGATCAGGTCGAACAGCGATTTCGCGGCAATGCTGACCGGATTGCTGCCTATGTCAAGGGTTGGGACTTCGGCAAGACGCAGCGTCAGGACTCGGCTGGCGTCGTTCGAGTTGGTGTTGGGGACGACCCATTTCTGCCGTAAGGCGCTGTCTCGCTTCAGCGTTTAGCCGTTGTGGCGGCTAACGAGCTTCCATCTCGGTCAGGAACCGTGATGGCTCCTTGGTCCAGCCGAAGTACTCTCTAGCGAAAGTCATCACTAGATGCTCGCTCGTCCTTGTAATCCCGACGAAGCAATTGCGTCGCTCCTCCTGCATTTGAATGCTCTCGTCTCCCTCCTTGATTGCCTGGAAGGAAGGTAGAACGTCCTCTGCGAGACCCATAAGGAAGACGCGGGGGAACTCCATTCCCTTCGCGTTGTGGATTGTGTAGCAGCGAACAGCACCTGGTGGAATTGGGAGCGTCTTTGGAGACAAGTCGAGCTCCTGCAGGAAGGCTGCGAGCGGAATCTGACCATGTGAGAAGCGGTTACGTGTTTCGGTTCCGAGGCTAGTCCAGATCTCAAGCTCAACATCAAAGTCCACAAAGGCTTTCTCATCACTGGAAACGGCGGAGGTATCGAGCGTGTCGAACCAGCGTAGGGCCTCGTCAACAAAGCTCTGGTAATCCATGCGATCCACAAGTGCCATCGCGGCCTCAGAGAAGAACTGAGCCGTTGCAGGACTCAGCGCGTCACGGGCGAGGGCCTCCTCCACGAAAGATCTAAGAAAATCTCCGCCGCGGGCCGAAGCAGAAGCGGTGACATCGTCAACCGCTAGCTCGATTCCCTCCAGCCGGAAGAAAGCGCGAGTGGCGGCTGCGAGCTGGGCTCTATCACCGCGTTCCACCGCCATGCGTAGCATGGCCATTAGCCACCGAAATGGCGCGCTCTCAAAGTCGCTCTTCCGAATTGCCAGGACAGAGTCAACACCTTGTGCTGAAAAAAAAGGCTGAGCATCTACAAGCAAGCGTTTGGTGCGCGCCAGCACTACGCAGTCGGCGCGCTCCTCCTGCGAGAGAGCGGCGAGCTCGGAGGCGATCCACTCCGCCTCATCGGTCGCGGTAGCGAAGTCCCTCAAGGTCACGGCATCGGTGTGGGTTGCCTCGCCGGCGGCCCTCAGCGGCTCCTTGATGTACGTGCGGTCACCGTGGTTGTGCTGAATCAATGAATTCGCTAGGTCAATGACGGCTGCTGGACACCGGTAGTTCGTCGGAAGTTGAATGATCCTCATGCCGTAGGTCTCCTGCAGCTCAGCGAGTCGACGGGGGTCTGCGCCGTTCCATTGGTAGATGATCTGATCGTCATCGGCCACGACAAACAAGTGGGAGGGATCGGCCCCCACTAGCTCCTGCAAAAATTTAAATTGTGCGAGATTTGTATCCTGAAACTCGTCAACAAGAATGTGGACATAAACTGAGCGGAGCTGCCGCGCGACCATCGGAAAGTCACGCAAGAGCTCATACGCCAGACAAAGCAGGGTGGAGAAATCCAGCGCGTTATCGCTAAGCAATCGATTCCGGTATCGGCGATACAGCAGCGAGAGTGTGTTTGCTAGGTCCGGGTCTCTGATGTGGCTCGCTACGTCATCAGGATGAACCAGCTTCTCAAGTAGATTGTCAATGAGCGGCAGTAGGCGGACTTCTCTCCGCTCAAGTTCGGGATATTCCTCCTGGGCTTCTCGTATGACCTGATCTAGGACCGCTTCCCTGTCCGCGTTTTGTGCAAGTACGGAAAAGTCCGGCTTTATTCCAACGTGAGAGCCATGCTGGCGAAGGATCTCTGCGGCAAAGGAGTGGAATGTGGTGAGAGATGCCCTCGAAAGGTCGCGATCTAGGAGAAGCAGTGCTCTCTCCTGCATCTGAGTTGCAGCTTTCTTGGTAAAGGTCAGTCCGAGAACCTTGAAGTGCTGGTCAGGGCTCTCTCTTATGACGTTGGCGAGTCTCCAGGTGAGAACAGCCGTCTTGCCGGAGCCCGGTCCTGCCAAGACCAGCGTTGGAGTCTTATCCGCTTTGAGCGCGGCACGTTGATTCTCGTTGAGCTTGCCAAAATCTAGGGTTTGCATCAAGGCCTAAGTCTATGGGTGGCCTGCAGGATCGCGTCGATCGCGGGCGGCACCTCGCGAGCTTTAGTCCTGAGCAAGTCTGCGATTTCGACGGCGACGGGAATCTTCCGCCGATTAATGAGCCTCCCAGCGACTTCTTTCCAGTACTCGGGGGAGGTGTTTGCGCCCAGGTCTGCCCGATCATCGGGGTTAAGTGCGTTCTCATAGATATCGCCGAACCCCTCTTCGCAAAGAAGGTGCTCAATATTGTCGTAGGGGAGAATGGTGATGTGCTCAGGCTCCGGTCTTCCGTTTAGAAGCGGCTTCAAGCGATCGGCGGTCCGGTGACCTTCTTCATCGCCGTCCGCAACACAGTGCCAGCGAATACCGAGATCATCGGCCACCTTTACCAGTGGAACAGATCCAGATTGAGCAAAGCTATCTACGACCCGGACTCCAGCGCTCTCGAGGTCCAGGTCTAGGCCGGCCGCTGCTGCAGAAAAAATCCAGTACTCACACTCTCCCTCGCCGAGAAGCCAGACATCGCCGAAAAGCAACTCACCCCGAGCACGTCGAATGTGAAAATCAACCTTGCGTTGGTCCGCGGCTGACAAGGTGCTGTCCTTAACACGACCTACGACGATTTTATCTCCAACGCGCATCAGACGCCGAACGGCCGACAGCGGAGCAGAAGAAACTAGATCGCCCGAGTGGGTGGCGATGACTTTTTGTCCTTTCATATCCTGCAGGATGCTCCAAGTCGAGCGCGTGGCTGAGGGGTGGAGGTGGGCCTCGGGCTCCTCAATGACTAGAACGGGCGAGGCTTGAGGCTCATACTCATCCGCCAGTGTGCTTGCTAGGTAGGCTTGGAACAGGAAGAGTACGGCTACGTTCTGTGTGCCGCCGCCATGACGGCCCAGTGGGATGCTTGCGCCCGCTGGGGTAGCAAGGCGTACCTCGGTTCCTTCCAAGGCCTCGGGAAGCCGAGTCGGAAGCGGCTCAAGGCTAACGGGATGGCTGGCCGGTAGGTCGATGAGTTTGCGAGAGTGATCGAGCGTATCTCGCAGCGCACCCAGAGTTGGTGCTATCTCCAAGATCTCGTTGCTGAGTGTTTGCAACTTGCTCTCCAGTTTTTCCCTCGGGGTCGATGGGACTTCTGGATCTCGAAGAAATGGTGACCAAAAGCGAGCCCCCCGGCGGAAGTCAGACGAAGCACTTCGTTCTGCGGGCAGGTAGAAGGCGGGCAGGAACCTTTTGAGTGCTCGCTCAGGATGCTTTGGAAGCTCGTTACCTTCCGTGTTCAGAAAGACCGTTTCCGGTCGAAACTCTCGTGATTTCGCATCGTAGGTATCGCGCGCTTGAACGGTAATACTCCGGGTGTCGCCCGTAAGCTGAACTACGTCGGAGAGAGCCTGACTGAACTCGATCGGCCAGGGCTCGTTGGGGTCCTCCTCCAAGGTGACCGTCAAGGAAACCTGATGCTCGTCCGGAAGATCGCGCTCGGCTCCATCGCGTCTGTGGTCATAGTCATGGAAGCGCCGGCCTCGGCCGGTCTGGCGACCGAGAACGATGTCCAGGGCAGACAGGACGGTCGTCTTCCCCACGTTGTTTGCGCCGATAAGCAGCGTCGAGCGATCCAATTCGAGCTCTAGCTCGTCTATACCGCGAAAATTTTTAATCTCTATCTTCGAGACAAGCATGAAGCGGGGCGTGAAGGATGTCGTAGGGAAGAAGTGGAGCTTGGTCTGTGCCGTGGCGACTAGGCCTGGGACTCCGCCAGTATCGAGATAGGGCCGGATGCTCAGCCTTGGGTTCGAGCCTGTGCGCCATTGGTGCGCCAGTTGCGCCCGACATTGATCGGCAGCAACCGGACTTAGCCGGATGAAATCTCTGCTTTCATGCCGAATGCGCGCTACGGCGCTGTCCTAGGTCGATGATCAGCATCCGTCCCGTTTGGGCAATAGCTGCGCTCAGGGAGCTTTCTCGCGAAGCCGCTTATGGGCGACCTCGTAGACCGTCTCCGCATTCGACTCGCGAGGGTGGTGACGGACCCCGAACGCGAAGGTGCGCAATGCCATTGGTCGATTCGGATGCGTCACGGCGACAAACACCGCACCGAAACGCCCGTCCGGCCAAGGTACGTAGGTCTTCACGCAACCACCGAGCATCGTGCCGTCTTGGCCTTCGTCATGGCAAACCTTGAGCCGGGACTTCGGGATGCCGCCCGCCGCCGTAGCTCCTTGCGAAATTCCCGCAGCGCGTTCTCGGCACTGGCGGGCAGCCGTTCAAGATCCTCGGTCAAGGCGTCCTCGTCAAAGCCGACCGGAAAAACCGGCTCCAACCGAGGCTCGGCCATGGTTAGCCCTCGTCGTCGGTTGGCAGCGAGCCGAAGTGGCGGTCGAACTCCTCGGGGCTGAGCCGCTGCTCGCCGTGGCGAGCAAGGATCGCCTCTACGGAGGTGTCTTTCCCTTCGACTGCCTCCAAAGCAGCCAACGCAGCATCTACCCTGTTCTCCGGTAGATGCTCCAGAACTGCATGGGCCTTCTCTCGGGTCGTCACGCTGCAAATGGTAGCCGGACTGCCAGCGGCTGGCCAGCGCCGACTGGAGGCGAATTCCGTGCGCCAGTGGTGCGCCAGTCAGCCCCCGAGACAGCCGGTTACAACCGGGCACAGCCGGACGAAATTTGGCTCTAGGGGCCGTTTTCCGCTCTGCCCTGCGGTCTCTGTTCAGCTTGAGGGCCTTGTGTCCCTAACGGGACGTGATGGTTCGACTCCATTCAGCCGCACTCGAAAGCCCCCGCAAAGCGGGGGTTTTCGCTTTGCAGGACCCACTGACCGTCGATGCTGGCGTGGGTCCATTTGGGACCGTTTCCTGCGACGGGGGTGGCGCCCGCGGGTCTTCGCTCGTGTAGGAGGTATGAACCCACCAGAGCGTCGCAGCTACGGAACCGGCTCCCTGCTCGTCCACCTGGGCGCCGGCGAAAAAGAGACTTGGTACGGCCGTTGGCGCGTCGGCAAGAAACGGGTCAAACGCCGGATCGGGCCGAAGCGAAAGCCAGGCGGCAGAACGGGCCTCACCCGAACCCAAGCCGAGGCCGAGTTGCGTCGGCTGATGGTCGCCGAGAGAGCGCCGCTTGACGGGGACGAGGTGTCGCTGACGGAGGCCGCCGAGCACATGCTGCGCCACCTCGAAGCCTTGGAGCGAAAGCCCACCACCCTCGAGAACTATCGCTCGCTGCTGCGGACCCACCTGGCGCCGAGGCTTGGGGAGATCCCGATCGACCAAGTCACATCTCGGCAAGTCGAGGAGCTGGCCACCGAGATGCGACACGAAGGCAAGGCCGCCAAGACCCCGCTCAAACGCCCTCAAGCTGCTGTCGCAGATTTTCACCTTCGCCAAGCGCCGGGGCTGGTGCCGCGAGAATCCCTGCGAGCTGGTCGGCCGCCCCCGGGTCGAGCAGAGCTCCGACATCCACTTCCTGAATCGGGACGAGCTGGAGGCGCTCCTGGCTGCGGTCGATACGGAGGCCGAACCGTTCGGCCATACCGACTTCGCCATATTCCTCACCGCAGCGATGACCGGCCTGCGCCAGGGCGAGCTGCTGGCGCTGCGCTGGCGCGATGTCGATTGGAGCGCGCAGAGGATCCGGGTTCGGCGAAACTACGTCCGCGGCCACCTGCTTACCCCGAAGTCGAAACGGGGCTCGCGGTCGGTGCCGCTGGCAAGCCGAGTCGCCGCCGAGCTGAAACGACATTTCGAGCGCTCCCTCGACCACGAGGACGAGGATCTCGTTTTCCCCCACCCCGACACCGGCAAGGTCCTCGCGCATTCCTCCCTCGTGCAGCGTTTCAAGAAGGCACTGAAGGTCGCTGGCGTACGGGAGGTCCGCTTCAACGACCTGCGTCACACCTTCGGCACCAGGATGGCCGCCGCGGGGGTGCCGATGCGAACCCTGCAGGAGTGGATGGGACATCGCGATTTCAGGACGACGCTGATCTACGCTGACTATGCGCCTGGAGACGACGAGAGCGGAACGGTGGACGAAGCGTTCAGGTGAGACTGACCCACACTTAGGTCAAGCCAGACTGACCCAAACCCACCTGTTCTGCGGCACGAGCTAGATCGCGATCCCACGTCACGAGGACGACTTCCTCATCGCCGAGCTCAAGCGAGGTCGCGAGGTGAACCGCGTCGTAGCCGCGGAGCCCCAAATCTTCAGCGTGCTCGCCAGCGCGACGGGCAATACTCGAATCGACGCCTACCGTGATCAGGTCTTCCTGCAACTCCTCGAAGACCGCCAATGCTTTTGCGTGCTCGACCTCTCCCAAGCGGCCTTGGCGCCGCGCGGCTGCGAGCGCCGCGCGGCCCTCCGGGTAGGAGAGGATGCTTGACGCCGCTGGATAAGCGCCATTCCAGAGTTCGGAAGCCAAGTCAGAGCCGTCCCCGACGACGATCAACTTGATCAGCGCCGAGGTGTCGAAGTAGAGAATCAGGCCCGCTGCTCGGAGACGAGGTCCGATACCGAACCGCTGCTCTTGACCTCCGCCACACGAGAAGGCCGTGGCGCCGTCGGCATCCGCACCAGACCCCGGCGGGCTAGATCTTCAAGCGGCCGCTCGGCGTCGAGCCCACTGAGGCGGGCGATGCGCCGCCCTCGCTTGGTGACGACCACCTCGCCCCCCTCCTCCACCCGCTCTAGATACTCGCTCAGGCGATCGTGCAGCTCTCGAACGCCAACTTCGCTCTCTGACTGATGTAGCGTCATGTCAGGATAATAGCAGCTACATGCCCGGCTTTGGAGCAAGTCGCAAGGCTCAGTTCGCCTTGCGACTGCCTACCCACCAAGACGACGCTCCCCCACCCGACCCTCAACCCGAATGACGGAGCGAGTTGAGGCGCTCCTTGGATCAGGCCCGGAATCAACTAGCGCGGTTATGTGGCCATCGTCGCCGAGCCAGGAAGAAATGTGGACTTTGTCTGATTGGACATGGCCTGAATGCAAAGAGTTGCTATTCCGGGGATGCTTGGAAGGATTATCGCCGATGAACCTTCACGAACCAGTCAGCTTTCCCGAGACCTCATTTCGAACGACTCGATTGGCTGCTGAGCCCCACGCAGACACCGGGCTCGCGCTCGCGACCTTGCTCAATAGGCGGGCCTTTTTCGTCACCGGTGCAGGCTCAAGCGTCGGCTCTCCCACCGGGCTACCCACCGGCCCTCAGCTCGCTGAACGTCTAGTGGCATGGGCGGAGGACTCGGGTTTGAGCCAGCGGATGGCAGCGCTAGAGGACCGCTCTGACCTCGGCGAGGTCTGCGAGACCCTGAACCATGCCCTCGGCCGCGGCATGGTCGTCCGCGAGATTGGAGAGAAGGTCGATTGGGACGGTTCGGACCCCAACCTGTGCCATCTCGCAATCGCGATCTTCTTCGGTGAGGAGGCAGTGTCGATCAGCTTCACGGTCAACTGGGACCCCAAGCTCGGCGATGCCTTCGAGCGCGTAGCAGGGAATAAGAAGCCCTGGGTCGCCTACAACTCGGCGACGATGTCGATGGCCAACAACAATGACCCCCGCCTGATCCACCTCCACGGACTCTGGCCAGACGCCGAATCGTTGGTGATGACGAGCAAGGAACTCGAGGAGAACGCGGCCGTGCAGTGGACCGACCCGCAGCTGCGCACCTCGCTCAGCTCCGGTGGCGCCATCCTTGTCGGCTTCGCCGCCGAGCCCAAGTACGTACTGAAGTCTCTGAGTGAGATGCGGGAGTTGATGGACAGTCCGCCGGCCTCCGTGATCGGCTTCGAAGATGTCGAGAAGTTCACCACCAAGTCCCCCGAACTGACCGAGGCGATCCGTCTCAATGAGGACCTTGACCGCTATGTGCAAGGGGATGCGTGCGAGGTGCTCGGTGAGCTGCTGCGTTGCTACTACCGGAAGCGGGTCGAGATGGTTATCGACGCTGCTGCCGAGAAGGCCCAGGCAGCCCAGGGGCTGGGCGCGAAGTTCTCCGTGCTCGGACGCCAGCGCCTCGAGGAGGCGCTCGGCGACCTCAGCCTCGAAGATCTCCTAGGCCTGCTCTGGAGCTCGACTGCCAGAGTGAGCGAGGAAGCCGCGTGCCGACAGAGGACGATCGCCGGGGCTACGCCCGGCCTACAGGAGATACTCGCCTGCGTGATGGTCCTCGCTGGCACCGAGGGAGTGAGAGGCCTGAGCGCCTCGCGCTTCGGCTTTCGCCTCGAGACCGAGAGTCAGGGGCCGGTCGAGCTCTGGCCGATCACCCCCGAGAACCAGCTCAGCCCCAGTGACGCCCGCGTTCGGGCCTTTCAACACAGCGACCTTTTCGGGGGTCCGGCCGATGCCGAGGTGCCGCTGGTCCTCGTCTGCGGCGACACCGTCGGGGCGATCCCAAAGGGCGGCAAGGTCTCGCTGGTCAGTGAGGGCAGGCCTAAAAGTGTTGGGTCGGGTCGGCGCACCCCAATTGACACCATCAACTTGTTCCTCCTCGATGAGCGTCTGGTAGGCCACGAGGGCCCGATCGCGATCGAAGAGGCGCTGGCGCTATGAGCCAGGAATCGGTTGAGATCCTGCGCGAGGCAATTACCGCCGCCGGTTACAGCTTCATCTCCGCCGAGGGCGAGCGCTCATTCCTCGCCGAGAGTCGGGAAAGGGTGCTGTGGGCGAGCGCCTTCACCGACTCCGAGGAGCTCCTCGGGTGCTGGCAGGAAGCCCAGGTACAGGCAATCTCCCGCACCGAGGCGCTCTCTCCCGAGAAGGCCTGGGAGCTCTATCTCGTCCTCGCCACTGAGCTCGACCCCTCCCCAAGCCTGGAAGGGGACCTTGACGAGGTGAGGCGCGACACCTCCTACGCCCGCAAGGTGCTAGTCCTCGGACTGGAGTCGCTCTCCTCAAAGCTCCTCGCGCAGCGCCTCGCGCCGGTGCGGCCGCTGGAGTTCGACTTCGGGGCGGAGCGACCCGAAGCCCTGGAAATGCTGCGCGAGCGGATCGAGGAGGAAGGCGACGACGACGTAATGGCGGTGATGCGGGGCTTCCAGGCAAACCGGCCCCTGTTCGGGGACCTCTGATGCGTTTCGAGCAGATCTCCGTCAGCGGCTTCCGGGGATTCAACAAGGAATGCCAGGTGCCGATCAGAGC
>Ga0157374_10006009_pt1 | contig 10274 bp, 15 predicted proteins | sample M25metaG_FD_115308 | JGI IMG/M metagenome (GOLD analysis project Ga0157374, IMG submission 115308) | Miscanthus rhizosphere microbial communities from Kellogg Biological Station, Michigan, USA - M2-5 metaG | ecosystem: Host-associated > Plants > Roots > Rhizosphere > Soil | place: USA: Michigan... | reverse complement strand
GCCGCCGCCGGCGCGGCGGATCCCGATCATGATCGGCTCGAACGGGCCGCGCATGCTCAGCCTTACGCTACCCCACGCCGATTCCTGGAACACCTGGTTCGACGACTACGGCAACTCGCCCGACGGCTTCGCGGCCCTCAACCAGCGGATCAGCGAGGCCGCCGAGCAGGCCGGCCGCGACCCTGCGCAGATCGAGCGCAGCGCGTGCGTGGCCGTTGCGCTGGACGAATCAGGCGAGCGCTCCGCCCACCCCGACGCTCCGCCCGTCCCCGGCGGTGCCGACCTGGCCGCGCACCTGCGCGACCTCGCGGCGGCAGGGGCCGACGAGGCGATCCTGGTGGTTAGCCCGATCACCGAGGGCTCGATCCGCGAGCTGGCCGGTGCGCTGGCCGCGCTCGACGCCGGTCAGGTCTAGGCCGTCGCGCGGTCGCCGAAGCGGGCAATCGACCGCTCGCGTGCGCGCTCGATCTCGCGGGCGCGGTCACGCGGCGGTGCGGTCGCGACCAGCTCGCCCAGCAGCCTCGACGTGGCCTCCGTGACCGCCTCGACGGCGCGCTGGAAGGCCTCCTCGTTGACCCGGGCAGGCTTGGTCATCCCGCTCACCTTACGCACGTACTGCAGGGCCGCGTCGTGCGCGTCCTGCTCGGTGCTGGCCGGCTCGTAATTGTGAAGTGGTCGGATGTTTCTGCACATGCGTCCACTCTAGCCCGACGTTGCTAGGCTCGGCAAAGCATGCTTGCCCCCGGCGATCTGATCCCCGATCTCAGCCTCTTCGGCGTCGACGCCGAGCGGGTGCGTCTGCGCGATCTGGGCGCCGCGGTGATCGCCTTCTATCTGTACGACTGGACCAGCACCTGACGGAGTGAGCTGAGGCTCCTGCGTGACAGGAGCGCGGAGTTCCGGGAGCTGGGCGTGACGGTTGTGGGCGTTTCGCGCGACAGCCCCTACTCGCACATCGAGTGGTCGCGGCGGCTCAGCCTCGGCTATCCGCTGCTCTCGGACTGGAACGCCGAGGCGGTGCGGGCATTCGGCGTCTCGCAGGACATGGACGGCCTCGCCGACACTCCTGTGCGGTCGGTGTTCGTGGTTGACGGCGAGGGCGTCGTGCGGGCTGCTCACCGCTACGCCGACGGCGAGCTGCCCGACGTCGAGGAGTTGCTGGACGAGGCGGCGGCGCTGAACCGCGCCTCCTGATGTGAGCGGCATTGGAAACGAATCGGCACGCCGGTAACGAATCGCTTGCACGCGGGTCCATAATTCCGACATCTACGTAAAGGGAGCTGATCACCACATGACCGAGAAGGCCACCTTCGCAGCCGGCTGTTTCTGGGGCGTCGAGCATGCGTTCATGCAGATCGACGGCGTCACCGCCACCCAGGTCGGATACATCGGCGGAACCGTGGACGACCCGGACTACCGCACCGTTTGCAGCGGCCGCACCGGCCACGCCGAGGCCGTCGAGGTCGAGTACGACCCCGAGCAGGTCAGCTACGAGCAGCTGCTGGCCGTGTTCTGGGGCGAGCACGACCCCACCCAGAAGAACCGCTAGGGTCCGGACGTCGGCACCCAGTACCGGTCGGAGATCTTCGTGCACTCGCCCGAGCAGCGGCGGATCGCCGAACAGTCGCTGGCCGCCATGCAGACGCACCTGGGCAAGCCGATCGCGACCCAGATCACCGACGCGCCCACGTTCTGGCGCGCCGAGGAGTACCACCAGCGCTACTTCGAGAAGCACGGCCAGGTGGCCTGCAAGGCGCAGGCCCCCGCGCCCGTGACCGCTCGCAGCGAGCCGGTCGAGCAGCGCTCCGGTCTTCTCTCCGGCCTGTTCAGCCGCTCCTAGACGACGGGCCGCGCGGTGGCGACATGCTCGCCTCCGCGCGGCCGGTATCGTGAGTGGCATGCTCAGCACGGGCAGCTTCGCCGTTCACATCGCTGACCTCGACCTCGATCTCGACCCGCTCGATCCCGGGAGCGTCGTCGAGGGATCGCCCCAGACCTGGAACCGGGTGGTCTGGGAGAGCGAGGACGGTCGCATCATCCGCGGCGTCTGGCAGATCTCGCCAGGGGTCGTGGTCGACACGGAGGCGCACGAGATGTTCGTCGTGATCGCCGGCCGCGCCACCATCGCAGTCGACGGCGGCAACACGTTCGATGTCGGTCCGGGCGACATGGGTGTGCTCGAGGAAGGCGCACGCTCCACCTGGACCGTCCACGAGACGCTGCGCAAGGCCTACCAGATCCTGTTGCCCGCCTCGTGAGCAGCGCCGCGTGGGTGGAGGCGCAGCCACGCCCCTTCTGGCTGGACTCGCCGCTTGCTCCGGCCCCGGCCGACCCGTTCGCGGGCGAGGACAGCTGCTCGCTGGCCGTGGTCGGCGGCGGCTTCACGGGCCTGTGGGCGGCGCTGCAGGCCAAGCAGGACGACCCCGCCCGCGACGTCGTGGTGCTGGAGGCGGCGACGGTGGCCGCGGGCGCCAGTGGTCGCAACGGTGGGTTCACCGACGCGTCCCTCACCCATGGCCTGGCCAACGGCCTCAGCCGGTTCCCTGACGAGATCGATCAGCTGGAGCGGCTGGGGCGCGAGAACCTGGACGGCATCCAGCAGGCGATCGAGCGGCACGGCGTCGACTGCGGCTGGGAGCGGACGGGGTCGATCCTGGTCGCCCGCAGCCGGCGCGAGGTCGCAGAGCTGAGCGAGTTGGTGCCGGTGATGCGGGAGCACGGCTACGACTGTGACTGGCTCGGCCGCGAGGCGGTGCGCGCGCAGGTCGACTCGCCCACGTACCTGGGCGGCATCTGGGAGCGGAGCGGCTCGGCCATGGTCGACCCGGCCCGCCTGGCTTGGGGCCTTCGTCGCGTCTGCGTGGAGCTGGGCGTGCGGCTGCACGAGCTGTCGCCCGTGACCGCGCTGCACGAGCTGGCCGACGGCGTGATGCTGTCGACGCCGGATGGGCGGCTGCGGGCCGAGCGCGTCGTGCTGGCCACCAACGGCTTCCCGCCGTTGATCGGCGACATCCGCCGCTACATCGCCCCCGTGTACGACTACGTGCTGGTGACCGAGCCGCTGTCGGCACAGCGGATGTCGGCGCTCGGCTGGAGCGGCCGGCAGGGCCTGTTCGATGCCGCGAACCAGTTCCACTACTACCGGCTGACCGACGACAACCGGATCCTGTGGGGTGGCTACGACGCCGTATACCACTACGGCAACGCGGTCGCAGCCGAGCTGGAACAGCGGCCCGCCACCTTCTCGGTGCTGTCGCGCCACTTCTTCGAGACGTTCCCGCAACTCGACGGGGTTCGGTTCACGCACCGCTGGGGCGGGGTGATCGACACCTGCAGCCGCTTCAGCGTGATGTTCGGCCGGGCGATGAGCGGCCGCGTCAGCTACGCCGTGGGATACACCGGCCTGGGCGTCGGCGCCAGCCGCTTCGGAGCCCGCGTTGCGCTCGACCTGGTGGACGGTCGCGACACCGAGCTGACCCGGCTGCGCCTGGTGCGCAGCAAGCCGCTGCCGTTCCCGCCCGAGCCGCTGCGCTGGGCCGGGATCAAGCTGACCACGGGCGCCCTGGCGCGGGCCGATCGCAGGGACGGCAAGCGCGGTCTCTATCTGCGCGCGCTCGACCGGGTCGGCCTCGGCTTCGATTCCTGACGCTACCCCGCGGGCGGCCGCCAGCGCCGTGGGCTCGGCTCCCGTGCGCGCCCGGTCTCGGCCAGCCGCTCCAGGTGCGAGATCGCCTCGACCAGCGCGAACCGCTGCTCGTGGAATCCCAGCGGCTCGTCCCGCCAGATCAGCTGCGCCGCGTCGTAGGCGGTCTCGGCGCCCTCGCCGAGGGCGGCCGCCGCGGCATCGAGGCGCTCATCGTGGTGCGCCGCGATCTCGCGGGCACGCGCCGGCGCGTCGTCGATCACGGGCCCGTGGCCGGGGTAGACGCGCCGCGGCGCCAGCTGCGACAGCCGCTGCAGCGTGGCCAGGTAGCGACCCAGCGGGTCGCGCGCGGTGTCCGGCCAGCGGCCCACGTTGGGGGTGATCTCGTCGAGCAGCACGTCGCCGCCCAGCAGGCGGCCGCTGGTCTCGCCCAGCAGGGCGATGTGCCCGTCCGCATGACCGGGCAGGTGCAGCACGCGGAACCTCTCGTCGCCCAGGACCACCAGGTCGTTCTCGTCCACCAGCCGCGTGGGCGTCGCAAGGCGCACGCCGGTGCGGCTCTCGGCCCGGGTCGAGGCGGCCGCCAGCTCGGACGGCATGCCGTGGTCGCGCAGATAGCCCTCGAACTCGTCGTCGGACCCCTGTTCCCAGGCCGCGACCGCCATCGCCCGGTCGAGCCGGCCCTGCACCACCTGCGGGGCGCCGCTCAGCTCTGCCAGGCCGGCGCTGGCCCCGACGTGGTCGGGGTGGTAGTGGGTCAGCACCAGGCGCGCCGCCGGCTCCGGCCCCAGCTGCGCGAGCGCCTGCGCCCACCACCGCAGCGTCGCGTCGCTGCCGAGGCCGGCGTCGACCAGCGTCCAGCCGTCGCGGCCGGCCAGCGCGTAGCAGTGCACGTGGTCGAGCGCCCACGGCAGCGGCATCGTGATTTGCACGAGCCCGGGCTCGAGCTCGGTCAGCGTCGGTTCCGGCATTAGATGGTGCTGGGCGAGCAGTCCGTCAGCTGCTCCAGCGCCACCATCCAGCTGTCGTAGTAGGGCCGGTCGGGCTGTTCGGCGATGGCGGCCTTGAGCCGGTCGCGGAAGGCGTCCCAGGGCTGGTCCATGCTGCGGCAGGCGACCTGCGCCATCGCGAACAGCCGCGCCTGCCAGGGCTCGGTGAAGGCCTCGTCCGGCAGGTCGGTGATCACGCCGCCACGCCCTCGGTCGCATGTGGCACCGCCACCCCGACCATGCAGTCGCGCGTCACCAGGTCGGCCAGGCCGTCCTCGTCCAGGTGCTCGGTGCCGTCGGGCCGCATCGGCAGCACGATGTAGCGCACCTCGGCGCTCGAGTCCCAGATCCTGATCGCGGTCGTGTCCGGCAGCTGCAGCCCGAACTCTCGCAGCACCGCCCGCGGCTCGCGCACCATGCGGGCGCGGTAGGGCGGGCTCTTGTACCAGACCGGCGGCACGCCCAGCACCGGCCAGGGATAGCACGAGCAGAGCGTGCACACGATCGCGTTGTGGGTGTCGGGCGTGTTCTCGACGCAGACCAGACGCTCGCCCTCGGCGCCGCCGTAGCCCATCTCCGCGGCGGCGGCCGTGCCGTCGGCCAGCAACCGCTCGCGGTAGGCCGGGTCGACCCACGCACGCGCCACCATCCGCGCGCCTCGCCGCGGCCCGATCTCGTTCTGGAACTGCTCGACGACGGCGTCCACCGCGTCGGTCGAGATCAGCCCGCGCTCGACCAGCAACGCCTCGAGCGCCATGGTGCGCAGCTCCGACGGTGACTTCTCGCGTGCGTGGTGGTGGCCCTCGCTCATCCCGCCTCCTCCAGGTAGGTCTCCCACAGATCGACCAGCACCGTGTGGTCGGCGCCGTCGTCGGGCCACAGGTCGGCGGCCGCGAAGGAGACCGTGTAGCACGGTGCGCGGCGCTGCTCGCCCAGGTCCTCGTTCTCCGGTAGCCAGTCCGGCGCAAGCAGCCGCTCGACGACGCCCACGACGCCCCGCACGTAGCGGGGACAGCGGTTGTGCACCGCCGTCGAGATGCGGCGCACGCGCACCGGTTGCCCGGCCGCGAAGCGATGGCCGCCCTCCGGCCGCGCGGGCGGTCGCGGCTGCATGTCGGCCAGCACCGCCTCCACCATCGCAGGATCCGACCGTTCCGGCACCCATCCGCCGGCCCGCAGCGCCTCGACCCCGCGATCGACGTCGGCGGGAGCCAGCACCCCGCGTTCGGCCAGCATCACCTCGAGCGCGTGCTCCCATCGCTCGTAGTACGACGACGCCAGGTAGCGCCCGGTCTCGATCCGCTCGAGCTGCGGCCGCATGCCGCCGATCGGCCCGCCGGTCGCCCACAGCGTCAGCGACATGCCGAATACCCGGCCCTCCCAGGGCTCGTGGAAGGGCGGCTCGCCGGGCTCGGGCGCGACCGTGCCGAACCCCTGCATGCCGCCCATGTCATGGATGCCGTCCACGGCTGCCAGACTACCGCGGATGAGCGATGCCGACGATCTCGCAGACCTGCTGGCGGAGCTGACCGTCAGCCTGGTGGTGGAGCTGCACCCGGCGATCGCCGACCTGGCCATGCCGGGCCACTTCAGGCCCGCCGGGGCACCTGCAGCCGCGGTGTTCCTGCGCCCGCTGGAAGGCGAACCAACCCACCGCAGCGGCCCGCCGTCCCTGGCCGTGGCCGAGCTGGCGGCCGACGCAGCCGAAGCCGCGCATGCACGGCTCGGCTACGGCCGCCGCGAGGGCAATCCGTTCCTGCCGGGTCTGGCTCTGGCGGCGTTCTACCTGGTCGAGGCCCGGCGCAGCGGCGCATTTGGACTGGGCACGCTGACGGGCGGCCGCGTGCGCGCGTATCCGCTGGCGCCGGATGAGGCCGGCCACGACCCGCCGCTGCTGCCGGGCACGGCCGCGATACGCGCCTGGTACCCGGTCGAGGGCGCGCCGGAGGCCTGCATCGAGCTACGGCTCAGCCCGTCGCCTGCGTGACCGGCTCGGCCCCGCGCGATTCCGCGTCGTAGCGCCAGAAGGCCGGCAGCAGCGCGGCCGTGACGGCGACTCCGATCACGCACAGCACGCCGCCCGAGACGATCGATCCGCGCACGCCGATCAGCGAGGCTGCGGCGCCCGCCTCGACGTTCCCGGCCAGCGGGCCGGTCGAGTAGCCGACCTGCTCGATGCCGGCCAGGCGACCACGCAGCTCGGTGGGGATGGTCTGGTTCCAGACGGTCGTCCGGAAGATGCCCGACACCGTGTCTGCCGCGCCCGCCACCGCCAGCCCGGCCAGCACCAGCGCCAGCGAGGGCGCCAGCCCCACCACCGCGATCGCGAGCCCCCAACCGGCGGCCGCGAAGCAGATGGCGGCGCCGTGCCTGCGCGTCCCGCCCGTCCAGCCGCTGGTGAGCGTGGCCGCGAGGGCGCCCACGGCCGGCGCTGCGTACATCAGGCCGAGCACGCCGGCGCCGCCGAACTCGTGCGCGAAGGCCGGGAAGATCGCGTTCGGCATGCCGAAGAACATGGCCACGATGTCGACCGCGTAGGTGCCGAGCAGCACCGGCCGGGCCGCCGCGTAGCGCATGCCCTCGAGGATGCCGTGCAGGCTGACCTTGGCGCCCGCGACCGGCGGCGGGGCTGCGCGCATCATCCGCAGGAGCAGCAGCGACGCAGCGAAGGTGGCGACGTCGAAGGCGTAGGTGAGCGGTAGCCCCACCACCGCGATCAGCACGCCGCCCAGCGCTGGGCCGCCGATCTCCCCGATGTTGAAGCGAAGCGTGCCGATCGCCGCCGCGGCCGGCATCTCGTCGCGGTCGACCAGGCGCTGGGTGAGCGCCTCCAGCGATGGCCGCTGGAGACCGTCCAGCCCGGCCATCACGGCCGCGACCACGAACAGCAGCCACAGCTGCGGACTGGCCAGCGTCGCGTTCAGGAGCAGCACGGTCGAGGCGCCGGCGAACGACAGTTCGGTCAGGAGCAGCATCCGCCGCCGGTCGCGGGCGTCGGCCAGTGCGCCGCCCAGGAACGCGGTCACCAGCAGCGGGCACAGCTCGGCCAGGCCCAGCAGGCCCACCACCAGCGAGGAGCCGGAAAGCTGGTAGGCCTGGTAGGGCAGGGCCACGTAGGTCACCATCGAGCCCAGGAAGGTGACCGCCTGGGCGGCCGTCAGCAGCCGGAAGTCGCGGTGGCGCCGGAGCGGGCCGAGGTCGATCGCGAGCTTGCGGACCGCCCCCCGCGGCTGCTCGGGCTCCGTCGCCGTCTGCGGCAGCGGTGGCATGGGCGAGAGCCGCTCCGCCTCATGCTGGCCGTGGCCGCGCTCCTCGTTGGGGGGCTGCTCGGACACGACCGGGGAGGATAGTTACCATGCGGCGGTGCTGACCGACCGCTTCCAGCAGGCGCTGGTCTATGCCGCCCAGGTGCACGACGGGCAGTCCCGCAAGGGCGGCGAGTCGATCCCGTACCTGGCCCACCTGATGTCGGTCGCGGCGCTGGTGCTGGAGAACGGCGGCGGCGAGGACGAGGCGATCGCGGCGCTGCTCCACGACGCGATCGAGGATCGCGGCGATCGCACCAACATCGAGGAGTTGCGCGAGCGCTTCGGCGATCAGGTCGCGTTCATCGTCGATGCCTGCAGTGACACCGACCAGCGCCCCAAACCGCCCTGGCAGGGGCGCAAGCAGGCCTACATCGATCGCATGCAGACCGCGCCGGTGGCCGTGTTGCGGGTGGCGTGCGCGGACAAGGTGCACAACGCCCGCTCAACGCTGAGCGACCTGCACGTGTACGGCGCCGCCACCTGGAGCAAGTTCGGCAGCACGGTCGAGCAGCAGCTCTGGTACTACCAGACCCTGTCCGAGCTGTTCTCGCGGCGGCTGCCGGGGCCGCTGTCGGACGAGCTGGCGCGGCTGGTGGCTGAGATCAGCGAGCGGTCGGCGATGACCAACTAAGCATGGCCTGGGAAGTGGCGGTGGGTTGCGACCCGCCGATCCGCATGCACGAGGTCGGCGAGCGTACCGTGGCCGAGCCGCTCCAGCCTGGTCGCGAGCGCGAGGAAGACCTGCGCGGTCGTGAGCGCGTCGCCCATCGCCTGGTGGGGCTGATGGCTGGGCAGGCCCAGCTGCTCCGGCAGCGTCAGAAGCGGCTTGTAGCCGGGGTCGGCGCCGTCGACAACGACGCCGTGCAGCCGCCACAGCATCGCGGTGTCGATGATGCCGCGGGGCAGCCGGCCGCCCGCCCGTCGCAGCGCCGGTCCCAGGAAGGCGCGTTCGACCCAGGCCGCGTGGGCGATCGGCGTTCGGCCCCTGATCGCCTCGGCCAGTGGCACCAGCGCCTCTCCCAGCGGACGCGCCGAATCGAGGTCGCGGGGCAGGATCCCGTGGATCTCGACCGGCCCGGTGCGCCGGCCCGCGGCCGGCTTGACCATGCCCTGGATGGCGCCGGCGACGCGGATCCGGCCGCCGTCCAGCGGAACGGCGCCGAACGCGATCACTTCGTCGCTCTTGGGGTCGAGGCCGGTCAGCTCCACGTCCACGCACAGCAGCGCGGCGTCGCGCCAGGAACGCCGCCTCATAGCGCGGTCAGGCCGAGCTCGTTGGTAAGGCCGCGCTGCACGTCCGCCACCGCGCGGAAGGCGTCCTTGAGGTAGCGGCGGGTGAGCGGGGCCAGCTCGCGCGGGTCGATCGAGTCGTTCGGCGTCGCGCCCCGCCGCAGCGCGTCGACCTGGCTCTCCATGCGCAGGTCGGTGAACAGCTCGAACGCGACCTGCAGCGTCGAGGCCGTGCGGCCGTCGAGCGTGCCGGCCCGTTCCGCCGCGTCCAGGCGCGCGACGGTGGAGGTCTCCGACGAGCCGGCCGACATCGCCGCCCAGCGGGCGATGTCGACGACGGGCAGCAGCCCGCCGGACTTGATGTCGAGGGTGCCGCGCCGCTCGCCGTCGTGCTCGACCACGAAGTCGCGGAAGAAGCCCGTGGGTGGCCGGTCGTTGAGCGCGAACAGGCCCAGCCGCCGCAGCAGCTGGGGATGGTGGCGGGCGCCCGCGAACACGTCCCCGACTGCGCGCCAGCCTGACTCGGCCGTCCACACCGGCCGGCCGTCGGTCATCAGCGACACCAGGATCAGGGCCTTCTCCTCGGTGGGATCGTCCAGCCACGACCGCGCGGCGGCCAGCCACGCACCCTGCGAGCGCAGGAACAGCGGCTTGCAGGCGACGGCGCCGTTGGGGCAGCGCGGTATGCCGCAGCGCTCGAGACCGGCCACCACCTCGGCGGCCACACGCGCCAGCGGCTCCCGCACCGCCGGGTCGTCGCCCTCGCCCTGCCAGGCGATCGCGCTGTCCTGGTCGGAGCTGGGGAACGCCTCGCGCCGGGCCACGCTGCCGAGCGACAGCCAGGTGAACGGCGCCACGCCGGGGTGCCCCTCCATCACCAGCTCGATCATGCGGCGGGTGAGCGCGTCGTGGACGGTGGCTATCACCCGTGAGATGGAGGCGGCGGCAACCTTGGCGTCGTGCAGACCGACGATGGTGTCCGACAGCGGCGCCACGGCGGCCGCCAGCTCGTCGATGGTGGTCGCCGCGGTGATCGCCCTGCGCAGGAGGAAGGGGGTGCGCGTCTCCACCGCCATCAGGTCGGTGTCGGAGATGACGCCGATC
>Ga0157374_10006008_pt1 | contig 10274 bp, 10 predicted proteins | sample M25metaG_FD_115308 | JGI IMG/M metagenome (GOLD analysis project Ga0157374, IMG submission 115308) | Miscanthus rhizosphere microbial communities from Kellogg Biological Station, Michigan, USA - M2-5 metaG | ecosystem: Host-associated > Plants > Roots > Rhizosphere > Soil | place: USA: Michigan... | reverse complement strand
TAGCGCTCGACCGGGTACTCGGCCGAGTAGCCGTAGGCGCCGTGCACCTGGATCGCCTTGTTGGCGGCGTCGAAGGCGCTCTCGGTGGCGGGCGAATCATCAAACGACGACTCGCGGGTGTTGCGCACGCCCTTGTCCTTGAGGTAGGCGGCCTGCATCACCAGCAGCCGGCTGGTCTCGTAGCCGAGCACCATGTCCGCGATCATGTCCTGCACGAACTGGTACTTGCCGATCTCCTGGCCGAACGTCTTTCGCTCGTTGGCGTACTTGACCGATGCCTCCAGGCAGGCGCGGACGACGCCGACGGCGCCGGCGGCGACCGTGAAGCGGCCCTGGTCGAGCGAGTGCATGGCGATCTTGAAGCCCTCGCCCTCGGCGCCGACCAGGCTCTCGGCCGGGATCTGGGCGTTGTCGAAGAACAGCTCGCCGGTGGATCCGGCCCAGATGCCGAGCTTGTTGGGGATCCGCCGCGCCTCGATGCCGTCCCAGCCCAGCTCGATGATGAAGGCCGAGATGCCGCGATGGGCGGCCGCCGGATCGGTCTTGGCGAACACCAGGCAGTAGTCGGCCTCGGTGGCGTAGGAGATCCAGCTCTTCTGGCCGTTCAGCAGGTAGCTGCCGTCGTCCTGCTTGATCGCCGTGGTCAGCATCGCCGCCACGTCGGAGCCGGCGGCCGGCTCGGTCAGCCCGAAGCAGCCGAGCTTCTCACCCTTCGCCATCGGCGTCAGATAGCGCTGCTTCTGATCCTCGCTGCCGAACCGCAGCAGCGACAGCGAGTTGAGGCCGACGTGCACCGAGATCAGCGTGCGGAAGGCCGACTCGCCGCGCTCGATCTCCTCACAGATCAGCGCCTCCGAGACGAAGTCGAGGCCGGAGCCGCCGTACTCGGCCGGGATCACCGGGCCCAGCAGCCCCAGCTCGGCCATGCCCTCGATGATGCCCATGTCGAGGTGGTGGTTGATGTCGTTCTCCTGCGCGACCGGCAGGATGCGGCGATCGACGAACTCGCGCACCGTCTCCTGGATCGCGAGCTGCTCGTCGGTGAAGTCGAGGTTCAAGGGCACTCCCAAAGGACGCTTGGCGGCAAACCCCCCGGATCCTATGCGGTTGGGTGCGGCCCGCGCGTCAGGTCGAGGCGGCGATGCCGCCGCCGCCCGGCGGCCGCTTCGACTCATACATGGCGACGTCCGCGGCCCGGAACAGCGACTCGACGTCGCGGCCGGCCTCCGGGAACACGGCCACGCCGAAGCTGAGCGTGATCTCGGCCAGCGCCTCGTCGTCGCTGGCCGCCAGTTCGGCCTGGATGCGGTCGACCACCGCCCGCGCCTCCTCCTCGCCCACCTCGGGCAGGATCAGCGCGAACTCGTCGCCGCCCACGCGGTAGACGCGGTCGGCCTCGCGGCGCCCGGCCAGCAGCACGTGGCTGAGCGCCTCCAGCGCGCGGTCGCCGGCCTGGTGGCCACGGCGGTCGTTGAGCGCCTTGAAGCCGTCGACGTCGCCCAGGATCAGGGAGAAGCTGCGCTCGTAGCGATCGGCCCGCGACGTCTCGAAGCCGAGCTGGCGCTGGAAGCTGCGCCGGTTGAGCAGCCGCGTGAGCGGGTCGTGATCGGCCAGGAACTGCATCTCCTCGAACTGGGCGGCCGAGTCGAGCGCCGTTGTTGCCTGATTCGCAAACACGCGCAGCGCCTGCATGCGGGCGGGCGAGGGCAGCAGCCGGTCGGCGGGATCGTCAACCCAGATCAGGCCGATCACCTCGCCGTCACGGCCGTAGAGGGGCACGATCAGCCAGTGGTCGGCCCAGGCGTGCGGCCCGCGGCCCGACAGCTGCGAGCGGTAGGTGTCGTGGATCGGCACCAGCGCAACCGCCTGCTCGGAGTTGAGCAGGAAGCAGCCCTCGGCCTCGTACTCGGGAGCCATCAGCAGCCGCACCTCCTCCACCGACATGCTGCTCTGGACGGCCGGGTCGGCCAGGTCCCAGCCGTAGGCGGCGCGCGGCTCGAGCCGGCCGCTGTCGGGGTTGGGCAGGTCGACGCAGACGGTCTCGAAGCCGAGCGCGTGGTGGATGCCGTCGCAGACGGCCTGCAGGATGGCGTCGGCCGTGAACGTCTCGGTCAGCTTCGACGACACCGCCAGCAGCTGCTGCAGGGCGGCGCGGTGGCGGGTCGCCTCGGCCATCTCCTGTGCGCTCTCGAGCGCCAGCGCGGCGTGCGCGGCCACCGCCACCAGCACGTCCAGCTCGTCGTCGCCGGGGCGGCGGCCGGAGATCGGATCGTCCACGGCCAGGATGCCGAGCAGCCCGCCGTCGGAGCGGCGAAGCGGCACCATCACGACGTCCTCGGGATGCCAGGCGTCGGGGCCGTCCTCGGGCTCGCGGTCGGGGATGTAGGAGCCCGGCGCGAGCGCGTCCCAGTCGAACGTGCCGTGGCGGATCACGTAGGCGCCGCGGGTCAGGAAGCGGTCGTCAAGCACCCTGCCCCAGACGTCCCAGCCGCGGGTGTCGCCCAGCAGCAGCTCGCGGGCGCGCACGGGGCCGTGCACGGTCGTCACCTGGAAGTCGTCCCAGGCGCGCCGGTACAGGTTCACGGCAACGGTGCCGTAGCCGAGCGATTCGGCGGTGGTGCGGGCGATCGCGGCCAGCAAGGTCTCGAGCTCGTCGTCGCTGCGTACGAGCCGGGTCACCTCCAGCAGGCCACGCAGACGCGTGAGAGCTGAGTGGTGCTGCGGTTGCACAGGGTCCGTAGGGTCGGGGGCCGGGGACTCGCTCTCACTGTGGCACGGATCGCGCCCGGCCGCCACTCCGTAATGGGGTATTCGGGCTACCCGGACCGCAACACCGGGGCCGGGCACTGGTGTTGCGCGGTTGACGCTACGACAAGCGAATCGTGACGCGCCGATGCGGAATCGCCACATGCGGCCGGCGGCGATGGGTGGACCGTCACGCGGTCAGGTGCTGACACCGTGATCGCCGCACCATCGGCCGGCGCCGCCCGCGCCTAGTCTGGCTCACATGCCGTACCCCGCCCGCCGATCACGCCGCCGCCGAACGCTGCTGATGGCCGGCGTGGTCGTCGCCGCCGAGGCGGCGCTGCTGCGGGCGCGGTCGGGCCGACTGGGCGGGGACGTGGTCGTCCGCTGCGGCCAGGGCCACCTGTTCACCACGCTGTGGATCCCGGGAGCGTCGGTGAAGTCGCTTCGCCTCGGCCTGTGGCGGCTGCAGCGCTGCCCGGTCGGCGGTCACTGGTCGCTGGTGACCCCGGTGCGCGAGGCCGAGCTGTCGCCCGCAGAGGCGGCGGTGGCGCACTCACGCCACGACCTGCACGTGCCCTGAGCCGGTCTCAGGCGGCGAAGTGGGTGCGACGGCCGGCCCGCTTGGCCGCGTACATGGCCTCGTCGGCGGCCCGGAACAGCGCCTCGGGATCGGCCCCGTCGCGCGGATAGACGGCCACCCCGAAGCTGGCCTGCAGCTGCTGGAAGCGGCCATCCCGCTCCAGGTCGCCCGCCACCCGCTCGATCACCGCCGCCACCTCGGCCTCGGTCGTCTCCGGCAGGATCAGCGCGAACTCGTCGCCGCCGATGCGAAAGCCCGCGTCCGACTGCCGCAGCGCCGCTGCGAGCAGCGCGCCCATCAGCTCCAGCGCGCTGTCGCCGGCCAGATGCCCGTGGCGGTCGTTCAGCGCCTTGAAGCCGTCCAGATCGCAGGTGACCAGCGCGAACGGGCGGTCGTAGCGCCGCGACCGGGCCGCCTCCACCTCCAGCCGGTGCGTGAACGCGCGCCGGTTCTGCAGCCGCGTGAGCGGATCGTGCTCGGCCAGGAACTGCACCTCCTCGAAGTGCGTGGCCGAGTCGATCGCGGTGCTGGCCTGGTTGGCGAACACGCGCAGCGCCTGCAAGAGCTCCTGGGAGGGCAGCAGCCGGTCGCGCGGGTCGTCGGCCCAGATCACGCCCATCAACCTGCCCTCGCGGTCGGTCAGCGGCACCACCAGCCAGTGCTGGTCCCACGCGTGCGGGCCGACGCCGTTGAACACCGACTCGTAGACGTGATGGCGCTCCGGCAGCCGTGCGAACGCCTGCTCCGAGGTCAGCAGGTAGCAGCCGGCCAGCTCGAACCGGTCGTCCAGCAGCGGCGCCACCAGGTCGGTGGTCAGCTCCGAGTTCTGGGCCATCTCGGACAGACTCCAGCCGACCGCGCAGCGCGGCGTCAGCACGCCGGTGTTGGGATCCGGCAGGTCGATGCTGACCTTGGCGAAGCCGAGCGCCTCGGCGATGCCCTCGGCCACCGACTGCAGCACGGCGTCGGTCGAAAGCGTCTCGGTCAGCCGCGACGAGATCGCCAGCAGCCGCTCCAGCGCGCGCCGGTAGCGGATCGAGCGGGTCGTCTCCTGCGCATGCTGCAGCGCCAGCGCGACGTGCTCGGCCAGTGCAACCAGCACCTCCAGCTCGCCGTCGCCGGGGCGCAGGCCCGACACCGGCTCGTCCACCGACACGATTGCCAACAGCGTGCCGTCGCCGTCCGTCAGCGGCACGAACAGCGCGTCCTCAGGGTGCCAGGCGGCGGGGTCGTCGCTGACCGGGATGTCCGGCGTCATCACCACCATCTCGTCGTCGGCCCAGTCGTACTCGCCGGCGCGCACGAAGTAGGCGCCCATGCGTTCGAAGCGCTCGTCCAGCAGCGGCGCCCATTGCGCCCAGCCGCCGCGGCTGCCCATCAGCGCCCGCACCGCCTCCTCGTCGTAGTCGCGGACGGTGGTCACCTCGAAGTCGTCCCAGGCCGGCCGGTACAGGTTGATCACGACCACCCGGTAGCCGAGCGACTCGGCGATGGTGCCGGCGATCGCCGACAGCGTGTCGTCGAGCGACTCGTCGTCGCGCACGACGCGGGACACGTCCAGGAGTCCGTGCAGTCGGGCGAGGGTGTCGAGATCGTCTGAAGCCATGGGGCGACAGGGGAAGGGGATCCTCTACGGTTTGTCGGGAATATGCGATCCCCTCTTGAGCGCTGGCTCGTTGCACTGGCGGTGACGGCCGCGCTGGTCTCCGGCTGCAGTGGCGCCACCGCGAGCAGCGAGCCGATCCCGGAGTCGGCCCGCTCGCTGGCGGTCGCGCCCGACTTCGCGGGCACGCTGTGGGAGGCCACCGGCAGCACCGCCTGGCGCTCGCAGGACGGCGGGCGCAGCTGGCGGCGCGTGTCCGGCGCCCACGCCTCGCTGGGCGTCTCGTTCACCGAGCTGGGAAGCGAGCTGGTGGGCGCGCACGGAGCCCAGCGCGGTGACTATGGTGGCAACGGCGTGGCACGGGCGCGACCGACGCCGCGCACGTTCGTGTCGATCTCCTCGCCCTACCACCGCACCACCCGCCTGTACGCGGTCGACCTGTTCGGCGGCCTCTGGGGCTCGGCCGACGGCGGCCGCCACTGGACGCGGCTGCGAGCGCTGCGGCTGCCGTCCACGGCCGAGTCGGTGTCGGCCGTGCGCAACGACCCCTCCACGCCGGACGTCGTCTACGTCGCCTGCGGAGAGAGCGGGCTCTGGCGTTCCACCGACGACGGCGCCAGCTTCGTGCAGATGCCCGCTCCAGACGTCGCCTATGCGGTGGCGATGACCACCGACGACCAGCGGCGGGTGCTGGTGGCGGGCGACCAGCTTTACCTGAGCACCGATCGCGGCCATACCTTCCTGCCGGTGCTCGATCGCCGTGTGGACGCGATCGCGCTGGATCCGCGGAACCAGCGGTTGGCCTACGCCGCGGTCGGCCGCGCGCTCCTGCGCTCGGTCGACGGCGGCCGCTCCTGGCCCGGCTAGTCGGGCGCGACCAACTCAGCCAGCCAGGCCGGCACCCGCACCGGCCGCAGCGTCGATCGGTCGACGCAGGCGTGGCGGGTGAAGCCGTTGGCGACCTCGTGGTCGCCGCGCAGCAGCCGGTAGCCGAACCGGAACGACGCCCGCGATATCTCCACCGGCAGGCACTCTACCGAGAACTCGTCGTCGAACAGCAGCGGCCGCAGGTAGCGCAGCGATGCCTCGATCACGACCATGTCGATGCCGCCGTCGTGCACCTCCGCGTAGCTGCGCCCGTGCGCGCGCAGGAACTCGATGCGGCCGATCTCGAAGTACTGGAGGTAGGCGGCGTTGTTGGCCACGCCCATCGCGTCGGTCTCGCCGAAGCGGACGCGAAGCGGTGTCGAGAAGGGCTCGCTCATGGGCGCGCATGATACGGTGAAGTGCCGATCGCTCCATGCCAGAAGGGGGTCACATGAACGAGCAGAAGCGGCTGAAGGACAGGGTGACGAAGGTGACCGGCGAGGTCACGCCGACCGCCGTCGTCAACGCCACCAGGGAACGCGCCCAGAAGGCGTCTCGAGCCGCCCGCTCGCAGCTGCCCGCCACCCGCGAGGACATCATGCGGATGCAGGATCAGCTCGACCGGATCGAGGCCGCACTGGCGGACATGTCGCAGCGGATGGACGCGCTCAAGCCGAAGCGGCGCACGGCCGCGTCAACCAGCGGGAGCGCGAAGCCGGAGGGCTGAGGGCCGCACCTCGAAGGTGGCCGGCGTCAACCCGGGCTGCTCCCCGTCCACCTCGATCGGCAACGGCGTCTGCGGAGTCACCACCACCCGCCGGGCGCGGCGGATGGTCGCCTTGGGGTGGCCGACGTGGGTGCCGCGGTAGAGCTTGTGCAAGTTGCGGGCGAGGTCGAGCTTCGACACGTCGCCCCACACCAGCACGTCCAGCAGCCCGTCGGCCGGATCGGCGTCGGGCAGGATCTTCATGCCGCCGGCGAAGTAGCGGCAGTTGGCCACGATCGCGTTGTTGCAGACCTGCTCGATCCGCTCACCGTCGATCTCGACCACGAACGGCGAGTTGCGGTAGGTGGCGAAGGTGACCACCGCCGCCCAGGCGAAGGCGACGGTGGCGCCCAGCGGCTTGCCGCCGCGGTTGACGCGGTCGGCGGCGACCCCGGTCAGCCCGGCGCTGGCGATGTTGGCGAAGTGGCGGCTGGCGGTGGAGCCGTCCGCCGTGGCGTAGCTGACGAAGCCCAGATCGATTGTGCGGGCGGGGGCGTGAGCGGCGATCTCGAGCGCCCGGTCGGTGTCCTTGGGGATGCCGAAGGTGCGGATGAAGTCGCAGCCGGATCCGCGCTGGACGACGGCCAGATCGGTCGTCTCGGCTCCGGCCAGGCCGTTGGCGATCTCAGACACGGTGCCATCGCCGCCCACCGCCAGCACCAGCTCCGCGCCCTCGGCGGCGGCCGCACGGGCCAGCTCGGTGGCGTGCCCGTGCCGCTCGGTCAGCCGCACGTCGACATCCAGCCCGTGCCCGGCCGCACGCCGGGCGATCTCGGGCCACTGGCGGGCGGCACGGCCGTTGGCCGCGGCCGGGTTGGCGATCAGCACGGTGGCCGTCATGCTTTGGGGTCGACCGCCGCCGCCAGCGCCAGTCGCGTCATCCGCTCGACGCCCATCGCCAGCTGATGGTCGTCGATGCGCACCGGCTGGGCGCCGCCGACCAGATCCGAGACGGTGAGGATGCAGGCCGTCCGCACGGCGCGCAGGGCGCCGATCGTGAACAGCACCGCAGCCTCCATCTCGACCGCCAGCACGCCCCGTTCGGCCCAGCGCTGATGGCGGCCTGGGTCGGGGTCGTAGAAGGTGTCGGAGGTGGCGATGGCGCCGACGTGGGGGCGGATGCCGAGGCCCTTGGCGGCGTGGATGGCGCCGTGGGTGAGGCCGAAGTGGGCGGTCGGGGCGTGCGGCTCGCCGCCGGTGTAGGTGAGCGTGGTGGCGTCGGCCGGCACTGCCGAAAGCGCGATCACGGTGTCGCCCAGCTCCAGGTCGGGCTGGAGGCCGCCGCAGGTGCCGATCCGGATCAGGCGCTCGGCGCCCAGCCCGATCAGCTCCTCGACCACGATCGCGGCGCTGGGACTGCCCATCCCGGTCGCCTGCACCGACACCGGCTGGCCCTGGTAACTGCCGGTGTATCCCAGCAGGCCGCGCTCGCCGTTGACCTGGCGGGCCTCGTCGAGGAACTCCTCGGCCACCCGCTTCGCCCGCAGCGGGTCGCCGGGAAGCAGCACCGCCGGGGCGTAGTCGCCCGTCTGCGCACGCAGGTGAATCGGCATGGCCGCGCAGCTTACCGTCAAGCGGCCACCGCTTCCGGCCGATGCAGTGAGGGAATCCGATGGCTCCCCAGAACCGACTGCAAGCACTGTTCGACCTGTCCCGGACGCTCTCGTCAAGCCTCGAGCTGACCGAGGTCGTCGGCCGCTTCACCGACCAGGCGGCCGGGCTGACCGGCGCCACCGCGGCCGATCTGTCCAGCCACGACCCCGAGCGGGACGTGCTGGTGCAGCTGACCGAGTACCTCAAGCACGAGGATCGGGTGTCGATCCCGCAGGACCGGCTCTACCCGCTGGCCGACTTCCCGGCCACGCGGCTGGTGCTGGACGAGCAGCGGCCGCTGCAGATCCGCGTGTCCCGCCCCGAGGACGATCCGGCGGAGCGGCAGCTGCTGGAGGAGCGCGGCCTGCAGTCGCTGCTGATGCTGCCGCTGGTGGCGCGCGGCGCGTCGATCGGGCTGATGGAGATCGTGGACGTCGACGACCGTGTCTTCGACGACCATGACGTCGAGTTCTGCCAGACGCTCTGCGATGTGGTTGCGGCGGCCGTGCACAACGCGCAGCTCTACCAGCAGGTCAAGGAGCTGGCACTGCGCGATCAGGTGACCGCGCTCTACAACCGCCACTGCTTCGAGGAGCAGCTGGAGGCTGCGGTGGCGCGCAGCAGGCGAAGCGGTGAGACGCTGGCGCTGCTGGTGATCGACCTGGACGGGCTGAAGCGGATCAACGACCTTGGCGGCCATCAGGCCGGCGACGAGGCGCTGCGCGCCGCGGCCGACGCGCTGCGCGGATCGTGCCGGCTGGGTGACGTGCCCTGCCGGCTGGGCGGCGACGAGTTCGCGGTGATCCTGCCCGGCGCAACCGCCGAGGCGGCGACGATGGTGGCCGAGCGGGCGCAGCAGCGGCTGCGCGAGATCGGCCGCGGCCAGTTCAGCTTCTCGGGCGGCGTCGCTCTCTCCGGCGACCAGCTGGTCACGCCCTACGAGCTTTATCGCACGGCCGACATCGCCGCTTACCGGGCGAAGACGGCCGGCGGCGCGCGCACGCTCGTCTCGGCCGGGTAGGGCCCGCCACCAATCCGGACTTGAAAGTTCGGCCGTTTCGGACGATTGGGTGAACATGCCTTCACCTAATCGCCTGTCGGCCCTGCTGGAGCTGTCGCGGGCGCTGTCGTCCAGCCTGGAGCTGGAGGAGGTGCTCGAGCAGATGCTGCAGCGGGTGGCGCGTCTGGCCGGTGCCACCGGCACAGCGGTGTCGCGCTGGGATCGCGAGCGCGAGGTGCTGGTGACGCTGGTGCACCACACGCACGGCAGCCGTTCGCTGGCGACGTTCGACGGCGAGGAGTTCGAGCTCGATCGGTTCCCGCTCAGCGCGCAGGTACTGGAGAAGCAGCTGCCGGCCCAGGTGCGGCTGTCGAACCCGCGCGACGACGCGCGCGAGCGGCGGCTGCTGGAGTCGCTCGGCTTCCGCTCGCTGCTGATGCTGCCGCTGGTCGCGCGCGGCGAAACCATCGGCCTGATGGAGATCGCCGACGTCAACGACCGCGCCTTCACACCGCAGGACGTGGAGTTCTGCCAGGCCGTCTGCGACGTGGTGGCCACGGCCATGCACAACGCGATGCTCTACGAGCAGGCCCGCGACATGGCTCGACGCGATCAGCTGACGGGGCTGCCCAACCGCAGAGCGTTCGACGAGATGCTGGACGAGCATGTCGCGCGCGCCGCTCGAAGCGGCCAGCCGGTGGGGCTGCTGGTGATCGACCTGGACGGGCTCAAGAAGATCAACGACGGCGGCGGCCACACGGCCGGCGACGCCGCCCTCTGCGCCGCCGCCGACGCGCTTCGCGCCAGCGTCCGCGCCGGAGACCTGCCCTGCCGGCTGGGCGGCGACGAGTTCGCGGTGGTGCTGGCCGGCGCCGATGCAGCCGGCGCGCTGGTGGTGGCCGAGCGCGCGCAACAAGCGCTCGCCGATGCCAGCGGCGGCGTGTACAGCTTCTCCGGCGGCGTCGCCGTCGAGGTGATCGGCTCAGCCAGCGAGCTGTACCGGCTGGCCGACGACGCCGCCTACCGGGCCAAGCAGGCGGGGGGCGGGCGGACGCTGGCGGTGTAGGCCGGGGTCTGCCACTTGGCGTTGCGGCCGTCTGCCAGTTGGCCGTGCGAG
>Ga0157374_10006005_pt1 | contig 10278 bp, 4 predicted proteins | sample M25metaG_FD_115308 | JGI IMG/M metagenome (GOLD analysis project Ga0157374, IMG submission 115308) | Miscanthus rhizosphere microbial communities from Kellogg Biological Station, Michigan, USA - M2-5 metaG | ecosystem: Host-associated > Plants > Roots > Rhizosphere > Soil | place: USA: Michigan... | reverse complement strand
TCATGGATTGAGTTTGCTACAGACGTGAACAACGTGATGTATGCTTACATCGACCGCAAAAAGAAATTCCCGGTTACCACATTGCTTCGCGCCATCGGTTACGATTCGGATAAAGATATCCTTGAGTTATTCGAACTGGCTGACGAAGTAAAGGTTAGCAAGTCGGGCCTGAAGAAATTCATCGGCCGCAAGCTTGCTGCAAGGGTACTCAAAAAATGGGTTGAAGACTTCGTGGATGAAGATACAGGCGAGGTTGTGTCTATCGACCGTAACGAGATCATCCTGGAACGTGAAACCGTACTGGAAGACGACCATATCGATATGATCATCGATGCCGGCGTAAAAACCATCATCCTGAACAAGGAAGACAGCGCATCAAGCGGTGATTACACCATTATATATAATACACTACAAAAAGATACTTCGAACTCGGAGAAGGAAGCGGTTGAGCATATCTACCGCCAGTTGCGTAATGCTGAACCACCGGATGAGGAAACCGCCCGTGGTATCATCGATCGCCTGTTCTTCTCAGATAAGCGATATGACCTGGGTGATGTGGGCCGTTACCGCATCAACCGCAAGCTGAATTTGCATACGTCGGACGAGACCAAAGTATTGACCAGGGAAGACATCATCGCGATCGTTAAATACCTGATCAGGCTGATCAACTCTAAAGCTGAGGTGGATGATATCGATCACTTGTCAAACCGTCGTGTTCGTACGGTTGGCGAGCAGTTGTATGCACAGTTCGGTGTAGGTTTGGCGCGTATGGCACGTACCATCCGCGAACGTATGAACATTCGTGATAACGAGGTGTTCACACCAACCGACCTGATCAATGCGCGTACACTTTCATCGGTTATCAACTCGTTCTTCGGTACCAACCAGCTGTCTCAGTTTATGGACCAGACCAATCCGCTGGCCGAGATCACCAACAAACGCCGTCTTTCGGCGCTTGGTCCGGGCGGTCTGTCGCGCGAGCGTGCCGGTTTCGAAGTTCGTGACGTACACTACACCCACTACGGTCGTTTGTGTACCATCGAAACTCCGGAAGGTCCGAATATCGGTCTGATCTCGTCACTTTGCGTTCACGCTAAGATCAACCATTTAGGTTTCATCGAAACACCATACAAACGTGTTGATAACGGTGTTGTTGCCGTTAACGAGCCGGTTGTTTACCTGTCAGCAGAAGATGAAGACGGTAAAACCATTGGCCAGGCCAACGCGGTATATGATGATAAGGGTAAATTCGCCACTCCGCGTGTTAAGGCACGTTTTGAGGGTGACTTCCCGGTTATCGAACCAGAGCGTTTGGATTATATGGACATTGCGCCTAACCAGATCACCTCGATCGCAGCGTCGCTTATTCCATTCCTGGAACATGATGACGCTAACCGTGCGCTGATGGGCTCGAACATGCAACGCCAGGCCGTTCCGCTGCTGCGCCCCGAAGCGCCGATAGTAGGTACCGGTTTGGAAGGCCGTGTAGCAAAAGACTCACGTACACTGATCAATGCCGAAGGTAATGGCGTGGTTGAATATGTTGATGCGAACGAAATACGTATCAAATACGACCGCGACGAAACCGACAGGCTGATCTCGTTCGACGGTGATTCGAAGAGCTATATTTTAACTAAGTTCAAGAAAACCAACCAGAGCACCACTATCAACCTGAAGCCTATCGTTAAGAAAGGTCAGCGTGTTGAAAGGGGCCAGGTGCTTTGCGAAGGTTATGCTACGCAGAATGGCGAGCTTGCCTTAGGCCGTAACCTGAAAGTGGCTTTCATGCCATGGCAGGGTTATAACTTTGAGGATGCTATCGTAATTTCTGAGCGCGTAGTATCGCAGGATATATTCACTTCTATCCACGTTGAAGAGTTCGAGCTTGAAGTTCGCGACACCAAACGCGGCGAGGAAGAACTGACACCGGATATCCCGAACGTATCGGAAGAAGCTACCAAGGACCTTGACGAAGACGGTATCATCCGTGTTGGCGCCGAGGTTAAGGAAGGCGACATCCTGATCGGTAAGATCACTCCGAAAGGCGAATCTGACCCTTCACCGGAAGAAAAACTGTTGCGCGCCATCTTTGGCGACAAAGCCGGTGATGTGAAGGATGCTTCATTGAAAACCCCGCCGTCTATCAGCGGTGTGGTTATCGATACCAAGCTGTTCTCACGTGCCAAGAAAACTTCAAAAGCTGAAGAAAAAGCACAGTTGGATAAGCTGGATACCAAGCACGACAAGGCAATTAAGGATCTGAAAAATATCCTGATCGAAAAGTTGTTCGAGATCGTAAATGGTAAAACTTCACAAGGCGTTTTCAACGTTTACAAAGAGCTGCTGGTACCTAAAGGTGTTAAATTCACCCAAAAAATACTGGTTGAGCTGAACTACGAGAACGTTAACCCGACCAAGTGGACCACCGATGACGACAAAAACGACCTGATCAAAACCCTGCTGCACAACTACGGCATCAAGGTGAATGAGGAGTTGGGCGCTTACCGCCGCGATAAATTCGCGATCAGCGTAGGTGACGAACTGCCATCGGGCATTGTTCAAATGGCTAAAGTTTACATCGCCAAAAAGCGTAAGTTGAAGGTGGGTGATAAAATGGCCGGCCGCCACGGTAACAAGGGTATTGTTGCCCGTATCGTTCGCGACGAAGACATGCCGTTCCTGGAAGATGGAACGCCTGTTGATATCGTACTTAACCCGCTGGGCGTACCATCGCGTATGAACCTGGGCCAGATTTATGAAACCGTATTAGGCTGGGCTGGTAAAGAGCTTGGTGTAAAATTCGCAACCCCGATCTTCGACGGTGCAACGCACGACGAAGTGGAAGAGTGGATCAAGAAGGCAAACTTGCCTGAATCTGGTCGTACTTACCTGCACAATGGTTTGACAGGCGATCGTTTCGACCAGCCGACTACAGTAGGCATCATTTACATGCTGAAACTGGGCCACATGGTTGACGATAAGATGCACGCACGTTCAATAGGTCCATACTCATTGATCACACAGCAGCCATTAGGCGGTAAAGCACAGTTCGGCGGTCAGCGTTTTGGTGAAATGGAAGTTTGGGCACTCGAAGCATTCGGTGCATCCAACATCCTGCAGGAAATATTGACCGTGAAATCGGATGATGTTATCGGCCGTGCTAAAACTTACGAGGCTATTGTTAAAGGTGAGAACCTGCCAACGCCTTCAGTTCCTGAATCATTCAACGTATTGGTTCATGAATTAAGGGGCTTAGGTTTGGATATCACGTTGGAATAAGTTGTAAAAGTTGTAGTGGTTGTAATTGTTAAAAATTTACAACCACTACAACTTCTACAACGACTACAACTCTTACAACTAAAAAATCAAGGAGACTATGTCTTACAAAAAGGATAATAAAATCAAAAGTAACTTCACCACCATTACCATCAGTTTGGCTTCGCCTGAATCCATCCTGGAACGGTCAAGCGGTGAGGTTTTGAAGCCGGAAACCATCAACTACAGGACGTATAAACCTGAACGTGATGGTTTATTCTGCGAACGTATTTTTGGTCCGGTTAAGGATTACGAATGTCATTGCGGTAAGTACAAGCGTATCCGTTACAAGGGTATCGTGTGCGACCGTTGCGGTGTTGAAGTAACCGAAAAGAAAGTGCGCCGCGAGCGCATGGGTCACATCAACCTGGTGGTTCCGGTGGCTCACATCTGGTATTTCCGCTCGTTGCCGAATAAAATCGGTTACCTGCTGGGCTTGCCAACAAAAAAGCTCGACCTGATCATTTACTATGAGAGGTATGTAGTTATCCAGGCGGGTATTAAGGAAGGCGATGGCATCAACGCTATGGACTTCCTGACCGAAGAAGAATACCTGGATGTTTTGGATACCCTTCCGAAAGAAAACCAGTACCTGGACGACAAGGACCCGCAGAAGTTCGTTGCCAAGATGGGTGCCGAAGCTTTAGAAGAATTATTAAAGCGTATCGACCTGGATCAGTTATCCTATAACCTTCGTCACCAGGCTGCTAATGAAACTTCGCAGCAGCGTAAGAACGAAGCTTTAAAACGCCTGCAGGTTGTTGAGGCTTTCCGCGATGCAAAAACACGTATCGAAAATAACCCTGAGTGGATGATCGTGAAGATCGTTCCTGTTATACCGCCAGAATTGCGCCCATTGGTGCCTTTGGAAGGTGGTCGTTTTGCAACGTCTGACTTAAATGACTTATATCGTCGTGTTATTATCCGTAATAATCGTCTGAAAAGGCTGATCGAGATCAAAGCACCTGAAGTGATCTTACGTAACGAAAAGCGTATGCTGCAGGAAGCTGTGGACTCGCTGTTCGATAACTCACGTAAGGTAAACGCGGTGAAAACCGAAGGTAACCGTGCTTTGAAATCACTTTCAGACATCCTGAAAGGTAAACAAGGCCGTTTCCGCCAAAACTTATTGGGTAAACGTGTTGACTACTCGGCACGTTCGGTAATCGTCGTTGGCCCTAACCTGAAACTGCACGAGTGCGGTTTGCCAAAAGATATGGCAGCCGAGCTTTTCAAACCGTTCATCATCCGCAAGATGATAGAGCGTGGTGTGGTAAAGACGGTGAAATCAGCCAAAAAGATAGTTGACCGCAAGGATCCATTAGTTTGGGATATATTGGAAAACGTACTGAAAGGTCACCCTGTATTACTAAACCGTGCACCTACATTGCACCGTTTGGGTATCCAGGCTTTCCAGCCGAAACTGGTTGAAGGTAAAGCTATCCAGCTGCACCCGTTAACCTGTACCGCGTTCAACGCTGACTTTGACGGTGACCAGATGGCCGTGCACGTACCGCTTGGTAATGCCGCTATTTTGGAAGCCCAGATATTGATGCTTGCTTCGCACAACATTTTGAACCCTGCAAATGGTACGCCTATCACAGTACCTTCACAGGACATGGTGTTGGGTCTTTACTATATTACCAAAGGCCGCAAAACAGACGCTACCCGCGTAGTAAAGGGTGAAGGTTTGGCGTTCTACTCTGCTGAAGAGGTTATCATCGCTTTCAACGAAAAACGTGTTGACCTGCATGCCTTCATCAAGGTGAAAGCCTTTGTGAAGGAAAAAGATGGCAGCATTGTACATAAACTGATTGAAACTACTGTAGGCCGCGTGCTGTTTAACCAGCATGTGCCCGTTGAAGTGGGGTATATCAATGAATTGCTTACCAAAAAATCGCTCCGCGATATCATTGGTGAAGTGGTAAAGGTTACCGGTATGGCGCGCGCTGCGCAGTTCCTTGATGATATTAAGGAGCTGGGTTTCCAGATGGCGTTCCAGGGCGGTTTATCATTTAACCTTAAGGATATCAATATCCCTGCTCAAAAAGTTGATCTGATCGACCAGGCTTCTAAGCAGGTTGAAGAGGTAATGGGCAACTATAACATGGGTTTCATTACCAATAACGAACGTTATAACCAGATCATCGATATCTGGACACGTATCAACAACCGTTTGACTGCAAACGTAATGGAGATATTGTCGACAGATAACCAGGGTTTCAACTCGGTGTACATGATGCTGGATTCAGGCGCACGTGGTTCTAAAGAACAGATCCGCCAGCTGGCAGGTATGCGTGGTTTGATGGCCAAGCCTCAGAAATCAGGCTCAGGCGGTGAGATCATCGAGAACCCGATCCTTTCGAACTTTAAGGAAGGCCTTTCGGTATTGGAATACTTTATCTCTACCCACGGTGCCCGTAAAGGTTTGGCCGATACGGCGCTGAAAACGGCTGACGCCGGTTACCTGACCCGTCGTTTACATGACGTGGCACAGGATATGATCGTCGGTACAGTTGACTGCGGTACGTTAAGAGGTATATACACAACTGCCCTTAAAGATAACGAGGATATTGTTGAGCCATTATATGACCGTATTTTGGGCCGTACATCATTGCATGATGTATTTGATCCGCTTACTAACGAATTATTGGTTTCTGCCGGTCATGATATAACAGAAGAGATCGCTAAAACAATAGAGAATTCACCGCTTGAAGGCATCGAGATACGTTCAGTATTGACCTGCGAAAGCAAACGTGGTGTTTGTTCATTGTGCTACGGCCGTAACCTTGCAAGCGGTAAACGCGTGCAAATGGGTGAAGCTGTTGGTGTAATTGCAGCACAGTCTATCGGTGAGCCTGGTACACAGCTTACACTGCGTACCTTCCACGTGGGTGGTACCGCTTCGAACATCGCGGCTGAATCTCAGATCAACGCACGTTTTGATGGTATCATCGAGTTTGAAAACGTACGTACCGTACCTTTCCAAACGGAAGAAGGTGCAGTTGAAGTAGTGTTGGGCCGTTCGGGCGAATTCCGCATCCTGGAACAGGGCAGCAATAAGGTGATCATGACCAACAACATTCCATATGGTTCATACCTGTATGTGAAGGATGGCAGCAAGATCACTAAAGGCGAGCGTATCTGTTCATGGGATCCGTACAACGCGGTAATTATCTCTGAATTTGCAGGTGTTGCCAAGTTCGACGCCGTATTGGAAGGCATAACTTTCCGCGAAGAATCGGACGAACAAACAGGTCACCGCGAAAAAGTGATCATCGATACCCGTGATAAAACTAAAAACCCTGCTATCCAGATCGCCGATAACAAAGGCAACCTGATCAAAGGATACAACATCCCGGTAGGCGCCCACATCGCGGTTGATGAAAACGAGAAGGTTAGTACAGGACAGGTTATCGCCAAAATACCTCGTTCTACAGGTAAAACCCGTGACATCACCGGTGGTTTGCCTCGTGTAACGGAGTTGTTCGAAGCACGTAATCCATCAAACCCTGCGGTTGTTACCGAAATTGACGGTGTGGTAACCCTGGGTGGTGTGAAACGCGGTAACCGCGAGATCACCATCGAGTCGAAAGACGGCCAGATCAAGAAATACCTGGTTCCGCTGTCGAAACATATCCTGGTTCAGGATAACGACTTCGTGAAGGCCGGTATGCCATTGTCTGACGGTTCTATATCACCTGCCGACATCCTGGCTATTAAAGGCCCGGCTGCGGTACAGGAGTATCTTGTAAACGGTATACAGGAAGTTTACCGTCTGCAGGGTGTGAAGATCAACGACAAGCACTTTGAAGTGATCGTACACCAGATGATGCAGAAGGTACAGATAGAAGATGCCGGCGATACCCGCTTCCTGGAGAAAGAAGCTGTGGACGGTTGGGACTTCATGCTGGAAAACGATGAGATATTCGACAAGAAAGTTGTTGTTGAGCCGGGCGATTCTACCGCCTTCAAAGCAGGCCAGATCGTATCGGTACGCAGATTGCGCGACGAAAACTCGAGCCTGAAACGTAAAGACATGCAACTGGTTGAAGTAAGGGACGCTATCGCGGCCACTTCGAGCCCGATATTGCAGGGTATCACCCGTGCATCGTTGGGTACCAAGTCGTTCATCTCTGCCGCATCATTCCAGGAAACTACCAAAGTACTGAATGAAGCAGCTATTGCAGGTAAGAAAGACCTTATGCTTGGCCTGAAGGAAAACGTGATCGTTGGTCACCTGATCCCATCCGGCACAGGTTTGCGCGTGTACGACAACGTCCGCGTAGGTTCGCAGGAAGAATTCGACCGCCTGATGGCTTCAAAAACCGAAGAGGAAGTTGAAGCTTAATAAATAATTAAATAATTTTGTAAAGCCTTCTGTGTAAATGGAAGGCTTTACTATTTTTATATCATGGAAGAACAGAATGAAAATCAATTGAATATCGAGCTTTCTGAAGAAATTGCAGAAGGTATCTATTCAAACCTGGCTATCATAACACACTCCAACTCAGAGTTTGTGCTTGATTTTATCCGCGTGATGCCTGGTGTGCCGAAGGCTAAAGTGAAAGCGAGGATAGTTTTGACCCCCGAACATGCAAAACGCCTTCTAACTGCGATCCAGGACAACATTGAGAAGTTTGAAAACGTAAACGGGCGCATTAAGATGCAGCAGGAACCCACAGGTTTCCCGATGAACTTCGGCGGCACGATGGGGCAGGCTTAGGTAGAGGTTAGTGGTCAGTTAATTAGAGATTAGTTGATTGGTTATGATCTTTGGCGTGAGATTTGCTTACAAGTAGCTGAAAATTAAATCTGATTCTTAACACAACTATGGAAAAAAACGCTAAAATATACATTGCAGGGCACCGGGGAATGGTCGGTTCGGCTATTCATCGCAAATTGCAGAAGGAGGGCTACACCAATATTATTACCCGCACTTCGTCCGAACTGGACCTGAGCAGGCAACAGGATGTCGAAGATTTTTTCGCACAGGAAAAACCCGACTATGTATTTTTAGCAGCTGCCAAAGTGGGTGGCATTGTGGCCAATAATACTTATCGCGCGCAGTTTCTGTATGAAAACCTGCAGATACAAAATAATATAATTCATTCCTCATACCTGAATGGCGTTAAAAAGCTGATGTTCCTGGGTTCAAGCTGTATCTATCCTAAAATGGCGCCCCAGCCTTTAAAGGAAGAATACCTGCTTACGGGTCCGCTTGAGCAAACCAACGAGCCTTATGCCATCGCCAAGATCGCCGGCATTAAAATGTGCGACGCCTACCGTGCGCAATATGGCTGTAATTATATCTCGGTGATGCCGACAAACCTTTACGGTTATAACGATAACTATCACCCAAGCAATTCACATGTGCTGCCCGCATTGATCCGCCGTTTCCATGAAGCTAAGGAGCAGAATGCGCCGGATGTGACTATTTGGGGCACGGGTACACCAAAACGCGAATTTCTGTTCGCGGATGACCTGGCCGAAGCCTGCTATTACCTGATGCAGAATTACGACGAAGAAGGATTAGTGAACATCGGCACCGGTGAAGACCTTTCTATTAAGGAACTGGCGATGCTGGTGAAAGATATCGTCGGTTTTGAAGGCGAGATCAAATTCGATACTTCGAAACCTGATGGTACGCCACGCAAGCTGATGGACGTGACCAAGCTGCACAGCAAGGGCTGGAAACACACTATCGAACTGCCCGAAGGCATCAAATTAGCATACGAAGACTTTTTATCGCACACCGCCAAAGGCGTAGAGGCTTAATCCATGAACGTACAATCGACTCCCCTCGAGGGCTGTTTCGTCATTGAACCAAGGGTTTTCGGCGATCCGCGCGGCTACTTTTTTGAAAGCTTCAACCAGCAAAAGTTTACAGAACTTACCGGCCATACAATGCCTTTCGTACAGGACAACCAATCCTATTCGTCTAAGGGGGTATTAAGGGGCCTGCATTTGCAAAAAGGCGATTCGGCCCAATCCAAGCTGGTCAGGGTACTGAAGGGTGAAGTATTGGATGTTGCCGTGGATATGCGCAAAGCTTCCAAAACCTACAAACAGTATTTCAGCATCAGGCTATCGGAAACGAACAACCTGCAGCTTTTTGTACCCAGGGGATTCCTGCACGGCTTTGTGGTTTTGAGCGACGATGCCATCTTCCAGTATAAATGCGATAATTATTACGATAAAGCGGCCGAAGGCGGGGCACATTATGCCGATCCCGAACTTGGTATCGACTGGATATTGCCGCACGACGAATTGTTAGTTTCGGATAAAGACATCATATTACCTAACGTAAACGAAGCCGGCGATTTCGGCTTTTGATCACCATTATGAGCAACATCGTAGTCTTCGGAGCATCCGGCCAATTGGGCCATTGCATTCAGAAAATAGCCGAAACGAGGGGCATCACCAATATTCACTTTCCGCCCGAAAGCGAAGCCAATATCCTGGACAATGAGCTGCTGCAAAAGGTGTTTGAGACTTACAAACCAACCTGGGCCATCAACTGCGCAGCATACACCGCCGTTGATAAAGCCGAAGAGGATGTAGATAAGGCCAGGGCGATCAACAGAACAGGTGCTGAAAACATTGCGAGTTTGTGTAATGAGTATGGTGCTGCGCTGGTGCATGTTTCAACTGATTTTGTTTTCAAAGGTGACGCTGTTGGCGCGCTTGTGGAAGATGATGTCGCAGAACCGATCAACATATACGGCTTAACCAAACTGGAAGGGGAGGTTGTTGTTTCGGAAGTATTGAAAGAACATTTCACACTACGCACCAGCTGGTTGTATTCAGAATACGGCAACAACTTTGTTAAGACCATGCTTCGCCTTGGCGCTGAACGTGATCAGCTTAACATCATTGCCGACCAGGTAGGCACACCTACTTACGCCATGGACCTGGCCGATTGTATCCTGCATATCATTGCCAGTGGTATAACCGCTTACG
>Ga0157374_10006003_pt1 | contig 10280 bp, 8 predicted proteins | sample M25metaG_FD_115308 | JGI IMG/M metagenome (GOLD analysis project Ga0157374, IMG submission 115308) | Miscanthus rhizosphere microbial communities from Kellogg Biological Station, Michigan, USA - M2-5 metaG | ecosystem: Host-associated > Plants > Roots > Rhizosphere > Soil | place: USA: Michigan... | reverse complement strand
CTTCGCCCAGGCAAACTTCTCTGCAATGGCAAGGTTCGCGCCCCGGCTCACGCCAGTCATCGCTTTCAAAAAGCTTTTCAGCCGGGCAGGATCTGCATACAATGCCGCAAAAGTTTCGATCTCATTCGGCCCCGCCTCTCCTTGCGGTTGGCCAGTCCTTAATGCCGTTGTCAACCTGGCCCAGTGCGGATACAGGCGCTGATTCGACATTTCCAGAATTCCGCCAATATATGTTGGCTTCTTCTTGTCGAGAAAAATCTCCGTGGAAGGCGTGTTGGAATAGATGCCGTCATTGCGCTGCAGAAATCCCAAAGCTACCAGCGCGTCGAAGAAATCCTTCGCGGAACGTGGATGAATACCAAGTCGTCCGGTCAACGTCTCCAGATCTTCAGGATGTTTTGCAAGTTCAGTAAAGACTTCCATCTCCACTGCACTCAGCAGCGTTTTCGAGGCCCAGAACCCCAGGCCTATTTGAAGAATGTGCTCGGGTGATGGCGCGGCAACTGGCGTAGCGGCAGACGTAGCGACGCCTGTGGACAGACTCATGATGACCTCCTTGTGGTCGCGTTCAATCAGTTGTCAGTTGGAACTCGAGGGGAAGCCCAGTTGAACGCAGACGACCTCACCGATGAGGGAACATCGGCGTGTCGAATGTTTTAGAGTGTACGCGAATTGCGAGTATTTCGGGAAATGATTTACGGCGCTTTTGTGGCTGTCAGTTCCGTACCCCAGCTGCCGTCCTCAGTGCCGAACGAAAATTTGATCCCGTCCGCCGAAATCGTTCCCTTATACACGAGCTTGTAGGTATTGCCTTCGTAGTCGCTGTTAATCCAGAAGGTCACAACATCGCCGTCAATTTTCCCGTCGTGAATTTCCGCTGGAGTTGTCGGAAGCCCTTCGATGTTGCCGGTCACCACATCTCCGGTGGAGGTCAGATGAAAGGTCACCGGAACATTGGTACCTTGGAAATCGAAGCTGCCTTTCCATGTTCCCGAGACATCGGCGGCATTTGCAGCTGGCATTATGGCGAGAAACGATAGCAATCCAACAATTCGCAGGGCGTTCAACATAGGCCTTCTCCTTCAAAACGCCTGAGTTTATCACACCTTTGGCCGGGCATTCTGCTACATTCTTCCCCGCGCTAGCCAGGCAAATCTCGTGTCCGCAACACTTCTGATCTCATCGTTGGGTTTTTGTGCCGCAAGTCACAGGACGTTTACAGTCCGCCTGTGATAGCATCCGCTCTTTGGTGAAGAACGCCCGGCGGATTCTCGCTTCATCTTTCTGCCTTTACGCCGAGCGCGGACCTCTTCAATGGACGAGGTAGACGGCAGACCCGGAGCCGTGGCCAGCCAATTCGGCCACTTGGATGCCACTCATGGCACCCGCCCGCTGTCCCTGTCCCCCACATCACTGCTCCCTCTTTCACACAAAACTCAGCCCTCATTCGCCAGATTTCCAAGGAGAACCATATGAAAACGTACCAGGGAAGTGAGATCCGTAACGTAGCTGTATTGGGGCATGCGCACAGCGGCAAAACCACGTTAATCGCTGCTCTGCTGCATGCCGCTAAAATGACGCCCACCCAGGGCCGCGTTGCCGACGGAACGGCCGTGACCGCATATGACGAAGAAGAAGTAGCTCGCGGCATAACCATGCAAAATGCCGTCGCCTTTGCCGAGTGGCAGGGCGTCAAGATCAATTTCGTCGATACTCCCGGGTTTCACATGTTCACGCACGAAGCACGCGCCGCACTGATGCCGGTTGAGTCTGCGATTGTACTGGTTAACGCTCAGTCAGGTGTTGAGCCGGTTACCGAGCGCGTATGGAGATACGCCGAAGAAGCCAATGTGCCTCGCGTAGTTCTCGTTAACCAGATGGACCATCCCAAAGCCGGTGGCCAGGGCGGATTGAGCGCCCTCATCGACGACATCCACGAGCGCTGGGGTCGCAACTGTGTTCCTGTCCAGTTGCCCATTATCGACGCCAACGGATTTCACGGCGTAGTGGACCTGGTAACGATGGAGGCTTACACCTACGCGCCTGGCGGCGACGGCCGCGGCAAAGTGTCATCTGAAATTCCAGCTTCGCTTGCCGCCGACGCCAAGGCCCGCCACGAAGCACTTGTCGAACTGGTTGCCGAGGGCAAAGACGAGTTAATGGAAGAGTATTTTGAAAAAGGCACAATCCCTGAAGAGCATCTCATCTCCGCACTTCACGAAGCTATTCGAGAAGACCGCATCTTTCCGGTGCTGTTCTCCAGCGGCCAAGCCAACATGGCGCTCGATCACCTGCTCGATTTCATCAAGGTGTACACCCCTGCTCCCGTTGAGCACGACCCCGTCACCATCAAAACTCCAAGCGGCGAATCCACAACGCGCAAAGTTGCAGATAGTGAGCCGATCGGCACATACGTTTTCAAGACCATGTCGGATCCTTTCGCCGGCCGCATCACATTTTTCAAAGTAGTCAGCGGAGTGCTCAAGAACGACGGCACGCTTGCAAACTACACGCGTCGCAGCCAGGAGAAACTTTCGCACCTGAGCGTGATGAAGGCCGCAAACCCATCGACGTCCCAGAGCTCCATGCCGGCGATATCGGCGCGGTTGCAAAACTGCGCGACACACTCACCGGCGACACGCTCGGACAAAAGGGCGCGGAGATGCAGGTGGAGCTGTATCCATTACCTGAAGCCGCGATGACCTACGCCATCGAACCAAAGAGCCGCGCAGACGAAGACAAGCTGGCGCCTGCCATTCACAAGCTTATGGAAGAGGATCTGCTTATCCGCTTCTATCGCGATCCGCAGACGAACGAGTTTCTGATTGCCGGCGCGGGACAGCCACACATTGAAGCCATCGTGAGCCGCCTGAAGAAGCGCTATCACGCCGAGGTCACGCTGAAAGCGCCCAAAGTGCCGTATCTCGAAACGATCCGCGGCAAAGCCGATGCGCAGGGTCGCCATAAAAAGCAGTCTGGCGGTCACGGGCAGTTTGGCGATTGCAAAATCAAGATGGAACCGATGCCTCGCGGCGGCGGCTTCGAATTTGAAAACGATGTGTTCGGCGGAGCCATTCCGAAGAACTTCATACCTGCCGTCGAAAAAGGCATAGTTGAAGCAGCGGCACGAGGATTTCTCGCCGGATACCCCGTCGTCGATTTCAAAGTGACGCTCTACGACGGCAGCTATCACGATGTGGATTCAAACGAACTCTCGTTCAAGAAAGCCGGACGTCTCGCATTCAAAAAAGCCATGGAATCAGCAAAGCCATGCCTGCTTGAGCCCGTAATGAAAGTGGAGATTGAAGCCCCTGACGAGTTTGCCGGGACACTCATGGGTGATCTCAATAGCCGCAGAGGCCGCGTTGGCGGAATGGAAACCAAGGGCCGGACGACAGTCATCAATGCCCAGGTTCCCATGGCCGAAATGCTCACCTACGGTACGCTGCTTACCAGCATGACCCAGGGAAAAGGCAGCTATCGCATGGAAGTTGATCACTACGACGTAGTCCCCCAGCCGGTAGCAGAAAAAATCCTGGCCGGCGCAAAACGCCCACTCGACGAAGAAGAGGACTAGTCTTCGGCGAAGTACAGCAACAGCTGCTTGAATCCCAAATCCCCAATTCGGGACCCGGGATTCAGGCACGCTGATTCTTTCGCTTCCTTCACAGGCGGCCCCCCGGACCGGTCATTGCGGCCGGCCCCAACGGACAGCAACGTACACTGCGCGGATTACGTACGGGGAAGCATGATCACGGCTCACCAGGCGATCCGTGGGGACTGAATTCTTCACGGGGCGTGGTCGATCTATACTGAATAGCACCCATCATGCAAAGCGCGGGCACACCCACGAATGCATCACCGACCGAGCGTTCAATCTCATACAATTTACGCTTAACCATCGCCGTCATCTTGCTTATACCGGCCATCTGGTTCAGTTGGAAAACCGTTGATGGTCTTGCCGCGCGTCGCCTTCTCCGCACCGATCTGGCTGAGATCACCCATGCGCGCTACGGAATCTTGAGCGCCAACAAGTGGCGCGACATTATTGGCCCGATGCTCGACGCCCAAATCGATAAGCTCGATCTCAAGTCGCAGAGCAAGAGTCTCCGGCCCATGGTTGAAAAGTCGCTTAATGCTCTGCTCGACAACATCAAGACGCAGATGACCACGCCCACTGCAAAGCCAGGAGGCAAGCCTAGCGGGGTCAATCCACTGCTCGTCAATATGCTCATCGCGTCGCTGCGGCCGCATGTTCCGGAATACACCAACGTGGTGATGGCGGAGCTGACCAAACCGCAAACTCAGAAGAGCTTCAGAGACTCGATGCGCGGCGTCCTGACCGATGCGGTCAAGAACACGTTCAGCACCACCGACATGACCACATACAACACCATTCTCCAGCGACACCGGTGCTCCGACGTCGCGGCCTGCGAACAAATTCTCGCCAAGGAAATCGAGCAAGCGGATAGTAATCTGAATCGCTATTATCTCGCTGTACTGGGATCGGCGGCACTGGGATTCATTGTGCTCCTTGTCGGCACGCCGGCACTCTCGCGAGCCGGCGTGTTGGTGCTCATGTTGTTCTGCCTCTCTATGCTGGCTGGCGGCGTGCTCAGCCCAATGCTGGAAGTTGAAGTCCGAGTTACAAAACTCGACGCAACTGTACTTGGCACGCCGATCGAATTCCTAGACCAGTCGCTCTACTACCGCAGCAAGACTGTGCTTGAGGTTTGCCAGACACTCATCCATATGGGCCGGCCAGAAATGACGCTCGTTGCCGTTCTGGTGATCTTGTTCAGCGTGGTCTTCCCGGTGCTCAAGATGCTTGCCCTCGGTGCATGTCTCATCCGACCGGCCCTGCTGCACACCAACCGTCTTGTCAAGTTGCTGGCTTTCGAGCTATCAAAGTGGTCCATGGCGGATGTCATGGCATTGGCCATCTTCATGTCTTTCGTGGCTTTCAACGGCGTCATCGGAAGCTCGTGGGATGGCGTGCGCAACATGCCGAACGTTCAGGCGGTAATGATTCCGACGAACGCCTCCCGGATGCTTCCCGGGTTTTACTTGTTCGTTGGATTCTGCGTGTCGAGCATTTTACTGTCGAAGAAACTGGAGCGCGGCATCGCTTTCCGTTCCGTATCTGAATCCACCTAGAGTCGCTTGAACTATAAAGGCAAATGGCCGCTAAGATCAGCAGCCCTTCGCTTTCGTGCTCTCATCTAAATCGTTAACGCCAGGAATAAGTGCGAACCCCGATGCCCGCCGAACCAACGGCGATGGCCCCGAGCCGGATCCAACGCGAACGAACCGGCTCCACATTTACCGATCCGTCGCGAGCAATCAGGGCTGAAGGATTCTGAACGGCTGTGGAACAGTTTCTCTTTCGGGCTTCCCGAAGACGCTGCTTCTGAACCGATTCAAGCTTCTACCAAATCGATCTGAAGTCATAAAAATCTGTCCTGCTGTCAGGCTGCCCACAACTTGGTAATGCCCTACAGACGCCAATCCCATGGACGCAATACAGCCGCAGCGCTCGCAATCGGGGTCGCCACCGAATTGGCATGGAGTTATCTTCGTTCTGAGATCGGCCGAGATCATTGTGGTGGTCCGGGCAAAGATGCATTCTTCCGGATTACTCGGCGGCGATTCAATCTCTCGAATCACGGCTTCAGACATGTCGAGAACGGGATATTTCTCCCTTAATCGCCGCAGGTCGTCGATCACACCGGCGCGTTGTGATTTCGTAAGTATCTCGGGATCCGTAGCGCCGCGCTGTGGCGTGAACAGGCTGAACCAGACTTTAGCGACCTCGGGCTGGCCGCTCCAGAACGCGAGAAAATCATCGAGATACCCAGGACGCCCGGCGATCTGCGACGTGATCGTACAGTGAACGGTGATTCTCATTCCTTTGATGTTCTTCAGAATACGTTCGTAAGTCGCCGGCTTACGTCGTTCGTCGTGCTCAGGTTGCAGCCCGTCAATGGATACGACCACATTCAGTTTTTTGAACTCCAACCACGCTGCCGGAACCACCCTGAACGCGCTGGTGACAACTTGAGTATGCACTCCGCGCTTTTCAAGTTGCGGCAGCAGTAGCTCAAGCTCACGATATCGAACAAGAGGGTCACCGCCGACCAGCGAAACATGCAGGGGTTTATGTGCGTCTACAACAGCCAGAACACGTGTTACCAACTCATCTCCGCGGAAATCGGAAAGATCGCGGAGCTGTGTTGGGCCGCCAAGATGCGCTGCGTCGAATGCGTAACAGCCCGGGCACCTGAGTGGACACTCTTTTGTAATTTCAATCGATAGGGAAGGAGCACGACCCGCCAGAATACTGGCCCACGCGCGTATGACCTCAGACTTTTTCATGATGTCTCCGAGAAAGATAGGTAAATAGATGTGAGTCGCCGCAGAGAACTTGTAGCGGAGCGGATTTCATGATGCGGCTGCCCAGATTCCGCCACGATCAAGGAATTCGATCGCAGATGAATACACACCAAACGTTTAAAGGACTGCAAAGTAGGCCCTTGTCGCAGGATTTGGAGTAAGGCGTGTAAGGTCGCAAGCAACGGGAAGGCGCAAATGCGTCTTTACCCGCATTCTCTGATCATGAAGGAAAATTCCAGTAGGCATTCAACTTGGATGAATTGCATCGAGACCCCAGTTGCTTGGCATTTGCAATTGAGTTTCGTCGTTATTTGATATCAGCTAAATAGATTGGCGCTGCGGAATAGAATAGTTTAGTGCGCACACAAATTGCTTTTTTCAACCTACTCTCACTCTCTTTGGTTCTGGCCCTTACCGGTTGCGGCAAGCCGACGCTGGATATTCCTGCTTCACTGAACACAATTGGCAGAGCGACGCCGATTTCTGTCCACGTGCATGATACCCGCGGTGTCAGCCAGCTCACAGCAACCGTGGAGCAGAATGGCACGCGATACCCGGTTTGGCAGACGACCAAATCTTCGAGCAGCGCAGACAACACATTTGGTTTCACCGTAGGCTTGAACTCTACGCCCCAATTGCATGACGGTCCCGCGCGCCTCATTATTGAAGCGACATCCGCCGGTGCATTTCACGGCAAGGCACGCATCGAGAGGGACGTCAAGATCATCACGCAGGTTCCACTAGTCAGCGCGGACTCCGATCAACACTACCTTTACCTGGGCATGGCTGATCTCGCCACAATGAACATCACCGGCTCATACAAGGCCGCAGGCGTGCGCGTGGGAGATCAAATTTTTCGTGCATGGCCAATGCCCGGCGGCAAGCCCGGGCTATTCTCGCTGTTCGCTTTCGCGTGGAACATGCCTTCCGGCACATCACCCCTGGTGTTCGCATCGAACGACGCTGGCAACGATGTCACTACCCCACTCACCGTCGTCTTTCCGAAGAAGGAACAGCCGGTTTACACGCGCCACGAAATACAAGTGACCGACCAGTTCATGCAGAAGGTTCTCGGGGAACTCGATCCAAACGGAACCGGCGATCCCGTTGCAAGGTTTGTGAAGATTAATAGCGAAATGCGCAAGGCGAATAATAAGACGCTCTCCGATTTGCAATTCAAAACTGCGGATCGGTTCCTTTGGTCTAAGCCTTTCACGCGTCAGTCACATTCGCAGGCTGAAGCGACTTTCGCCGACGAGCGCGCCTACATGTACCACGGCAAAAAGATCGATCAGCAGGTACACCTTGGATACGATCTCGCAGTGACGCAGCATGTGGGAGTAGAAGCGTCAAACGACGGCCGTGTAGTGTGGGCAGCTCCGCTTGGCATTTACGGCAACTGCATCGTGCTCGACCATGGCTACGGTCTGCAAACCATTTACGGCCACCTCAGCCGCATCGATGTTCACGAGGGCGACAGCGTCTCGCGAGGACAGGTAATGGGACTAAGCGGGATGACGGGGATGGCAGGGGGCGACCACGTCCATTTCGCCATGCAGCTTGATGGTGTCCAGATCGATCCCAAAGAGTGGTGGGACTCGCACTGGATTCAAGACCACATCGCCCGCCGTGTAGAGTTGCCGGGCTTCAGCAAGTAACTTGTTCACTTTTATTCGCGGTAAGCAGAAACTCGATTTACACGAAGTCGCATCCAGGTCGTCCGCTTTTTCTGCACAACTTTATTCAACAAAAAGGGAGGCCGCTGAAGCCTCCCTTCTTACTTTCCTGAAATTTCTATCGCATTACATTTGCGGTGATTGCGGTGGCTGGCTCTGCGATGGCGGAGTGCTATCGGATGGTGGCTGGTTTGACGGCGGCGAATTCTTTGGGTTGCGCGGGCGCCGACTACGTTGCTGGCCTTGTCCAGGATCCGACTGCTGTCCTGGATCTGACTGCTGTCCAGGCTGCGCCTGTTGATCCGGCGATGTTGAGCCTGACGATCCGTCAGAGCGCGGGTTTCGTCCGCTCGGTGGTGTTGTCTGTCCGGGTTGACTCTGATCGCTGGGCGGTGTTGCTTGGCCAGGCGAACTCTGCGAAGGTGACGTGCTCTGCGCAACCGCTGCCGCAGTCGCCGTCGTTGTTACCAGGGGGTTTCCCCAGGCTAGCGCACACACCATGACAAGTGCACTCATGCCAGCCCCAATTGCTATTTCGCTTTTCATTGATTGCATTGTGTGATCCTCCGCGTAAAGTAATCTACGCGCGCACGAACACGTGCACTCACATAGCCAAACAAGCAAGCGCTGAAGGCAAAGGCGCTCTTCAAATAGTTAATAAGTTCGTAAGTAAAAAGCACACGACTGCGAAAGGTAATAACTACGCAGTGTGAAAAAAGGTGATGGCTCAGTCAGCTCTAAAATGGGCGTAAACGCTTGGCAACGGCCCACTTAAGCTCATCAATTCCCTGCCCTGTAACCGCAGAAATCGCATGAAACTCAAGTTTGCGCCGCTTAGCGTGTAATGTGAGCTTCTTTAACTTATCGGGATTGGCAACATCTATCTTGCTGGCGACAAGGATCATCGGTTTCTCAGAAAGCGAGCCATCTCCAAAACTGGCCAGCTCCGTGTTGATGATCTTGAAGTCCTCCACTGGGTCCATACGACCCGATGCATCCGACACGTCAACCAAGTGTACGAGCAGGCGTGTCCGTTCAATGTGACGCAAGAATTGAGTACCGAGACCTGAACCGAGATGCGCGCCCTCAATAAGCCCGGGCATGTCCGCAACAACGAACGATTCGAGATCAGGCTCTTCACCCACCGTCACTACGCCAAGATTCGGTTCGAGCGTTGTAAACGGATAATCGGCGATCTTTGGCCTTGCTGCTGAGATGCGCGAAATGAGCGTCGATTTGCCCGCGTTTGGAAAACCTAGCAGGCCCACGTCCGCCAGCAGTTTCAGTTCGAGGCGATAATGACGCTCCTCCCCTGTCCTGCCCAACTCATGTTCGCGAGGAGCCTGGTGAACTGATGTGGCAAAATGTTGATTTCCACGGCCGCCGCGTCCACCCTTGGCAACCACAAGGCGTTCGTCCGGTTCCTGGAAATCATGCACCAGCTCCCCTGTTTCCGCGTCGTACAAAGACGTACCGACAGGAACCTGCAGTGTGATGGAGCGCCCATCCTGACCCGTGCAATTAGAGCCCATGCCATGCTCGCCGCGTTGAGCCTTGTGCTCGGGGTTGTATCGGAAATGTATCAGCGTGTTATGCCGCTGAGACGATTCCATAACCACGTCGCCGCCTCGGCCGCCATCACCACCAGACGGGCCGCCACGAGGCACGAATTTTTCACGCCGGAAGGCCATGCAGCCATTACCGCCGTCACCGGCCTTTACTCGAATTTTTGCTTCATCAATGAACATAGGGAAAACAGATCTCGAAGAAAACGGAACAACCGGGTTAATTGTTTTTACGACGAGGCTCAACTGACGAGCCCACGCCCATAACCCCGTCTCTTCAGTTTATCGAATAGAAACGCCGCACCCCAAACCGCTGTGATGCCCGCTACTTCCCACCTGCGGATGACCACTTAGAATCGCTTCCAACTCACCTGGGGATTTTTCTGGATAACTCAAATTGCGCTCGCGTTGTTGCGTGCGTTTTTGCCCCGTTCCCAACCGGCCAATAGAGCTACAGGTGCAATGCTTTGTTCGTCTTACCCTTGATCTGCCCTTGGCAGGTATTGGATGGAAAGTTCCCGGTGGGCGTGGTTCTTGCTGCTCGCAACTGCGGCGGTGTTGACCTTTGTTATTGGCGCGCGAGTTAGCGCAGTAGCACAAACTTCTTCAAACGCGTTTGCAAGCTTGGACGAACTATAATCGGCAT
>Ga0157374_10006000_pt1 | contig 10282 bp, 13 predicted proteins | sample M25metaG_FD_115308 | JGI IMG/M metagenome (GOLD analysis project Ga0157374, IMG submission 115308) | Miscanthus rhizosphere microbial communities from Kellogg Biological Station, Michigan, USA - M2-5 metaG | ecosystem: Host-associated > Plants > Roots > Rhizosphere > Soil | place: USA: Michigan... | reverse complement strand
GTGTGGGCCGAAACCTATGAACGCCCCCTGACCGATGTTTTGAGTATTCAGCGAGAGATTGCCGAGAGGATCACGCATTCTCTTTCGATCGAATTGCTGCCGACGGGTTCGCCAGAGCCAGCGCCGGTGAATCTTGAAAGCTATGACAAATATCTTTTGGGGTTGCATGAGCTCGAGCAAGGCACAAAGGAATCCGTAGACAAAGCCATTCAGTATTTCAAGGACGGCATAGCTGAAGACCCGAATAATGCCCGGCTCTACTCTGCGCTCTCGGGCGCCTATGACGCTGCCACTACCTACTACAGCTCGCCGGCTGAGGTTATGCCCAAGGCTAAAGAAGCTGCTCGACGTGCTGTCGAACTGGACCCCAACCTTGCCAGCGCTCACGTCAAACTCGGCTATGTGCACTTATTCTTCGACTGGGACTGGCCTGCGGCAGAGAAGGAATATCGAAGAGCGCTTGAGATTAATCCGAGCTCGCCAGAAGCACAGCTTGGGTATGCCAACTATCTCGGCACATTGGGTCGTTTCGATGAGGCGCTCGCGCGCGTGCAGCAGGCATATCGCTACGATCCGCTTGCGGTTGAAAGTCGCAACGAAGCTCTGTGGATCTACTACTTCTCCGGTCGAATGCCGGAGACCGTAGAACAGTGCCGAAAGACCATTGAGTTAGAGCCTGCAGCCGGTACGTCTTACATAGTTCTCACCATGGCCTATGCGCAAATGGGCAAACACTCGGAAACGTTGCGCGCCGCCGAGGATGCTGTTCGCACCGCGAATTACCCCAGTGGACTGGCAACGACCGCCTCAGCGCTGGCCCAGGTAGGTGAGAAGACCAAGGCCAATCAGGTTTTAAGCAAGGCATTGGATGAGGCTAAGCATCAATATGTCTGCCGTTTTATTGTGGCGGCAGCCTATACCGAGCTAGGGGATAACGAAAAAGCCCTGGAAGCTATGCAGCAAGCCTTCTTGCAGCGCTCAACTTGAATCCCATGGATCGGGGTGGATCCCCGACTCAACCCTCTGCGAAGCGATCCAAGATTTCAGGATCTTGTTCGTCGTATCGGCATTCCACGGAGCTGAACCCGGGAGTTATCAGAGGCCCACTTGTCAGGGAATCGTCTTAAGCGTGAAAAGTTTCATTTTACTTATTGGCCTAGTTAATTTGGCGAACAGACGGCGGAAACTTGTGCAAACGCCTGATTTCGTCAATCATGCGATAGAATCCCAGCGCCGTGAGCCTACTCGTTGTTGTGGAAGACACTTTTGAGCTTTCAGACGGTGCGCTGCACTTGGCGCCGGCGGTGCCGTTTGAGGTGGCTGATCGGGCACACTTGAAACAAGGTGACCAACTTGAACTACGGCGACCAGATGGTACGGTAATCACTGCAAAGCTCCACAGCTTCGATTTCCTTGTTCCCAGCCACGGCAAGATCGGCTTGGGTCTGAGCCAGCCGCTGACGAAGGCCGACGTTCCGGTCGGCACAGAGGTCTGGAAAGTCACATAAGAGGGCCGTAGTTGGTGAAATCGCCTGTTAACAACAATTATCATCAATGCCTAATGGATGATCTGCCAAACCTCTGGGTGTCGATCAGAGCCGACCTGCATCGGGCGCGCAACCTGCTGCCCGGTTCGTCAGAAGACTCAGAAAGCCTTCGCCAGTATCACGAGTTCGTCGAACACAATGAACTGGAGTTGGCTTGCGATGCACTTGAAGAGTTAGCGAAAGATCGTGCCGTGAGCAGTGACTTTTGGCCTGCGTTGCGCGATGCCGCACAGAAAATGCGACTAGAGGGAAATGCGGCACGATACGAAAAGCTGGCGAAGATGGGGTTGTGAGTGAAATCGCCTTCCATGACAAGGCCGGTCGGAGTTCAAGTGGGATTGTTGGTTTTGTTAGACAAGGTTCTCTTTTCCGCCGAGTTTGCCACTGTCGCCATGCTCCCATTCGCACTCTCGAGGAGCGATTCGTTCGCTCGGTGCAGGTTGGGCGTTCTCATTGCAGCCGGTGCCATCTGATTAACGGCCTATGGTTCTGCTCTTGCAGAGCGAACTGGGCCAGGCGATTGACGCAGTCACCGGAACTCGGCTTTGGCTTTTGTCTTGCTCTCTTTCTGGAACGGTTTGAATTTGGTTTTGCTTTTCTGTTTTACGCGGCTGCGGCCACTGTCGTTCGGATGCTGTTGTGCAAAGGTTCGACACTTTCTCCGCTCACCCACAAGTGATGCAGCAACACCGCCAGCTTTCTTGCCGGTCTCCTTCTTATCTGTGCCTTGAGCACCTCGATAACTTGGGAGCATACTCCGCGTCCCATCCGGAAACCGGCCTTCTCATCCCATCTGTTAGCCATCACGGGTAATTCTTTACGACCGCAGGTTCAGGTCATCTCTCATTTATCGGTCGTCGTGGGGGCACTCGCTGTTACGGTCTGCTCCAGCGGAGCAGATGTACTCTTGAGAAATAATGTGCTGCCGTTATAGGTCGCTGTGATGGGTAAGACGCCAACCGGTAGCTTCAGTTTCGTGATCGTACCGACACCAGAAACGAGGGTCACTGCACCTAGGTTGGTCGTGCCATTGAAGAATGTTACTGTACCAGAAGGCGGGGTTGAACTCACGGACGAGACCGTCGCTGTGAAAGTAACAGCCTGGTTGAAAACGGAAGGATTTAGATTCGATTGTACTGCTGTCGTCGTCTCGAAACTTGCTAATCCTTTACGGAATGCTACATCTCCCTGCAGTTGCAGTTCGAACGTTTTAGATTCATTCAGCACGAGCACGTCCGGCTTACGATCTCTGTTTACGTCCGCGACCTTAAGGATGTTAGCGCCGTGCCCGCCAGAATAATACGTCTCCGCCGGATTGAATGTCCCGTCGCCATTCCCTCTCAGCACACCGATGGTGCCGCGTTCACAAAGACCGACTCCCATTGTGCACCAGTTAGAAACTACAATATCCAGCTTGCCGTCTGCAGTCACATCGCCTACAGCGATCGAAGTGGCAAATATTGCGCCTGAAAGGTAGTTATGAACTGGCTGGAACGTACCGTCGCCGTTTCCGAGCAACACGCCGACAGTTCCAAACGGGTAGGTAGACTCTCCGAATCGAGACGCAATCAACACGTCGACATTCCCATCTCCGTTCACGTCTGAAAAATCAAAAGCGTTAGTTTCGAATGGCACGTTAAAGGCATGCGGTACGCCAAAAGTACCGTCTCCCAGCCCGAGGAGGATCGTTAGTAAGCCATTTCCAAGATTGTGGTCGGAAGGTTCGAGAACCGCCAGATCTGGTTTTCGGTCTCCATTCAGGTCTGTTCCGACAATAAGACCGGCCGAACGGCTGAACAAAACGTGGAGTTTGATGGGTTTCAGGGTTCCGTCACCATTGCCCAAGAGCACCCCGGCATAATGTTTTTGTCCGCACCACAATTGGATGCAGTCGTATGAAATCAATACGTCCGGTTTACCATCTCGATTGACATCGCTAATCGCTAGCCCTGCTGTTGAATATCCATTAAAGGGAAAGCTGCGCGAGGGTTGGAAGCTTCCATCTCCATTTCCCAACGCTATGGTGAGATCGTTTCCAATAGTGGCAATCAGGTCCGGTTTTAAATCGTTGTTCATGTCCTCGACCGCAATTAAGGCTGCGGCAGGAGCTACCGCTTGCGCGGGAGCAAAACTACCATCGCCATTTCCCAGAAGCTCGACCACGGAACTGGCACCGCCACCGGAGCAGTTGAAAGTTTCACATTGTCCAGCGACCAAGATATCCAGTTTGCCGTCGCCATTTACATCCCGCACGACCATCGATCTTGAGTTGTAGCCGCCGGTTGCAAACGGACGGGCTGTGCCGAACAGCGTTTCCGCATATGACGTGAACGGCAAACAAAAGATCAAAACGAGACAAGAAGCGACATTTCTATCGAACATATATGCTTCCCTTCACTGAAAGTTCTCTTGGCGCTGGCAGCGACAAAAATCTAGATTCAGCCGGTATAGCGAGCGGTCTGATTGTATGCTCGGTTGCTGATAGTAGCCACATCCTTTTCTAGCACGCGAAATCAAAGGCCAGAATGTGCGTCCTAAACTAACGAACAGTTCCGGCCGTCCCCCTTTGCCCGGTGTTGAGTGTAATCGCCTTCCATGAGAAACCCGGTCGGAGTCAAGTCGATTCTTTGTTTTGTTTCTTAAACAAGGTTTTTTCTCTCGCCGAGTAACTACTGTCGCCATGCTTCCATCCGCACTCTCAAGGAGCGAATCGTTCGCTCGGTGCACTTTGGGCGTTGCCGATCCTTTGTCTCTTGTGCATCTCTTGTGCCTTGAGCACGTCGATAACTTGGGAGCGTACACCGCATCCCGTCCGGAGACCGGCCTTCTCATCCCATCTGATTACTACAGTTGTCTCTGGCGCGGCGAAAATGGCAAGGGTAAAGTGCTTAGCATGAGATTATTGGCCCTACTATCCGCAATAGCGATTGGCTGCACTGTCGCCACGTTTGCACAACGGACGCTGAAGGAGGACGCGGTTCTGGTCAAGCTCTCCCAGCCTGTCTATCCACCGCTAGCCCGCCAGGCAAACATCCAAGGGGACGTAATAGTCGCTGTGACGGTTCATCCAGACGGGAAAACCGAGGTGGCTTTCGAAAGTGGACACCTAATGCTTAAGCAAGCCGCTCTAGACAGTGCTGAGCAATCACAATTCGAGTGTCGCGAATGCGCTTCGACAGCTTCTATTCAGCTTGTGTATTCGTTCCGGTTAACCAAAGGGCGCGACTGCTGTAGTGCGGTGTCCGTGCCAGCACAAGCGACCCTTGAACCACCGTTGAGCGATCAGAAGGGGCAGCGACAAACCCTCATCACCATAACAGCTGAAGACATATGCCTCTGCGACCCAGCCAGCCAGCTGACAAAGAAAAGCCGCTCGCCGAAATGCCTGTACTTGTGGAAGTGCTCTTTAACGCAATGACAGTTGTTGTAACATCGCCATTACACTCATTGACCCGGATTTTGGCGAACAAACGGCGCAAGCTGGTGCAAACGCCTGATTACGACATTCATGATTTACAATCGGCCCGAACGGATTATCGGTCGCGCCTATGAAGCTGATTCTTTACATCTTCTTTGGATTTGTTGTTTTGGGGGCAGCGCTACTTCTGATCGCACGAGGGCAAGCTCCCGCTAGCAATCCCGCTGTTTTATTCGCATTTGTTGCACTCTTTGCCGTCCCGCCGTTCGGGGCGTTTTGGATGATGTACATGGCTATCAGATATGAGAAGAACCCGTTCCCGATGGTACTTCTTGCGTTCATCCCTTTTACCTTTGTGTGGTTCTACATCGAGCGGGTTCGTCGAGGGAAATTACTACCAAAACCCGATCTTGCGTAGCGCGACGTCCCCGTCGCTCAGTTACTGAAGATTCGACAGTACCCTTTGGTCAGTTGCGATAAATGGCCATTACACTCATTCACCGTTGGGCGTTTACCAACACTTGAATACAAAGCGCATTACCAAGTAGAAGACCAGCAGATACCCCGCGACAATTCCGAACTTCCTCCAACCCTCATCAGTTTTTGGCCACCACAGCCAGAAGGCGACGAAACCAAGGATGACATGCGGTAGGAATATCAAAATCTGAAGCCATTGCGGCCACTCAGAGCATTTCACCATACCCACAAGATGATAGCGGTCAGGTCAAGTTGGCGAAAAATCGCCATTACGCTCACCACAATCCATCCTGCTCAATTTTGCCTGAGTCCTGAGTGGCTTCGGCTAAGTCGTCAGCCAGCCCTCTGTACTCCGATGTCGGCACGCGTCCTTGAATCACCGCATTTTCATTCTCACCGTTTATGCCTGTGATAAAGCCCCGCCGGGCAATGATCTCGCCCATCGACCAACCAGCAAACTCTGAGCCACCGTGATGCGGATGGCGATCTCGGGATCGGGGCGGTTGGGATCGTCAGGTTCGTTCAATCCACTAAGCACTAGCACCAATTCTAACTGTTGAAATACCGCGGTTTCACTCATTAACCCAGATTTTGGCGAACAGACGGCGCAAACGAGTGTAAGCGCCTGTTAACAACAGTTGAGCAAAATGCGTACGGCTCGCAACAATCTGTCGCCCAAATGCCCTCTAAGGCGGTACCTCGCCGGGCAACTCAGCGGCGGACTCCTCGGAAGTGATCGGCTTACCGTGCGGTAATGCCGCGCCATCTTGCAATAGCAGGGCCTCATAGATCGCAGTATGCCGCCAGTGTCGCGCCAAGGCATAGGCGGTCATGTTAGCGATCATCAACGGCAGGATGAGGCCATAGCTGCCTGTCATTTCGAAAATGATAAGCACGGACGTCATCGGGGCCCGGATAATACCGGCAAAAACAGCCCCCATGCCCACCAGAGCGAAGGCTCCGATTGTTTCTGGGGGATGAAGGAACAAAGCGACGTCAGCAAATCCCACCGCACCACCCAGCATTCCACCAATAAACAACGCGGGTGCAAAAATCCCTCCAACTCCACCGCTGCTGTAGGAACAAATGGTGGCCGCGAACTTAAGCAGGCAAAGGCCCAGCAGAATCTTGATGGGGAGAGAAGCGGTAAGCGCAAGATTTAGCGTGTTGTATCCGCCACCGGTCACGCCGCGTTGCTTCAACCACAACACGGCGATAACTGCGAGAATTCCGGTGAGAAAGCCACCCAGGGCTGGGTGTCCCCATCGCGGGACAAGCGTCAATCTCTTAAATCCGGCTCGAAGTGAAAGCAAGGAGTCTGTGAATGCAACCGAAACGAGAGCTGCCAGCAACCCGAGAACTGCGTAGGACATCAACGAGAGCGCAGGACCCATCGTATAGACTCGCGGAAGATCAAAAACTGGATGTTGGCCCAAGATGGTGCGCTCCACCACAGCAGCGACGGCGGCCGCCACAATGACCCCCGAAAGCATGGTTTGGTCTAGATCGCCAATCACTTCTTCAAGTGTGAACGTGACGGCGGCGACGGGGGCATTAAAAGCTGCAGCAATTCCGGCGGCGACTCCCACGGCGGCAAGTCGCCGCTGGCTTTGCTTGGAAAGAGACGCGGCGCGAGCCAGCAAACTAGAGATCCCGGCACAAATTTGGACGGTTGGGCCTTCGCGCCCCAGCGAGGCACCGCTGCCAACCTGCACAACCCCTAACACAAATTTACCAATGGCATCGCGAAGCGGAACGTGCCCGGCATGCAATGCATACGCATATTTCACTTGCGGAATACCACTACCCACTGCTCCGGGAACCCAATAATGGAGCGCGACTCCGCAAATTAAGCCGCCAAGTGCTGGAGTGAGAATCGTCCAGTAGATCCAGTAAGGATGTGGTGCCGAGAGGGCTCGGTTGATGAGAATCGATTCCGCCTTCCCAATACCCAGATGGAAGGACACCGCTGCCAATCCACAAAGTGCGCCGCTCAAAATTGTGAGCGCGAGAAGACGTTGTCGTTCCGTTGGAACGACGCGGGTCCACATTAAAGAGAGCGTTTTGCGGATCGTGGTGAAGCTCGGGACTCTGGCAGACAACGCTACCCCCTGGGATTCCTCGCTCGTTTCAGTATAGAGAAGCCGCTAGGGTGATCAGCGAGTCTCGAGATTGAGCTAACTGTCGCAAAATCGGGACTACACCAACTACCCTGCCCGGGCAGCCGGTGAACGTAGTTGGTGAGAACGCCTGTTAACAACAACTGACAAAAAGGCCCTTACTCCCTAGAATTGTGGCGGAGACCAATACATGGACGAGGCAGCATCAAAACGTGCGGACATCGCGATGTGGGTCGGGATAGTACTTTGGATCATGCTGCTGGAGAGTCACGTCATCGCTCGTCCCCTCGTCTTCTTGCTGGGACCATTCCTGGTGCTCGTCTGCACTTTTCTCATTGCGTCTCCCATTCCTGCGAACAGGCGGCGACGCCTCGTTACATTCGCTGCCGTTATCTCGGTAGAAGGTTTCCTGTTAACCCGATTCGTCTTTCGGTAAGCCGATTCTGAGTGTAATCGCCTGATTACGACAGTCATCCGAGCACTCGTCGTAAACTGCGTTAGATGCCCCCTCTGCCCGACACCACAGCGGACCAGCTCGCGATGCTTCTAAGCACCGATTGGTTCTTGCCACATTGGTCGATCATTGGAATCGACCCCGGTTCCAACGGAATCGCTCTCCAGCAGACTTGTCGAATATCGTTCGCGAACTAATTGGCGAAGCCAGCGATTATTACCTCATATCGTTTACCGATCAACGTATCGCCGCGACCAGAGAATCTCTTGTTCTGGCGGCCGTTGAGTGTGCACTTCCCCCTGGCGGTGCCACGCAGATCGAACAAATCTGCGCGCCTAACGCGTATCGCGATGAGCAGCACAAGACCGCATGGGTCTTGCTCAACATGGTTGGCCCCGAACTGCTCCAAGATCAGCATCTCGAACCGACCATTCGGACGGCATTGAATGGTGCGAAACAGTGGTTCAAATTCGATGCAGAACTAATCAACCGGCAGTGTGTTGAATCGCGGACGCCGTGGGATAGCTACATACGTGACTTGACGCCTGAGCAAGCGAGCACCCTTTCCGATTTCGTCACTGTTGGCCTTATCGTCGAGGCCCAATTCGCTTTTGTGCTCAACCAACTCACGGCGACGCAACGGGAGTTACTGCTGGCACTGTGTCGAAAGAGGCGTTCGCAAATCACAGGCCTGCCAGAAAGCCAGCTGTGGTGATGATTGTTGTTAAATCGCGATTACACTCATTGACCGTAATTTTGGCGAACAAACGGCGCAAGCTGGTGAGAACGCCTGTTTGCCTCAAACACTGACATTTGCCTGCGTTTGCCGTCGAAGACCCCTCCAGATTCCAGAGAAGATCAACAGAAGACAGCCTATGAAGAGGACGCCCTCCGTGATGTTCATGCTCACTGCCTCAACGTCGTTTGAGGGCTGGAGCGGCTTGAAGCGAGCAGGGATAAGATGAAAATGACGTACTGCGTTGCTGTAAAGGAAAATCGAACCGAGTAGTATCCTGCCCCACCCAAACCGCGGCTTCGGCTGGGGGAAGCCTTTCGCAAGCAAGAGTGCCCGTCGCCCGAGGTTGAACAGATAAACGCAAAGGGCCAGAAATAACAAGTAACCCAAGACAACAAAAGGAGCGTGCGAGGGGTCAGCGCCGAACCCACGCGTGATGAGGAGGAAGATTCCTCGAATGAGTAGCAGTGCGAAACCATAACCAGCGATGATGGAAAGCCAATCCAAGACCTGAATGCCGCGGCGTGTCTGGCCCATATTTAATCCTCCGGCGGAGACATTCTAGCCATAGTTGGCGAAAAATCGCCATTACACTCATTGACCCGGATTTTGGCGAACAAACGGCGCAAGCTGGTGAGAACGCCTGATTTCAACAGTTGTGTAAAGTCATGGCTACTCTACGCGATAATTGATGTATGGCGATCCAAATGTCAGCCGGAGAAACTGACGACCCTGGCTTCATCGAAACGGTCAACTCCATGGTGAGCGAGTTGATCGCGGACCACGCACCTGAACAACTTTGGATTATTCAGATTGATAACTGGTTCGATCACAAGTGGCTGGGATTCTCTGGGTATGGTCTCATTGCGTCGAACATTCCTCTTGACCGGTATGACACGGTGAAGGCCGAGTCTTATCAGGAAAAGGTGACATTCCCGCCCTTCTCGCCAAATCGTGTGTTGAGGCAATTCTCGTTTGTGCGAGTTGGGAACACCTACAAAGAGTCAGCGCTGCCCGCGCTGCCTCACACCAACGAACGAAAACATAGCGAGACGAATCTCCGCAGACGAATTCAAGATTTCACGCGCTCTGGGTGCTTCGTGTGGTACAGCGCTAATACCGTTGCGAACGGAAGGGGAAGCGTAATGGCGTACGTCGTCACCGCCGATCATGTCGAATGCTGGTTTGCTGCATTCAATCGGGAAGAGGAGTGGAAATTGAAGACCACCAAAGGTGTGACCCGGGACACGCTTGAGCATTGGCTGGAGAAACGCACGCGGTAACGGGTGGTTGTTGAAAAATCGCCATTACACTTATTGCCCCTGAATTTGGCGAACGAACGGCGCAAGCTGGTGAGAAACGCCTGGTTACAACAACTGACGCCTTGCAAGATGCCGTCTTCGTGACGACCACAGCGTCGCACCTGTCAATACTATGCCGCGAGGCGGGGCGTCACAAATGGCAAGAACCATAATCTTTGGCAAGTGCCTCTACTTGAAACGTCGGCTTACCGTTGGAGTCTTTGAGCTT
>Ga0157374_10005999_pt1 | contig 10282 bp, 7 predicted proteins | sample M25metaG_FD_115308 | JGI IMG/M metagenome (GOLD analysis project Ga0157374, IMG submission 115308) | Miscanthus rhizosphere microbial communities from Kellogg Biological Station, Michigan, USA - M2-5 metaG | ecosystem: Host-associated > Plants > Roots > Rhizosphere > Soil | place: USA: Michigan... | reverse complement strand
GGCGGCGGCAGCTCGATTCAGGTCCACTTCGGTGATCGGTTCCTTCCCTGGCATCGCGCCTATCTTTATTTTCACGAAAGAATTCTCGGCGCTTTGATCGGAGACATGAATTTCCGGCTGCCTTATTGGGATTGGGAAAATCCCGCGCATCGCACGATGCCCTCGGCTTACACTTCGCCGAACAACAGTACGAATCCGCTGTCCAATTCGCTGCGCAGCATGGGCCCTGGCGACACTCTCGATCCGACTGACGGCCAGCCCGCCACCGCGCTGTCGGAAACCAACTTCGCGGATTTCTCGCCGGAACTCGAAGGCAGCCCGCATGGTTCCATCCACAACGCGGTCGGCGGCGATATGTCCTTCTTCGATACGGCAGCGAAAGACCCGATCTTTTACGCTCACCACGCCAATGTCGACAAGCTTTGGTCCGATTGGACGAAGGCGGATGCTTCGCACACCGCTCCCACTACGGCGGCCTGGCTAAATCAGACGCAAGGGTTCTTCGATGAAAACAAGAAATGGCGGACGATCCGTAACGCAGATGTTGTCGATCACGAAGCAAAACTGCGCTATATTTACGCGGGGCGCACCTGGGAATTTGTGACCTGGCTGTGTCTGCGCGACTGGGTTCTTGTCGATCGCCTGCAACTGCTCGATACCAGCCGGATTCAATTGAGCCCGGCGGGCCGGCAAAAGCTGCTGCCGCTGATCGGCAAGAGTGAAACACGATTGCGCCTGATCTCGCCGCAATTGCCGCAAGACCGCAGCGCCAGTTATTTTCTGTATTACGATGAACGCGATGCGAAGGCCAATCGCGGACCGGAAAGTTCCAGCTATCTGGGCTCGGTCTCGGTTGTATTGATGAGCAAGGATAACGCTCAGAAGATGGGGCAGCCCCGCAAGCTCGATTTTGACATCAAGGGCAAGCTCAAGGGGCTCACCGACCGCAGTGCCGAATTCTCCTTCTTCCTTGTCGAAAAGACGCAGAAGGGACCTAACGCGGCTGTATCCAAATTGCCTGTTCGCGGCGTCGAAGTTCTGAGAGGCCAGGAGGCCTGATCCTTTGTTACGGGCGGCCACTTCAATATTGGCGCTGCTGCTTTTGGTATCTGGGGCGGGCGCCGCGGCGGCGAATGAACTCACGTTTACAGCCTCGGCGCCTCGCGCTTGTGACGCGCCGTCGACGCTGCGCTTGTTGCTGAAGGATCTGGAAATCCCGCGCAACCGGGCGGTCACTATTCGCGCTTACGCGAAGCCTGCTCAAGGGGACGAGTCTTTCATTGGGCTTTTCGCCGTAATGGGCGATTCGGCGACGGCTCCCGGCAATCGTAAAATGCCCGAGGCGCGAATCACCGCTACGCCTACGTTCCGCCGCTCGCTGGAGGCGGGCTCAGCCACTGCGCCGTTATTGGTCATCCTGCGTCCGTTCGCCGGCAAGGCTGCGCTGAAGGATCTGGATTGGTCCGTGGGCGCGGTTGAATGGGCGTGCCGGTAGTGGGATCAATGCCGGGGACTACCGGTGTCAGCATCCTATTCAAAGCGAAGCGGCTCCGATCCCGACTCCCGCGTCATGCTCGCGGAACAAACTGTTAAAGCTTACGCCAAAATAAACGGAGCCACGTACTCTGCACTCTTCTAAGGCAGCCTGTCCACTTAGCAGTAGTAGTACAAACTAAGAGAACGAAATGGGATTTGTTGAAGATATACTTTCCCGAGACAGACCGGATAGCGTTCGCTCGGTGGCCCTCCCGCGGCGCGCTTCCTACTATCCATCGCCGAGCGATTGGCGTGACGAAGTCATCTACTTTCTCTTGCCCGACCGATTCAGCGATGGGAAAGAAAGCACGCGTCCGCTGCTCGATCCTAACAATCGTCTGGCATTCCGTCCGGCAGATTTCCGCTGGGATTCCTGGTCTCAATCCGGCAGTGGCCGCTATCAAGGCGGAACGATTCAAGGCCTGATATCGCAACTGGCGTACATCGCCGCGCTCGGCGCAACCACGCTTTGGGTCGGCCCTATATTCAAACAGCGCGGCCACCGAAACGATTACCACGGCTATGCCATCCAGGATTTCCTCGATGTCGATCCGCGGTTTGGAAACCGGCAGGACCTTGTGGATCTGATCGCGGCGGCGCATGCAAAGAATATGCGCGTGCTGCTCGATATTGTCTTCAATCACACCGGCAATAACTGGATCTACGCCAACGGCCAGGAGCAGCCGTTTTACCGCCCGTGGCCGCTCTATTACAACAAGGGTCCGTGGCGTGATGCGGTGGGAGATTTTACGGAACAAATCGCCTCGCCCGGCGACGGCGTATGGCCCAATGAGCTGTGGGCGGACGATTGTTATACGCGCGCGGGAGTCGGTGATCTTGGTAAAGGCAACATTGACGATCCACACGCCGAATACCGCCGTACGGATTTTCTTGGAGACCGCGATATTAACTACGACGCCGCCGGTGTGCTTGACAATGTCGCCCGATGCTACAAGTATTGGATCGCTCTCACCGATTGCGACGGCTTCCGCATGGATACGCTGAAGCACGTCGATCACGAAACGGCGCGTAACTTCTGCGGGACCATCAAAGAATTCGCTGCATCGCTGGGGAAATCCGATTTCTTCCTGGTTGGCGAAGTCGCGGGGGCGGATAGCAATGCCGATCGGTACCTCGAGGTGCTCGGATCGAACCTGAACGCCACTCTCGATATCGGGGAAATTCGGCCGACTCTTACCGCTGTGGCGAAGGGCTTGGCCTCGCCGGCAGCCTACTTCAACTTAGTCCGGCTTTGGGACGACGATCTCGGCTCGCATCGTAACAGCGCCAAACACCGCGTCAGCATTCTTGACGATCACGATCATGCTTCCGGCACAAAGGTGCGCTTCTCCTCAGACGCATCGAGCGATCACCAGGTTGTGGCGGGCGTAGCGCTGCAATTATTCGGCCTCGGCATTCCCTGCGTTTATTACGGAACCGAGCAGGCCTTCTCCGGGCCGGAGCGAAGCGAGCGCGAAAAATATTTGCCCGACTACGGCGCCGGCCATCCGCAGCCTGACAAATATTTGCGCGAGGCCATGTTCGGCCCCGAACACCCGCGTCTTGCCGGCCTTGCGGGAATCGGCGGTTTTGATTCCTCCATGCCAGGCTTCGGTCCATTCGGCACCACCGGCGCTCACGCCTTCAACCGGAACTCTCCGGCGTTTATTCGCATCGCCGCACTCGTCCAGGTGCGAGCCGTCTACCCGTCTTTGCGCTATGGACGCCAATATCAGCGCCAGATCAGCAATTTCAACAGCCCGTTTGCACTGCCGCGAGCGGGCGAACTGATCGCCTGGTCCCGTATCCTCGACGACGAAGAAGCGTTGTGTATCGTGAACGGCCACGGCAGAGGCTCTCGGGGGGGCGATGTGTTGATCGATGCGAATCTCAATTCTCCCCAAGCGCCCGGCAATCCCTGGGGCGGAAAGCCACCGTATCTGGTAGTGGTTGCGAATAGTGCGCAGACCGCGGCGGGCGCGCAGTACGCCGGCTCGCACCCGATCGGCTCGGAACTGGCGGTCGAATGGCGAGGTGACATCGCTTACGTACCGATCCGGAATATTGATCCTTCCGAGGTCGTCGTCCTGATCAATCATCTCTGAATTGCTCTCCAGGAAACGCGGGCAACGCACGGGCGGCGCTTGGCGAATTCCGTTATTGAGATCCAAGCACCGCTTGGCGGCCCGCTAAAATCTGCATCCTTCCGGAAGTGCCCGCCATCAGTTAGACAGTTGTCAAACTGTCAGAGGAAGGACTTATGAGCAAGCTAAAAAATAAAGTGGCCGTGGTGACGGGCGCCTCCAAAGGAATCGGCGCGGGCATCGCCAAAGGACTTGCCGCCGAAGGCGCGGCGGTTGTTGTGAACTACGCCTCGAGTAAGGAGGGCGCCGATCGCGTAGTTGCGGAGATCGTGGAGAAGGGCGGCAAGGCGATTGCCATCCAGGCGGATGTCGCCAAGGCCGCCGATGTCGAGCGTCTTTTTGCGGAAACTACTAAAGCGTATGGCAGGCTCGATGTGCTCGTAAACAACGCCGGCATTTATCAGTTCGCACCGCTTGGCGAGATCACCGAAGAGCAATTTCATCAGCAGTTCAATACGAAGGTGCTAGGACTTCTTCTCGCCACGCAACAAGCCGCCAAATTCTTTGGACCGGAAGGCGGCAGCGTCATCAACATTGGCTCGACTGCCACGCAAGTAACACCTCCTACGACGGCTGTATATACCGCGACCAAGGGCGCCGTCGATGCGGTAACCCATGTGCTTGCGAAAGAGCTTGGCCCGAAGAAAATCCGCGTGAACTCGATCAATCCCGGCATGGTGGAAACCGAAGGCGTCCATTCGATGGGAATTATTGGCAGCGATTTTCAGACTCAGTTCGAGTCGCAAACACCGCTCGGCCGGATCGGCCAGCCGCAAGACATCGCACCTATTGCCGTTTTCCTCGCATCGGCTGATTCGGGATGGCTGACGGGTGAGACGTTGCTGGCGTCCGGCGGGCTGCGCTGAATAAATTTCCTGAGGAATACGCGCAAAACGGGCGCGATATCAAGCGCGCCGCCCAAAGAGTCAATGAGTTCCTTCTTTGGTTGGCGGTGTGCATCCGCGCCCTTTGCGCTCCTTTGTGGGCTCACTCGTCTCGTAACGTTTGGGCGGGATCAAGCTTGACAAGCTGCAGCGCAGGGATCAGGCTCGCGACTATGGCTACGATTATAAGAAGCGTGGCAACGCTGATGAAGGTAGTTGCATCAGTTGGAGTAATGCCCCAAATGAGGCTTTTGAGCAGGCGCGCAGCGAAAAGTGAGAGGACGATGCCACAGGCAATTCCGGCGACGGACAGTTTTATGCCGGGCAGGACGGCGGCCCGGATGATGTTGTCCGTTTTTGCGCCGAGGGCGAGCCGAATACCGAACTCGCGGGTGCGCTGCGCGACCGATTGCGCAATTAAGCCGTAGACGCCAAGCATGCACAGGAGAATTGCGAGACCGGCAACCGCAGAAAAAAGCGCGGCATGATAGCGCTGTTGGGCGACGGCGCCGGTGCGCAGTTCATCGATTGTGTGAAACCCGGAAAACGGCAGACGCGGGCCCACGGCCAAGATCGCCTGGCGCATCTTCTGCTCGAGGCCGGGCACATTGCCGCGTGTGCGTACCACCCAACTTGGTGACATGAACTGCTGAATTAATTGGTAGTCCCGATCGGAAAGCTGCGCGGCCGGAACCCATATCTGCGGCAAACGCGCTAGTGGACCTTCTTCCGTACCCCAGCCCTGCTGTTGAAGAATGTTATTAATGATGCCGACAATTGTGAGTGCATCGGCCTTGGCGCCTCCATAAAGGTTGATCTGCTGGCCGAGCGGATCTGGAGTATCTGGTAAATAGAAGTCGATCAGAGCTTGATCGACGACGGCGACTTTGGGCGCGCCGGCATTATCGCGATCCGTAAAGAACCTTCCGCGAAGCAGTGGAATGCGCAATGCTTCAAAAAAGCCCGGTGTTGCATAGACGAAATTAACAAGGCCGGAGCTCCTCGCGACTGGACGGCCTGAAATATTGGCGATATTGAGATTCAGCGCCCGCTGATAGGGAAGGCTGAGCGCGACGGCGGCGGATTCGATTCCAGGAATCGCGTGTATCTGATCGAGCGAATTGCGGAATAAACGCGTAGTATCGGCCGTGGTCTTATACCGGGCATCTTGAAGCGATAACGACGCGGTCACTACATTTTTTGCCTGGAATCCGGGATCGATGTGAAGCAGGGTGAAAAGCGTGCGGAGAAGAAGCCCTGCGCTCACCACCAACACGACGCCGAGAGTGACTTCGGCAAAAACAAGCATTTGGCGCTTGCGTTGCCGGCGGCTTCCGGTCCCGCCGCGGCCGGCCTCGGCGAGTGCGGAGCGGAGATCGACGGCCGTCACTTCGATTGCCGGGAAAAGGCCGAAAATCACGCCGGCCAAAAGCGATACCGCGGTCATCAGCAGTAAAACGAAAAAGTTAAGTTGAAGCGGCTCGGCAAGATGTGAATTGCGCGGTGCTTATGGTGTTCATACCTTGCAGGATGAAATAAGCCAGCAGAAAACCAAGCCCTCCGCCAAGCAAAGCAAGCAGGATCGATTCAGTAAGAAGTTGCCCGATAACAGCGCGGCGGGCGCCCCCAAGCGCAAGCCGGGTTGCGATCTCGCGGGAGCGGGTCACGGAACGGGCGAGGAGAATGCCTGCGATATTCATGCAGCCGATGAGCAGAACGAGACCGGCTGCGGCCCACATCAGCTTTACTTTCGTACGGACGTCCAGCGTGCGGCCGGTTTGGAGCGGAATCGCCTTTAATGCGATCGATACGCCGTCTGGGATGTGAAAGCGAGCGGCGATCGATTGGCTGATCGAGGCGAGCTGCGCGTTTGCCTCGGCGGCGTTGACTCCCGGCTTCAGACGAGCGAGAATCTGATAATTCCACCTGCTGCCTTTGCCGCCTGCGGAAGGTCGAAGCGGAGTCCAGATTTGAGCTTGGGGCGCGTCGGTTTGAAACGTCTTCGGCATAATGCCGACAATGGTGTACGATGCGCCAGCCAGATCGATGGAGAGGCCCACTGCGCCTGGGTCGCCGTTGAAGATGCGACGCCAGAGGCCATAGCTCAGAACGGCTAAAGGCGGTCCCCCCGGAACGTCTTCTTGAGGGGTAAATTCGCGGCCAATTAGGGGCTGAATGCCCAGTACACGAAAGAAGCCAGCACCCACTTCCTGCTTCTGGACGTACTCGACGTGGTTGTTCACAAAGAGATTCACACCGCCAGAGCCACCAGAATAGACGGCGCTGTCAACTAAGCGGGCGTGATCCCTTACGGGTTCCCAAGTCCGAAAACTTTGCCCAAGAGCTGTATCTGAGAGATTTCCTTTGTGGTAGCTTCTTGCGAGCATCATCAATCGGTTCGGGTCCGGGTAGGGCAACGCTCTTAAAAAGACCTGATCGACGATGCTGAAAATGGCCGTGTTTGCGCCGATGCAGAGAGCCAGCGTGAGGAGAACGGTCACAGTGAACGCGGGACTTTTGCGAAGCTGGCGCCCGGCGTAGCGGAGAGCTCGGCCAATTTGTTCCATCCAGCGGAATGGATGGAGATCGCGCATCTCGTCTTTGGCTAGTTCTAATGCGCCAAAATCCAACAGGGCTCGGCGCCGCGCTTCCTCGGGCGGCAATCCTTCCGCTATGTAGGCTTGCGTTGCCGCATCGAGATGGAACCGCATTTCCCGGTCAAGCCGTTTCTCGAATTTCTTCAACACAGCCGTGCTCCTACTTCGCAGTTTCTAAAACCAAACGAACCACTGCTGATAAGCGTTCCCATCCCGCACTCTCGTGTTCAAGCTGCCGCTCCCCAGCCTTCGTCAACGCGTAAAACTTTGCATCGCGTCCGGCTACCGTCTTCCACGTTGCCTTCAAATACCCACGCTTCTCAAGACGATAAAGTGCCGGGTAAAGAGATCCTTGACGAATTTGCAGAGCATCACGCGTTATCTGCTTAAGGCGTTGCGCGATACCGTAGCCGTGCAGGGGTTCCAGAGCAAGCACCTTTAGGATCAGGAGATCGAGCGTACCTTGTAAAAGCTCCGCTTCCGGCTGCTCTCGTTCATGCCTAGCCATTCGAGCTATAGGATATTGAAAGATGCCTAGGATGTCAAGGTATTAGGTAACGGCACAATGGCATGGTCATGGACTGGGTCGGCGAAGATTAAAAATGATACTGTTGTTTCTTGGCGTTCTGCTCGCCGCTGCGGTCGTCTATCAGAAAATTGGCGAGCACCGCGATGCGCGTCGTTTCCCTTCACCAGGCCGCCTGGTTTCTGTTGACGGCCGCCAGCTGCACTTCTTCGCACAGGGAAATGGAGCGCCTACTGTGATTCTCGAATCCGGAATCGCGGCCAGTTCCCTAAGTTGGGCGCATGTGCAGCCTCTTCTCGCAAAGTTTACCCGTGTCGTGAGTTACGATCGGGCCGGCCTGGCCTGGAGTGAACTCCCATCCGCATCGCCTACCCTCGAGCGAATGACGAAAACGTTGGCCTCGCTCCTCGAGAAGGCTCAAATTCTACCGCCTTATCTGTTAGTGGGTCATTCCTTCGGCGGGCTACTCATTAGGGCGTTCGCTCATGAGCGGCCTGACCAAGTGGCAGGTCTGATACTCGTCGATCCAGTTTCGATTGAAGCCTGGGCCCAGTGTTCGGACCTGAACAAACGGCGTTTGGCGCGCGGCGTGAAGCTCTCCCGGCGCGGAGTCTGGCTGGCGCGTCTGGGCGTCGTGCGGCTCGCGTTAGCTGCAGCCACTCGGCGAAATAGACCTTTGACCACAGTAATCGCCAAAACCAGCGCCGGCACCGCCATGCCGTTTCTGACGCGGCTTGTGGCAGAAGTACAGAAACTCCCAGCCGAGGTCTTGCCGGCGGTTCGCTCCCACTGGAGCCGCGCCAAAGCATTCCAGGCGATGGCCAGCTATCTGGAGGCTTTGCCGCAATGTGCCGAGATTGCCTCGAAAATGACAATCTCGCCGGCGATTCCGGTTACTGTACTGTCAGCCGCGAACGCCACGGCCGCCGAACTCCAGGAGCGCGATCAGTGGGTTCGTCAAAGTAAGCGAGGCCGACACCTTCAGATCGAGAATACGGGCCACTGGTTGCACCTTGAACGTCCCGAAGTGATAGCGGAAGCAGTAAGAGAACTGGTGAGGTTGTGCTGAAGCGTTCGCGACCCGGTGCCCGCCGCTACACAGGCGCTTCCTGTGTATCGAGCATTGTCCGCCAAACGGCAATCCAATTGTCACCCTGACTCTGAAATATCCATAAGTCTCGGCCAGTGGCACGGTACCGCTCACCGGAGCGTTCGTAGATCATTTCATATTGAAAGGTGGCCACGGCTATGTTACCAGCAACATCGCTTTGATAGTTATAATCGCGAAACTCCTGCACTTTGGCGTTGTCACAAAATTCGCGAAAGCCGGCGAGGAATTCATGGCGCCCCTGCATCCGTCCGGTAAAGCCGGGAAATACCGTAACAATCTCCGGGTCTACCATTGGGCCGAGGTCGTCTACTCGGCCGTCTAGCCAAACACGGTTGATTCGCCGCATGGTTGCGACCACAGCTTCGTGTTTCGAACCTTGCATCTCTAATGCCTCCTTCTGCCTCTCAGGTGTAATCGCAGCGCTGGTCCCCATATAGTAGTCTGGAACAATTCCGCCTCTCGATATGGAGCCAAGTCCCGGCGCAAAGCTCGGCCCCTATGAAATCGTCTCACCGATTGGTGAAGGCGGAATGGGCCAAGTATGGAAAGCGTGCGACACGCGCCTTGGGCGAGATGTCGCTTTGAAAATTTCGAAGGCGGAGTTCACCGAGCGGTTCGAGCGGGAAGCCCGCACCATCGCCGCCTTTAATCATCCGAATATCTGCCAGATCTACGACGTCGGTCCGGACTACCTGGTGATGGAGTTAATCGACGGCACGACTCTCAAAGGTCCTTTAGCGCCGGAGAAAGCGGTCGAGTATGCCTGCCAAATTCTCGATGCCTTGGCCGCTGCGCACGCTAAAGGCATTGTCCATGGCGATCTGAAGCCGGCCAACATCCTCGTGACCGTGCGCGGGATCAAGCTGCTGGATTTCGGTTTGGCGAGAGAGTCCTCGACGCCGCGAAATACGGATGCCACCGTCTCGATCACGCAGGAAGCTCAAATCACCGGCACGCTCGAATACATGGCGCCCGAGCAATTACAGGGCAGGGAAGCGGACGCCCGGAGCGACATTTTCAGCTTTGGCTGCGTGCTCTACGAAATGCTGAGCGGCGTGCGCGCCTTTTCCGCGTCTTCTGGCGCCGGTGTCATTGCCGCGATTCTCGAGCGCGAGCCCGAACCATTGCCTATCGCGCCGGCACTCGATCGCGTCTTACGCGCTTGCCTGGCTAAAGATCCCCAGCGGCGATTTCAAACCGCCATCGATCTGAAACGCAATCTGATGTGGGCGTTGGAAGCCGGCCCGGTTGCGACGGCGCCGAACAAAAGAGCGCGTCTTCCCTGGATTCTCGCCACAGCCGCCGCGCTTGCTGCCATTGCCATTGCGACGTTTCACTTCACTGCCCTGAAGCCGGCACCTCCGGAAACTCGCGTCGATATCGTAACCCCGGCCACCAGTTCTCCGGCATCGTTTGCGCTCTCTCCCGACGGCCGCCGCGTTGTCTACGTGGCTTCAGCGGGCGGAGTTTCCCATTTGTTCGTG
>Ga0157374_10005996_pt1 | contig 10283 bp, 8 predicted proteins | sample M25metaG_FD_115308 | JGI IMG/M metagenome (GOLD analysis project Ga0157374, IMG submission 115308) | Miscanthus rhizosphere microbial communities from Kellogg Biological Station, Michigan, USA - M2-5 metaG | ecosystem: Host-associated > Plants > Roots > Rhizosphere > Soil | place: USA: Michigan... | reverse complement strand
CTTACACCATTACACGTCACGAAAAGCGGGTGTTTACGCAATTGAAAGAGAAGCAAATCGATGCTTTCTTGCCGCTATGTCGCGTTGCTCACCGCTGGAAAAATCGCACTACTGTTGTTGTTGAGCTACCTTTATTCCCTGGCTACCTGTTTGTTCGCGTCCCACGCCGGAGCAGAGTGGATGTTCTGTCCACTCCTGGTGTGGTGTCGCTCGTAGGCCCGCGGGGTAATCCGTGGCCACTTTCTGATTTTGAAATCGAAACGCTTCGCGCCGGTCTCGATCACCGCAATGCCCAACCCCATCCCTATCTCGTCGTGGGTGAGCGAGCGCGGATCAAGAAGGGACCATTGTCGGGCATGGAAGGTATCTTGATCAGTATTAAGAACAGTTTGCGCGTTGTCCTGACTATTAATGAAATTGCGCAAAGCGTTTCTGTGGAAGTGGATTCCGACGATATTGAGCGCATTTATACGAAAACCAGTGCTAGTGCGGTCGCTTGAAACTTGAAATTGATTCGGCCTGGATTATGAACCGATCACCGGTGAGAATGTTATTTGCGATGCTGGCATGTATCACGGTAGCGCTCTGCCCGAGTGGTATTTCATGGTCGCAAGTTTCTCCCAGTACTTCAATGTCGCTAGACGATAGCTCAGCCCAAGCGCCCGTCACACCACCAACGCAGGCACCAGCGACATCATCGCCCCCCGCTCCCATCCAGGCACCTGATTACATGATCGGCGTTGATGATGTCTTGGATGTTTACATCGTGGACGTACCCGAGCTTTCTCGGCAGTATCGCGTAAGCGGAAATGGGACGGTCACATTTCCGATTCTTTCGACTCCGGTGACGGCGGCAGGATTAACGCTGTCCCAATTTTCTGGGCAGTTGACCAGCGACCTCAAAGCGGCAGGCTTGGTCAGCGATCCGCATGTAAACACTTCGGTCAACCAGTCCAGATTGCATTCGGTGGCGATCACGGGAGCGGTGAAAAAACCACAAATTTATTCGGTGTTCAGTCAGACGACTCTGTTGGACATGCTCTCTCAGGCTGAAGGTCTGGCCGATGACGCCGGTGGCGTGGCCATCATCAGTCGAGGCGATATTGCGCTGCACGCCATGAAATTCAGCAAAAATCAAACGCCGAATTCGCAACAGTCTGATTCGCAGAGCACCCTTACCCTTGATTTGAAGCGGCTCCTGGAGAGCGGTGACCAAAATCTCAATGTTGCTATTTACCCCGGCGACCGAATCACCATACCTCGTGCGGGTGTCGTCTATGCCGTCGGCGCAGTGAACAAGCCGGGCGGATTTACCATGAAGCCGAATGCTGGCGGCATGACTGTGCTGCAATTAATTGCTCTCGCGGAAGACACAAGACCAACGGCCAGGCGCGATCGAACGATTATCATTCGCAACGATCCACAAGCACCGGGGGGACACGCGCAAATCCCTGCTGACTTGAAACAGATTCTGCAAGGGAAATTACCCGATCCGGTCTTACAGCCCGACGACATTCTCTTTATTCCAGATAGCAGTACGAAACGCGCGTTCCGCCGTGGTCTCGAGGCAATCGTGCAAACCACCACAGGCCTTGCGATCTACAGTTCACGATTCTAAACACACTCTTGGCCGGATGCGCGTAATTATCCCGGCACAAATCCACAGAAGATCTTCAACTGGTTAGGAGTCGATTTCTAATGCCTATCAGCCGATTACCGGAGCCAACGGGGGATCAGCTGCTCTACGAACGCCCTGCTCAGGCCGTGGAACCCTTTATCCTTCCTCCAGTCCAAGGACGGGTGATGAACCATGAGGGGTATGTTCCTCTCGGCGCTTATTGGCAAGTCTTGTGGAAACATCGGTGGATGATTTTTCTAGTAACGTTTGTCCTGACCGGGATTGTTGCGTTTATCTCCTATCGAATGACGTCGATTTATAGAGCAACGGCGCGTATAGAAATTGAGCCTGAGACACCGCAACTGCAATCCACCAATGATCCTTACCAGAGAGCTGATGCCGATGACGCCTTCTTGCAAACGCAGATTCAGGTGCTCAGAAGCGATAGTCTGGCCTGGCAGACAATACAACAGCTCGGCTTGGCGAAGCACTTCGGCGTCATCCCTCCAGAAAAACTAACGAATCAGGAAATCGAAAGGGAAAAAGCTCCCCTGATCGCAGCTTTCCAAAAACGCCTTAAGGTCGAGTTGGTGCCAAAGACGCGCATGTTGTCGGTGAGCTTTGAAAGCCCAGACCCTCAGTTGGCCGCACAGATAGCAACAACTCTGGTGAACGCCTACCTCGATCACAACTTCAAACAGAAATATGAGGCAATCAACCGCTCAGGCTGGATGGAGCAACAGCTTGCTGAGTTGAAAGGCCAGGTAGAAAAATCACAACAGGAGATGGTGGCTTACGAGCAGGAACATCAAATTGCCAACACCGGGGACAAGCAAGTCGTCCAAGAGCAAATGCTTGCCGATCTGAGTCGCGATTTAGCAGCTGCGCAGAGCGAGCGCATCCAGAAAGAATCTGCTTATCGGCAGACGGTGTCAAATCGCTCTGAAATGGCGACGCTGGTACATGATGATCTATTGCAGAAGCTGGAAGAAAGAATCGCCGAGCTAAAGGAGCAACACACAGAGGCATTGGCACAGTACGGGCCAAATTTCCCCAAAGTTACGCGTCTGCAATCCCAAGTTTCCGAGTTGCAACATCAGATTGAGCGTGAGCAAAGCCGGATCATCGACCGCGCCAGTAGTGATTTTCGGACCGCAGCGAACCGGGAAAAGTTAGCGGCTACTGCAGTGGCAAGCCAAAAGGAAGAACTCGGTCGAGTGAATCAATTGCTCGTGCAGCACAACATCCTACAGCGCGAATTTGAGAGCAATCAGCAGCTCTATCAAAACTTGCTTCAACGGTTGAAGGACGCATCTATTTCTGCGGGTTTGCGTTCGACAAATATTCATCTTGTGGACAGCGCTCTCCCACCTAATCTCCCGATTCGTCCCACCAGGCTTCTCAATATTGCGGTCGCGTTGTGGGCGGGATTATTCCTCGGGATTCTGGCTGCATTTGCACGAGACAGATTGGATTCCTCGATCAGGACGGCAGAAGAGGCTGAAGCTCTGACCGTGACGCCCGCGCTTGCGGTCATTCCATTGGAACGCAAATCCTGGTTTGCCATGCGGGCGCTACCAAAAAAAGGACGCCATTGGCATTTGACCCGCACTCTCACCGAGCAGCCGACTTCCTCGCTATCGGAGGCCTTTCGCGCTCTTGGAACCGCTGTTTCTGTTCCGTCCCAGCCCGCAAAGACACTATTGATCACAAGCGCTCAAAACGGGGAAGGCAAGACTGTGACCGCACTGAACCTGGCCCAAGCCTTAGCACAACGGATGAGCCCTGTGCTGATTATCGATGGGGATATGCGCAAAGGCACGGTGGCAAGGGCGCTTGGTATTGAGAATGATAAGGGATTAAGCACGGTTCTGTCGGGTGACCATGATTTTTCCGAAGCAATTCAAAAACACGGCCCCAATCTCTGGGTGCTTCCTTCAGGTCCGGTTCCTCGCAATCCTGTGGAGTTGCTTGCTTCACAAGCAATGAAAAACCTGCTTGAACATCTAGGAGCGAATTTCAGGCATGTGATCATCGATTCGCCACCTGTGCTGGCCGTGACAGATGCCACGATTCTCTCCAGCTTGGCCGATGGCGTTTTGTTGGTTGCGGCGAGTGGGAGTACTCCACGTGCCGGCTTGGTTCGTGCGCGTAGGATTTTAGGAAATGCTGGCGCACGAATTTTGGGGGTTACGATGAACAAACTGAACCAGCGTAGTCATAGTTATCAAAGCTACGGTTACAGCGATTTCTACAATCGGTAACTACACACTATTCAATCATCTTCAATTTCAATCCACTTCCTTCCGTAAACATGACCGCAGCCCACGCAAGTCACAGACTTTTTTCAACCGGCGCCCAAGATCCGGCATTTGGAGCACGTCGGACCAAAGCATCGGCACGTGCCACCAAAGCCGCTGCCGACGCTTTATTGCTGGGAACGATGGATTTTATTCTGGTATGGCTGAGCGCAGCCGTGGCGTTGAGCTTTCGGGTCGATGTTGGCGCTATCAACTACGGCACTAGTTTGGCAAAGAATGCCGGGTTCTTGATGTCACTATCAGTCCTGGTAGTGCTTTTTTGCCAAGTCCAGAAGCTCTACGAGTTTCGGCCTCGGGCCATGCCTGCTGAGGCGTTCGCAGTTTGCCGGGCAGTCGGACTGGCGACCATTGTATTGTCCGCCGTTATTTATCTCTCCGGGCAAAAGGTAGTCTCGCGCGTTGCGCTGGGTATTACCGTATTCATGTCTGCTTTTCTGTTGATAAGCTGGCGTCTGGTCTGGCACTGGCTGATGAAGCGTGCAGCGGAGGGAGCGGACCGGAGAAACGTATTGATTTTCGGCTGGAGCCAGTCAGCGCAAGTGCTTGACGACCATGTGGAATATTGGCTGCCAGGGTATGCAGTTAAGGGATTTCTCGATCGGCGCCGTCCATATACGACTCCCGAACGCTTTGTCTTTGCCGATCGCCGATCGGACCGGAGACAAGCAATCGGCCACATTGACGATCTGGATCGGGTGGTGCGTGCCCACTTCATCGACGAAATCCTTGTATTCCTGCCCGCGGACCGGGAACTGGTCAAGGACCTGATTGTGCGTTCGCGCGAGGCGGGCATCAGCCTTCAAGTTGTTCCCGATTCTTATGATGGCCCAGGATTTGGCGCTCCAGTCGAATATCTCGGGCCTTTTCCTGCAATCCAAATCCACGAGAAACCGATGCCCATGCTCGGCCTGATCGTGAAGCGGTGTATCGATGTCGTCGGTTCACTTTTTGCGCTGATTGCCTGTTCGCCAATTTGCTTGCTGATTGCGTTAGTGATTCGTCTTGATTCTCCGGGACCGATTTTTTATCGCTCTCCGCGTATCGGAAGAAAAGGCCTGACCTTTACTTGCTATAAATTCCGGACGATGGTGCAGAACGCCGATGAATTGCGGGAGAACTTGCTAGACCTAAATGAACGGACAGGACTATTGTTCAAAATCACTGCGGACCCAAGAATCACGCGCGTGGGACGCTTTCTCAGAAAGTATAGTCTGGATGAAATTCCTCAGTTCTGGAATGTCCTCAGTGGAAACATGAGTTTGGTCGGTCCACGCCCGCCCGTTCCGGGAGAGTATCGCCAATACGAACTCGATCACCTCAAGAGACTGCACGTGACCCCAGGAATCACGGGTTTGTGGCAAGTCGAAGCCCGCACTGATCCGTCATTTGAAAATTACATCCATTTAGACGCGCACTATGTTGACAACTGGAGCATGTGGCTTGATCTCAAGATTCTGTTGAAGACAGTGACCGTGGTTTTTGCTGGAACTGGGCGATAACACCCAACTAACTCTATGGCATGTACGGAACCACAGACAGCACTAGCAGAGGTTCAACCTTCTCCTGCTTCATCTTTAATAGGTGAAATTCCGGCTGCGAAATCTGCATTAAAGAAATGGTTGCCGATCCTGGCCCGATTCACATTCATCCAGGCGCTAGTGCAGATACTTGGATTTGCCGCGGGAATTCTGATCGTGCGTCAACTTCCGAAACGGGAGTATGCGTTTTACACCATCGGAAACACGATGCTGGCAACGATTCTCCTGTTGGCGGACAGTGGAATCAGCAGCGCCTTGAGTGCAATTGGCGGCCGCGTTTGGCGCGACAACAAGCGTTTAGGCAGTCTCATGAACACCGCGCTTCAGCTTAGGAGACAACTGGCCGTTCTAACCGTGCTGGTTGTCGTTCCTGTGCTGGTTTGGCTATTGCGCCAGAATGGCGCACATCTTTTGGAGACCGTACTGCTTGTACTCGTGGTGCTGGCCGGATCGGGCCTGGAATTAATTACCAGGATTTATTCTGTCGCGTTACGGCTCAAGTCGCAGATTCGGCAAATTCAGAAACAGGCATTGGTGGCGGCCTTCATGAAATTGGCTGTGGTTGGAGTCGCAATTTTTGTTTTCTTCGATGCAATTGTCGCCATCCTCTCCGTCGTAATCGGGTATGCAGTTCAATTTTGGATGTTGCGAAGATGGACTGCCCGAAACATCGACAAGGATGCTCCGAAAGATGAGGCAATGCGTTCTGAAATCATGTCGGTTATAAAAAAGCAGGCTCCCCACTCAATTTATTTTTGTTTGCAGGGGCAGATTACGGTCTGGCTCATCAGCATATTTGGCAGCGCAGATAATGTGGCTAACGTGGGCGCGCTAGGACGGCTTGCCGTGTTGTTCATGATAGTTTCGTCGGTCTCGGTTGAAGTCATACTTCCGGCATTTTCTCGGATCCAGTCTCCTGATCGACTACGCCGGCGATTTTTCCAGATTGTGTCGGGCTATGTTGCAATATCCACTTTACTGATGTGTGTCATCATCGCGTTTCCCAGACAGATTTTATCGGTGCTCGGCAGCCAATATTCCAACCTGCAATCAGAGGGCATTCTTATGGCGGCCAGCGCGGTTTTGGCCGCCATCGGTGGGTTGCTGTGGACTGTAAATGCGGCGCGAGCCTGGATTGTGCCGCCGCACATCCTCATCCCGTGCACGATTGTTCTTCAGGTTGTGCTCGTCATGATTCTTGACCTCTCAACTGTCAGGGGTGTGTTGCTATTCTCAATTTACTCCGGACTGCCAGGAATCATTTTGTCAATGTGGTGGGCTATGAGGCGGATGTGGGCACTGCCGATGACAAGTCATGCCTCTAACTATGGCGTATGAAACTCTCAGTCATTATTCCGTCTTATCAGCGCCCGTTTGATTTGAAGCGATGCCTCATGGCTATTGCAATTCAGAACAGACCTGCCGATGAAGTGGTCGTCGTCGTACGCGACCGAGACACCGGGACTTTGGAACTGGTCTCCGCTTGTCGAGAAATCATGAAATCGCTGGGTGCCATACAAGTAGAAAAGCCAGGGTTGATCGCTGCTCTCAATTGCGGTATTGAGGCCGCCACAGGCGACATTTTGGTGTTCACTGACGATGATTCCGAAGTACAACCGAACTGGCTGGAGCTGATCGAGGCCAGCTTTGCTGAGCCCGAAGTCGGAGCCGTGGGGGGGAGAGATTGGCTCCAGTTTCCAGAAGAGATCCCCCGATTCCTCAGCCCCCAAGTTAAACGGGTCGGAGTTTTGAGTTGGTATGGCAAATTACACGGCAACCATCATCGTCCGCTACGTAGCCATAGAAGAGAGGTCATGTTTCTCAAAGGTGTAAACATGGCGTTTCGCAGGGATGGATTAGGTACGTATCGGATCGACAGCAACCTTCGTGGATTAGGTTCTCAGGTTGGTTCGGAGATTGACCTTTGCGGGCACGTGCGAGAAATGGGGTTGAAGATTCTGTTCGACGATCGAATTTTGGTAAAGCATTATTCTGCACCTCGGCCGCAAGGCGATGTCAGAACAGATTTCACCGGGCCTGTTTGGAGAGACGCCTGCTTCAATACTCATTATCTAATTGCCAAGCACTTCGAAATTCGTTGGTCGTTAGCCTATTTCTGCCACGGACGATTGGTGGGATCGCGCTACATGCCCGGTTTATTTGCGTCTTTGAGGGAGAGTCTTAGAGGGGAATGGTCTATTTGGAAACGCTTATGGCAAATGACCTCAGTCGCGTTGGCGGGCTTCCTTGCCGGCAGACGCATGAGATCTGCTGCCAATCAAAGAATTCGTGATTTACAGCCATTTACTCAGCAAGGTAGCACTGCGTCGTAACTCTGTTTCGGGCTATGAAAATATTGTTGTCTTCTTACGCATTCTCTCCCAGTGTCGGGGGGATTGAAGCTGTGTCCGCGATGCTGGCCGACGAATTTGTTACAGCCGGACACGAACTCAGAGTTGTGACTCTAACCCCCAGCCACGAAGAGAATAAGCTTCGTTATGAAGTCCTCCGACAGCCCGGTTCGATGGAACTTATTGAGCTAATCGACTGGTCCGAAGTGGTTCTCCACGTCAACATCAGTTTGCACACAGGCTGGCCACTCCTATTCAAAACGAAACCATGGGTCATCTCGCACCACACCTGGGTTCCAAGAAATGTTCGAGGGTTTGTAAAGCGCCGCTGCACATTGACCGCCCACAATATTTCGATCAGTCAAGCAATTGCACAAAGTCTGGATGTGCCATCGGTAGTTATCCCCAATCCATATGACCAGGAATTGTTTCAAGAGCCCGTGGACAACATACGGGATCGAGATTTGATCTTTGTCGGGAGGCTGGTCAGCCAAAAAGGGGTGGATTGTGCCTTGAAAGCTTTGAGTCTGTTGAAAAAAAATCACTTCACTCCTAGTTTTACGGTGGTGGGTGCCGGACCTGAGGAGTACAAGCTTCGCGAGCTGACACATGAATTTGGCCTTGAAGATCAAGTTAACTTCGTGGGCATGAAACGGGGTTCGGAGCTTGTGAGAGAGTTGGCTCGACATCGAATTCTTGTAGTTCCGACCGTGATTGAAGAACCTTTTGGGGTCGTCGCCTTGGAAGGAATTGCTTGCGGTTGCGTAGTCATTGGTTCAAGCGGTGGTGGTCTGAAAGACGCGATTGGCCCATGCGGTGTGACGTTTCTCAACAATAGCGCATGGTCACTTGCTGCTTGCCTAATGGAGATGCTTACCGATCCAGAAAAACTAAATGCATACCGGATGCCTGCCAAGGCCCACTTGGCAGGTTTCGCCAAGCCGGTCATTGCGCAGAAATATTTGAATGTCATGAAATCTGCACTGAACTCGTCTGACCTGTCTATAGCAGCCTAAATCGCTGGATCATTCATGCTGATACTCAGCCATCCTACCGGCAATGCAAACGTCCGCCAAGCGGCGCGTGCATTGAATGAAGCTGGATTGCTTTCCGAATTTTGGACATCAATATGTTGGCAACAAGAGCAGAGGCTGAATCGGGTACTGCCTGATTCAACGGTACGTGAGCTAAACCGTCGTAGCTTCTCCGACGTGCGGCCGGAACAGATCCACACGGTTCCGTGGCGAGAAGTTGGGAGACTCATGTCTGTCCGGCTTGGGCTTTCAAGTTTAAGTCGCCACGAGACCGGGGCATTCTCAGTTGACGCTGTGTATCGCAGCTTGGACCATAAAGTGGCACGGAGACTACAGAGTAGACCAAACGTCACCGCCGTTTATGCCTACGAAGATGGTGCACTGTCCACTTTCCGTGCTGCTCGCGAGCTTGGAGCAAAGACAATTTATGAGTTGCCAATCGGCTACTGGAGGGCCCACCGCGAATTGTTGGAAGAAGAGGCAGCATTGGAGCCGGAATGGGCAAACACTTTGCGGGGAAAGTCTGACAGCGAACACAAGCATCATCGCAAAGATGAGGAACTCAAGTCCGCTGATCAGATTATTGTGCCGAGCCAATTTGTGCGGCGGACTCTATTAAAGGCTGGTCCACTAAAAGGCTCGATTCACGTAATTCCATATGGTGCACCTCCAATCCATACCACTCAACAGAAACGTCCAACGACAGGCCCCAAAATAAAAGTCATTTTTGTCGGCATGTTAAGCCAAAGAAAAGGCCTTGGCTATCTGCTCCGCGCAGTTGAAAAGTTGGGACCGAACGTGGAACTCACTATGATTGGAAAATATGTCGGGCGGTGTCGAGCTCTTGATGCGGCTTTGCGCGTGCATCGTTGGATTCCGTCGCTTTCGCATGACGAAGTACTGCAAGAAATACGCTGCCACGACGTCATGGTCTTCCCATCTCTGTTTGAAGGGTTTGGACTTGTCGTTCTTGAAGCGATGTCGTGTGGTGTTCCTGTAATTGCCACTGCACAGAGCGGCGCCCCAGATTTTCTTGAGGACGGCAAAGATGGTTTTCTGGTGCCGATCCGGAGCGCTGAAGCGATTGCAGAAAGACTGGAATTGCTTATACGTGACCGCGATCGTCTTGGTGCCATGAGTCAAGCCGCAGTACGTAAAGCGGCACGGCACTCGTGGGAGAGTTATCGTCAACATCTTATACACACTGTCAGACGTGCACTAGCCGAAGACGCGCTTGCTCCTTTAAGCGCGACTTGGTCGCCCGAACTTCAGGTATCCAATCCGTGCTGACTCAAGGTTCCATAGTCGAGGCCATCCCACATGCGCAGCTTCCTCTCCGTTATGAGGCTTTGCCCTCTTTCGAAGGCCAGCATGCCATTGCATTACGCCGCTTGATTTGGCTCTATTTCTGGTTACTGATT
>Ga0157374_10005994_pt1 | contig 10285 bp, 6 predicted proteins | sample M25metaG_FD_115308 | JGI IMG/M metagenome (GOLD analysis project Ga0157374, IMG submission 115308) | Miscanthus rhizosphere microbial communities from Kellogg Biological Station, Michigan, USA - M2-5 metaG | ecosystem: Host-associated > Plants > Roots > Rhizosphere > Soil | place: USA: Michigan... | reverse complement strand
GAACTGTTACCGCGGATCGCGTCGGGCGACATGGGCGCCGAGCCGGTGGGGGTCCACGCTCGCCTGGACGCGAAGGACCTCGCCTCCCTGATGTCGCTCACCCCGCTCACGCTTCCGGAAGGGGTGGGAGGCGCCGCGGTCGCGGCGGGAGTCTTTCGTATTCCGACCGGGGACCGCGGCGCGCTCTCCGGGGAAGTCGTGCTCAGCGAGGCGCGGCTCGACACCCGCGGGCGCGCCGGCCTCCTGAGGACGGGATCCGCCGCGCGCATCCGCATCGCGGGCCGGAGGCTGGAGCTCGAGCCGCGCCACCTCGTCGGCGAGGGAGTCGACCTCAGGGTGTCCGGCGCGTTCGACGCGTCCTCCGCCCGGCCGTCGATCGAGGCGAAGGTGGAGGGGACCGCCGACGCCGCGATCACCGGTCTCGCCGTGCCGGACCTGGGCTTGACGGGCCGGCTCACCGTGGACGTCGCGGCGAGCGGCCCGGTCTCGCAGCCGGCGCTCACCGGGACGGTTCGCATCGAGGACGGCCGCTATCGAGCCGCCGGCTACTCGTTCGAGCAGATCGAGGGCCGCGTGCGGCTCACCGGATCCGGCGGAGAGATCGAGGGACTGCGGGCGCGCGCCGCGGAGGGCGACGTCTTCGCGGCGGGCAACTTCCAGATCGCGAACGGCGCCTTGAGCGACTTCCGGCTCGTCGTCCAGGGCCGCCGCATGCAGATCCGGGCGATTCCCGCGCTGCGGCTGACCGTGGACGCGGACCTCGTCGCGACCGGCGGCACGGGGGACAACCTGATCCGCGGCGAGGTGACGCTCCTGAAGGGAACGTACACGAAGGACGTGGACCTCACCATCTCCGACCTCCTCGGGAGGAGTCGCGGCGCCGGGGCGGTGGCTGTCCGGCAGCCGTGGATGGAGCGCACGTCGCTCGAGGTCCGCGTGGTGTCCGCCGCCGCGCTCGAGGTCCGCAACAACCTGGCCCGGCTCTCGGGGACGGTCGACCTGACGGTCCGGGGCACGCTGGCGGACCCGGTCCTCCTGGGCCAGGTGCTGCTCGACGAGGGCGGCCGGGTCGTCTTCAGCGACATCCGGTACGAGATCGAGGCGGGCACGATCACCTTCTCGAACACGGCGAAGATCGCGCCCTTCGTGGACCTCCGGGCCCGCGCCGACGTGAAGGGTTATGACCTCGTCGTGACGCTGATCGGGACGTGGCCGCGCGTGTCGGCGACGTTCACGTCGGATCCGCCGCTCTCGAACGACGCGATCCTCGGCCTGATCCTCTCCGGCGTTCCGCCCGACACGCGCGCGTCCGTCGACACCCAGGGCCAGCTGGTCTCGGCCGCCGGCGGCGTGATCTCCGGCGCGGTGACCGGGGGACTCACGCGCCGCACGCAGCAGCTCTTCCGGCTGGATCGATTCCAGATCGATCCCGTGTTCGAGGGCAGCAACCTCTCGACGTTCCGCACGACGATCGGCAAGCAGATCACCCAGGACCTCTCGGTGACCTCGTCGATCGCGCTCGACTCGAGCCGCCAGCCCACGCTCCGCATCGAGTGGCAGGCGACGAACACGGTCCTCATCCAGCTCCTGCGCGACGAGAACGGCAACATCACGCTCTCGTTCCGGCGCAGGCAGCGCTTCTGATGCGGCGGGCCGCCCTGGCGCTCGCCGCGGCCCTCGCGGCCGCCGTCCTCTGCGCCTCCCCGCCCGATGCCGGGCCGCCTCCGAGCGCCTTCGGCCGGATGGTCGCGTCGGTCGGCTGGATCGCGGACGGCCCCGTGGATCCCCGCACCGTCGGCGCGCTGATCGGGATCGCCGCGGGCCGTCCGCTCAGCGAGGCGGAGACGGGTGACACGATCCGGGACCTCTACGGCACCCTCCTCTTCTCGGAGGTCGCGGTCGACGCGACGGTGCTCGACGACGGCCGGGTGTCCGTCCTCGTGTACCTCCGCCGCGCGTTTCGGGTCCGGTCCATCTCCTTCCGCGGCGGCGGGGGCCTCTCGGGGGAGGACATGCGGCGCACACTGCCTTTCGCCGAGGGACAGCCCTTCGTCGCGTCGACGCTGAGCGCCGGCGCCGACGCGTTGACGCGCCGCCTGATGACGGAGGGCTACCTCGAGGCGTCCGTCGAGCCCGACGCGGTGTTCGACGAGAAGGAGTTCGCGGTCAACGTCCGCTTTCGCATCGACGCCGGGCAGAAGGCGCGGACGACCGGCCCGTTCTTCGACGGCGACGGCGAGCCGTACACGGCGGCCGCCCTCGCGGCCAGGATGAAGGCGAAGCCGGGGAAGCCGTACAAGGAGTCGCGGGCTCGCTCGGACGCCGATCGCGTGCGGAAGTTCCTCGTCGGGGAAGGGCGCCTCCGCGCGTCCGTCGAGCTGATCGCCGCCGAGCCGAAGCCCAACGGCGAGATCACGCCGGTCTACCGGGTGTCCGTCGGGCCGCGCTACCAGATCGAAGCCTCCGGTGTGACCGAGAAGGCGGCGCGGCGCGAGATCCTCGCCCTGATCGAGGCGCAGACGTTCGACGAGGACCTCCTCCAGCAGTGGGTCGAGGATCGCCGGCGGTCGCTCCAGTCCTCGGGGCACTACTGGGCCAAGGTCTCGGCGGATCTCGGAACGTCGGGCGACCCCATCCCGGTTCGGCTCACGGTCGAGGAGGGCCCCGTGTACGCCGTCGAGCGCATCGACATCGCGGGAAACTCCGCGGTCGACGACAAGACGCTGCGCTCTCTCCTCGTCGTCCGTGAGAAGGGACTTCCGTTTCTCCAGAAGGGCCGGCTGACCGACGCCGATCTCGAGGGCGACGTCTCGGCGGTCCTCGGCTACTACCAGACCCACGGCTGGATCGCCGCCAGGGTGGAGGACGTCGTCACGGACGGTTCCAAGCCGGGCCGCCTCGTGGTCGGCATCAAGATCCAGGAGGGTCCCCGGACCTTCGTCACCCGCCGCGCCGTCGACGGGGCGGAGCACCTCACGCCCTCCGACCTCTCGGCGATGCTCACCGTTCGCGAGGGAGAGCCCTTCAACCCGCGCGCCGTGCGGCTCGACGTCTCCACGCTGACGACCTACTACTGGAACAACGGATGGCGCGACGCGTCCGTGCAGGACCACTACACGCTCAGCGAGGACCGCACGAAGGCGGACGTCTCGTACAAGATCGAGGAGGGGATGCGGTCGTTCTTCGGGAAGACGATCGTCCGCGGCAACGCGATCACGGTGCCGGACCGCATCCTCCGGCAGGTCACCTGGAAGGAGGGCGATCCCTTCTCCGAGGAGAAGATCGCCGACACGCAGCAGAACCTCGCGCGGACCGGGGTCTTCCGCGAGATCCAGGTGCGGCCCCAGCCGGCGGACCCCGAGAACCAGAGCCGCGACGTGGACATCACGCTCTCCGAGGCCCGGCGGTTCTCGCTCCTGTACGGTTTCGGCTACCAGAACTCTCCCGGCGCCGACACCAATCGCAACGACGTGTTCGGCATCGTGGGAGGCACGTACCGCAACCTCTTCGGCCGGATGCGCTCCGCCTCCCTCGAGCTTCAGTACGCGCCGCTGTCCGGCCGCGGGCACGTGTACGCGACCTTCCTGGAGCCCTACCTCTTCAACACGGACGTCCCGCTGACGGCCGTTTTCTTCGTCGCGAAGGAGCCGATCCAGGACGTCGACATCGACCGCATCGGCGGTTACATCGAGTCCGTCCGCTTCGTGCGGCCCGACCTGCGCCTGGGGCTCCGGTACGAGTACCAGCAGATCGCGCCCAGCAACCCCCGCGACCTCTCGACGATCGAGGTCGAGAAGTTTCCCAAGGCCGACCAGCCCATCAAGCAGTCGGCGATCGGGCCGAGTCTCTTCTACGACCGGCGCGACGACATCCTCGACCCCCACGCCGGGTACTACGCGACGCTGGCGGGCAAGTACGCGTTTCCGTTCCTGAACGCGGACGCCCGCTACGGCAAGGTCTCGGGCCAGGCCGCGTGGTTCACGCGGCTGCTGGGCGGCGTCGTCGGGCTGTCCGGACGCGCGGGCGCGATCTTCCCGTACGACATCCAGGCCGGCGTTCCGGTCCCGCTCGCGGAGCGGTTCTTCGCCGGCGGATCGGCGACCGGGCGGGGATTCGACACGGACGTGCTCGGGATCCCCGGCGTGACCGTCGACGTCAACACGCAGGCCACGGTCCACGAGCCCGCGGACGAGCCCGGCAACTGCTTCCCGCAGTATCCGGACCTGATCCGCTACGACTGCAGCCCGGGGCCGCGGATTCTCGGCGGCAACGGATTCATGGCGTGGTCGCTCGAATACCGCCTTCCCATCTACGGGAATCTCGGTCTGTCCGTCTTCTACGACCTCGCGCAGGTCTGGGAGAGCCCGAAGAACATCAACTTCAAGATCGAAGGCGTGAACGGGCTCAGGCAGTCGATCGGAGCGGGCCTGCACTACCTGACGCCGATCGGGCCGCTGCGGCTCGAGTACGCGGCCCCCGTGGTTCCGCGGACCATCCCGTTCGACGTGACGTGGACCGAGAATCCCGACGGGACCCCCTGCGATCCGACGAAGGGAGACCGCTGCCGCGAGTTCGGGGGGACGACGAAGGAGAAGGGAAGGATCCTGCTGTCGATCGGGTATCCGTTCTAGGCCCTCGCTCGCATCGAGGGCGGTTAATATCCCTTCCCATGCCGCTCTTCGAATACCAGTGCCTCTCCTGCGATCGCCGCTTCGAGGAGTTCGTCCTCGGCGGGTCGAAACCGCGCTGCCCGAAGTGCGAGGGCAGGAGGGTCCGCAAGCTCCTGTCCGTCTTTGCCGTGTCGAGCGGCGGCTCGTCGCGTCAGGCGGACGGTCCGGCCGGGTCCTGCGGCTCGTGCGGCGATCCTCGCGGCGCCGGAGCCTGCAAGGTCAATTGAGAACGCCGGATCGAGGTTCCTCGATCCTCAATCTCTTCCGATTCCCGCCGGTTCCTCCGAAAGCTTCCGCTCCTCCGCGGCGAGGAGCCTGCGCAGCGGCTCCGGATCCTCGACGGTCGACGCCGACAGGCCGCTGAACGGGGCCTCCCCGAGCGCCTCGCGCCAGGTCATCGAAGGAAGGCCCTCGTCGCGCAGCGCGTGAACGAGCTTCAACGTCCGGAACGCGTCGAACCACGTGTGGAACCGGCGTTTCATCGCGCGCTCCGTGGTGCTCTCGGCGATGGCCTCGCGCACCGCCGGGAAGGCGCCCATGCGCTCGAGGGCGGCGAGCAGCACGTCGGTGCGGAAGAACGGGTTGGACTGCGGCAGCTCCGCGAGCGCGCCCTCCGGCCGTCCGGACTTCGCCGTCTCGTCGAGCACCCTCAGCCATGCCGCGAGGTGCGCGAAGACGGCGGGGTGGTAGAGACGGAAGCCCTCGAGCGCGCGCTTCTTCGAGAGGAGCTGCGACAGGGCCTTGCCCGTCCCGAACGGCACGCGCTCGGAGATCCTCCCCTCGAGCAGGACGGGAGCGCCGCCGAAGCGCAGGATCGGCCCGGTCTTCGCGAGCTTGTCGAGCACGTAGAAGTCCTCGGCCGCGTTCTTGCGCGGGAAGCCGCGGACGGCGGCGTAGGCGGCGGGGCGGATCGCGATGCAGCTGCCCATCGCCTCGTAGGCGTACGGAGAGCCGGCCCAGGCGAGGCCGAGCACGTAGTAGCGCAGCGAGATCTCGTAGAGGCGCGCGGCCAGCGCGAGCCGCTCGTCCGCTTCGAACCGGTGCTCGAAGAAGTACACGGCGGCCGCCGCCTCGTCGCTCTCGCGCGCCTCGGTCTGGTCGAAGTAGTCATCCGGCAGGATGGTGTCGGCGTCCGTGTTGTGCAGCCAACCCGCCTCGATCCGTCCGGCGGCGGAGAGGCGAAGCGCCAGGTCGTTGCCGATCTTGCGCGCGAGACCCACGCCCTGGCCCTCCGGCAGGAAGCGGCCGGGCGAGGCGCGATCGACGACGACGATTCGACCGTGCGGATAGTCGAGCGACTCGACCCCGAGCTCGGCCGAGACCGTCGAGGCGGCGGTCGCAGCGGACCGCAGGCGCTCGAGGGCGGCCGCGTTGGCCTCGTGGATCGCGGGGGGCGAGCTCGCGCGCGCGTTCAGGACGACGACGATCAGGGTCGGGCCGCGCGGCCCCTCGCGGACCGAGCCGAGCGTCGCGAAGAGGCTCTCTCCCTCGCCGTAGGCGGGGACGACGAGGACGTGGCCGAAGGAGCCTTCGAGGGCGTCTGCCGCCGCCGCCTCCGGCTCGGCGTGGCGCGAGAGGTACTGCTTCAGCGGGTCGGCCATTGGAGGTGAAGGTGACGGGCGTCGACTGACAGCGTGGAGACTAATGCATTCAGTAGAGGGCGGCTCGGACGGGCAGCGCCTCGATGATCCGGGCCTCGACACGCAGCAGCTCGTCCAGCCGGCGCTCGACCTCGTCGGTCGAAAAATACGTCCTGGCCAGCTCCAGGTACGTCTCGTGGTGGCGCACCTCGGAGCGTGCGAGCTCGCGGTAGAAGTCTCGAAGCGAGGCCTCGGCCTCCGGAAGACCGGCGGCGACGAGGCCGAATCGTTCGCACCCGCGCGCCTCGGCGATCGCGGAGGTCACGAGCCGGTCGAGGAAGTAGGCCTCACTGCCCTCGCGGAACTCGGCGGACAGCCCGCGGAGGTACTCGCTCTTCGCATCCGGGCCGAGGCGCAGGCCGCGTTCCGCGAGCAACGCGTGCACGCGCTCGAAGTGCTCGAGCTCCTCCCGGGCGAGCGCGATGCAGCGGGTGACGAGGTCGAGCCGGTCCGGATAGTGCGAAACGAACGACAGCGCCGAAGCCGACGCCTTGCGCTCGTTGGCCGCGTGGTCGCGGAGGAACGCCGGAAGGTCGGCGCACACCGCCGCCGGCCAGCCGGCGGACGTCGGAACGAGGAGCCGCACGCGGACGCCGGAGGGTCAGCCGCCGCTGACGGCGGGCAGGATGGAGATCTCGGCCTCCTCCGGCACACGGGTGTCGAGGCCGTCCGCGTCGCGGATGTTCTCGGCGCCGACGAAGATGTTGATGTGCGGGCGCAGCGCGCCCTGCTCGGTCACGACCCTCTCCCGGATTCCCGGATGGGCCTCGCCGACGGCGCGCAACGCATCGGCGACCGTCCGCGGCGCGGCCGCCAGCGTGATCTCGCGCCGGCCCGAGGCGAACGGCTGGAGCGGACCGGGGATCAGGACGCGGACCATCAGGCGGCCTTCTTCCGCCGGCTCCGCCTGGCCGGGCGTGCCTCTCTCCTCGTCTTCGCCTTTGCCTTCGCTCTGCTTCGCCTCGGCTCGAGCACGGCCGCGCGCACGCAGACGATCGGCGGCAGCCCGTCGGTGATCAGGCCGAAGCTGTCTCCGTCGTCGCGCGAGCCGTAGAGCCGTCCGGTCCGCGTCCCGAAGTAGACGCCCGCGGGATCGAGGGTGTCGACGCCCATCGCGTCCCGGACGACGGTCTCCCACGCGTCCTTCTGGGGAAGGCCGCGCGTGATCGGCTTCCAGCTCCTGCCGCCGTCGCGCGTTCGGTAGACGCGCAGCTTGCCCTCCGGCGTGCAACGGAACATGTCCGCGTGGAGCGGCACGATGTACGCGGTGTCCGGATCGGAGGGATGCGCCGCCATGCAGAAGCCGAAGTCGGACGGCACGCCGTTGGCGACGTCGCGCCACGAGTCGCCGCCGTCGTCGGAGCGGTAGAGGCCCCAGTGGTTCTGCAGGTAGAGGCGTCCGGGCCGGGCGGGGTGGTGCGCGATCTTGTGGACGCACTGGCCGAACTCCGGCTGCGGGTCCGGCATGAACTCCGCGCGGACGCCGCGGTTGCGCGCGTTCCACGTGCGGCCGCCGTCGTCGGACCGGTAGCAGCCTCCGGTCGAGCTCGCGACCGTCAGGCGGCCGGGGCGCGACGGGTCGACGAGGACGGTGTGGAGGCAGAGCCCGCCGCCGCCCGGCTGCCACTTCTCGCGGTGCGGGTGGCCCCACAGCCCCTCGTTGAGGCTCCAGGTCTCGCCGCCGTCGCGCGACTCGAAGAGCGCCGAGGGCTCGACGCCGCAGTACAGCGTGTCCGGCTCATCCGCGCGCCCCGGCGAGATCTGCCAGATGTTCTTGAGCGACGCGCCCGCCGCGTCCGGAAACCGGACGAGCGGAGTCTCGGGCCGGGTCCACCGCCGGCCGAAGTCGTCGCTCCACGCGAGCTCGGCGCCGAAGTGCATGCTCGACGGCGCGGCCCAGAGCCGGCGCCGTCCTCCCCGAGTGTCGAGCGCCGCCGCGTAGACGGTCGTGCCCGGGAAATACGGCCCGGCGACCTCCCAGCGGCGTCGCGCGGCGCTCGAGCGGAAGAGGAAGAGGCCCTTCATCGTGCCCACGAGAAGGACGACGTCGCCGTCGCCGGCGGCGAGGGATTTCGGCGGGGGAATCTTCTTCATCGGCATGGTCGAAGTCTACGGGAAACGCCGGCGGGGAGTTTTCCGGGAACGTGACTCCGACAACGGGGCGCGGCCGTGCGCCTACGGCCGGCGACCCTCGCTCCCGGTCCAGCTGGCATAGAGCCGGCCGACCGCGGCACGAAGCTCGTCGAGCGACCCGTCGTTGACGAGCACGTCGTGGGCGCGAGTCCGCGCCGCGTCCGCCGCGATCTGGGCGGACATGCGGCGGCGTCCGTCCTCGGAGTCGCCGCCCTTGGCCTCCCAGCGGCGCAGCCGCTCCGCGTCGGGCGCGACGACGAGGAGGACGCGGTCGTAGTCGGATTCCGTCCCGGCCTCCAAAAGCTGCGACGCCTCCGCCACGGCGACAACGGCGCCCCCGGCCTCCGCTTCGGCGAACCGGCGGGCGCGCTCCGCGCGGACGAGGGGATGAATGCGCGCCTCCAGGGCATGTCGCGCGGCGGGGTCGGAGAATACGATCGCGGCGATGCGGGCACGGTCCACGCCGCCGTCCGGCCCGACGACGCGCTCTCCGAACAGATCCCGCGCCGCCGCCGAGCCCTCCCCCGACGGATCGTAGAGGCGGCGCACGATCTCGTCGGCGTCGAACACGGCCGCGCCGAGCCCGGCGAGCATCCGCGCGACGGTGGACTTGCCGGAGGCGAGCCCGCCCGTTAAGCCGATTCGGAGCATGAGACGCGGCCGGGGAGCCGCGAGGCGTCCGACGCGGGAGGCGAGACGAAGAGCGACATATTAGCGGCGGCTAATGTTTCCGGCTCACGGCTTGCTGCCGGCCGGTTCCTTCACGACCTCGCCGCCCTTCATGACGAACTCCGCATGCTGGAGCGCCGTCACGTCCTTCAGCGGGTCTCCCGGCACGGCGATGATGTCCGCGAACGCCCCCTTCTCGATGGTTCCGACCTGGCCCGTCATCGACAGCAGGTCGGCGGCGACGGTCGTCGCCGTGCGGATGGCCTCGATCGGCGACATCCCGAGCTTGACCTCGAACTCGAACTCCCTCGCCTGGTTGAGCTCGGTCCACGGGAACCCGCCCGCGTCGGTCCCGAACGCGATCTTCACGCCCGCCTTGCGCGCATTGTCGAACGACCGCGCGTGCGATTTCTCGGTCTCCGCGCAGACGGCGCAGCCGGCGGCGGTCCGCGGACCGGCGACGTAGTCGGCGACGACGAGCGTCGGGACGAGGAAGATTCCGCGGCGCGCCATCTCGGCCGCGGCCTCGGGCCGGATCGAGTCGCCGTGCTCGATCGAGTCGACGCCGGACGCCAGCGCGATCCGGAGACCGCTGTCGGAGCGCGCATGGGCCGCGACCTTCACGCCGTGGGCGTGCGCCTCGGAGACGACCGCGTCGAGCTCCTCCTTCGTCCAGTTGGGAGGGGAGTCGATGTAGCCGTCCCCGGTCACGCGCAGCCCGCCGGTGTTCGCGTAGACCTTGACCCAGTCGGTTCCGTAGGAGAGCTGCTCGCGGACCGCCTTGCGGCAGCCGTCCGCGCCGTCGCAGACCATCACGCCCGAAGGGAACTTCCAGTCGGGCCGGTAATGCTGGATCGGGTAGGAGCCGGTCGTCGAGAGAGCAGGTCCGACGACCTTCATCCGCGGCCCCGGGATCACGCCCTCGTTGACCGCGTCGCGCAGCGCGACGTCGTCGTAGCTCGCGCCCTCCGTCTCGAGATCGCGCATCGTCGTGAACCCGTGCTCGAGGGCGATCCTCATCGCCCGCACCGCGCGCGCCACGCGGTGGGCGGGGTACTCCTTGAGGATCTGCTCGTCGTACTCGACCGCGGTCGGGTCGCCCTGCAGGAGGACGTGCGTGTGCGTGTCGATCAGGCCGGGAACGAGGGTTCGGTCGCCGAGGTCGATGACGCG
>Ga0157374_10005993_pt1 | contig 10286 bp, 8 predicted proteins | sample M25metaG_FD_115308 | JGI IMG/M metagenome (GOLD analysis project Ga0157374, IMG submission 115308) | Miscanthus rhizosphere microbial communities from Kellogg Biological Station, Michigan, USA - M2-5 metaG | ecosystem: Host-associated > Plants > Roots > Rhizosphere > Soil | place: USA: Michigan... | reverse complement strand
GCAATCAGCGATCACGCCCGGATTGCGGGCATCGTCTTCTTTGATCTTGAAAACGATCTTCATTAAATCCGAACCGATGTCGGCAATTTTGGTGAAAATACCGCCGGCAATGCGCAGCGCCGCGGCGCCAAGAGACTCACCGATGGCAAAGCCGATGAAGCAGGCCCCCGCGTATTCGCCGGGAACAAATAGAAGAATGAACAGCATCATCAGCAATTCCACGCTGATCAGCATCATGCCGATGCTCATGCCCGCCTGCAGAGGGATCTGGTAAATGGGAAACGGTTTACCGCGCAGCCCGGCAAAGGCCGTGCGCGAATTGGCGAAGGTATTTACGCGAATACCGAACCAGGCGACGCCATAGCTTCCAGCGATGCCAATAAGGCTGAACAGAAGAATAATTGGCAGCGTGGTGCCAACCGGCGCTACAGGCGACAGTACGCCGAAGTACAGCACGATGACCACAGCGATGAAGATCCACAGAAAAAGCAGGAACTTACCCTGCGTGATGAGATAAGTTTTGCAGGTTTCGTAAATCAGCTCCGATACTTCACGCATGGAGCGGTGCACCGGCAAATTCTTCAGGCGGCTGTAAATCGCCAGCCCGAAAATCAGCCCGAAGACGCAGAAGAGAATCCCGATCGTCAGCAGCTTGTGACCGTCGATCCCAAGAAACGAAACCTGGGAGAGGTCCGGAAGCTTCAAGCCGGCTTCGCCTCCGGCATTTTCTTGCGCCGAAGCGGACACCGCACTCAGCAAGCTCAGCAGCGCGCCAGCGGCGCCTGCTTTCGCGAATCGGCTTCTAAGCGAGCCGAAGCCCGCGAGCCAGGTACGCATCAGTAATCCTCCATTGAAGTCGTGCATTGAATAGTGTGTTGCAACGATCCGAGCAAGACTGATTCCGCTTGTTGCTTCTTTCCGGCACACACCATTTCGCCCTGTGTATTTTGCACAGGGCGTTTAAGGAATGACCTGCCGGATGTGATACAGGCTGCCGCTTCGAGAAGGGGCGAAAATGCCTCGCATTGTCATGCCAACCGACCAACAGCCGACAATTTCGATGAAATAAACGACACCCATAGCCAGCTGGCACAGCGACACAAAGCTCACTTTTATAACATGCTGAAGTATGGGGGTCAAACCGTTTCGCGCTGTGGGGTGATGTGCCCTGTCTATCTAATTGAAAGAAATTGCTTTAAGTCGACGCTCTGGCGCTTTTGGGTTGGCATGAAGCTCCAGTTGGACAGACCGCGCCCGCCAGTTGGATCCCGAACTGTTTCAGCGCCATTGACATTTAATGGAAACGGGCAGCCGGAAATGGATTTCCAGCTGCCAATCCCAATTGTCTTCGAAACGAGGCTCCTACATTTTCTTTTGCGCGGTGGGCGGAAGCAGCCCGTTCATGCGCAGGTGGATCGAGAGGCCGGCATAGTGATCCGCGAAATCCGTGACGACGGCCAGTGCGGCTCCCATACGGGTAATCTGCCTGCCGCCGAAAAACGGGACCATTTCGGATAGATTGGCGTCGGTCATCTTGGAGAATTGTTCTCCGCAGTAATCCATTGAGGCCTTCAGCCCGGCAACCAGCTTTTCTTTCGGATCGGCGTCGGAACTCTTCGCGAAAGGCGTGGCTGGAGCAGTGAAGAGCTTTGAGCAAATGGCGTTATTGACGTCAGCGATGTGGCCAATCGTTTTTCCGAAGGTCATATTTTCCGGCGTGGGTTTGAAACTGTATTTTTCCGCGGGCATGATTTCCGCGGTGGCCACCAGATTTTTGGCATAGTCATCAAACTGCTTGCGCAGGCTTGCTGTCAAGGGATTCGCAGAAGTGTCCTGCGCCCGGGCGATCATCGGTGCTACAAAACAAATGGCAACAAGGCAGATCAATCGTTTCATTCCGGTATTCTCCTTTGAGATCACTCGTCCTCGCAGCATACGACGGATGGAGAGGCCGTTCAAGCGGATGTCGGGCAATCTCGCTCGCTACGAGTACTTCACCAGCGCCATAAACCCGAAATCCATGTGCAGTTGCATGTGGCAGTGAAAGAGAGACGGCCCGGGATGATTGGCGACAAAATCAACTTCCGCGTCGCTGAAACGCGGAATGTTGACGACATCTTTTTTAATGCCGGCCGTTGATTTCCCGCCGATCTTGACGATTTCAAAATCGTGCCGGTGCAGGTGCAGTGGGTGCGTATCACCTGTCTGATTATGGAACACCATACGGTAGCGCTTTCCCTGCTGAACCATGAGCGGGTCTGTGTCCGGCCAGGATTTTTCATTGATGGTCCAGCGATTGAAATCAACGCGATTGCCTGGAATTTTTTTAAACACTAAGTCGAATTTTCCATCGGGCTCCGGCAATTGATCCTGAGTGCCAAATGGGGTGTAATCCCACGGTACTTTCGCCGGCTGTTGCCACACCGGCTCGCCCGTTTGTCCGACATACTCCACCACGATGCCCAGTCCGCTGGTGCGCTCCTTCTCGTCGGTTGAGCCCAGAATCCAGACGCCCGGTTGATTCATCTCGACCACGGCGTCGACGCGTTCGGCGACACCGAGCATCAGGACGTCGACCGATGCTTGTGTCGGCACCGGGTTGCCATCCATGGCAATGACTTTGAACTTGTGTCCTGGCAGCGCGAGGGAAATATCATCGGTCGCGCTGGCATTGAGGATGCGCAGCAGGACGCGCTGTCCCTGCTTCACGCGCATGGGTTCGCCATGTCCCAGCGCCCTGTCGTTGATCGAGCCGTTGGTGTAGGCAATCTCCCAACCATTGTTGGGCGGTCCCATGTGCGCGAGCGAAGGTCCCCACTGGTGCAAGGCAAGGAAAAATTCCTGGTCGTAATTTCCGGGCTCGCTCTTCGGCTCCACATAAAAGAAACCGAATTGACCGCTGAAAGTGGCGATATCCAATTTTCCCTTGGAGGGCATGTGCGTGTGGTACCAGCGGGTGCCAACAGGTCCCGGCTCGAACGTGTACTGGCGTTTACCGTGTGCGGGAACCAACGGAGTTCCTTCTTCTTCGGAGCCATCCACTTCAGACGATACGAATTGCCCGTGCCAATGAACGAGCTCCGGCATGTCGGTGTCATTGTGCACGTCAACCGTGACGCGCTTGCCTTCGCGGAATCGCAGGATCGGCCCCGGCACTTTACCGTTGTAGCCAGTCGTCTTGATCACGACTCCCGGCGCAATCTCCACGCTGACGGGCGCGATGCGCAAGGTAAGGTCGGGCTTCGTCGGCGGGATAGCCGCTAAGGAAGAAAATCGCGGCACGGAAGCTAAAGCCGTACCCGCGGCGCTTACTCCAGCTGCAGCCAGGAACTCTCTGCGATTCAGCATGTGAACCCTCGTGTTTTTGGGATCAAAATACGAATGATTGTGAACCGACAAAATACAATCTGTCGTTCATTTTCGAGCAACTACGATCACAATTCCGGCAAATAGAAATCCTATCCCGAAAACCACCAGATCTACCGTTTGGTGAACTACTGGTCGGCCGAAATGGAAATTGAAACTCTGATACCAAAAAATATGATTACCCAACCCTTTGAGCCCAGACAGGATCAAGGTCGAGCCCAGGAGAATAAAAGAAACCCCGACACCCCATTTCATTAAACGTGGGTGCCTTTCGGGCTTCGGTTTGTTCCAATGTGCCCACTTGCTTCGATTGGACATTGTTTCGTCCTAGATAGCCCATTCTGAGGATAGCGTCAACTCGTTCGTGCGGCAGATTGCACTCATGTGCGGAGCGAGTCTGCTACAATCTCCCTTTTTCATCACTCCCTATGGAATTACCGGTATCGAAATTTCATATGCCTCACTGGCTGCAGGCGATCGTCGCCTCCACGGGTGGCTTGGGACTTTTCCTGATCGCGTTTCTCGATTCGTCTTTCCTGACTTTTCCGGTGATCAATGATCTGTTGCTAATCAATCTTTCAATTCGCTATCCGGCGCGTATGCCTTACTACGCAGCGATGGCTACGCTCGGATCGATTGGTGGATGCGTGGTCCTCTACTACATTGCCCGCAAGGGCGGAGAGGCTATGTTTCACAAACACGCCGGCCCGCGCGCCCGGCATATTCATGCCTGGATCAACCGGAACGGATTCGTCAGCATCCTGGTGACTGCCTTGCTACCCCCTCCAACCCCATTCAAAGTATTTGTTGTCGCGGCGGGTGCTTTAGAGATGCCTGTGCTGAGATTCGTCCTGGGCTTGCTGGCAGCGCGGGCGATTCGATATTTTGGCGAAGGTTTTCTGGCGATTCGTTACGGAGACCAGGCGGGAAGCTTTCTACTGACACATAAACTGGAAGTCACCGGGATCGTTCTCCTGGTCGTCCTTACCCTTTATCTGGTTTCTCGATTCGCCTTTGGACGGCCCATCGCTTCTTGATTCGTCCCACGTGCCTCGATCCCACTGCCAAGCGAGTTTCGGCTTTTGGTGGCGCAGGCTTCAGCCTGTGGGTTTTGTTACTCCGAGGACTAAACCACGGGCTGAAGCCTGCGCCACCAGATTGCCGTTGCCTTCAAACGTTGGCTCAATGGCCCGGAGTGGAATCAAATTCCAGGCGTTGCCCAACGACGAGGCTCTGGGCGTTCAAGTCAATTACGGCGATTGGCCCTTGCCAGCCCGGCAGTTCGGATGCGAAACGCATGTCGCGCAGGCGGACCCGGAAACCATCGCCTTCGTGCTGGACGCTCGCGAGGGGGAATCGCGCGAAGTTCAAAAACTCCATCGCGGTTTGAGTCTCGACCGCGTTTTTCAGCGTCTCGGACGGCTCCGGCTTATAGTGCACCTCCGCGAGCTCAGGATCGAACGCGAGCCCGGGACCCAACGGAACTTCCAGATCAACGACCGCGTTGTCCGTTTCCACAACGCCGGACCACAGCAGGGGATTGGACGGCTTGGGAAATGCCGCCACGACCAGGGGAGTCTGGCTTCGGTACGTACGCGAATCGAGCAGCGCGACGGCCCGCTCGTGCGCGAACGCTCGGCCGGCAACTACCAGCGCGACGAAAGCAAGGCCGATGATCGCTCCGCGCTGCCGCCCGTGACGTTTTGGTTTCGAGCCAATTTCTTCGAGAACCAGATGGAATAATTCGGGCAACAGGAGTCCGGTCAGCAGAAAAAACAGAATCCAGGAATCCACGGCGTCCGTGAGATCCCACGCGAACCATTTCATACGGAAAGGCCAGAGTAGTTCCACGCCGTATCTGTTCAGCAAGTCGAGCAGGACGTGTGAGCCCGCACCGATCCCGCAAATTGCGGTGGCCGGAAATATTTCCACGGCAAATTTCGGATAGAGACGCCCGGCAAACCAAAATAGAGCCGCGACGCCCGCAATGATCGCCGCGGTGCCGAGCAGCGAGTGCGTCACAGTCCGGTGACCACGTAGGAACGCGCCAGTCCCTCCGAACCGCGTGATCCAGTCGGCATCTGCGATTAACCCAGAGACCAGCAGCATCGGAGTCGCCGCGCGTGTGAGTTTGTTCAGCCCTGCACGCCCGATTGCGATCGACGCGAGCGCATGTGTAACCGGTTCCATGTTCCTCACTGAGTGGTGCGGGTTTGAGTGGCGCGGGCTTCAGCCTGCGTGGTTTTGTGCATGCAAGGACCAACCCCGCAGGCTGAAGCCCGCGCCACAAGAACCGCGAGCCGCGGGAATACTACACCGGATCAGGTATGGCTAGAGTCAGAGCGTCTGGCACAATTTTGAATTCCGCCGGAAGGCGTCCGGCCGGTTCGCCATCCACCTGAATCAGGACATGCGATGGACTGTTCGACTCGCACTGCAGGGAATTTGTTTTGAAGAAGCGTACATGCCGAGCCCCGCGAAGTTTTCCGGCCCATATCAAAGGCAGGTAAGAAATATAACGCCAGGCGCTGCGCGTCGTGACGAACGCCAACTCGAACTGCGGCTCGAGCAGATCGGCCTCTGTCGTGATCTTAAAAGGTCCGCCGTAGTGCTTGGTCCGGCCCACGATGACGAGAGAAGAGTCAATCGCGTCTGCGTTTCCCGCCATGGTGGTATGAAACATTGGGAAATCGTAGCGAGTCAGCTGGCGGAATCCCTCCTGCCAATATGCCAGAATACCCGCCTTGAGCTTAATTTCGGGGCGCACGGCGGCAACGATGGCGCCGTCCGGTCCGGCACCCGCTACGCTCAGGAAATAGCGCGGATCGCCGCTCGATTTTTCAGGCGTAGCGAGGCCCAGCGCAATGCGGCGGTACGGCGCTGAGATGATGCGTTCCGCTGCACGTGACAAATGCCACGGCAAAGCCAATTCCTTGGCCAGAACATTTGCTGTTCCAGCCGGAAGCACGGCGAGTGGCACTTGACTACATGCCAGGCCGTTTACTACCTCATTTACAGTTCCATCGCCTCCGCAGACGATTACCATCTGGCGTGAGGCTTCGACCGCGCGTCGTGCCATTACGGTTGCTTCGCCCGCAGCGCTCGTGTTCTGCAGCTCCGTTTCAATTCCACCCTTGCGAAAAATACGGCGCGCCTCGTCCAGTTGGCGTACGCGGCGGCCACCTCCGGCCGTAGGGTTAACGATCAGCACAGCATCTCGAGCTTGCTTAAACACCGAAGTCGCTCCATTGGACAGCAAAATGAATCAGACAAAGAGAACTAAGATAGCTTACCGGGCGGGAAACGCACACCCTGTTTCGAGGTGGGGCGCACATTGTATACTGAACGCCCGTCTGTATCGATACGTTCGAGGCCGCATGGCGAAAAGCGCTACGACATCCAACCAGATCCAGAAGCTGCGCGAGGAATTGCGCCGGCACGAATACCTTTACTACGTGCAGGACGATCCGGAGATCTCCGACATCAAGTTCGACCGCATGCTCGAGGAACTCAAGCGGCTGGAGGCCGAACATCCCGAGCTGATTACGCCGGATTCGCCGACGCAGCGCGTCGGAGGCGCGCCGCGCAAAGGATTTGAGACCCGCCGGCATTCTCCGCCGATGATGAGCCTCGACAACACCTATTCGATGGAGGAACTGGAGAATTTTGACCGCCGAGTGCACGAGCTCTCCGGCCGTGAAAAAATCGACTACGTGGCGGAGCACAAGTTCGACGGGCTGAGCATTTCGCTGGTATATGAAGAAGGAGGCCTGGCGCGGGGTGTGACGCGCGGCGACGGAACGACCGGCGAAGACGTCACTGCAAATGTGCGCACGATTCGATCCATCCCGCTGCGCGTTGATACGGCTGTTCTGAAACAACTTCGATTGCCCTCCGATTTTGAAGTGCGCGGCGAAATCATCATGCCGCTTCGCGCGTTTGAAGCGCTGAATGAGAAGCAGGCCGAGGAGGGCGGAAAACGCTTCGCCAATCCTCGAAACGCAGCGGCTGGCGCCGTGCGGATGCTCGATCCGGAAATTACGCGATCGCGACGATTGGATTTTTGCGCCTACCTTTTGCTTGCAGGCGGGAGAGTTCCCACCCGGTTTCACTCCGAATCGCTGGAGGCGCTGCAAAAACTTCACTTCAAAGTGTCACCCGATTGGCGCGTCTGTCATTCTCTTGACGCGGTCAAGAAATATCTCGACGTGTGGGAGGACAAGCGCGAGAAATTGCCTTACGAAATCGACGGCATCGTTATCAAGGTGAATGAGATTTCACAGCAACAGGAACTCGGATTCACATCGAAAGCCCCGCGCTGGGCCGTTGCGTACAAATATCCCGCGCGCCAGGAAACGACCATCGTAAACGACGTTATTTTTCAGGTGGGCCGCACGGGAACACTCACGCCGGTGGCAGTGCTCGAGCCCGTGCAGGTTGGCGGTGTAATGGTCGCGCGCTCCACGCTGCACAACATGGATGAGATCGCGAGGCTGGGCCTGTATATTGGCGATTCCGTGATCGTCGAGCGCGCCGGGGAAGTGATCCCGCACGTAATGAAAGTGGTCAAGGAAGGGAACCCGCGCCGTGAAATTGTGGTGCCGGAGCGATGCCCGGAGTGCCACAGTCACATTCACAAGGATCCGGAAGAAGTGGCTTACCGGTGCGTAAATGCCAGCTGCCCAGCCAAGCGCAAAGAATCGCTGTTGCATTTCGCGGGGCGCCACGCGATGAACATCGACGGGCTTGGCGAAAAAATCGTGGACCAACTCGTTGACAAGGGTATGGTGAAAGATTTTGCCGATTTGTACGAGTTGAAGTTGGACGAAGTAGCGGGCCTTGATCGCATGGCGGAAAAATCGGCCCAGAACCTGATCGACGAAATTGCGGCCAGCAAGGGAAACAGCTTGGCGCGCTTGATCTACGCCTTGGGAATGCGTTTTGTCGGCGAGCGCACGGGTCAGCTTCTAGGCGAGCACTTCGGTTCGCTGAAAAAACTTGAGGAGGCGTCCGTCGAGGAATTGGAAAACGTCACAGAAGTCGGTCCAAAGGTCGCCCAGAGCATCGCCGATTTTTTCTCGGAAGCCGCGAACCGGAAAATCATCCAGCGCTTGAAGGACGAAGGCTTAAAGATGACCGAGCAGCGCGTGGCGCTCCAAGACACGCGCTTGGCCGGTAAAACTTTTGTGTTTACGGGTGCAATGGAGCGGAGATCTCGCGAAGAAGCCGGCGAGGAAGTAGCTCTTCACGGCGGAAAGGTCACCAGTTCGGTCAGCAAGGCGACCAGCTACGTGGTGGTCGGCGCGGATCCCGGTTCAAAGTTTGAAAAGGCCCGTTCGCTGGGCGTCAGCATCCTGGACGAAGACCAGTTCGAAGATCTGCTGGCCGGGCGAGCGGCAATCGTTCCGGATGGCGCTAAACACAGCTCCTCTTCGCCAGTGAAAGCGAAGGTAAAAGGTAGATCGAAGAGGGTATCTGGCTGACTCTTAAGGACCTGCAATTTTTAGGTGGCGACCCTAACTATCGTGTAATTTTTACCCTTGTAGTCGGAGCGCAACACACCGATTGCCAAACCTCAAATTCCTTCTAATTGTTTGGGGCGGCGGGACTTAAAAATACAGTGTTATTTTTTCCCAAAAGGGATATTGACGTGCGATAGTTAAAATGAGTTTTGGGGGAAAATGGAGAAGTCCTGACACGTGTACAGGCACCCAGAACTGATAAACGTGTGGGGGGAGACCGCAAAATGAGTAAGGCAATATTGTCCGCAACAATCACGCTCGCTCTAGGTTCCATGTTCATCACCGGTTGCGCGACCAAGAACTATGTCAAGCAAAGCATTACCCCGGTAGACCAGAAGATCGACCAGGTTGACAAGAGTTCGCAGTCGCGCGATCAATCTCAAGTCGCCGACATAAACAAGACGAACCAAGCCATTGACGAAACTGACAAGAAGCTGTCCGCGACCGATGAGATCGCCAAGACCGCTGATACCACGTCAAAGGGCGCAATGGCCAAGGCCAATCAGAATACTAAAGATCTGAACGATCTTCGCACTGTGATCGCCAACATCGACGATTACAAACCCGCCGGGCAAACCGTGGTTCATTTTGCGGTCGCCAAGGACACTTTGACGAAAGACGAAAAGGCCAAGCTCGACGAGGTCGCGACGCAGGTTGGTGGTCAGGCGCGCTACTTCATCACAGTGATGGGCTTCACGGACCAGACGGGCGATAAAGCCTTCAACGATCAGTTGAGCCGTTCGCGTGCTAATCAGGTGATTTCGTACCTGGTCGGCAGCCATGACATCCCGGTGTACCGCATCCACATGGTAGGCTTGGGAGACCAGAAGCTCATCGACGAGGGCAAAGGCAGGAAAGCGCGTGAAGCCAGCCGTCGCGTTGAGATCACCGTTTACACCGCTAAGCCGTTGACCGCCGGTGCGGCTGGCGCAAATTAAGTTCTTTTCTAGGTTTCTCCTCACAGTAGGATCGTGAATCGCGATAATGAGAGTGTCGGCGGCAACGCCGGCACTCTCCCGTTATCCGAACTGCTTTGAAGCCCTCGCTTTGTTCGCGCTCCTTTCGCGTACCGGAATCCTTTTGTGTCTGTTGATCCTGCCTACGATGTATCTAAGCTCAATTCCAGAGCCTAGTCGCACTATTCGTTGCAGCGTTTGCCGCACTGGTCGTGCACTACACGCCAACAGACGGATCGGAAGGGATGGTATACTTGCCTCGGCGGGCAAGCCGGGTGATCGCTGGGTCGGCTTTCGCAAGAAGGCAGGCCGGGAGGAAAGTCCGGACACCGTGGTCTTCGCGCCTGCGCTTGAGGACGCAAGTCTTCTGGCGCACAGCGCCTCAGACCAAAGGGCAACGCGCCTGGTAACGCCAGGGGGCTGAGTTCTTGCTCGACGCGCG
>Ga0157374_10005991_pt1 | contig 10286 bp, 6 predicted proteins | sample M25metaG_FD_115308 | JGI IMG/M metagenome (GOLD analysis project Ga0157374, IMG submission 115308) | Miscanthus rhizosphere microbial communities from Kellogg Biological Station, Michigan, USA - M2-5 metaG | ecosystem: Host-associated > Plants > Roots > Rhizosphere > Soil | place: USA: Michigan... | reverse complement strand
TTATTTGCAGTAGTGTTAGCAATAGGAATTGCCGAACTAACCCTGCCAATGTTGAACCATTTGCTTGAGATAGAAATAAGCGGAACTTTCCTTGCAAATCCTCTATTCCTTGCGTTTTTGGCTGCTATTATTGTTGGTGTAACCTTGTTGTCTGGTTTTTATCCCGCCGTGGTGTTATCTGGATTTAATCCGATCGAGGCTTTAAAGAATAGGATTAAGGCAGGAAAAACAAGTGGTATCTCACTTAGAAGGACTTTGGTTGTTGTGCAATTCATGATAGCACAATTCCTGGTAATAGGCACACTGGTTATTATTTACCAGATGGATTACTTCAGGAACAAATCGTTGGGATTTGAAAAAGAAGCCATTCTGACTGTTCCATTTCCAGGCGATAGCATTAATCGGTCTAAAGTAAGCACCCTAAGAGATCAGCTTTTGCAACAACCTGGTATCAAAGATGTGAGTTTTAGCTTCGCAAGTCCTTCGGACAATAATGGCTGGAGCAGTGATTTTAAATTTAATAATGCACCAAAACAAACCAATTTCAGCGCTAATTTAAAATGGGCTGATGCGGAGTATTTTAAGTTGTACAATATTCAATTTGCTGCTGGTGAATCATACGGAAAGAGCGACACCATACATGGATGGGTAGTAAACGAAACTTTAATTCACAAATTGGGCATCCGTGATCCTAAAGATGCCATAGGTAAATATATTAAGCTATGGGATGATAAAACGAAATATGCGCCAATAGTTGGCGTGGTAAAGGATTTCAATGTCGGCTCACTGAAAAATGCCATTCCACCGGTTTTGATGAGTAGCTGGAAGAATGTTTATCAGAAATTGAATATCAAAATAGAGCCTAAGAATGTGAACCAAACTTTGGCGTCAATTGAAAAGTTATGGAACAGTACTTATCCCGAGGGGATATATGAGTATCAGTTTCTGGATGAAAAAATTGCCAATTTCTATAAAAGTGAAACCCAGCTATCGCAATTGTATAAAATATTTGCGGGCATAGCTATTTTTATTTCTTGTCTTGGCCTGTATGGTTTAGTGTCGTTTATGGCTGTTCAACGTACCAAAGAAGTAGGTATCCGTAAAACCTTAGGTGCATCAGTGGGGCATATTGTATACCTGTTTTCGAAGGAGTTTACTATATTGATATTGGTGTCTTTCGTTATTTCCGCCCCGATCGGTTACTATTTTATGCATAAATGGCTACAAGATTTCACCTATCGCATACCTATAAGCCCTGAAATATTCATATTGGCAATAATTGCCTCAATAGCAATTGCCTGGGTTACGGTAGGGTATAAGGCGGTTAAAGCAGCTCTGGCTAATCCAGTGAAGAGCTTGAGATCGGAGTGATCAATTATCATGTAAAATAAAGAGTCCTTCTCAACAGAGAGGGGCTTTTTTGTGTCCAAATTCGCCCAGTCGCCGATCACCGGTCGCTTATTACCAAAAAAGAACTGTATCATAACCGAACGCATTCTGTTACATAAGCGAACACCAGATAAAATCAAATATTGTATAACATATTGATATATAACGAATTGAAACTTTGGTATGTTATTGATAGCTTAATGCCAAAATGAATTAGTATTATTAAATCAATAATTCACTAAATCATAATTCAAAAATTAAACAAATGTTATCACTACAACACGTTACCAAATATTACCAGTCAGGAGGAAATAAAAATTTTGTACTGAACGATGTGAGTCTTGAAATAGATGAAGGCGAATTTATTTCAATTATGGGTCCGTCGGGATCAGGAAAATCTACTTTTTTAAACGTTGTCGGTATGCTTGATGAACCTTCTGAAGGTTACCACTATTTTATGGGTCAGGCTGTGCATCAGCTTAAAGAAAAACAGCGTTCGTCTTTATATAAACAATATATCGGTTTCGTTTTCCAGGCGTATCACCTGATTGACGAGTTAACTGTTTATGAAAACATCGAAACTCCTTTAATTTATCAGGACATAAAAGGTTCCGAACGTAAAGCTATGGTAGCTGATATGCTCGATAGATTCCAGATTGTTGGCAAAAAAGATCTTTTCCCTGCCCAGCTATCAGGTGGCCAGCAGCAGTTAGTTGGTATTGCCCGTGCATTGATTGCGAAACCTAAATTATTGCTTGCTGATGAGCCGACAGGTAACCTCAATTCAAAACAGGGTGAAGAAATAATGGAGTTGTTTAGGAAATTGAATAAAGAGGACGGAGTGACCATTATCCAGGTTACACACTCAGAAAAAAATGCGGAATATGGCACCCGTATCATTGATCTTCTGGACGGTAAAATCAGCTCCTCGAGAAAATTCTGATCTACAAATAATACAACATATACAATGCGATTCAGTAAATACATATTAACACTTCTTTTTATAACAGGTACTATCTACGTTAATGCGCAAGTAACTGATACTTCATTTACATTGCAAAAATGCCTTGATATTGCTGTCAAGAATAATTTACAGGTAAAACAAAGCGGTATAACTGCCGAGTCGGCACGGATCGATCTAAGACAATCCAGGGAGAATTTATTACCGTCCATTGGTGCAAATGCTTCACGTTCATTTTACAATGGTCGTGGCATCAGTCCTATTACCAATGCTTATGTAAATCAATCGCAAACGAATGATAGCTACAACTTAAATGGTAATATGACCTTATTTAATGGATTTGCATTGCAAAATGCAATTAAGTCAGCATCATTAGCTTACCAGGCAGGTAAAATGAATTTCCAGGCAGCCAAAGATGTAGTCACTGTACAGGTTATCATTGGTTACCTGGCTATACTGGACAACCAGGAAATATTATCTGCCAGTAAAAATGCATTGGCTGTACAGCAAGAGACAGTTAAAAGAATGGACGTGCTTGAGCAACAGGGAGCGAACAAGGCGGCATCGGACCTAACTGACCAAAAAGGCGCACTTGCAAGTAATGAGGTCTCGGTAGTAAATGCTCAAAATAATCTGGATGCATCAAAATTGAACCTGTTTGAATTGATGAATATCCCGTTTCAGCCAGGGGCTTCGTTTCAGGGTCTGAACGCGGAAGATTTACGGGGTGAATATGGCGCCGATCCAACTCAAGTTTATACAACAGCGTTACAGCAATTCGCTGCTGTAAAAGCCGCTACTTTAACACGTCAAAGTGCTGAAAAGAATGTAAGTGCATTAAGGGGAGCTTTATTACCCTCAATAACCCTGGGCGGAAATTTGTCAACAGCATATTCAAATACAGCGAGCCAGCAGGACTCTGGCAGTGTGTCTCATTCTGTCGCATACAGAGATCAGCTTAAAAACAACTATAACTCTTCAGTAGCGCTTGGTTTAAATATTCCAATCTTTACCAATGGCATTAGACGTAACACCCTGGCGAAGGCCAAGTTAAATGCGATGTATCAAAAAGATGTTGAAGAAACTACAAAGATCGAACTTAAACAAAATATCGAACAAGCATATTATAACATGATGGCTGCATATAAAAAATATCAGTCATTAAGTGATCAGGTGAAAGCATATACGGAGAGTTACCGCATTTATAAACTTCGTTTTGATGCTGGTGTATTGACGTCAGTTGATTTCATCATCGCAAAAAACAACCTGGAGTCTGCTACAGTAAATTTGATTAGTGCTAAATACGATTATATTGTTGACAGCAAAATACTGGATTACTATCAGGGTAAATTAACTTTACAGGAATAATTTTAGCTACTCGTTAATGCCGTGTTCTATGGCTGATCCGATGTTATTGTATTATGATTTGTTAAAATCATGTATTATAAATCAGGTATTTAGTTTCACAGGTATCGAATAAAGACAGTAAATTTAAGGGCTAATTAAAACTTATGTTTAAGAAAGCCCTTTACATATCACTCTGTTTATTATTTTTTTCTGGTTTAATTGTTTTCGCACAGTTTAAATCAGATGCGGGGAAAGACAAAATAAGACTCAACCAGATTGGGTTTTATCCTAATGCTTCTAAAATTGCCGTCGTACTAATCAACAAAAAAGGCAACTTCACACTCCAGGCAGAGGACAAGAAAGTAGTTTACAAAGGTCAGCTTAAAAAGTCCGGTCAACCCGATTTTGCCGGCCAATATACCTGGATTGCAGATTTCTCTGCTTTCTCTAAACCCGGTAAATATGTTATAAATGTCCCTGGCCTGGGCACATCTTATCCTTTTAGTATATCAAGGAATGTCCATCAGCAGGTTGCCGATGCTACTATAAAGGCATTTTACTTTATGCGGGCGTCAACACCGCTTTTGGAGAAATATGCCGGAAAATGGCACCGGGCAATGGGACACCCTGACAATAAAGTGTTGGTGCATGCCTCAGCGGTAAGCGAGGGGCGACCAGAAGGCGCTATCGTTTCTTCGCCGCGTGGCTGGTATGATGCGGGCGATTACAATAAATACATCGTTAACGGCGGCATTACAACCTATACCTTATTGTCGCTTTTCGAGGACTTTCCGGAGTATATGAAAACCGTTAAGCTAAATATCCCGGAAAGCGGTAATGGTATTCCCGATCTGTTAAATGAAACACTCTGGAATCTGCGATGGATGCTAACCATGCAGGATTCAATTGACGGTGGTGTCTATCATAAGCTTACCAACGCGGCTTTTGATAAAATGGAAATGCCGGATAAAGCGAACGACCCACGATATATCATTCAGAAAAGCACGGCTGCCACGCTTGACTTTACAGCGGTTATGGCACAATCGGCACGTATATTTAGGCAATATGAAGTACAATTACCAGGCTTCGCTGACTCATGCCGTGAGGCAGCTCTAAAAGCGTGGGAGTGGGCACAAACACACCCTCATATTATTTATAATAAGTATGTGCTTAATGATAATTTCAGGCCCAAAATTACCACTGGGGATTATGGTGACGGAGAGGTGCGGGACGAATTCATTTGGGCGGCGTCAGAATTGTTTGTCACCTTAAAAGACATTAAATACGTTCGCAAGATCAACGTTATTCCTGATATTAAAATGCCTCTGCCGTCCTGGAGCCAGGTGCGTGTGCTTGGATACTATACGATTGCAAGGAATAGTGAGCGCATCGCAGGTACCGGATACAAGAATATTGCCGAGATAAAAAAACGGATTGTGAATTATGCTAATAGTCTTATTAAGGACGCTGATAAAACGGCCTACAAAGCTGTGATGTATAAAAAGAAGGCAAATTTCATCTGGGGCAGTAATTCTGTAGCCGCCAACCAGGGGATAGCATTAATACAGGCTTATAAAATTACAGGTGATAAAAAATATCTGAAATATGCGCTGGATAACCTGGATTATATTTTAGGGAGGAATGGTACAGGCTATTCGTTTGTAACCGGATATGGAAGTAAGACACCTATGCACCCGCATCACCGGCCATCGATTGCTGATGGTATAGTCGACCCAATACCGGGCTTGCTCTCAGGAGGTGCAAATCCAGGCGATGAGGATCATATTCCGCTGCCGTCATCTATTCCGGACCAGGCTTATATTGATAATGACCAGGCCTATGCTGCTAACGAAGTTGCTATCAACTGGAATTCGCCGATGGCTTACCTACTAAATGCGCTTGAGGCTTTACAAAATAATATAAGCAATTAAATTTCAGATAAATACAGTGTTATATTAAACCAATTATCAAACCAAACCCACAATCATGAGAAGAGTATTTTTAAACCTCATCGGGCTTGCTCTGCTTACAACTCCGGTACTGGCACAGGTTAAAAAGCCTGTAGATGCGCTCGACAAGAAAGTCGACGCTTTGATCGCCAAAATGACACTGGAGGAAAAAGTAGGGCAAATGACCGAAGTGACGCTGGACGTTGTATCAAAAAGCAACGCCAGCACGCACCAGCTTGATCCTGACAAGTTAAAAGAAGCGATCACGAAATATCATGTCGGTTCTATTTTAAATGTTAGCGGATTTGCGTACGACCGGAAACATTGGTACGAAGTCATTTCCCAAATACAGGATGAGGCAGGCAAGGACCGTTTAAAAATACCGGTGATTTATGGCATCGATGCGATACATGGGGTTACTTATACTTTGGGCAGTACGCTTTTTCCTCAGGAAGTAGCGATGGCTGCAACCTTCAACCGGGATATTGTACACAAAGCAGGAGAGATCACCGCCTATGAGACCAGGGCCAGCTATATTCCCTGGAATTATTCTCCGGTGCTGGATCTGGGTAAATCACCACTCTGGCCACGTATTTATGAAACCTTTGGAGAAGATCCTTACCTAGTGAAAACCATGGGAGCGTCTATTATTACGGGTTATCAGGGAAGCAATGTTGGCGACAAATACCATGTGGCTGCATGTATGAAACATTATTTGGGTTACAGTTACCCATTGAGTGGAAAAGATCGTACTCCGGCCTGGATACCTGACCGTTATATGCGCGAATACTTTTTGCCTCCTTTTGCTGAGGCGGTGAAAGCAGGTGCAAAAACCCTGATGATCAACTCCGGTGAAATCAATGGTGTGCCTGTGCATGCCAGTAAATATATGCTGACCGATGTGCTGCGAGGAGAGTTGCATTTTGATGGTATAGCTGTAACCGACTGGAGGGATATTCAGTATCTGCATGACCGCCACCATATTGCTGCTACTCAAAAAGATGCTGTGATGATTGCAGTAAATGCGGGTGTTGATATGAGCATGGTGCCATACGATTACACTTTCTTCACCTATTTAGTTGAGCTGGCAAAAGAAGGCAAAGTACCGATGAGCCGCATTAATGAGGCTGTACACCGTATTTTGAAGGTGAAATATGAATTGGGCCTATTTGAACGTCCGGTGGGCAACCCGGATGATTATCCAAAATTTGGATCTGATGAATTCCGCAACGTAAGCCTGCAGGCAGCCACGGAGGCTATTACTTTATTGAAAAATAACAATAACACTTTGCCGCTGAAAAAGGGCATCAAAGTACTGGTAACTGGCCCGACTGCTAATACCATGCGCTCGTTAGATGGTGGATGGAGCTATAACTGGCAGGGCGACCTGGCTGATAAATTGGCTGTAGGAAAGAATACGATACTGAAAGCAATTGAGCAAAAGGTTGGAAAAGACAACGTGATCTATCAGCCTGGAGCATCTTTCGATCAACTGCAAAATGTGGACGAGACAGTCAATGCGGCTAAAAGTTCAGACGCAATTGTTCTTTGCCTGGGTGAATTATCTTACACCGAAAATGTGGGTAACATAGACGATTTGAGTTTGCCTGCGGCCCAAACGCAATTGGCCGTTGAATTAGCCAAAACGGGTAAACCTATTATACTGGTATTAGCCGAAGGTCGGCCAAGAATTGTAACGGATGCTGAAAGCCATTCCGCAGCTACTATTATGAACTATCTATCGGGAAATGAAGGTGGTGATGCATTGGCAAATATTCTTTTTGGCGACGCGAATCCTTCAGGCAGATTATCCATTACTTATCCCCGATATGCAAACTCACTGAACAATTATTACCGCAAAAACCTGGAAAATGGCAATCCGGACGATAAACATGGTTATAATCCATTGTATGAATTTGGGACAGGGTTAAGTTATACTACCTTCAGCTATAGTAATTTGCATATCAATAAGACCGAGTTGATGGATGGTGAAACTTTAACGGCTAGTGTTGAGGTAAAAAATACAGGTTCGGTGGAAGGAAAGGAAGCTGTATTACTGTATACCAGTCAGATGTATGCCAGTATAGCTCCTGATTATAAACGCTTAAGAGCATATGATAAAGTCGACCTAAAACCCGGAGAAACTAAAACAGTTACCTTTAAATTGACATCAAAGGATTTAGCTTTTGTGAATGATGTGAGCAAAACTGTAACTGAAGCGGGCGATTTCAAAATAATGATCGGCGATAAGTCGATCGGCTTTAAATACATCAGCAATACGGTTCCGTCCAGAACGGGAAGATTGTAAAATGCTGATTAGATGAACTATTCCGGTGATGATTTTATAATCAGTCATTGCCGGACTAGTTTATAATTAAATAATAGTCGTTATAAAAAGCACCAGCATCATGCAAAAAGTTAGGGCTGCAAAATACATCACCCACATACCGATCATTTTAGTAATTGTCCTGAAGACATTACGTTGATATACTACCCGCAATGAGCGATAGATATACCAAATTATATATAACGTAACAGGTAAAGTTAGCCATTCCATAATGCTTTTGCTAAATGGGTTAAATATCACTTGTAGCAGCATAAATACGCCCAGGAATAAAAACAAAAAGCAATGAAAGTGGAAAGAGTAAATCAGGTGTTCCACATAAAATTTTTTGTTTCTCCAGAAAGTGACCTTAAGTATAAGCGAAAATATTGGCAGCAGCAGGAACATCATCTTGGGTATATTATGCCTTAACTCCTCCTGAAAAACCTCTTTGGCATGATTGCCATATTGCTCGCGATATTCAAACGTCTTTTTATTCCATATTTTTCCCAAGAAACCATCCCGGTCGGCTTCAGGTAGCTTTTCCTGATTGGCAATATATTCACTATAACTTGTATCCTTAGTCGTGGGATGAAACCATCCATTAGGAGTATTTTTATAGTCCGTTACAGTTTCTCCCGCTTTTGCCGGGGTTGCAGCTACTTCCTTGTCAGCCGGTTTTCCATTCTCGTTAACGCGCACGATGTTACTATCGCCATTAGTCTTAAACAGCAGCAGGAAATAGACAATGCTGATAAAAATGTACATTTTGATGGGATGCAAATATTGCGCACGCCTGCCTGCTATGTACTCATTGGTAAGAAAACCAGGTTTGAAGAGTAGAGGCTTTAATGTGTGAAAAAACTGGTGATCAAAATGAAAGTAGTCACTGACGGTATGGTTCATCATATGACCAAAGCTTTCATGGATCTCGAGGTTTTCCTGGCCGCAGTTATGACAGTAATGGCCCTCAAGTATGGTACCGCAATTCAGACAATTATTCTCATCCCGGTAATGTTTTTTCATGATCTAATACATTCAGATATGTTGTGTAGCTCGTTCTAATGCAGCTGTATGTTTATACCGGAACACAAAAGGGAAGACCACAGCTATAACTAATGCGTAAGCAGCAAAAGTAAGCCATATGCCGTGCCAGTTTTTGCTATGATCGGGCATGGTAAAAAACTCATCAATAATGAAACCGCTGGTCAGGCTTCCAAACATTGCTCCAAACCCATTAACCATCATCATAAATAAGCCTTGTGCACTTCCCCTGATCTCGGGTGTTGTCTGCGTTTCGACAAACAACGAACCAGAAATATTAAAAAAGTCGAATGCCATACCGTAAACAATACAGGATAGTATAATCATCCATAAACCGCCATCGGGATTACCAAAAGCAAAAAACCCAAACCGTAACACCCAAGCCAACATACTGAACAGCATAACATACTTAATACCAAACTTACGTAAGAAGAAAGGAATTGCCAATATGAATAATGTTTCGGATACCTGAGATATGGACATTATAATGGCAGGATATCTTACTGTGGTCAGATCTTTATATTCAGCTATATTATTAAAGTCTTGTAAAAAAGTATCACCATAAGCATTCGTTAATTGCAACGCCGCTCCTAATAGCATCGAGAAAATAAAAAAGATAGCAAATTTTGGCGTTTTGAACAAAGTAAATGCTTTTAAACCGAATAGCTCTACAAATGATTTGTTGCCTGTTTTGGTATAAAGCGGTGGGCATTTTGGAAGTGTGAATGCGAATATTCCCAATCCAAATGCGACAGAAGAAGCTATATAAAACTGATTAGCGGTGGTTTCGCTATGAGTCAAACTTACCACCCAGAGCGCTGCAATGAAGCCAACTGTGCCCCACGTGCGTATTGGTGGGTAGTTGCTTACAATGTCTATGTTCTCCTGCTTTAAAGCAGAATAAGCCACCGTTATAGATAATGATATGGTTGGCATGTAAAACACCATATTTAATAACATTACCCAGAAGAATGCGGTTGGATTAGTAACGAGAGGTAAGGAGAGAAGAGATAAAGCCCCCAGGATATGCATTATCCCATATAATTTTTCTGAATTGATCCACCTGTCGACGATAATTCCAGTAAGAGCAGGCATGAAAATCGCCGAAATACCCATAGTAGAGAATATCGCGCCGAATTGTGCACCCGACCAATGTTTATTTTGAAACCAATAAGCGCCAATAGTGAGAAGCCAGGAACCCCATATAAAATATTGCATGAAGTTCATCAGTATTAAGCGGAACTTAATATTCATAGAGTGCCCTGGTTTTATT
>Ga0157374_10005990_pt1 | contig 10289 bp, 5 predicted proteins | sample M25metaG_FD_115308 | JGI IMG/M metagenome (GOLD analysis project Ga0157374, IMG submission 115308) | Miscanthus rhizosphere microbial communities from Kellogg Biological Station, Michigan, USA - M2-5 metaG | ecosystem: Host-associated > Plants > Roots > Rhizosphere > Soil | place: USA: Michigan... | reverse complement strand
TGGAGCGCCACCGCCAACGGCCCCCAGACCTTCGAAGGAGTCAAAATCCCAGCCGCGGCACCTCCAATGGCTTCGGTCTCCTTCCCGATTCCGCTGGCTGCCGGCCTTGACGAAACGCACGTTCACTACGTGACCTCTCCCGGCGGCGCCTGCACGGGGTCCGCGCTCAATCCAACCGCAACAAGCGGGAACCTCTGCATCTACTTGGGGCACACGAATGGCTTGGAACCCGCGCCGGGCGAAGAAATCATTGCACCCGACTATCAGGCCCTAGGGGCCGGGCCTTCGGGCGCATTGCTCAACTTCGGGAAAGCGACGACCGCTCCTGCCTTCGCCCTCGGTTCCTGGGCGGTGACCGGATAAATCGGGGTCGGCATCCCAGGCGGACCAACGCCGTCTGGGATGCCGAATCTGAAGCTAGCTGCGCATACCAACGAGCCACGCGGTAACGAGGAGAGAGATCGAGTGAAACGCCACAACACCACATCGCCCAGGGGATCTGCACGCGGTAAGCGCCGGGCACCGGTCCCGGTGTGGCTCCCGCTCGCCGCACTCGTATTTCTCGCCGCCGCGGCTGCGGTCGCTCCCGCCTCTGCGCTCGCAGCCCCCTCTGCGACCACCGACCCGGCAACCGCGGTACACCACACCTCGGCAGTCCTAAACGGCCATCTCGATCCCGACGTGGACCCGGGTGTCACCGCCTGCAGCTTCGAATGGGGCACCACCGCCGCCTACGGTAATACCGCGCCCTGCAACGAGGGCAATGCCTTCGCCGCCCCCGCCGGCATCAGCGCCAACGTCAACAACCTCACCCCCGGCACCACCTACCACTTCCGCCTGCACATCGAAACCACCTTGAACGGCACCTTTGACGGCGTCGACCGGAGCTTTCGTCCCGACACCTTCCCGATCACGCGCGGCGAAATCGGCAGCTTCGGATCCGACGGTACGTCAGCCTCGTCCTTCACCGGGCTCTGGACCCTGGCCTTCAGCCAGTCCGCCCGCAAGCTCTTCACCCTGGACCGGGGAGCAAGCAGCATCTACGGCTTCGATGCTTCCAATCCTCCCGCCTACTCCCCCTTGGCGGGCTTCAATCCACTGAGCATTACCGGCCCACCCGGCGACCAATCGGATGTTGCGGTCGATGGCACCGCTCTGGCGTCCGCCGGCAACATCTACTACGCCTCGGAAGCGCAATCGCACGTCGAAGGAATACCGAACTACGCGATCTATGGCTATAACGCAAGCGGCGCGCCGCTGCCGGGCTTTCCGGTCTTCACCTCTACGGGAGCGGGCTGCGGAGTTGCCGTCGATTCGTCCGGCCACCTCTGGGTCGCCAACCATCAGAGCACGATCGAAGAGTTCTCCTCGGCCGGTGCCAAACTCGGCTCGGTCAGCGCGCCAAACCCCGGCAGCGACTGCAAGCTCGCCTTCGACGCCAACGACGACATGTATGTGGTTGGCCAAAACGGCCCGGTGTGGAAGTACACGGCCGCCAGTGGCTACGCTTCAGGTGCTGAATTCGCACTCAGGGCCAACAACAACGTCGCTGTAGACCCCTCGACCAATGACGTCTACGTCGGCCACTACTCCGAATCGAATAGCGAGGCCCGGTTCCCCAGTGGGCCGCGGGTCGACGAGTACGACTCCGCCGGGCACTTGCTCGGCGAATTCGCGGTCGGGCTCGAAGGTGGCCATGTCGCGGTCGATGCGGTCACACACGACGTCTTCGTCACCGGCAACGACAGCAAGGTCCACGTCTTCGGCGGCACGGAAACCACCTTCAAACTCCCGACCGTAACCACTGGCAAAGCGAGTGCGATAACCGGAAGCGCCGCCACCATCAGCGGCGCCGTCGACCCCGAGGGCATGCCGGTCACCGAGTGCCATATCGGCTGGGGAAAAACGTTTAAGAATGGCGATACCTACGAACACAACGTTCCCTGCAGCTCCAGCCCAGGCTCGGGCTCTGGCGACGTCGCGGTATCGACCGAAATCAGTGGTCTAACGGCAGGCGCCGAATATCACTTCCGTGTCTTCGCCTCTAACGCCGACGGCCTTAACGCCGGCAGGGATGTCGCCTTCACCACGAACTTCCCGCCCGCGGTAAGCGGCGGCGCCGTCACCAACCTGACCGAGGACTCCGCGGACCTCAATGGCCTGGTCAATCCGAAAGGCTCCGCTACCTCCTATCGCTTCGAATGGGGCACTACCGCCGCCTACGGCAACAGCGTCCCCGTCCCCGACGGCAGTGCCGGCTCAGGAGGCGGCGACATTCCCGTAAGCGGCCACCTCGGCGGCCTCGCTCCCAACACGCGCTATTTCTGGCGCCTGATGGCGGAAAGCCCCAACGGCAGTGCCGTGACCGAAGGTTCCAGCTTCATCACCCTGGGAGGTCCGATAGTCGAGACCACCGGAGCGCCGATTCGCACCACTACCAGCGCCCAGTTGGGCGGCCGAGTTACTCCACGCGGCTTTAGCACCAATTACTTCTTCGAATACGGCGACCAGGGCCCCTGCGACTCCAACCCCTGCTCCCAAACCGGATCCCAGGCAGCCGGTTCTGGCGAACTCACCAAGTTGGTCTCCGAAGAAGTGACCGGGCTGGAACCCAACACCACCTACCACTTCCGGATTGTCGCTGAAAGCAGCCAGCCAGGTTCACCCGTCTACGGCAACGACACGATTGTGACCACACGCTTGAGCGAAGCGCCGCTTTCCCACGGTCACTTTCCGGGCCCCCCGGGGTCTGATCGCGCCTATGAGCAGGTATCGCCGCCCGAAACCGGCGGCAATCCGGTGAGCGATGCTCAGGGTTTCTCCGCCGACGGCAACCGCGCCCTGTACATCATCGCCGGTGGCACGCCGGTCTCCGAAGAAGGCAACCTCTTCAGCATCTATTTCGCCCAGCGCACCGCCACCGGCTGGGAACCCAAGTCGATCCTTCCTCCGCGCGACGAGGAAATCGGCAACCGCACCTGGCTGTTGAAGCCGGACGCCAACCTCTCCAGCATCGTGGGCGCGGTCCTCAACGAGACCACCAGGAACACCAAGATGTGGCACCTCGATCCCAAAAGCCCTGCGACCAAGCTCTTCCAGGGTTCGGCGACAGAACTTGGTGCGGCGGCATTCGGGGTCTCAGCGGATGGGTCGCGGCTGATGGCGGGCCTGGCAGGGTCCCAGGACCCCGATCACCCGGTCTCGACGGTCGACCGCTCCCACCTCTACGACATGACCTCCGGGGCAGCGCGCCTCGTCGACTTCTTGCCTGACGGCTCGGTGCCCGCCTGTGGGGTGGCGCTTGAAAACTTCCCCTTCGCGACATGGAGGCGTTCGGTCTCCGCCGACGGCTCCTTGGCTTTCTTCTCGAGCAAGGGCAGCGACTGTGGCAAAGCAACGAACATCTACGTCCGCGACCTCAACGCCGGGCAGAGCAAGCTGATCTCGACGCCGCCGATCTCGGGGCCCGAATGCGACTCGCTATTTCTCTCTTCCAGCCCCGATGCCGTCTTCTTTTGGACCCGGAACCGCCTCAGCACCGAGGACACAACGCCGAGTAGCTGTAACAACCTCGGTCCCTTCGGCACTGGCGGCCTCGACGGCGATGTGTACCGCTATGACCTCGGCGATGAAACGCTGAAATGCGTCACCTGCGTGACGCCGGGAGTCGATGCCGACCTATACGTCCCCGTCAGTAACGACGCCACGCCGGTTGCCTCAAACATCCTCGTTGCCCAAGACGGCTCGCGCGTTTATTTCCAGTCCCCACACTCGCTTGTGCCCGGTGCCCCGAGTGTGAACGGCGGTGGCAGCACCTATCGGGTCAACGTCAACACCGGCGATCTCGCCTGGGTCGGCGGCCCCAACCTCGAATTGGGAGCGCTTCGAGCGGCGGCGACGCCGGACGGCTCAACCCTCCTCTTCCGCTCCAACGCGCCCTTTCTCAACCCACTGAATGGGTCCACCAACGCGGGCACGGCTCAGGACTACCGCTACGACGACATCGACAGGTCGCTGGTCTGCGTTTCCTGTCCGACCGACGGCGCCGCCCCGCGCGGACCGGTTGGCCAGGTGCAAACTGGCGAGAACTATGGCTTGACCCCGATCTCCAACGACGGCGATGTCATTGCCTTTTCCTCACAGACGCCGCTGATCGGCGCCGACCAGAACACTTCGGGGCCCGATGGAAGTCCCGAAAACGGCATCGATGTCTACGAGTGGCGCGACGGCAGGCCCTTCCTCGTCACCGATGGGCTGACCAACACGACGCCGGGCACCGAAGGGCCGCAGGTATCGGGCATGAGCGGCGACGGTCACGACATCTTCTTCGTCACTCCCGGTCAGTACACCCCCGATGCCCTTGACGGCTACCGCCGCCTCTACGACGCCCGTATCGGCGGCGGGTTCGAATACCCGACGGTGCCGCCCCCCTGTCCGCTGGAGGTCTGCCAGGGCACGCCGAAGGGAGCGCCTGAAGAACAGGCGCCGGGGACCGGCTCCTTCTCGGGACCGGGCAACGCGAAGCCGCGGCATGCCAAGCCCCGCAAAAAGCACAACGCCAAAAAGCGCCACCACAAGCAGGCCAAAAGGCACGCCAAGCACCGAGCCAACAACAATCGGAGGATCGCACGATGAGCCTGCGCCGCTTCGCTTTGACAATCTCGCTCACCGCGATCGGAGCCCTCGGTTTGGCCGGGACCGCCAGCGCGGCGCCGGTCTGGAATCTCGATCTCCAGCATCTTGCGACCAACTTTCATCCCGGCGGTACCGGCGAGTACTGGGTCGATGTCGCCAATGTGGGCGACACCGACAGCAGCGGCCCGATCACGCTGACGCTCAAATTGCCGGCCGGCCTCACTCGTGAATCGATCCGGTCGAGCTTCGACCTCGTCTACTTCCCGCCGCTCAATTGGAACTGCCCCGGCGGCGTGGGGGACACGACGATCGTCTGCACCACGACCGATTCGATCAGGCGCCACTCGATCAGCCGCCAGTTGATCTTCACGGTCAAAGCTGCCCCGGGCATCGAAGGCGAACGCTTCACCACCGCCAAAATCTCAGGCGGCGGCGCCGCGGTCCCGGCAAGCACCGGAGAGCCGACCACCATCTCCCCCGAAGACGCCGGCTTTGGAATCGTCCCTGCGTCGTTCGTCCCCGACTTCTTCAAGGCGGACGGGGTTACTCCCGAACGCGAAGCCGGCGCTCATCCCGACCTGCTTACGGTTCCCTTCGACTTCAACTCGATCGACTTCCCGCTCCCCATCAGTCCCTTTCAAAAGGTGGCTGACGAGAGCATCCACGACCTCAAGGTCGATCTGCCGCCGGGCTTCATCGGCAACCCCAACGCGGTCACCGAATGCACCCAGGCGGATTTCACCTTCGGTTTCTGTCCGCCCTCCAGCCAGGTGGGACGGATCGATCTGCGCATCTATTCGATCCTCGCTCCGGAATCCCATCAGAACTACAGCGCCCTGACCACCGGCGTCTTTAACCTCTCCCATCCGCGCGGGACGATCAGCGACCTTGCCTTTTCGATCGGTGGCAACCCGGTTCACATCAAGGCCTCGCTGAACCCCGCCAATAACTACGCGGTCACCACCATGGTGCCAAACATCAACGAATTCAGGCCGGCCTACAGCCAAAAACTGACGCTCTGGGGCGTCCCGGCCGACTCCAGTCACGACTCCGAGCGCTGCCCGAGATTTACGACCTCAGGAATCACGATCGGATCCGGCGGCGACACCACGCACGAATGTTCCACCGACGCCCAGCGCCTCCCCTTCCTGGCCCTGCCTTCCCAGTGCGAATCAGACAACGTCTTCCGACTGCATCACTACGACTCCTGGCAGCACCGCGGCGTCTACGGCCCCGAGATCGACTACACGATGCCGGGCCTGGTCACTAACTGCGATAAACCAAGGTTCGATCCGGACGTCGAAATCGTCACCACCGGCAAGCAGGCAAACACCCCGACCGGGCTCGACGTCCACGTCAAGATCGGTCAAAACAATAACCCCAACGCCTTGGCGACGCCGCCGGTGAAGCGCTTCACGGTGACGCTGCCGAAGGGGATGAGCTTCTCGCCGTCCTTTGCTGACGGCCTGAAGAGCTGCACCCTGGCGCAGATGCAACTGGGCAACAACGATCCTGTCGAATGCCCCGATGGCTCGCGGATCGGCGAAGTGACGCTGCATACTCCGCTGCTGCCCAAAGCGGCGGAGGGATCGATGTACCTGGCCGCCCAGAACGACAATCCCTTCGGCTCGACCTTCGCCCTGCTGTTGGTCATTCACGACACCGAAGAGCGCGGCGCCCTGATCAAGATCCCGGGCAAGATCGAAGTCGATCCGGTCAGCGGGCAGATCGTCACCGTCTTCAACGAAACGCCGCAGTTCCCCTTCGACGACCTGACCCTGAAATTCCGCTCGGGCCCCAGGGCTCCGCTGGTCCGCCCGCCGACCTGCGGCAAGCAGACGATCGGAGTCGAAGTCGCCTCCTCCGCCCCGCCGCAGAAGCCGGTCGACGCCTCCAGCACCTACGAGGTCAGCGAAGGCCCCAACGGCACACCCTGCCCGCCCGATTCAGCCCACCGCAGCTTCACACCGAAGTTCTCGGCGGGCACCCTCAACCCGGTTGCCGGGAGCTACTCGACGTTCCTCTTCCGCCTCTCGCGCGAAGACCAGGAACAGGAACTGAGCCAGGTCACCGCGGTCCTGCCGCCCGGCCTCTCGGCCAAGATCGCTGGCATTCCCTTCTGCCCCGATCAGGCGATCGCCTCGATCTCAACCGCCGAGGGAGCGGGAGCCCAGGAGCTGGCCCACCCGGCCTGTCCCGCGGCAAGCCAGCTGGGCACCGTGAGCGCGGGCCTGGGAGCGGGCCCTGGGCCCAACTACTTCCCCGGCAAGCTCTACCTCGCCGGCCCCTACAAAGGCGCCCCCTTGTCGGCGGTCGTGGTGGCCCCCGGCATCGCCGGTCCCTTCGACCTCGGCAACGTCGTGGTCCGATCCCCGATTTACATCAACCCCGACACCACCCAGGCAAGGGTCGTCTCCGATCCCTTCCCGACGATTCTCCACGGGGTGATCCTGAGGGCCAGGGACGTCAGGATCCGCCTTGACCGCCCCGACACGACGATCAACCCGACCAACTGCGCCCCGATGTCGGTCAACGGCCGGATCACCGGTGTGGGAGGCGATCTGCAAAGCACCGCCGATGACTCGGTCTTCGACGCCTCGGTCCCCTTCCAGGTGGGCAGTTGCGCCAGTCTTGCCTTCAAGCCAAAGCTCGACTTCCACCTCTTCGGCGGCACCCATCGGGGGAGCCACCCCAAGCTCCGCGCGACGCTGACGATGCCGGCCGGAGGGGCCAACATCGCTTCGGCCTCGGTAGCCCTGCCTCACTCGGAGTTCCTCGACCAGGGCCACATCGGCACCGTCTGCACCAGGGTGCAGTTTGCCGCCAATGCCTGCCCAGCGGCGTCGGTCTACGGCACCATCTCGGCAAAGACACCGCTGCTTGACGAACCGCTCTCAGGCTTGATCTACCTTAGATCGTCCAATCACCCCCTGCCCGACATCGTCGCCGCCTTCAGGGGAGGCAAAATCGACGCCAACCTCGTCGGCAGAGTCGACTCGATTCACGGCGGTATCCGCAACACCTTTGACTTCGTCCCCGATGTCCCGGTCAGTACCGCCACCTTCAACTTCTTCGGGGGCAGCATAGGCCTTCAGGTCAACTCCAGGAACATCTGCAAGGGCACGCCGAAAGCGACAGCCAAGTTCAGCGCTCAAAACGGCGATGCGCTGACCCTGCACCCGGCGCTCGAGAGCGCCTGCGGTAAGGCCGAGAAGACGCACAAGCGCGCTGCCCATAGGGGGCGCTAGACGATGCATAGGGCCCGTGCGACAGCGCTCCTTGCGGGTGTTTTGCTGACGACCCTGGCACTGGCGGTGCCAGGGCAGGCCGAGGTAAGTCAGAAGCAGGGCGTGAGGGTCACCGTCGACGGCGGCCTCAGCCCTTCTCGTCTGCCGAGGAAGGGCTCCGCCCCCGTCGCGGTATCGGTGGCTGGCCAGATTCAGGCACAGAGCGCCGCGGACCTGCCGCAACTACAGAAACTACGCATCGCGATCAACTCCGCTGGCAAGCTGGATCTGCATGGCATTCCCCACTGCCGGATCAACCACATCAATCCCTCTACCAACCAGGAGGCTCTGGCCGCCTGCAAGAGCTCATTGATCGGCGAAGGCGACTTCTCGGCAAACGTCGTCCTGCCGGAGCAATCGCCCTTCCCGTCCAAAGGCAAGCTCTTGGCTTTCAACGGCACGATCGGCGGCCAACCGGCGATCTTCGCCCATATCTACGGCACCAACCCCCTGCCGACCTCATACGTCTTCGCTTTTAGGGTCACCCAGACCAAGGGCACCTTCGGAACGGTCCTCGAAACCTCGTTTCCCAGAGCAACCGGCGATTGGGGCTACGTCACCGGGATCTCGCTCGACCTCAACAAGAAAAGCTTCATCAGGGCCGGTTGCCCAGCGCCCAAGGGATTCACAAAGGCGGTTTTTCCCTTGGTCCAGACGAACTTTTCCTTCGCTGGCGGGTTGAAGCTGACGAACACGCTAACCCGCAGTTGTCAGGCCAAGGGATAAGAAGTGAAGCCTAAGCTCACCTACGCCAACGTGGTCGCCACTCTCGCTCTGTTTATAGCCATTGGCGGAGCCACGGCTTTCGCCGCGTCCAAGCTCCCCAACCGCTCGGTGGGGGAGCCCCAGCTGCGCCCCGGGGCAGTTACCGCGGAAAAGCTGAGGACCAATGCGGTAACCGCCCCCAAGATCAAGGCGGGGGCCGTAAAGCAGGGAAAGCTCGCCAGTGGCTCGGTCACCGCGGCGAAGATGACTGCGGGAGCGATTGAGAACGGTTCTTTGGCCCCTAACTCGGTAACCAACGACAAGATCGCTCCGGAGGCGGTAACCGGCGACAAGATTGCCGAGAACACGCTCTCCCAGGTCCCCAGCGCGTCCAGGGCGGACTTTGCAGTCAATGCCGAATCGGGCAACCCCCCAGCTTTTGCCAGCGTCAGCAAAGAAGCGACGCTCAACACGTCGCAATCCAAGAACGTCTCAGTCAGGGAAGGCAACCTCGCCGGGATCTACTGCGTCTCGGTTTCTGGCTTCAACCCCGCCGGCGTCCAGGTCACTCCCCAGTTCGAAGGTGGCGGCCCCATCTCGGTTTTCGCCAAGATCGGCGGCACCGCTTCTTGCCCGGCTCCGCAGGTGGAGGTGCAGACCTACGAAGGGACGGCGCGGACCAGGGAGCCGTTTTACGTGGCGCTTTACCGGTAGGACTCACGAGTCGACGCGCAGCGCTGGTCGGATTGATCGCCACTCTGGTTGGCCTGATGGTCACGCAGCTATAGGGCAAAGTGCGCCGAGCGGCCCATCGTCTCGTGAGCGGTGAAAGACTCCAGTACTCAGTGGAACGATTGCCCCGTGGCCGCCATGGCCTTCCCCGCGAGTACGTCGCGCAGAACCAGCGCGAACGGCTGCATGTCTCGCTTGCCGAGTGCTTGGAGGAGAGTGGCTACGACGGGACCACCGTTTCGGCGATCGGCAAACGCGCAGGCGTCTCCAAGAGCGACTTCTACAAGCAGTTCGAGAGCAAGGACGCCTGCTTCGTCGCTGCCTACGACGAGGCGGTCGAGCGGATCCGCGAGCGGGTGCTCTCGGTCTGCGAGGGGCCGGAGGACTGGGCCGGCCGGGTCGCGTCCGCGCTCGCCGCGCTGCTGGACTTCCTCGCGGCCGAGCCCGCGCAGGCGGGGCTGGTATTGGTCGAGGGGCTGCGCGCCGGCCGCGGGGTCTACGACCGCTACCTGGTCGCCCTGCAGAGCTTCGTCCCGTACCTCGGCGACGGTGCGCCGGCGCCCCCCGGCGGCGAGCCGCCCCCCGAGGCGACCGACGAGGCGGTTGTCGGCGGCATCGCCTCGCTGCTGGCCCGGCGCGTCCTCGCCGGAAAGGCCGCGGAGCTGGGCGAGTTCCTGCCGGAGATTGCGGAGTTCGCGCTCACCCCGTACCTCGGCGCAACCGAGGCGCGCCGCATAATCTCGGAGCGATGGGCGATCCGGTAACAGTCACGGCAGGCGCGGTCGGCGAGGATGCCGCCGCGGCGGTTGCGGGTGTGCTGCCCTCGCAGGCGCTGAGCGAGGCGATCGCCGCGGAATGGGTTACCTCCGGCGATTACCGGATCCGCCCCGAGGCGATCCAGCCGGCCAGCATCGACCTGCGGCTCGGCGA
>Ga0157374_10005988_pt1 | contig 10290 bp, 10 predicted proteins | sample M25metaG_FD_115308 | JGI IMG/M metagenome (GOLD analysis project Ga0157374, IMG submission 115308) | Miscanthus rhizosphere microbial communities from Kellogg Biological Station, Michigan, USA - M2-5 metaG | ecosystem: Host-associated > Plants > Roots > Rhizosphere > Soil | place: USA: Michigan... | reverse complement strand
GCCGGTGACCGGCGGCACACCGATGCCGGCCATCGATCACGCCGACACCATCGCGGCCGCCGGCGACGTCGTCCTCGTGAGCCGGCTGGTCGGCCTCGGCACCTCGCAGCCCCACCGCGAGATCGGTACGATCACCAGCGGCACGTACCAGCCGTTGCTCACGCTCGACGCGAACAACCCGCCGCGGTTCCTCACCGCCGCCGAGAATGCCGTGTGGTGGTCGAACGGCGACGGCAACATCTATTCGGTGCCGCTCGCCGGCGGCGCGGTCACCACCGCCGCGGCGCAGATGGCCGACGGGCCGCAGGTGTTCGCCGTGCTTCCGGATCGCTTCCTCGTCGATCTGACGGCGGATTCGCTCCGCAGCGTGATGCGCTGACACGTGCAGACGCCTGACTGCATCTTCTGCAAGATCGTCGAGAGAGCTGCCGACGCGCTGATCATCTACGAAGACGATCGCACCATCGGCTTCCTGCCGCTCGCGCCGGCCGTCGTCGGGCACACGCTGATGGTGCCGAAGGCACACCACGCGGACGTCTACTCGATTCCCGAGGACTTGATTTCGGCACTGATGATGTCGTGCCGGACGCTCGCGCGGCACTGGCGCGATCATGTCGGATCGACGGGCATCAACGTGCTGCACGCGAGCGGCGCCGACGCGGAACAGTCCGTCTTCCACTTCCACGTCCACCTGTTTCCGCGGTTCGCGGGCGATGGACTTCACACGTGGCCTTCGCTGCCGCGTCCCGGTCAGACGCGCGAAGAGATGCACGCCAGGTTCCGGCTCGAGCGATAGACGCGCGAGGCGCTAGGTGCGCCGGTAGGCGTCCGGATCGAGATCGAACCGGCGCAGCAGGCGGTGCACCTGCGCACGTGACGTATCGAGCGCGCGGGCGACGGCGGCGAGGTTGCCGCGATGCGTGCGCAGGAGCGCGATCAGCTCCTCGCGGCGGGCGACCTCGACGGCGGCGGCCGGAGCGCGCGAGGCGACCTGCTCCGGCAGGTGATCGAGCGTGATGCGCGAGCTATCGGTGACCGCGGCGGCCGCGGCGATCGCCTGATCGAGCTCGCGGATGTTGAGCGGCCAGCGATCGCGGCACATCGCCCACGCCGCGGCCGGCGAGACGCCAAGCTGGGCGTTCGGTGAGTGGCGTGCGAGCGCGGCTGCGACGAGCGTGCCGAGATCCTCGATGCGGTGGCGCAGCGGCGGCAGTGTGACGCGCAGGCCAGCGAGCCGGGCATAGAGATCGACGCGGAAGCGGCCGGCCTCGACCTCGCGCTCGAGATCCTTGTGCGTGGCCGCGATGAAGCGCACGTCGATCGGCACCGGCGCGGTCTCGCCGACAGGGACGACCTCGCGCTCCTGGAGGACGCGCAGCAGCGTGCCCTGGGTCGCGAGCGGGAGATCGGCGATCTCGTCGAGGAGCAGCGTGCCGCGATGCGCGGTGCGGATCGCGCCGGGGCGATCGTCGATCGCGCCGGTGTAGGCGCCGCGGCGGTGGCCGAACAGCGTGGCCGCGGCGAGCGTCTCGACGAGACCTGCGCAGTTGACCGCGACGAACTGACCGTCGCGGCCCGACAGCTCGTGGATCATGCGCGCCGCGACTTCCTTGCCGACGCCGCTCTCGCCGAGCAGCAGCACGCTGACCGTCGAGGGTGCGATGTCGGCGAGGCGGCGGAGCGCCTGCTCGACCGTGGGGACGACCGAGAGCGAGCCGGTCACGTCGTCGGCCGTGGTGGGCGCGACCTTGATCGTGCGGAAGCGCAGGAACGTCTCGCCGATCTCGATCCAGTCGCCGTCCTCGAGGACCTTCTGCGGCAGACGCTCGCCGTTGATCGACAGCCCGTTCTTGCTGCCGAGATCGCGCACCTGCCAGCCGCCGAGCGAACGCTCGACCACCGCGTGCTCGATCGAGAGATGTGGATCGGGCAAGCCGAGGCGCAGCGTCGCGGACTCGCGTCGCGCATTCGCCTCGCCTGATCGTCCGAGCACCGCGCGCTCGACTCCGCGAAGGAGATGGCGCGTGCTCGGACGAGGTCGTCCCGCATCCAGCACCACGAACAGGGCGGCAACGGACATGTGGTCGTCTCGTCCCCGCTCCGGCGTCAACGTCAGCGTGTCGGCCACCACATGAGATTCTACGACGAGCGGTACGTATCCCGGTGCGTATCATCGGGTGCGACACGCCGCTGTCGCACGTCACTTCGCGAACGCGGCGTCTGCACCCAGCTGGAGGATGACGTCGAGCTGGAGGTCGGGATATTTCGCCTTCACCTTCTGCTGGACCTCGGCCGAGGTCTTCGAGGACGCAACCGCCGCGTCGAACGTCTCGAGGTAGTCGCGTGTCTGCTTGATCCCCGCAGGCGAGTTGTCGAGCTTGGGGTCCTTGTGCCCCGCGACGACGGTCGTCGGATGCAGCGCGGCGATCTCGTCGAGCGACTTGATCCAGGCCTTGCGCTGCTCGGGTTTGGTGTTCGCGGTCCACGGATGGACGCCGCGGAACACGATGTCACCCGCGACCACCGTCTTGATCGACGGGATCCACACGTAGGAGTTGTCGACGTCGTCGCCGACCACGCCGCCGTGGATCTCGAGCGTCTGCCCCTCGAGCGTGAGCTCCGGCTTGCCGAGCGCGACCGGGAGCACCGGATCAGTCGGGATCAGCGCGCCGTACATCGGCGACCACTGCGCGACCTTGGGCTTCGCCGTCTTCCTGATCTCGGCAACCGCGGCGGGCAGCGCGACCAGCTTCGCCTTCGGGAACGCCTGCTGGATGACGCGCAGGCCGAAGTAATGGTCCGGGTGGTAGTGCGTGATGTAGACGGTGGTCAGGTTCTTCTTCGACTCGAGCAGCTGCGCGACCAGCCGGTGCGCATCGGCGAGATCGAACTGGGCGTCGATCAGGATCGCATCGTGCTCGCCCGCGACGATCGTCGAATCGACGAGGAAGCCGGTCGGCGACGCGGTGTACACCGTGACCTCGAGCGGCTTCGGATCGGCGTGAGCGGTGGTGGTAACCAGCAGCGAGGCAGCGAGCAGCGTCTTGAGGTTCGTCATGCCGAGCAAGCTACGCACCGCGACCGCGGCCGGCGAGGTCAGGACCGGCGGCGGGATGGTAAAAACGTGCTCCCGGCGCGGAACTCGAGCGGCGTCTGGCCGGTGCGCTGGCGGAAGAACTTCACGAGGTTCGTCGGCTCGTCGAATCCCGTGCGCTCGGCCAGCTCCTTCACCGACAGCTGCGTGTGGGCGAGCAGGCGCTTCTGCTCGAGGAGCACGCGGTCATCGATCACCTGCTTGGTCGACTTGCCGGCGTGTGCGACCAGCAGCTCGCCGAGCCGGCGCGGCGACAGGCCGGCCTGCTTCGCGTAGTGCGCGACCGAGCGCGTGCGGGCAACGTCGCGCTCGAGGATGGTGAAAAATCGCGCGAGCTCGGGCACCGGCGGGGCGCCGGCGTGCACGAGACGCTCGAGCCGCAACAGCACCGCGCGCAACAGCGCCTCCATCAGCGCAGGCTGGTGCGCATCGAGCGGGCGCGCCTGCTCGGCGGCGAGCTGGTCGGCGAGCGCGAGTAGCTCGTCGCGCGCATCACCGACATCGACCCCCGGCTCTGCGAGCAGAGGTGACAGCACTGCCCCTGTCTCGCGCACGAAGTCGGGCTCGACCAGCAGGCAGAACGCATCGACTCTCCGGTCCACCACGAACTGCTGCACGCGCCCGCGTGCGACCACCGTCGCGAAGCCCGCGCCGAGCGGCGCCGGGGTGAAGTCGACGATGTGCGTGCCGCGCCCGCGCGTGCCGAGATAGATCGTGTGGAACTCGGGCCGCTGCGGCGAGACGAGGTCGTAACCGTGGCGTTCGGCGCGGTCGTAGAGATCCTGCAGCGTGAAGATCTCGAACCCGAGCCCCGGCTTCTGGTTGTGCCGGAACGGCAGCTCGCGAATTGCCGGAGTGCGCGGCTCGGTCACCGCGCCAGGCTACCTCACCTGTCGAGCCACTCGGCGACGCCGCCGTGGTCCGAGCACGTGCCGCTGTGGTGGGCGCTGTAGGACAGCTCGCCGTCGTTGCACCGCGCGGTCGCGTTCGCGCCATCGCGCGTGATCGAGTCGCGCTCGCCGGGCCCGCGATCGCGGTCCTCGGCGGGCTCGCGCGTGCGATCGGCCGGCTCGGTACCGGTGTGGTAGCGATCGGCGCGGTCGCGATCAGCGCGGTCGCGATCGGCGCTGTCTCGGTCGCGATCGGCACGGTCTCGATCGCGCTCGGCGCGGTCCCGATCGATGTGCGTGGCTGTCTTGTGCGCACGCGTGCGCGTCGGCGCGGGTGTGACCGCGTCGTCCTTCGCCGCTCGATCGGCTTTCTTCGCGATGCCTCCGTGATGCGAGCAGGCGCCACGACCGCTCTCACTGGTCGTGCCGTCCGCGCACGTCACGTCATCCGCATAGGCAGGCGCGGCGAGCGCCGCCACCAGAGCAATTCCTAAGCAGTTTCGTAGAAGAGCTTTCATGACTCCTACGTGAAGCAACTTAGGCGCCACCTTCCGCAGCTACTCGTCACATCTTGTAGCCGCGGCTCAGGAGCATCTTCGCCGAGAACGTGGCAGCCGCGAGCGCCGCGAGTGCCGAGTCGTACTGCCGCTTCGCCTGCCCGACCGCCGCGCCCACGACAAGCTCGAACACCTCGTCCTGCGCTGCGCTGTGCCTTCGCCGCGGCGACATCCTCGTCGGTCACGTGCGCGTGCTGCGCGACCTTCGTCTCCACGTGCCTCCCGATGTCCGCCATCTCCCGACGGTGCTACAGCTTCTGGGCCACGAACCGCACGAGCTTCGTCTTGCGCTGGCCTGCCCAGTCCGCGTTGTCCTCGACATGATCGTCCCGCACGATCTTCCAGCCGTCCTTGAACGCGGCCGCGAGCGCGGCGTCGTCCCAGCCGCCCGGGCCGGCCTTTGCCAGATTCGAGTCGGACGCGAAGTACTCGGTGACGAACAGCCCGCCCTTCTTCACGGCGGGCTTGATCCGCTCGACGAGCTTCATGTCGTCACCGGCGTAGATCATCGTGACGAGGTCCCAGCGGTCCTTGCCGAGGTCGTACTTCTCGATCTCGGACTGCACGGTCTCGAGCTTGACCTTCTGCTTCGCCGCCTCCTCGTGCGCCATCGCGAGGCCCTTGTCGGAGATGTCGACGCCGGTGACCTTCCAGCCCTGCGTCGCCAGGAAGATCGCGTTGCGGCCCTGACCGGTGGCGATGTCGAGCGCGGCGCCCGGCTTGCGACCCTTCACGGCGTCGACGAGCGTCTGGTTCGGTTTGTGATTGAAGCCGGTGCCTTCGGTGAGCCACTGGTTCCAGCGCTCCCGCTCGGCGTCGATGCCGGCCTTGTACCAGGTCCACGAGACGGCGACCCAGCGGTCGCCTTCGTGCACCCACACGAGCGTGTTCGCCCCCTGGTCGCTGATCGGCCCGGTAGGACCGCCGGACGGAACGTGCTCGGTCGCCTCGCCGATGAAGACCGCGACGTATGGATCGGCGAAGACCTGCTCGCTCTCCCATTCGCGCGAATGGATCGGCGCGTGCTTCTCGATGCGGTTCTTGAAGCCGCCGAGCACGAGGTCGCGACTCATGTAGCGCTCGTCCTCGTAGAGTCCGAAGGTCGGACCGGTGAGATCGGCGAAGGCCGCAGCGTCTGCGCGGTCGAACGCGTCGAACAGCTGGTGACTCCTCGCCTTGATCGCCGCCTCGTCGGGCTTCGTCGGTGCCACGGGTGCGGCCGGCGCGGGAGCGACCGGCGGACACGTCGGCGCTACGAGTGGTTTCGGCGCCGCACATGCGACGAACAGCAACAGCAAGACGGTGCGCATCACGGTGACGATACCGATGGTCGCGTCCGGTTTCTTCCGATTTCTCCCCTCTTTCGCGTGCCCAGCCGCTATAAGGCGTGAATGGGGAGATTCGATCCCACCGGACCTGTCGATGCGAACGCGCATAGCGTCGCGTCGCTCCGGTGGGAGACGCAGCTCGGTGCTCTCGGGCCCTCCGACGGCAGCGCCGGCGCCGCGTCGAACGTGCCGAGCGCGCTCAGCGTGCTGCGCCACGCGCAGCTGTATCTGCCGTTCCCCGACGAGATCGACGAGGCGTTCGGCGTGCTCGAGCAGCACGCGATCCGCCAGGGCCACCTGTTCCCGGTCGCGCTCGCGACGCTGCCGTTTCTGTTCGCGACCCTGCGCAGCGGCACGCCCGTCGCCGGGCGCATCACCCAGCTCCTCGCCGAGTACACGGCCGCGTCGCACACCCTCGAGGAGCCGCTGCGCTCGCGGTTCCGCGATCTGATCGTCTCGCACGCGCGCGACATCGTGCGCTGGCTCGGCCACCACGACCGTGCGCTGTGTGCGATCGCGCTGCGCGTGATCGAGCTGCGCACCGATCTGCTCGCCGCGCTGAGCTCGGCCGAGACCGTCGCGCCGGTCGTGCTGCTCGCGCTTGTCGATCTCGGTGCCGCGCCCGGTCGCACCGTCGAGGTCGCGCACGAGCTGCTCGACGGCGACGACGAGACCGCTCGCATGTGTGCCGCGGCGTTCCTGGCGCGCTACGGCGAGCGCAGGCCGGAGCTGCAGACCCGCATCGATGCCGCGCTTCCGCCGTCGGCGACCGATGCGCTGCGCACCCACGCCGGCACGCTGTGGACGCCCACGGTGCACCGGCCGGTCGTCGCGCCGCGGATGTTCGACGCCGAGGTCATGTTCGCCGGCGAGAAGTTCGTGCTCGTGCGCGCCGGCACGCAGCGCGTCTCGCTGCCGTGGGCGAACGCCGGCGTCGAGCGCGGCGACAAGCTGCAGGTCGGCATCACCGTGCACGGCGAGCCGAAGCTGGCGGTGCTCACCGACCCGAGCGGCCGCGTGCGCGTCGTCGACTTTTAGCGGACCGACGAGGCGCGCGCCGACGTGATCTGGTTCGCCTTCGCCTGCGCGATCGCGGCCTCGACCATCTTGTCCTGCTCGGCCACCGACTTCCAGCGCTCCTGGATCGCGGGCGCGAGGGTGTCGATCGGATCGAAGTAGAGGAAGAAGCCCGGCTTGACCGACGGCGCCGAGAACACCGAGATGCCGGTGTCGCGATCGTAGTGCTCGAAGCTATGAGCGACCCGCTTGCCTCCGCCACCAGGCGCATCGACGACGAACGTCGGCGTGTGGAAGCCCGCGGTCACGCCGCGCACGGCCTTCTCGATGTCGAGCGCGGTCTGCAGCGTGGTGCGCAGATCCTCGACGCCCTTCACGAGGTCGTGCACGTACACGTAATACGGGTGGACCTGGCAGTGGCCGAGGCGCTTGACGAGCAGCTGCATCGTCGCGACCGAGTCATTGACCCCGCGCTGCAGCACGCTCTGGTTGCGCACGATGATGCCGCGCTCGAACACGCCGTCCAGCGCCCGCTTCGTGATCGCGGTGATCTCGTTCGGGTGGTTGAAGTGCGTGTGGAGGACGACTTCCTTGTGGAGCTTGCGGCCACGCTCGACCACCGCGGTCAGCGCATCGACCCACTCGGTGTCGGTGATGAGCTTCATTGGCATCACGGCCGGACCCTTGGTCGCGAACCGGATGCGGCGGATGTTCGGCATCTCGAGGAGCCGGTTGCCGATCAGCGTGATCTGGCGCGCCTTGAGCTGATACGAGTCGCCGCCCGAGACGACGATGTCCTCGAGCTCGGGGCGCTCGCTGATGTAGCGGAACGCGGCCTCCCAGCGATCCTCGGTCGCCTTCAGCGAGACCTTGTCGACGGAATCGGTATCGACGCCGACCGCGTACGACCGCGTGCAGAACCGGCAGTAGACCGGGCACGTGTCGAGCGACAGGAACAGCGCCTTGTCGGGATAGCGGTGCGTGAGGCCCGGGACCGGCGCATCGGCCTGCTCGTGCAGCGAGTCGAGCGTGAGCTTCGGATGGTCGGGCAGCAGGCGAGACGCGACCGGCACGAACTGCCGGCGCAGCGGATCGTTGTACGGGTCGGCCCAGTCGATCAGCGACAGCAGGTACGGCGAGACGCGGATCGACATCGGCGAGCGGTGAAAGCCCTCGGCGACGTCGTCATAGAATGTCTGAGGAACGAGATCCTGGACCGCGGCGAGCAGCTTCGCCGGGTTGGTGATCGTGTTCTTCGCCTGCCAGCTGTGGTCGAGGAACGTGGCCTCGTCGACGGTGCGATACGCCGGGATGCGCTGCCAGAACGGGCCGTCGAGCAGCTGGCGGTGGTGCAGCGTCGCGGGATCGACGCGCGGCTTGAGATGTTGAATCGGTTCAGCTTCCGGGGCGCTGTGGCGACCGATGGTCTTCAGGGTGTCCATGGGAGTCCTCGCGAGAGTCGGCGGTGAAGGGAGGGCGAAAGCGCGGCCTTCACGCGACGTCAGGCTGGTGCGGGACGGAGCCCAGGTACCACATACCCGATCGATATCATGTCAGTGCGACGTGAACCACCCCCAGATCGTGGGCATGAAGTTCGCGGTGTAACTCGGGATGTGGCCGACGCCGGCCATGGTCCAGAACTGCACGTCGACCCCGCTCGGGCACGCCGCGATCTGGCTCGTGGTCTCGCTGCCGGGCTGCATGGTGTCGAGGTCGTAGGCCGGGCCGGCGGCGAACGCGCCGCAGCCGTCGTCCTGTGCCCACGACGTGACGCTCGGCTGGGCGAGCGAGAACGGGACTTCGGTGTCCTGATCGCCGTGGATGTGGATCAGCGAGACCGGCCGCGAGGGGGCGCACGGCGTCGTCGGATAGGCGCCCGCGAGCACCATCATGCCGTCGACGAGGTCGGCGTGATCGCACGTGAGCCGGTAGGTCATGTAGCCGCCGTTCGAGTGACCCATCACGAGCACGCGATCGATCGGCCACGCGGCCTTGATATCGGTGATGAGGCCGGCGATGTAGCCGTCGTCGTCGGGGTTGGTGTGGTCGAAGTCGCAGCACGCGGGATCGGCGTTCCAGTACTGATGGCCCATGCTGTCGACGAGGCCGTCGGGCGCGATCACGAACGCCTTGCCGTCGGTCACCAGCGACTTCGCGCCGAAGTACGACTCCTGGATGAAGCCGGTCGCGCTGTAGCCGTGCAGCACGACGACGAGCGGGTACTGGTTGCCCTCGGAGTAGCCGGTCGGGACCTGGAGGTCGACGGGGCGGTCGCCGCCGAACGTCTTGGGGGGCGGTGAGCTGCTGCTACTGCACGCAGCGAGCAGGATGAATGGCATGGCGCGGCACGTCACGGGAGCGACGGTCGCACAGGTGCTCTCGACACGCTAACCTGTAGTGTGACGCCACTGCGGCCTCCAGTAGCGACCGCGCCCACCCGCCAGGTGGTTGCCGCTGCGCTCGCCTTGGTCGTGCTCGGCGCGATCGGCGCGGTGAAGGCCGGTCTGCTCGGAGGCGACTTCATGTGGGACCTCGAGCAGACGACGCCCGCGCTCGCCAAGGTCGCGCCCGCCCTGCCCGACCCGCACACGCCGCGGCTCGCACGCCGCGTGTTCGTCGTGATCATCGACGGCCTGCGCCTCGACAAGTCGTACGAGCTGCCGTTCCTCGATGAGCTGCGCCGCCGCGGCGTCGATACCGAGGCGCAGTCACATTATCCAACCTGGTCGCGCCCGAACTACGTATCGATCCTCACCGGCGTGCCGCCGACCGCGAGCGGCGTGCGTACGAATCACCACTCGACGCCGGTCGCGCTCGACTCGCTGATGGATCGCGCGCGCGCCGCCGGTCTGCACGCCGCCAGCGCGACCGACTACGACGTGCTGCCGAAGCTATTCCTGCGGCCGCGCGACCCGGCACACGCCGCGGAGACCCAGGACCTCGACATCGACGCGATGGAGGATCCGTTCTCCGCCGAGGCCGTGCGCGCGCCCGATGCGCCCCTCGCCTCGCCGTTCGACGACGCGCGCTACGCGCCGTGGCCAGGCGGGTTCTCCGAGTCCGGCGCCCAGGTCGCAGCCGGCAATGACGAGCTCGTCGTGATGCTCGTCGGTGCGGTCGATGCCGCGGGCCACGCCCACGGCGGTGACAGCCCGCAGTATCGCGAGGCCGCGGAGATCGCCGATCGCGCGGTGGCGCGCGCCCTCGCACGCGTCGACCTCACGCAGGACGCGATCGTGATCACTGCCGATCACGGCCACACCGGGCGCGGCGGCCACGGCGGACTCGAGCCCGAGGTGCTCACGGTGCCGCTGATCATGGCGGGCGCCGGCGTGAAGCCGGGCGCGACGTCGCTCGACGCACACCTGATCGATGTCGCGCCGACCGTCGCTGCACTGCTCGGC
>Ga0157374_10005987_pt1 | contig 10291 bp, 7 predicted proteins | sample M25metaG_FD_115308 | JGI IMG/M metagenome (GOLD analysis project Ga0157374, IMG submission 115308) | Miscanthus rhizosphere microbial communities from Kellogg Biological Station, Michigan, USA - M2-5 metaG | ecosystem: Host-associated > Plants > Roots > Rhizosphere > Soil | place: USA: Michigan... | reverse complement strand
TTCCGCTCGAGCGCCGTGTTCCTGACCCAGTCGCATCCGAAGCAGACCCAGGGCTCGGATCTCTTCGCCGGCACGTCCCTCGATCAGATGTACGCCAAGCGCGCCGGGCAGACCACGCCGCTGCCGTCGATGCAGTTCTGCATCGAGAACCTGGATCAGGCAGGCGGCTGCACGTACAACTACTCGTGCGCCTACACCGACTCCATCAGCTGGGCATCGCCGAGCGAACCGCTCCCGATGATTCGCGATCCGCGCATCGCGTTAGACATGTTGTTCGGATCGGGCAACACGCCGGAAGAGCGCGCGGCGCGTCGTGAGACGCGCAGCAGCATCCTCGACTGGATCGGCGGAGAGGTCGAGCGTGTCCGCCGGTCGCTCGGCAACGGCGATCGCCAGCGCCTCGACCAGTACATGGACAACGTCCGCGAGATCGAGCGCCGTATCCAGGCCGTCGAGGCGCACAACCGCAGCGGCGAAGCGCGGGCGCTGCCCGACGCGCCGGCCGGCGTGCCCGATTCGTTCTCGGAGCACATGAAGCTTCTGTTCGACCTGCAGGTGCTCGCGCTCCAGACCGACATGACGCGCGTCATCTCGTTCAAGATCGGGCGCGACGCGCAGAACCGCGTCTTCCCGGAGAGCGGATCGAATCAGCCGTTCCATCCGGCCTCGCACCACGGCAACCGCGAGGATCGGATCATGGAGTTCAACAAGATCTGCAAGTACCGCGTCAGCCAGATGGCGCACCTGCTCGAGAAGCTGAAGACCACGACGGACGGCGATGCCAGCCTGCTCGACAAGTCGATGGTCATCTGGGGTTCGCCGATGGCCGATCCCAACATCCACAACCATCGCCGCTGCCCGCTCGCGCTTTTCGGTCACGCCAACGGGGCGCTGAAGGGCGGCATCCACGTGAAGGCCGAGGACGGCACGCCGATGGCCAACGTCATGCTGACGCTGATGAACAAGCTGGGCATGGAGGACATCAAGACCTTCGGCGACAGCACGGGAGCGTTCGCGCTCTGAGACGGATCGGATGAAACCGCAGAGACCGCTGAGCACGCAGAGTCCAAAGTTTTCTTGGCGGTCTCCGCGGGCTTTGCGGTTTCTTCTTCGTACGTTCTGAGAGGCTGGTTATGAAACGTCTGCTGGGAATCTCCGCGTGCGGCGCGCTGCTGATGACCGCATGGCTCGGCGCCGCGCCGTCCTCGTCACCGGTCGCCGACGCCGCCTCGAAGGGCGATCGCGACGCGGTGCGGACGCTGCTGAAGCAGGGCGCGGACGTCAGCGCCGCGAAGGGCGACGGCATGACGGCGCTCCACTTCGCCGCCGATCGCGGTGACGTCGCCATGACCGAGATGCTCGTGTACGCCGGCGCAAACGTCGCCGCCGTGACGCGCATCGGTCATTACACGCCGCTTCATCTTGCGAGCCGCGCGGGCAACGCCGCTGTCGCGCAGGCGCTGGTCAAGGCGGGCGCGGACGTCTCGGCGCGCACGACGACCAGCGGCGTGACGCCGCTGCATCTCGCGGCCCTGTCGGGCAATCGCGAGGTCGTCACCCTGCTCCTCGACAAGGGGGGCGACGCCAACGCGAAGGAATCCGAGTGGGGGCAGACGCCGTTGATGTTTGCCGCCGCCGAAAACCGCGCGGAGGCAATCCGCGTGCTGCTCGCGCGCGGCGCCGACGCGACGATCAAGACGAAGACGATCGATATCGCGCATCAGTCCGCACTCGACCGCGCCGCGGCCGACCGGCAGAAGAAGGTGCTCGAGGCGTCCGTCGCGAAAGGCCAGCAGCCCACGCCGAGCCAGGTGCAGGCCGCCATCGAAGCGTCGCGCGAGCTGTTCGCTTCCGGCAAGATTCCGCCGCCCGAAGAAGCGCCGGCCGGCGGGCGAGCCGGGCGCGGCGGACGCGGCGGCGCCGATCCCGACGCCGCGACAGCGGCCAACAGCTTCAACCCCGAGGAAATCAATCCGCCCGTGTCGAACAAGGGCGGGATGACCGCGCTGCTGCACGCCGCGCGGCAGGGCCATCTCGAAGCGGTTCGTGCGCTGCTCGACGGCGGCGCGCCCATCGATCAGGCCGGTTCCGGCGACTCGACCAGCCCGCTGCTGATGTCGATCATCAACGGCGAGTTCGATCTCGCGATGTACCTGATCGAGCGCGGCGCGGACCCGAATCTTGCGGCCGGCGGCAACGGCGCCACACCGCTGTGGGCGGCCGTCAACACGCAGTGGCAGCCGCGCACCCGGTACCCGCAGCCGCAGGAGATGGAGCAGCAGAAGACGACGTACCTCGAGGTGATGAAGGCGCTGCTCGCCAAGGGCGCCGATCCCGACGCGCGTCTCAAGACGCATCCCTGGTACCTCGTCTACAGCGGCTGCGGCAATCGCAACTGCGGCCTTGCCGACACCGCCGGTTCGACTGCGTTCTGGCGCGCCGCGTACGCCACGGATCTCGACGCGATGAAACTGCTCGTCTCGTACGGCGCCGACCCGAATATTCCGACGGTCGCGCCGAACGTGCCGGTGCGCCGCGGCGGCGGCCCGCCGGCGGGCGCCGGCGGTCCCGTCGCGCCGACGGCCGATGCGAACCAGGCGAAGTTCAACGCGTTGCCGGTCCCCGCGGGCGGTCCCGGCGCGCTTCCGATTCACGCCGCCGCCGGCGTCGAGTACGGTGAAGGCTTCGCCGGCAACGCTCATCGCCATGCCCCGGACGCCTGGATGGCGGTGATGAAGTATCTCGTCGAGGAACTGCACGCCGACGTCAACGCGCGCGACAACGACGGCTACACGCCGCTGCACCACGCCGCCGCCCGCGGCGACAACGAGATGATCAACTACCTCGTGTCGAAGGGCGCCGACGTCACCGCCGTGGCGCGCAGCGGCCAAACGACGGCGGACATGGCCAACGGACCGGTGCAGCGGATTTCACCGTTCCCGGCCACCGTCGCGCTGCTCGAGAAACTGGGATCGAAGAACAGTCACAAGTGCGTATCGTGCTGACAATCGGGTAATCGAGTAATTGGGTAATCGGGTAATTGAGCCATGCCGATGACCCAATCACCAATTACCCAATTACCCAATTACTCAATTACCAAATCCCCGAGGTGTCCCGTGGAAACGATCATCAACGGACTGTTAACCGATTTCGAAAAAGGCAAGATGACGCGTCGGCAGCTGATCCAGAGCCTCGCGCTCGCGGCAGCGGCGGCCGGACCGGTCGCGACCGTCGGTGCGCAAGGCGCGTCGACGATTCCGCCGGCCACCGGACCGGCGCCGTTCAAGACGGTGTGGCTCGATCACATTTCGTACGCCGTGACCGACTATCGGAAGAGCACCGCGTTCTATCGCGATCTCATGGGCTGGGAGATCAAGAACGACGACGGGAAGCAGCAGTGCACGATGAAGATCGGCGACATCGGTGAAATCATCGTCCGCAACAAGCGCGAGGGCGCTGCCGGCGGCGGTCAGGGCGCGCCGGTGACGAGCGTGATCAACCACGTGTCGTTCGGGGTTGCCCCGTGGGACACGGACAAAGTGAAGGCGGAATTAGAAAAGCGCGGGTTGAACCCGCGGCCCGACATGGTAGGCCAGGGCTTCAAGAGCTTCCACGTGAAGGATCCGGATGGCTGGGATCTGCAGATCAGCAACCAGACCAAGGAACACCACGAAGGAAGTTAGGAATTAAGAATTAAGAATTAAGAATTTGGAATGCATCACGAATTCTGAATTCTTAATTCCGAATTCTTAATTCAAAAGGCCTCTTGAATCCCGAGGTACAGGCCTCGGGATCCGTCCTTGCCCCAGCCGTAGTCTGCCGTCAGGTTCGTCCGCGAGTGCTTGTTCAGCAGCACACGGAGCCCGAATCCCCCTGCGGGCGCGAAGTCTTCGAACAGCTTGGTGCCCGCGTCGACGTTGTCCACGGTCGTCGTGTTCGCGAACACCACGAAACCAATCAGGCCGTTGTTGGTAATCGTTCCACGGTACTCCACCTCGCCGTACGCCAGGTGCTGGCCGCGATAGCGGCCGTCACTGTAGCCGCGCGCCGAGCGCCCATCGCTGCCGGTCGCCGGCAGGTCGAGATACGGCGCGGTTCCGCTGAGGACGTTGTCGCTCATGAACCAGAACGCGATGCGCTGGCGTCCGTCCGGCGTGAGCTTTCGGTAGTTCCGCACGTCGATGGTCAGCTGCTGCCAGGTGGAGTCGCCGCCGAGGAACCCGTTGAAGAACGTTCTGTATGACGCGCTGGCGAGCCATCCTCGCTGCGCGTTGATGCCGTTGTCGCGCGAGTCGTAGAGCAGGCCCGCGCTCGTTCCGGCCGACGTTTGTTCCTGATCGTTGAACCCGTGAAGCTCGTTGTACGCGACGTACGCCGACTCATCGAAATTCTCGAGCACGCCGTCGCCGGACCGGATGTTCCCGTGCTTGCTGATATTGATGCCCAGACCGGCGAACAAGTGAGGCCGTACCGCCCGGTAGGCGGTTTCGTACAGCTTCAAGGCGTTGTACTTCAGGTTTTCGGTGCCGGGCCCGATGGCGATCGTATCGGCGCCGAGGCCGTACGTGTTCTGTGACGTCCAGGACAGCCGGTTGTCGCCCTGGATGAACCAGCGATCGTCGGCCGTGAACATCGAGAAGCGGACGCCCGACAGGACCTGCTTCTTCTGCGAGACGCGAAGCCCGCCCGAGACCGACGAAATGTGCGTCGTCTTCTCGTCGCCGCTGTAGAACGCGAGGTTGCTGTTGATGCCGACGCTCAATCCGGTTGACGGTTTCGAGGCGATCGTCGGCGCGGCGACGAAAAAGTGGTTGCGTCCCGGAGTGGGTAACGTCGCGCCGGGATCGCCGGCGAGCGGATCGGCGCGGCCGTGCCTCAGAACGTGCCAGAGGTCGCCGGCGTCGAGCGTGGGCTGGAACGGACGTGGAGCAGAGCTCTGTTCGGGTGCAGGCGCAGGTGCAGATGAGGGCGTGTCAGCAGGCTCCTGTGCGTACAGCGCCGCAAGGGCCGCTGCAAGCAGCGTGAGCCATATATAAAAGGATTTCATCAACGATCCAGTTGTACACAACTGGGCGGCCAGCCGCCACCGGAACCGTGAACGTCATGAAATTGTCCAACTTCGGTGCGTTGGATCCTTAATGTCGAGGCTGCGGTGCGCGGTGCGCGCCGCCCGCGCGACAGCCCGAAACGCGTCGAACATCGTGTCCCACTGCTCGCTGGTCATGCCCGACCGCAAGTGGTCCTGCGCCTTCTTCCATTTCGGCTTCGCGGCCGCGAGCCGCTTGCGGCCCTCGGCGGTCAGCACGAATCGGCGTTCGCGTCCGTCCTCGGCGCCGGCAGCGGCGATGAAACCGCGTTGCTGGAGCCATTTCAGGTTGCGAGAGACCGTCGTCTTGTCCATCCCATAGCGCTTGCCGATTGACGCCTGGCTCGCCTCGCCGTGCGCGTTGAGGGCCATCAGGAGCGCGAATTGCGGCGCCTCCAGACCGGTTCCCTCGAGCCATCGGTCGTAGAGCTGCGTGATCGCCCGCGCGACCTGGCGCGCGGTCGCGCAGGCGCAGGCGAGCTCCATCAACGAGGCCGGCTCGGCCCCGGGTCGTGTCGCTCCTCGCATCACTGAATCAGCATCCGCAGCGGGCCGAGCGGAGAGAGCGGCGTGTATTCGAACGTCGCCAGGTTCGCTTTCGACAGCGGCAATTGATCCGTCAACGCCTTGGCGTCGGCCACGCTGGTGGCGTTGATGATGAAGATCACCCCTCGTCCGTCGCTGCGCGAATACCACTGCTGAATCTTGCCGTCGAGATACAGCTTGACCGTGGCACGAACCTCGTCGGGCATCACTTTCATGATCTGCGCGCGATCGATGTCGGTTTTCACGGTGAGCGCCGTGAGCACCTGCGTCGTCGGCGGCGTGGCGGGCGGTTGTGCGAAGGCGGACGTGGCGAGGCAAACGAGAGCGGCTGACAGAACGGCCGGTCGGTACATGATGACAGCTCCTTTTTGAAAAGGTAGTATATGCAACTAATTTTCGGTGTCAAGGCGCCGAGACTCGCCGAACTTCCCACCGAACTTTCGCGATCCGGACGCGTATTTACTGGGGTATGCGTCTGAGCCACGTTCTCCGCCGCCTTCTTCAACTGCCCCTCTTCACCACGGTCGCGGTCCTGACGCTGGCCATCGGCATCGGCGCCAACGCCGCCATCTTCAGCGTGATCGACGGGGTTCTGCTGAAACCGCTGCCATATCCCCATCCCGAGGAGCTGGTCGTGCTCGACCAGAGGGCGGCAGGCCTCAACCTTCAGAAAACGGGCAGCGCGCCGTTCCTGTACTTCACCTTCCGCGAGGACGGACGGCTGTTCCAGGACGTGGCGTTGTGGACGAGCGACACCGAAAGCGTCACCGGCCTGGCGGAGCCCGAGGAGGTGCCGTCGCTGGCGGTCACCGACGGGCTGCTGCCGATGCTGGGCGCGACGCCCGCGCTCGGCCGGCTCATCTCGAAAGCGGACGATACGCCCGGCTCGGCGGAGGTCATGGTGTTGTCGGCCGGCTACTGGCACACGCGATTCGGCAGCGATCCTTCTGTCATCGGGCGCCGGGTGATGGTGAACGGCAAGCCGCGCGAGATCGTCGGCGTCCTACCGGACTCGTTCAAATTCCTGGACAGGAAGCCGTCTCTCATCCTGCCGCTGCGGCTGGATCGATCGAAGACCTTCCTCGGTCAGTTCAGTTACACCGCGGTCGCGCGTCTGAAGCCAGGCGTCACCGTCGAGCAGGCCAACGCCGAAGTGACGCGCCTCATTCCGATCGGCCTCGCCAAGTTCCCGCCGTTTCCCGGATTCAGCGTGAAGATGTTCGAAGAAGCCAAGCTGCAGTCGGATGTGCGGCTGCTGAAGGCCGACGTGATCGGCGATGTCGGCTCGGCGCTGTGGCTGCTGATGGGCACCATTGCGATGGTGCTGCTCATCGCCTGCGCGAACGTGGCCAACCTGCTGCTGGTGCGGGCGGAGGGCCGCCAGCAGGAACTGGCCGTGCGCGCCGCACTCGGCGCGAGCCGCGGGCGGATCGCCTACGAACTGCTCACCGAAAGCGTCGTTCTCGGCCTGGTGGGCGGCGTTGCCGGCCTGGGCCTCGCGTTTGCCGCGGTCCGTGTTTTGATCGCCCTTTCACCCGGGAACGTACCTCGCCTCGACAACATTTCGATCGACGCGACCGTCCTGCTGTTCACCTTCGTCGTGTCGATCCTGGCCGGTCTGATGTTCGGCGTGATTCCAGTCTTCAAGTACGCCGGCCCGCACGTCGCGTCGGGCCTGCGCGGCGGCGGCCGCACGTCGAGCGCCAGCCGCGAGCGGCATCGCGCCCGCAGCACGCTCGTCGTCGTACAGGTGGCGCTGGCGCTCGTGCTGCTCATTTCGTCCGGCCTGATGATCCGCACCTTCCAGGCGCTGCGCCAGGTGAACCCCGGCTTCACCAATCCGGGTCAGCTGCTCACCATGAGCTTGAGCATTCCGTCCGCGCAGGTGAAAGAGCCCGAAGCCGTCGTTCGAATGCATCAGGCGATCATGGAGAGGATCGCGGCGATTCCAGGCGTGAGCTCGGTGGGCCTGTCCAGCATCATCCCGATGACCAACTCGGGCTGGCACGATCCGATCTTCGCGTCCGACAAGACGTACGGTCCCGGGCAGCTGCCCGCGATTCGCGCGTTCAAATTCCTCTCGCCGGGCCTCCTGAAGACGATGGGGAACAACCTGGTGGCGGGGCGGGAGTTCACCTGGGAGGACGCGTACGGCATGCGGCCCGTGGCGATGGTGTCCGAAAACCTCGCGCGCGAGCTGTGGAAAGAACCGTCGGCCGCACTCGGCAAACAGATTCGCGAGAGTAACGCGTCGGCCTGGCGTGAGGTGATCGGCGTGGTCGGCGACGAGCGCTACGAAGGCGTCGACAAGAAAGCCCCGACGATCGCGTTCTTTCCGATGCTGATGAATCACTTCGAAGGAGACGAGATCCAGGTCCGCCGGACGATGTCGTATGTCATTCGCAGTCCGCGGGCGGGGTCGAACGGCTTCGTCAACGAAGTGAGCCGCGCGGTCTGGTCGGTGAATCCGAACCTGCCGCTGGCCGGCGTGCGAACGCTCGAGGAAGTGGTGCACGCGTCGATGGCGCGGACGTCGTTCACCCTGGTGATGCTGATGATCGCCGGCGCCATGGCGCTCCTGCTCGGCATTGCCGGCATCTACGGCGTCATTTCCTATTCCGTGTCGCAGCGCACGCGCGAGATCGGGATCCGGATGGCGCTGGGCGCACAGCGGCTCGAGATCACGCGCATGTTCGTCCGGTACGGTCTCGGCCTCGCCGCGATCGGCATCGCCTGCGGCCTGGTCGTCGCCATCGCGCTTGGACGCGTCATGACGTCGCTGCTGTTCGAGACGAGCCCGATCGATCCGCTCACCTACCTCGCCGTGTGCCTGAGCCTCGCCGCCGCGGCGGTGATGGCGAGCTACGTCCCGGCGCTGCGCGCGACAGGCGTCAACCCTGTGACCGCCCTGCGCGCCGAGTGAACGCCGGGATCCGGCCTGCGGAATCGCCTCGCGCTGATGTATAACGGCATGCTCGAAAGGAGCATGCCGCATGAGCGAGACGAGTCGATCGAACTCGAAGGGATAGCCGGCGATGTTCGATGCCCGGCTGCTGGAACCGTTCTGGCTGTCGACGACGATTAGAGGCGAGAGCCTCTTCTTCGTCGATCGCGGCGACGGCGTTCCCGTGGCGTCGCTGCTGTTCGAGCACGTCGACCGTCTCTCGTTGACGAGCGCGACAGGCGAGGTTCAGTTCGAACACGGTCTCGACTTCGTCGTCGACGGTGACGCAGGCGTGGTGCGGCTCACGCCGCGTTCACGGATACCCTTCGCCACGCTCGCCGCGTTGTACCCGGCGCACGAGCCGTTCGTGCTGATCGCAGACGAAGACGATCAGTTCCATCGCCTTCAGGCCGCCGCGACGTATGTGCATCCACCGGATCAGTGGCGTGGCTACGTGCCTCGCGTCGCCGCGCTCGAGCTCCCGCGCACGCTTCAGCGACTCGCGACGGCGCAGCCGCTGACCGTCTGTGTCACGGGCGACAGCATCTCGGAGGGCTACAACGCGTCCGGCGTGACAGGTGCGCCTCCGCGCCAGCCGCCGTATGCGTCCCTCGTCGCGGCCGGCCTTCAACACGTCTGCGATTCACAGGTGACGCTGAATAATTTCGCGATATCCGGGTGGACTGCGGACCACGGTGTTGCCGATGTGGCGCGCGTCGCCGATGCGCGTCCGGATCTCGTGATCGTCGCCTATGGGATGAACGATGCCGGATACGCTGAGCCGAAGGACTATGCGGCCAACATCGGCGGCATCATGAGCGGCGTCCGCGCCGATTCGCCGGACGCCGAATTCGTCCTCGTGGCGCCGATGCTCCCGAGTCCGAGGTGGGACTATCCGGTCCTGGAGCGTTTTGGCGCCTATCGCAACGCGCTCTCGCAGCTATGCGGGCCGGGCGCAGCGCTTGCCGACCTCACCAGCTTGTGGACCGATCTGCTCGTGCGCAAAACCCATCACGATCTGACGGGCAACGGCATCAACCATCCCAACGATTTCGGCCACCGCCTGTACGCGCAGGTGATCCTCGCGCTCCTGGTCGAGCCTGAAGCGTTTCTGACCACGAAGTAGTGCAGGCCTTCAGGCCTGCCGGACATTACCAATGCGTCGGCTTGTAATCCTTCAGGAATTGTCCCCATACGTGCACGCCGGTGTTGAAGCCGGTGATGATGGGCGCGACGATGCGCGCTGCACCATCGACGCTGTCGAGGGGCGGATGGAATCGCTGCTCGGCCGTCTTGCGCTCGGCGATCTCGATCGGATCCTCGTCGGTCACCCACCCGGTGTCGACGCTGTTCATGTGGATGCCGTCGTTGAAGTAGTCGGTCGCGGCGGTGCGCGTCATCATGTTGAGCGCGGCCTTGGCCATATTCGTGTGCGGATGCCTCGTCGTCTTGCACGTGCGATAGAACTGTCCCTCCATCGCGGAGACGTTGACGATGTGCTTGTCGCGCTCCGGTGTGCGAACCATCAGCGGCTTGAGGCGCGCGTTGAGGAGAAACGGCGCGATGGCGTTCACCAGCTGCACCTCGAGCATCTCGATCGTCGGCACGTCGGCGAGCAGCATCCGCCAGGAGTTGTGGTCGCGGAGATCGACTTGCTGCAGGTCCCCGTCGAGCCGGCCGGCGGGGAAGAGATCACTGCGGTCGACAAGCTCTTC
>Ga0157374_10005986_pt1 | contig 10292 bp, 7 predicted proteins | sample M25metaG_FD_115308 | JGI IMG/M metagenome (GOLD analysis project Ga0157374, IMG submission 115308) | Miscanthus rhizosphere microbial communities from Kellogg Biological Station, Michigan, USA - M2-5 metaG | ecosystem: Host-associated > Plants > Roots > Rhizosphere > Soil | place: USA: Michigan... | reverse complement strand
GATCGCGATGCCGTCCGCACCGGCGCGCGCGGTACGGCCGATGCGATGCACGTAGCTCTCCGGAATGTTCGGAAGGTCGTAGTTGATCACATGGCTGATGCCGTCGACGTCGATGCCGCGCGCGGCGATATCGGTGGCCACCAGCGTGCGCACGTGCCCTGCGCGGAAAGCTGCCAGCACGCGCTCGCGCTGATTCTGCGACTTGTTGCCGTGGATCGCTTCGGACGCAAGGCCGGCCTTGGCCAGCGCGCGAACGACCTTGTCGGCGCCGCGTTTGGTGCGGGTGAAGACCAGCACGCGCTCGACCGACTTCTCCCGCAACACCTCCGCGAGCAGTCCCGGCTTGCCGGCGCGATCGACATGGATCACCCGTTGCTCGATACGCTCCCCGGTGGTCCCGGCGGAGTGTACCACAAACCGAACCGCATCGCGCAGCATATGGCTTGCGAGATCGGCGATCTCACGCGGCATCGTGGCCGAGAAGAACAGGGTCTGGCGCTTGCTCGGCAGCTTGGTCACGATCCTGCGGATGTCATGGATAAAGCCCATGTCGAGCATGCGGTCGGCTTCATCGAGCACGAAGACTTCGACGCGATCGAGCTGGACGGCGCGGCTTTGCATGAGGTCGAGAAGTCGTCCAGGTGTCGCCACCAGGACGTCGACGCCGTTGGTGAGCGCGCGGATCTGGCGGTTGATGGGGACGCCGCCGATGGCGAGCGCTACCCGCGGCCGCAGATAGCGCCCGTAGGTCTGGAAGCTGTCGACGATCTGGGCGGAAAGCTCGCGCGTGGGACTCAACACCAATACCCGGCAGCTGCGCGGTTGCGGCCGTCCGCCGGAGGCGGCGAGGTGATTGAGGATGGGCAGCGCGAAGGCCGCGGTCTTGCCGGTTCCGGTCTGCGCGATGCCGACCACGTCCCGCGCGGCGAGCACCTGCGGAATGGTCTGGGCCTGGATCGGGGTGGGGGTGGCATATTGCTCGTCGACGAGCGCACGGGTGATGGGCTCGCTGAGGCCGAGGTCGAGAAAGGAGGTCAAAGTGGAATCTTTCGTATGGCGAAACGAACTGGCGCCCCCAATGCCCGGTTGATCCGGCATTGGCCCTTTTTGGGTGCGCAAATCGGCTCAAGCCGACTGCGGTGGCGAGCAGCCGCGTGTCGCGGGGAAATTAGACACCCCGCGTGGTCTGGGCTGTCGATGAATTAGAGGCTGGATGAGACGGGTCGAAAACCAAGACGTGGAATTCGTTCACGCGACCCGCAAACGGCCTTTGTCGATGAGAAAGCGCTTTATCGACGTAGAGAACAGCCGTTAATCTCAACGATCCCCAGATAGCAACTTAATGCGGCGATTACAAGACGTAGTCGTGCAGACGGTACCGGGCGGCCGTTCCCGGCCCCCCAGCTCTAAGGGCGCACAGGACGGATTTCACTGTAGGGGCGTATCGGCGCCGGAGGTCTTCTTGGCAAGCTCGATCTCCGTGGCCGCCACCAGGATCTCGGCCCGGGTCTTGAGGTCAGGTGCCTCCAGCAGCGCCTGCTTTTCTGCTGTCCCGTAGGGGGACATCATCGCCAGCGCGTTGACCAGCGCCTCGTTGGGAGCGTTTTCGATCCCCTCCCAATCAGCCTTGAGATCGTTGGCCTTGAGGAAATCCGATAGCGCGTGCAGCAGGCTCGCGCGGTCGACGTCCTCTTCCCCCTTGCGGGGCGTGAAGTCGTCGACGAAGGGCGTGTAGGTGACGCGGCATTGCCGGTACGGGGTCGACACGTCGCGCTCTTCCTCGATGCGAAAGCGGACGACGCCGGTGAGTTGGAGGAGGTAGCGGCCGTCACCCGTCTCGGCGATCTGGGTAATGCGGCCGACGCAGCCGACCTTATAGAGATTGGGCCTGTCTTCCGGCCCCGGATGCGCGGCATCGGGCTGGATCATGCCGATCAAGCGATGACCCGAGCGCAGCGCATCGTCGATCATGGCGATGTAGCGCGGTTCGAAGATGTTGAGCGGCATCTGTCCACGCGGCAGCAACAGCGCGCCCGGCAACGGAAAGACCGGTATCACGTCAACCAGATCACCGGGGCCATCATAGCTTACGTTCATCGGCATCGTCGCTCTCCCATCGCGGCAATGCTGCCGAAGCTGGTCGCTCCGTCCTAGTCCCAAGGATGCACCCGCCTCGGGCGCCCGTTCTCCGGTAAGCTGGAGACGCGCTGCGGGTTCCTCGGAACGAGCCGATCGCCTGTCGTGCTACGCGAACAAAACCGATGACAACCGCTTGCGTCCGTCGACGGTAGCCTCATCAGTCGGGCCCCAGGCCTCGAAGAACTGGACCAATTGTTTGCGCGCGCCGTCGTCGTTCCACTTGCGGTCGCGCTTGACGATCGCCAGCAGATTATCGACCGCCTCCTGCCTGCGCCCCTTGCTGTTCAAGGCCACCGCGAGGTCGAAACGCGCTTGATGATCGAGCGGATTGGCCGCGACCTTCTGTTCCAATTCGGCAATCGGTCCGACCGATTGAGCCTGCTCGGTAACCTCGAGTGCCGCGCGAGCGGCGGCGACCGCGGGATCGCTGTGCTTGGCCTCGGGTACCAACGCCAGCGTTTGCTTGGCCTGCTCGATCGCGCCGGTGCTCACGTAGCTGCGCGCCAAGCCGGCGAGCGCGCCGATATTCCCGCTGTCCTGCGCGAGCACTTGCGCGTAGAGGTCGGCGGCGCCTGCCGCATCGCCTTTGGCCAGCGCTTCATCGGCGGTCTTCAAAAGGTCCTGTTCCTCGCCGCCGACGCGGTCCTTGGTGACGCGTTCGATGAACGCCATGACTTGGCTTTCCGGCAGCGCGCCAAGGAAACCATCAACCGGCTGGCCATTGACGAACGCGAACACCGCCGGGATCGATTGGATGCCGAGCTGGCCGGGGATCGAGGGATGCTTGTCGATGTCCATCTTGACCAGCTTCACTTTGCCCTTGGTGGCACGCACGACCTTTTCCAGCACCGGGGCGAGCTGCTTGCACGGCCCGCACCATTCGGCCCAGAAGTCCACCAGCACCGGCTGTCGTTTGGACTCCTCGATGACGTCCTTGACGAACGTCTGGGTGGTCGTGTCCTTGACCCCGGCGGCCGGAGCTGCCGCCGCCTCGCCGCTCTGCAACATCGTCATCTTGTCTGTCCTTCCACGCCACCCAAGCCGGACAGCCTGAGCTATTCAATTGACCGGTCCAAATTCCCGATCGCTGGTCGAGCCTGGCTCGATCGCGTCGAACCTGAATATGGCGGATTAAATGGTGTCAACGGGGGTGTTTGCAATGAGGAAACGCAATGCCCCCAGCACTCCGGTTTCGGCCAGCATTAATTACCTGCAACCTGGGTTCCTGCCCGTTTCAGGCCAGCTGGAAGCGTCGTTTTCGTGCACGGATCAGGTCCGGGGCAGGTCCGAGCCGGGAAGCGCCACGGCGGCGATCCGGGGCGGATGGCCGGTTTGCTCCAGGAACCGCACCAGGTCCGCGCGGGCGATCGAGGTGGTCATCGTATTGACCAGCGGGTGATAGTTGAGCGTTTCGTGCTGCATCATGGCGGCATCGAGCACCACACTGACGCGCTGCTCGGTGTCGTTGATCGCCGCAAACGGCGTGACGGCCCCAGGCTCGACCCCCAGCGTCTCGCGCATCAGGTCGGCGGAGCCGAAGGAGAAGCGGCCGCCCGCCCCGAGCAGCCGGTGCAGTGATTTGAGTTCGATCACCGCATCCTCGAGCGCCGTGACCAGGAACAGCGTTCCTTTCTTGTCCTTGAGGAACAGGTTCTTGGTATGGCCGCCCGGGATTGTCCCGCGCAATGCGCGAGATTGCTCGACGGTGAACAGTGCCGGATGGGTCACCGTCGGGTGCGCGATTCCGAGGCGGTCGAGGAAGGTGAACAGATCGGAAGGGGTGGCGGGCATCACACAGCGAAGGCCGGACTCAGGACGAACGGTGAATGCGAGCTAATCGGACTTTCGTCCGACGGAGTTCGGCATTCCTATTCCGAATCCCTGATTGATCGCCGCGAACATCTGATAGAAGCCCGACAGGACCACGATTTCGACCACGCCATGCTTGCCCCATTCGGCCGCGGCGCGGGTCTGCAGATCGTCCGGCACCAGTTGCCACGCCATCGTCTTCGTCAGGATCGCATACACCAGCGCGTAGGGCTGCGGCAGCGATTCGGTGCGGGCAGACGCAATGCAGTCGATCACGTCAGGCGGCAAGCCGGCGGCGCGTGCGTGCTCGATATGATCTTGCCATTCGAATCCGGCGCCGGTCGTGCGCGCAATGGTGAGCACAATGAACTGGTAGATCGTGCGCGGTAAAGCGCCTTCGAATTTTAAAAAGAATCCCAGCTCCTCGATGCGACAGGCAAGCTCCGGATGGTTGAGCAGCGCGAGATAGGGTCCGCCGAAACCCTCGCCGTGGCTCTTGCGCCGCGCGGCCATCTTTTCATAGAGCGCCTGCGCGTCGGGCGGCAGCGTCGACGGGTTCATATCGAGCACGGTCATGGGAAGATTTCCGGATGTGGACGGCGGAGTCTTGCAACTGCCTATTCGTGATAGGACCAGGCACGCACCCCGGCATTGAAATCGTAGACCGGCGTGGGGCAGTCCTTGTCGGCCTTGACGTCGATCAGCACCGTCGTGCCGGCGGCGAGCGCCTTCTCGAACGTGCCCTCGAGGTCGGCGGGATCGCGCACGGTGAAGCCTTGCGCCCCGAGCGAGCGCGCGAATCCCGCCCAGTCGTGATCGCGGACGCTGGTCAGCTCGGCCGGCAGGGCGCCATATTGGCGCGCGCGCAGCCAGACATTGCCAAGCGCACCGTTATTGATGACCAGATAGATGATCGGCAATTGATAGCGGGCGGCGGTCTGCACCTCGATGCCGTGCATCTGCATGCAACCGTCGCCGGTGATGACGGCGACGCGTCGATCCGGATGTGCGCATTGCACGCCGATCGCTGCCGGGATCGCCCATCCCATCGGGCCGAGGTTGGTGGCGGAGATATAGGTGCGCGGCTCGTAGGCGGTCCAATAATGGCCAGCGAACGCGCGGTGTGCGCCGGAATCGACCAGCACGCTGCCGTTGTGCGGGAACACCTTGCGCAGCGCGGTGATGGCCGTGGCCGGATGGATCGGGGTGGTCATCCGGCTGCAGTTCTCGATGTCATAAAGCCGTGGCCCGGCCTTGATGTCGGCAACCCACTGGCGCCGGCGCGTCTGGCTTTCCTGCAACGCCGGGGCGATCACGTCGGCGCGGTCGTGCATGAGATCGAGGAAGCCGCGACAGCTTCCCGGCACGACATGTCCCAAGTCGCCGTTGGCGGTGAGCTCGTCCATGTCGGTATTCACATGGATCATGAACGCGGTCGGGCGTTCGCGCAGCGACCAGTGCATCGTGTCGCGCTCGTTGAAGCCGGAGCCGAGCACGATGAGACAATCGAGATCGCTGTTGAGGATGGCGTTGGTGGCGTGGCGGCTGCCGGCATAGCCGAACACGCCGAGCGACAGCGCGTGATCCTCTGGGAACACGCCCTTGGCGCGCAGCGTGGTGGCGACGGGAATGGACCAGCGTTCGGCCAGCATCCTCAGACGGGCGGCGGCGACATCGTGTTCGACACCAGCGCCGGCGAGGAAAGCGATGCGGGCGGGCTTGCGGTCCGCCAGCGCGGCCAGCGCGGCATCCGCGGCCGGCACGCTCAACGGCTCTCCGCCTGCGAAATAGCCGAAGATCTTGATGTAGTCGGCCGCGCATTCGCCGGTGAGGGCGTCATGCGTGAGCGAGAGATGAACGGGCCCGCGCGGTTGTGACCACATGGTTGTCAGCGCATGGCGAAACCAGTGGTTCAGGTTCTGGCTGCTGCTGACGGTCTTGGAGAGACGTGCGAGCGGCGCCATGACGGCGGTGTCGTCGAGCGTGGCCTGGCTCGCGTCCTGGAACACGCCGCGGCCTTCCATCGCGAGCGGCACCTCGCCGGTCATCACCAGCAGCGGCGAGCCGTCGGTCTTTGCGGCGGCGACCGCGGTCGCCATGTTGCAGGCACCAGGGCCCCCGATCCCGATCGCGGCGCCGAAACTGCCGCTCGCTCGCGCATAGCCGTCCGCCATGAACACGGCGCCGCCCTCGTGCGCCGCGACCACCGGCATGAGCCTGTCCTGGCGGGTGAGCGCCGGCATGAACGGATCGACCAGGCCGCCGGGCACCATGAACAAGTGGCTGAGACCTTCTTCCGCCAGCGCGTTCAGGATGTAGTCGGTGCCGAGTGTCGCCTCGGATATCGCCGGAGCCGGGGAAGCTGTCGTGGGGAGCGTCATGGTGGGGTCGTCCGGTGGTTGCGATCGGCCGCAATAGGTTGAGTTGGAGCCGGCGCGGGCGGGCCGTTCCGGGCGCACGAGCCCGAAATGTTGCAGAGGTTTCGGACCAGATCATGCGACCAAGCAAATGCTTAGGGCGAAATCACGACTCGCGTAGAGCGACTGCGCGCGAGCCGCAGGCGCGCGTTTCATGGACTGCGCGCCTGCCCATCACAAGGGGCCCGGCGCCGCAGGCGAAAGGCCGGGCAGGGAGGCGGTTGCAAAGGCGGACACCTTTTGGCATAGGTGGCCCGATGTTCCGGCGGCCGCTGGCCGACGGAATTCGGATGCGGGTGTAGCTCAGGGGTAGAGCACGACCTTGCCAAGGTCGGGGTCGAGGGTTCGAATCCCTTCGCCCGCTCCAATTTCTTCCACGTTCTTCCGTCCCATTCTCGGAGCGAGCACGGCTGCGCTTTGCGCAGCCGATGATATACGCTTGCATCGAAGGCCGACATCAGACCGGCCGTTGGTGAAGGGCGGAATGCGGGAGGTTCGCATGCGGCACAGATGCGTGGCCGCGGCATGGATCGCGGCGTCGTTCTGGGCGGCACTTGTCCAAGCACCTGCGAGCGCATCGGCACAAGCCTATCCCGACCGATCCGTCCGCATCGTCATCGCGTTCGCTGCCGGAGGCACCATCGATACGCTCGGCCGTATCGTCGCGCAGAAGCTGAGCGAGGCCTGGGGCCAATCGGTGTTCGTGGAGAATCGTCCCGGCGCCAGCGGCAATATCGGTGCGGCGGCGGCGGCGCAGTCGCCGGCTGACGGCTATACGCTTCACCTCGGCGGACAGGTGCTGGCGGTCAACGTCACGCTCGCGCCGATGAAGGGTCTCGATCCGATCAAGGACTTCGAGCCCATCATGTGGATCGCGACCGCGCAGGACGTCCTGATGGTGCCGCCCGACTCGCCGTTCCGCTCCGTCAAGGAACTGGTCGACTACGCCAAGGCGCATCCGGGCGAGCTGAACTATGCTTCGCTCGGCATCGGCTCGAGCGGTCATCTCGCGACCACGCTGTTCAGCGACCTTGCCGGCATCAAGGTCCAGCACGTGCCGTACACATCGTTCAGCCAGGCTGTGACCGACATGATCTCGGGCCGCATTTCGCTCTGGATCACCACGCTCGGTGGCGCCATCGGCAACATCCGCGCCGGCAAGATGCGCGCCTTGGCAGTGTCCGGCCGCGCGCGAGCGGCGCAACTTCCGGACGTTCCGACCTTCAACGAGCTCGGCATCGGCTTCGTCGACGAATCGAGCTGGTACGCGTTGTTCGCTCCCAGGGGGACGCCCAAGGAGATCGTTGCCAAGATCAACGGTGACATGGCGCGCATCCTTTCGCTTCCGGACATGAAGGAGCGGGAAACGACGCTGGGCTATCGGTTCATTGGCGGCTCGTCCGATCAGCTCGCCGCAATGCTCCGGCACGAAATCACCAAATGGGCCGAGGTCGCGAAGAGCGCGTCACTGCGGTGAGTGTCGGTGTCGGCGTTGCCGGCCACCACGAACGTGACCGAGCATCACCCTCGTCAGCAGAAGAGAAAACCAATCGGGAGGAGCGCATGGGATTGAGGATCTGGGGCGGCCTGTTGCTGCTCGCGGCCGCGTTGGCGATGAACGGCGGCGCACGCGCCCAAACCTATCCCGACCGCCCGGTCCGCATTCTGATTGCGTTCCCTGCCGGCGGCACCATCGACACGCTGGGCCGCATCCTTGCGCAGAAGCTCACCGAAGCCTGGGGCCAGAACGTGGTGATCGAGAACCGGCCGGGCGGGGGCGGCAATATCGGCGCCGCGGCTGCGGCGAAGTCCACGCCCGACGGCTATACCCTGCATTTCGGCGCGCAGACGCTGGGGGTCAACGTCACGCTGCAGCCGAGCAAGGACTTCGATCCGCTCAAGGATTTCGACCCGATCATGCTGGTTGCGACCGCGCAGGATGTGCTGCTGGTGCCGCCGAATTCCCCGTTCCGCTCGGTGCCGGACCTGATCGACTACGCCAAGGCGCATCCCGGCGAGCTGAACTACGCCTCGCTCGGTACCGGCACCAGCGGGCACCTCGCCACAGTCCTGTTCAGCGATCTCGCCGGCATCAAGCTCCAGCACGTGCCCTATACCTCGGTCTCCCAGGCCGCGACCGACGTCATGTCAGGCCGCATTGCCGTCTTCCTGCCGACACTCGGCGGTCACCTCGGCAATGTCACGGCCGGGCGCATGCGCGCGCTGGCGGTGTCGGGAACGACACGTGCGACGCAACTGCCCGACGTGCCGACCTTCAACGAGCTTGGCGTGAAGTTCGTGGACGAGACCAGCTGGTACGCGCTGTTTGCGCCCAGGGGCACGCCGAAAGAGATCATCGCCAAGGTCAATGCCGATGTGGAGCGCATCCTGGTGATGCCCGATGTGAAGGAGAAAGGCGCCACGCTGGGTTATCGCTATGTCGGCGGCTCGCCGGACAAGCTCGATGCGTTTCTCAAGCATGAGATCGCCAAGTGGGCCGAGGTGGCGACAAGCGCGTCATTGAAGTGATGGGCTCAGCAGCGGAGCGCTCGCTCGCCTAATATCCCGCCGCCAGCGCGCCGCGGGTGCGGTTATCGGGTGCGCCGACGAGACCGCCGGCCGTCACCAGGATTGAGTTGGCCGAGGTCGGCGGCAGCCGCTCTGCCACGTTATGACCGCGCGCCTCCAGCGCGCGGATCAGGTCGCCTCGCAATCCGCTTTCGACCATGACCTCGTCGGGCGACCATTGATGATGGATGCGCGGCTCCGCCACCGCGTCCGCGATCGAAAGCTTGCGGTCGATCACGTTCAGGATCACCTGCAACACCGCGGTGATAATACGGCTCCCCCCGGGTGAGCCGGTGACAAGGAACGGCTTGCCGTTCTTCAGCACGATGGTGGGCGTCATGGATGAGAGCGGCCGCTTGCCCGGTCCCGGGGCGTTGGCCGCGCCTCCGACCAGTCCGAACGCATTGGGCACTCCCGGTTTGGCGGCGAAATCGTCGAGCTCGTTGTTGAGCAGGACGCCGGTGCCGTCGGCGACAAGCCCGACGCCGTAGCTGAAATTGAGCGTGGTGGTGTTGGACACCGCGTTGCCGAAGCGATCGACGACGGAGAAATGCGTCGTGTTGTCTCCCTCGCGCACCGTCGCGCCGCCGGAGTGAATCTCCCGGGCCGGCCGCGCGCGTGCGGGATCGATGCGCGCACGCAGCTTGGCGGCATAGTCCTTCGACAGCAGGCGCGCGAGCGGCGCGTCGACGCTCGCGGGATCGCCGAGGAAGGCGGCACGGTCGGCGTAGGCGAGCTTCATCGCCTCGACCATCAGGTGCAGGCGGCGCCCATCATCCTTGGCAAGATCTGGGTAGCCTTCCAGGATGTTGAGCATTTCGATCAGGATCACGCCGCCCGAGGAGGACGGTGGCATCGACAGGATGTCGTAGCCGCGATAGCGGCCCTGTATCGGGGCGCGCTCGATCGCCTGGTAATTCTTGAGATCGTCGCGGGTCATCAGCCCGCCGCCGGCGCGTATGGCTGCGACGATCTTGTCGGCGATAGCGCCCTCGTAGAACGCCTGCGGTCCGGTCTGGGCGATAGCGGTAAGCGTGTCGGCGAGGTCGTGCTGGACCAGTGTTGCGCCGGGGGGAAGCACACGCCCGTCGGCGAAGAAGATCTTCATGGTCGAAGGCCAGCGCGCCAGGCGCGCCTGCGAGCGCGGCAATGAGTCCGCGGTATCGTCCTCGATCGGAATCCCTTGGCGCGCAAGTGGGATCGCCGGCGCGATCAGTTGCGCGAGGGTGAATTTTCCTGAGCCGTATTTCCTGTGCGCGAGCGAGAGCCCCGCCACCGTGCCGGGAACTCCGATCGCCAGCGCGGAGTCGCGTGACTTGCGTGGGTCCGCCTCGCCGCGCTCATCGAGGAAGATACCGG
>Ga0157374_10005982_pt1 | contig 10294 bp, 8 predicted proteins | sample M25metaG_FD_115308 | JGI IMG/M metagenome (GOLD analysis project Ga0157374, IMG submission 115308) | Miscanthus rhizosphere microbial communities from Kellogg Biological Station, Michigan, USA - M2-5 metaG | ecosystem: Host-associated > Plants > Roots > Rhizosphere > Soil | place: USA: Michigan... | reverse complement strand
TGGGAAGAGCCGGCAGCGACGCTCGTGGGAAGTCAGCGAGAGCTGTCCCGGCGAGATAAAAGGTGTAGCTGTTGCCGCCATCACCCCCGTGCTTATTCACGACGGCTACCGGCGTCGGGGCATCGGTCGTTCGAACCAGCGAGAGGTCGACGCTCGCGTCAGCCAGTAATCCCGCGAGAACGCCTCCATGATCGTCACGGGAAAGCGTTCCGAGGAAGGCGACTGGAAGCCCGAGGCGGCCGAGCGCGATCGCCGTGTTGAACGGCCCTCCGCCCGGCACTGCGCGCCGCATTCCTCCCTCCTCGACGAGATCGACGAGTGCCTCGCCCGCGACGACAATCACGGGGCGCGGCCGTTTGGGCTGATTTCGCCTGAGCCGCGAGCGATCAAGGTGACCGGCAAGACAGCGTGCACCGACTGCGAACCGTCACCATCGAGCCGGCGAAACAAGAGCTCCGCGGCCGTCCGCCCAAGCGCCTGCGGGTCCTGGGCGATCACGGAGATGGCGGGATCGAGAACGTCGGCGAGAACCACATCGTCGAATCCAAGCAGTGCCACCTGACGCTCGAGCCCGATGCTTCGCAAAGCGCGGATGCCGCCGATCGTCGAAAAGTTCTGGCTGGTGAACAGGGCGGTCGGCGGATTCGGGAGCGAAAGCAGCTCCTTGACCGCCTGCGCGGCGAGCTGCGGGTCACGAAGACCCGTCCGGATCAGGTCCTCGTCCACGGCAACGCCTGCGCTCGCGAGTGCCTCCTTGTACCCCCGAAGACGCTCACGGGCAGTGAACATGGTTGGAAGATCGCCGAGGAAGGCAATGCGTCGGTGGCCGTGGCCGAGCAAGTGCCCGACGGCGACAACGGCGCCTCCGACGTTGTCTGAGCCGACACTGTCCGCGTCGAGATGCCTTGCAGGCCGGTCGACGAAGACGAGCGCCGTTCCGGCGCGCTGCTCGCCATAGAGATAGGTGTGGTCTTCGCTCGCCGGCACGACGATGATCCCGTCGACACGCCGGTCGCGAAAGGAACCGATCAGGTCGCGTTCGCGAAGTGGGTTTTCGTCACAGCTCCCAGCGAAGACGAGAACGCCTCGAGCGCGGGCTGTGTCTTCGATCGCACGATGAAGCGCCGAGGAGAATGGGTTCGCGACGTCCTCCAGGACGAGCCCGATCGTCTGCGTCTTGCCGCCAAGCCGCCGCAGCATCGAGGCGTTGGCGTCGCGGCGATAGTTGAGCTGCGCGATCGCCCGCCTGACCTTCGCTTCCAAAGCCGGGCTGACCCCCGGCTCGTCGTTGACGACTCGCGAAACGGTCTTGAGGCCGACACCAGCGAGCGCGGCTACGTCGAGCATCGTCGGACGGCGAGGGACTGAGGCTGGGGGGTTCTTTGACAACGAAATCTCGCCTTTCAGCGACGATAAATCGCAAGGATGCTACAGCGCGCGGGCGGCGCTTGACAAGACCTTCTTGACAACGTTATCGTCATTCATCAGCTGTTCCATGCCTATCCGGAGGACCGCTGTTCAGCCGCAGCCGCACATCGCTCGGACGACGCCGTCGCAGGCCGGCTGCGCAGTCTGCGGGACGGACAGCCGACGGCGTCAAGAAGACCTCGGCAGGGCCGGTGCGACATCGGTCGCTGGGTTGCTGCCATCACCCGCGAGAGGAGGGGATCACCCTTGTATGAACCACCAAGGGGGAGCGAACATCGCTCCGTGAAAGTGCTCGTCGGAATCCTCGTCATGGGGCTCATCGCATTGGCCTCACTGGCGGCGACGGCGATCGGAAGCACCAAGGCCAAGACGATTAGCGTCGCGATCGTTGCGAACGGACAGATGCAGGACATCGCGAGATTGACGCCCTCACTCTTCACCAAGAAGAGCGGCATCAAGGTGAAGTACACGATCCTCGACGAAGGCAAGCTGCGGCAGATCACGACCCGTGATGTCGGCTCCGGCGGCAAGGCTTTCGACGCCGTCATGATCGGCCCATACGAGGCGCCGCAGTTCGGCGTCGCCGGGCTGCTGAAAGACCTGACGCCACTGGCGAAAGGCGACAAGGCCTACAACTACAATGACCTCATCCCGGCCGTGCGCAATGCGCTGTCGGCCAAGGGTCACCTCTACGCGGCGCCGTTCTACGGCGAGTCGTCGTTCCTCATGTACCGCAAAGACATCCTCGCGAAGAAGGGCGTCAAGATGCCGTTGCATCCGACCTGGCAGCAGGTTGCAGCCGCTGCGCGGAAAATCAAGACTTCGTCAATGGCGGGTATCTGCCTGCGCGGCAAGCCGGGTTGGGGTGACCTTGGCGCCGCGTTCACGACAGTCCTGAACACGTTCGGCGGGACCTGGTGGTCGGCGAAGCCCAACGGGCAGCCCGATAAAGCGCAGGTCGATCAGCCTGCTTTCAAAGCCGCGCTTGACTTCTACGCGAACCTCGTGCAGGACGCCGGTGAGAAGGACGCGGCGAACTCAAGTTACAACGAGTGCCTCACGCAGTACCAGGCCGGCAAGGTGGCGATGTGGTACGACGCGACGGTCGCGGCCGGTTACCTCGAGGCCAGCAACAGCCCGGTGAAGGGCAAGAACGGCTTCGCCTTCGCGCCGGTGAACAAGACGAAGTCGTCGGGCTGGTTGTGGACCTGGGCGCTCGCAATCCCGAAGAGCTCACCAAACCCGAGCGACGCCTGGAAGTACATCGCGTGGGCGACCGGGCCGCAGTACCTCAAAGCGGCGGGACCGCGTGTGAAGGGCGGCTGGGCTGCGATCCCGCCGGGAACGCGCCTGTCCACGTACCGCATCCCTCAGTACAAGAAGGCAGCCAAGGCCTTCGCAGCGACCACACTGGCGGCGATGAAGGCCGCCCCGATCACCAACCCCGGCACCAGCAAGCGGCCGGGTCTACCGGGTGTGCAGTACGTCGGCATCCCACAGTTCCAGGACGTCGGCAACCGGTGCACCCAGCTCTTCTCGCGCGTGATCGCCGGCGCGGCGAAGGACACCGACGCGTTGAGCCAATGTCAGAGCATCGCGTCGAAGGCGATCAAGTAACCGGTTCATGAACGTTGCCGCCGACGCCACGGTCCGCCCTACGGCCAAAGGCCAGGTCGGAGATCCCTTCTCCTCCCCGTGGCGTCGGCGGCTTCCTCTGCTTCCCGCGCTGCTCTTTGCGATTCTCGTAACGCAGTTGCCGTTCCTCGTCAGCATCTACTACAGCCTCACCGACCTCAAAGACAAGACACAGTCGCTGATACCTGAGCCGACGAAGTTCGTCGGCATCGACAACTACAAGGCGATCTTCAGTGATCCGTTCTTCCGCCAGGCGATGTGGACGAGCGTCCAGATGACCGTGTTCGCCGTAGTGCTATCGCTGTTCTTCGGAACGCTGTTCGCGATCTTGCTCGACCGTCGTTTCTTCGGGCAAGGTCTTATCCGGACGCTACTGATCACGCCGTTCCTGCTGATGCCCGTCGTCGCGGCCCTGATCTGGAAGCAGCAGATGTTCTCGTCGTTGTTCGGGATCCTCGACAAGGTGTTGAACTTCCTCGGTTTCAGCTCGGTCGCCTTCATCTCCGACCATCCACTGGCGTCGATCGTCACCGTCCTCGTCTGGCAGTGGACGCCGTTCATGATGTTGATCATGCTCGCCGGCCTGCAGAGCCAGCCTTCGGACATCCTCGAGGCAGCCGGCGTCGACGGCGCCACCCCATTCGGCATCTTCCGGCAGTTGACCCTGCCCCATCTGCGTCGCTACCTAGAGCTGGGCGCACTGCTCGGCTCGATCTACATCGTCCAGGCCTTCGACGCGATCGACGTCATGACCGGCGGCGGGCCTGGCTCGACGAACGTCCCTTACTTCGTCTATCAGGAGTCGATCGGCGGAGGCTTCCGCTATGGCTCGGCGTCGGCCTACGCGATCGTCGTCGTGGTCTTCTCGATCATCATCGCGACGCTCGCGCTACGGCTCCTTTCCGGCCTGCTGAAGGATGAGGAGAGGGCTTGACCGGTCGTGCGCGTCGGGGTTCGAGGTTGGGCGTCGGTGAGAGTCGCGCCGCAATCATCGCTCTCGGCATCGCCGCCTGGGTCGTCGGCATGCTCTGGATTTTTCCCGTTGGCTGGACTCTCCTGACGAGCTTCAAGACCGAGCAGGACGCCTCCGCACAGACGCTGCACAACGGCCTGACGTTGGGACGCTACAGCGACGTCAGCCACTCGACGACCGGGACGCTATCCCTGTCCACAGCGTTCACGAACTCGCTCGTGGTCGTCGTCGTCTCGACGGTGATCGTCATGCTGCTTGCCCTACCGGCCGCATACGCACTCGCGATCCGCCCAGTGCCGAAGTGGCGCGACGTGCTCTTCTTCTTCATTTCCATCAAGTTCCTGCCGATCGTCGCGTCGATCTTCCCGATCTATGTCTACGCCCAGAAGTGGAACCTTATCGGCACACGAACGATTCTGATCATCCTCTACATCGCCATAAACCTGCCGCTGGCGATCTGGATGTTGCGCTCGTTCTTCGTCGAGGTGCCGCGGGAGTTGATCGAGGCATCCGAGATCGACGGCACCAGCCTCTTCAACCAGCTGCGCTCGGTCATCCTGCCGATCACCGCACCCGGTATCGCCGCCACGGCACTCCTCTGCGTGATCTTCGCGTGGAACGAATACTTCTACGCCATCCAGCTGAACTTCGCCGGCGCCTCGACGATGCCGCAGTGGGTGATCGGGAACGTCTCGACGCGCGGAAACTTCCTTGCGAAGCTGTCGGCCGCTTCGATCATCGCCTGCCTACCCGTTGTGCTTGCCGGCTGGGCGGCACAGAAGCGAATGATCCGTGGCCTTTCAATGGGTGCGATCAAATGAGAAAGGACTGATCTTTGGCCGCAGTGCAATACGAGCAGGCGACCCGCCTCTATCCGGGCACCCCGACACCCGCAGTAAACGAGCTCGACCTGACGATCGACGATGGCGAGCTGCTCGTGCTCGTCGGCCCGTCGGGATCCGGCAAGTCGACGGCGCTGCGCATGCTCGCCGGACTCGAGCCCCTCGATGAGGGCCGGATCTTGATCGGCGGCAGGGACGTCTCGTCGGTTCGCCCGCGTGACCGCGACATCGCCATGGTCTTCCAGAATTACGCGCTCTACCCGAACCTCGACGTCGCCGCCAACATGGGCTTCGCCCTGAAGCAGCAAGGTGTCCCGAAGCACGAGCGCCTGGAGCGTGTCCGCGAAACGGCGAAGCTGCTCGACCTCGAGCCTTATCTTGATCGCAAGCCGCGCAATCTCTCCGGCGGCCAGCGCCAACGCGTGGCTATGGGTCGCGCGATCGTGCGCCATCCGCGGGTCTATCTGATGGATGAGCCGCTCTCGAACCTGGACGCGAAACTACGCGTGCAGACCCGGACAGAGCTCGTCGAGCTTCAGCAACGTCTGGCCGTAACGACTGTCTATGTCACCCACGACCAGGTCGAGGCAATGACGATGGGCGACCGCGTCGCTGTCTTGCGCGATGGACTCCTGCAGCAGTGTGACTCGCCGTCCAAGCTTTACCACGAGCCGGCGAATCTCTTCGTCGCGGGCTTTATCGGTTCGCCCGCGATGAACATGCTGCCGGTCCCCTCAACTGGGCCTCTCGAGGTCGGCGGAACAGAGATTGGGATGCGCGACGACCTCGGCGGCGAGCGGGCAACGATCGGCTTTCGGCCGGAGGCCGTGATCATCGGCGACGGGCCGATTCCCGCCCGCATCCGCATCGTCGAGGATCTCGGCTCCGAGTTGTTCGTGCATCTGCTTATCGATCACAAGGGCGAGGAGCTCCGAATCGTCGCCAAGGTCGATGCCCCCTTCGTCGGCTCCTCCGGCGACAACGTGCGAATCAGTCTTCACGGAACGCTCCATCTCTTCGATGCTGCGGAGGTGAGACGGCAGAGCGTCGAGCTGTGACCAGCATCCTCGTCACCGGAGCGGCCGGAGATCTTGGCGGCGCGACGGCGAGGACACTTGCGGAGCGAGGATCACGTCTCGTCCTCGCCGACCATCCGCAGACACACGAGCGGTTACAACAGGTCGTCGAAGACTGCGTGTCGCTCGGCGCTGAGGCGGTCGGCGCCACCTTCTCGGTCACCGATGAAGCTGCAGTCGCCGCGACGATCGCGAGCCATGAGCCGTTCTCAGGCGTCGTCAACAGCGCGGGTTTGCAGGGCGAGTTCGTCTCGGTTGAGCGCTATCCACTCGAAGACGCACTCCGGCTATTCGAGGTCAATGTGCTCGGTCTCATGTGTGTGCTGGCCGCTTCGGCCAGAGCGATGATCCGCGCTGGCACCGGCGGCTCGATCGTGAACATCGCGTCGATGGCCGGCGTCTCCGGCGCGCCGAACATGCCCGCCTACTCGGCCTCGAAAGCGGCGGTCGTCGGGCTCACCAAAGCCGCCGCCAAAGACCTCGCACCACACGGCATTCGCGTCAACGCCGTCTCGCCCGGGTTCATAGGCCCAGGACGGATGTGGGAGTCGCAGGTGGCGCGCCAGGCCGGAGCCGGAAGCCAATACTTCGCCGGCGATCCCAAAACGGTCCAGTCCCAAATGATCGCCATGGTGCCGCTCCGCCGTTACGGGGCCTCAAGGGAAGTTGCGGCGGTTGTCGCATTCCTTCTCTCCGACGAAGCCTCGTATGTCACCGGCGTCAATCTCGAGGTCTCGGGCGGAAGCGCCTGATGGCGATCAAAGTCGCGCAGGCGAACCTGGACGACATCGGCGCGCGAGGAATCGCGGTCCCCAGTTACGACCGCTCGGCCCTCGAGCCACACATCCTTCATCTCGGCGTCGGTGGCTTTCATCGCTCGCACATGGCCCTCTACACCGACGAGCTCGCCGCGGGCGGGAGCGACTGGGCCATCCGCGGCGTCGGTCTCCTGGAGCCTGATCGGCACATGGCTGAGAGCCTCGGCGGCCAGGACCACCTCTACACGCTGATCGAGCGCGACAGTGACGGCGCAGGAGTCCGCGTCATTGGCAGCATCGTCGACTACGTCTTGGCGATTGGCGACGTCGAAAAGTTCGCTCGGCTGCTGGCGGATCCCGAACTTGCGATCTTTTCGCTGACCATCACCGAAGGCGGCTACTCTCTGGCACGAGAGAACCCGACGCTCGAGGCGATCGCCACCGGCCTCGAGGCCCGGCGCTCCGCCGGCGAAGCGCCACTCACGATCCGCAGCTGCGACAACCTGCCGGGCAACGGAAAGACCGCAGGCGCGGCCATCATGACGGTGTGCGAGACGCGGAGCGCCGAGCTTTTGCGCTATGTCGAGGAATCCTGCACGTTCCCGAACTCGATGGTCGACAGGATCACGCCACAGACGGCCGCGACAGATCGGGCCTGGCTCTCACAAGTAGTCGGGCTCGAGGATGCCTGGCCTGTCGTCGCCGAGCCCTTTCGACAATGGGTGATCGAAGACCGATTCGCCGCCGGGCGGCCGCGGTATGAAGAGGTCGGCGCGCTGTTCACCGACCGCGTGCACGACTGGGAGCTTTACAAGCTACGGATGTTGAACGCGAGCCACTCCTGTATGGCTTACCTCGCCGCGCTCGCCGGAGTCACTTACGTCGACGAGGCGATCGCCGTTGCCGCTCTCCGCAGATACCTCGAGCGCTTCCTCGGAGAAGAAGCTATCCCGACGCTCGATGAGATTCCCGGGTACCCCGCCGCCGACTACGCGAACACGGTGCTCTCGCGGTTTGCCAACAGCGGCGTTCGCGATCAGATCGCACGCCTTTGCATCGACGGGACGGCGAAATTTCCAAGCTTCTTGATTCCGACCGTCGAACGCGAGCTCGAGCTCGGCGGCCCGATCGAGTGTGCAGCTCTGGCCCTTGCCGCCTGGGCGCGGTATCTCGCCGTGACGCCTGCCGCCGAGCGCGCGCCCGATTCTCATGGAGAACGCGCCATCGCGCTTGCGCTCAGGTCAATCGATGCACCGCTGACCTACTTCGAGCTCGACGAGGTGTTCTCGCCCCCTCTTCGCGAAAGCGACCGCTTCCGCCAGGCTTTTTCGGAGGCGAGCCGCAGTCTTGCCGCGGACGGCTCGCTTGGGGCGGTCGAACTCTTGCTCGCTTAGCCCGACGGCTACTCGCGATCACGAGTGCGGCCGCTCCGTCGCTCGTGGGGGAGCCGAAGCTCCCCGACGAGCGAATTGCCTACGCCGCGAGGTCGAGCACGGGCTCCAGCTCCTCGGGAGCCTGCTCGAGCTCGTCGCGCCGGATGAGCGTCAGTGCCGCGACGATGCCGACCGCTGCGATGCCGGCGCCGACAACGAAGGCGGCGGTGAATCCATGCACGAGCGCCGACGGCTGCGCGGTTCCGTCCGCGAGTGCATGCGAGGTCCGCGACGTTGCGATCGTCGACAGCACCGCGATGCCGAGCGCACCGCCGATCTGTTGCGTCGTGTTGAACAGACCGGATGCAAGCCCGGCCTCGGCGGACCGGACGCCGGCCAGCGCAGCGATCGAGATCGGCACAAACGAAAAGCCGAGACCGACGCCAACGAGCAGGAAGCCGGGCAGCAGGTCTCTGAGGTACGTGCCGTGGACGGAGACCTGCGTGAAGTACACGAGCCCGCTCGTTAGCGCGACCATCCCGGTGACGAGCACTGGCTTCACGCCGATGCGGGTCACGAGCTGAGCCGCGACCCCTGACCAGAGGATTGCGCTCCCGGCGACTGCCAGATACGCCACGCCAGTCTTCATGGGTGAGTAGCCGAGCACCTGCTGCATGTACAGCGTCAGCATCAGGAACAGCGAGAACGTGGCCGTCCCCAAGATGAGCCCGCCGACGTTCGCGCCCGCGACCGTCTTCGTGCGGAGGATCCCGAAGCGCATCAGCGGCTCGGCTTGTCGGCGCTCCCACCAGCCGAACGCGGCCAGCAGCGCGACCGACGCCGCGATGACGCCGATCGTTCGCGCCGAGCCCCAGCCATACGTGCCGCTCTGGGTGATCGCGTAGACGAGCGACACGAGACCGCCCGTGACGAGCACTGCGCCGAGGGCGTCGAACGACTTCACGGACGTGTCGCGGCTCTCGTCGAGGAGACGCGGGGCGAGGAAGAAGGCCGCGACGCCGACCGGCACGTTGACGAAGAAGATCCACGACCAGCTCAGGGTCTCCGTGAGGACGCCGCCGAGCAGGACGCCGGCCGCGGCGCCGAAGCCGCCGACCGCGCCCCAGACGCCGAGCGCGATGTTGCGCTCACGGCCCTCGGTGAACGTCGTCGAGAGGATCGACAGCGCCGCCGGAGAGATCACCGCCGCGCCGAGCCCTTGCAACGAGCGCGCCGCGATCAGCGACGCCTCCGACCAGGCAAGGCCCGCCAGCAGCGAGGAGAGCGTGAATAGGACGAGACCGGCGAGGAAGAGGCGCCGCCGACCGAGGAGGTCGGCCGCCCGCCCGCCCAGGAGCAGGAAGCCGCCGAAGAAGAGGGCGTAGGCGCTGATCACCCACTGGAGGTTCTCCTGGGAGAACCCAAGGTCGATCTTGATCGAGGGCAACGCGACGTTCACGATCGCTATGTCCAGGATGACCATGAACTGGACCGCGCTCAGAAGCGCCAGCGCCAGCCATTTGCGTCGTTCGGTAGCCGCCATGAGGGCTCAGTCCTTTCGCTTGCGTAGGGAAGACTTGCAATCTAACACAGATGACTTTTCTTTTGCAAGTTCAACCTTCACAACAGCAAGCTCAGCCGCTATGATCGAACCCATGGCGAAGCACTACGACCAGTACTGCCCGGTGGCCCACGCCCTCGACGTCGTCGGCGACCGCTGGGCTCTGCTGGTCGCCCGCGAGCTGCTGCAGGGGCCGAAGCGCTACACCGACCTTGCCGAGGGCCTGCCCGGAATCGGGACGAACATCCTCGCGTCCCGGCTCCGCGACCTCGAGACGGCGGGCGTCGTCACGAAGAAGACGCTGCCGCCACCGGCCGCTTCCCGCGTCTACGAGCTGACGGACTACGGCCTCGAGCTGAAGCCCGTGATGCGGGAGCTCGCACTCTGGGGTGCCCGCTCGCTCGGGCCGCCGACCGCCGACGACGAGCTCTTCCCCGGTTGGCTCGTCTGCCCCCTGGACATGATTCTCGGGCCGCTCGCGCCCGCCGGCCGCTTCGAGTTCCGCGCCGGCGACGAGATCGCATCATTGGTCGACGGCGTCGCGTACACAGGCCCGATTGACGACCCCGACGTCGTCGTCGAAGGCGACGCCGAAGGGCTGTACTACCTCTTCATCGAGCGGCGGCTCGACGGTGTCTCGATCACGGG
>Ga0157374_10005979_pt1 | contig 10295 bp, 8 predicted proteins | sample M25metaG_FD_115308 | JGI IMG/M metagenome (GOLD analysis project Ga0157374, IMG submission 115308) | Miscanthus rhizosphere microbial communities from Kellogg Biological Station, Michigan, USA - M2-5 metaG | ecosystem: Host-associated > Plants > Roots > Rhizosphere > Soil | place: USA: Michigan... | reverse complement strand
TGCTCAAGGCAAAGCTGAGAATCACAACCATACCGAAGAGACGCATCGCACACGAAGTACATCATGGCTCTCGTTAAGTTGAACATTACCTACTCTGGATCCTGCCACCGAAAACCCCGGCATGTTTGAGTGCAACATGATTTTGCTGGGCAAGATGGAATCCAAGCTCTGAGAGACATCTACCTTTGGTGCTAACGACAAACTAGATTCGGATGGCTGGGGACCAGCGATCGATCACGCTAGCGGGAATCCCCAGTCCTATGACCCTGAGATTTGCGTATGACCTGGTCACGAACTGCGATGCCCGAGGCGATCTGGCGGAGAAGCTTATGGTTACACCACTCCGGAAGCTGCTCGTTTGGCAATACCTGGGATTCCGGGCAACGAGGCAACAAGTCTTCGGGTGTAGGCATGCTCTGGCTTCGTGAATATCCGTTCTGCGGAATCGCATTCCACGATTTCGCCTTCGTGCAAGATTGCCACGCGATGGCAAATTCCAGCCACCGAAGGTAGGTCGTGAGAGATATACAGAATGCTCATTCCATTTTCCTGATTCAGGCGGGCAAACAGTGCCAAGATCTCCGATTGGGTGATAACGTCCAAAGCGCTTGTGGCTTCGTCGGCAATAAGCAGCGCCGGGCGATGAATAACTGCCATCGCAATCAGCACACGTTGCGCCTGGCCGACGCTCAGCTGTGACGGATAGCGCCGGAGGAACTCCTTGTCATAGGGTAAGCTAACGCTCGCAAGAGCACGCTCAATTGCCACATCACAGTCTGAGCCGGTTCCCTGTGCGTGTGCGCGCCACGCTTCCTTCAACTGCGTGCGAATTTTCAAAGCTGGATTCAACGATGTGAGCGGGCTTTGCAACACCAGCCCGAGCGAGCGGCCCCGAATTCTGCGCATCTCACGCTCGCACAGTCGCAGCAAGTCGCTGCCGGCGAAGTCAATGTTGCCATCGGCTCGTCCGTTTTTCATTTCGAGCAAGCCCAAGATTGCCAATGCGAGGCTGCTTTTGCCCGAGCCACTCTGTCCTACCAAGCCGAGGATCTCTCCGGGTGCAATGTCAAAGGCCACGTCGCGTAGCACGGTCTTCCGGGGATAGTGCACGGACAGGCGCACTGAAAGCAACGGTTGAGATTTGGTCATGGACGTTTGGCAACCTCTGCCGTCACGGTGAGCCGCTCGATGTTCCAGTAAGTTTGCGGGCGCAGAATGACTGGACTTGCTCCCTGAACGGAGTTCGATACCGCCGAGAGCGCATTACGGTTAACAAGATAGATGAATGGTGCCTGCTCAGCCACAACTTGCTGGACTCGATCAAACGCCCTTTTCCTTTTCTTAGGATCTGAAGAAGACGCTTGTTCGCGCATGAGTTTGTCAATCTCGGCCTCCCATTCCGTCTCCGGCGTTTTTTCCTGTGGGTTCCACTGGTGGTTTTCGGAAGAGCTGAGCCACACGTTCATCTGTGCGTTGGGATCTATATCCACATTGGTGAGGCCGAGAATCGCAGCTTCGTAGTTAAAGCTTTGTGAAATGCGCTCGATCAGCGAAGGGAAATCCAAAGTGACGACATTTACTTTGATGCCGAGTTTTTGCAGATCCTGCTGGATCAGAACTGCCATTCGTTCGCGATACTTGTTGCCCGAGTTGGTGATGATTGAGAATTCGACAGCATTACCGTTAACGTCGCGCAGTGTTCCATTTTGGAGGCGGAAGCCATCGAGCTGCAGCTTGGCAAGCGCCGCCTGTTGATTGTAGAGATCGGCCTTGAGTTCCTGATTAAACCAAAACTTGTTTGCCGTTGAGATCGGCCCGATCGCTGGACGCGCGTGAGCGTTGAACACCACTCGACTCAAATCGTCGCGATTGATTGCCAGCGAAATGGCACGGCGAAAATTTGTTGAGCGGAACCAACTACGTTTGTAGTTGGGGATCGGTGCTTTGCCAACTTGGTTGAACCACATCTGCTCGGAATCGAGGGACGGGCCGGCATCGTGGACGAGATTCGGCGAGCTGGAGGAAAGGCGGTCGAAGTATTCGCTGTCGAGCGAATTAATAAGATCGAGTTCGCCCCGCTTGAATCGCAAAACCTCGATGTCGCGATTTGGCTGAATATCGAGCCGAATCGCGTCGAGATAAGGCAGTTTATGCCCTTGGCTGTCGGTCTTCCAATAATTGGAATTTCGCTTGAGTAGCAACGACGATCCCGGTTTGTAGTCGGCAACTACGAATGGGCCAAGAACTGCTTTTTCTTTGATTGGAGAATGTGCCGAGAGAATCGCAACCTGATCGAAGAGCTGGTCCAAGCCCGCAACCGGGGCTGAAAAGGTAATCGCGATGCGATCAGGAGCGAGGGCTTGTGTATTCACGGGGCCCGTACCGGAGCGAAACGCGTCCCCAGTAGGCGAATGCAGGGCCGGGTCCATCATCTGCTTCACGGTGTAGGCCACATCATCTGCCGAGAAAGGGGTGCCGTCCGAAAAGAAAACGCCTTTACGCAACTGGAATGTAATCCCGCGGCCGTCCTTCGAAAGCTTCCACGAAAGCGCCAGTTCTGGCTCCAATTTCTGTGTTTGACGGTTAGAACGGATCAGCACACCACCGGTGAGATAGCGGACAGTTTCGGAGGCGTCGTCTTCAACCAATAAGGGGTTGAAGGTTTTGGGCTCATTTCGCAGGCAGAAGCGCAGCTCTGAGCCCGATTGGGCTGAGGCAAGGCCGACGACGAGCACAATACATGAAGACAAACAAGAAACACGGCGCATCATGCTGGTACCTCCTCACTCGAAAGAACCACCTGAAATGAAGTGACTACGACGATTAACAATAAAAGCGGCGCTAGCTTCCAGGGTTGATCTCCAAGTGAAGTCAAGCCTTCCAATTCTTTGAGCAGACTTCCCCAGGACGGCAGCGGCTCGGCAACACCGAGTCCGAGAATGCCAAGGTTTGCTTCGCTCAGAATGAAGACAGGAATTGAAATCCAAAACTGGGCAAGCAGAATTGGCTTCAAGGTGGGGACCACGTGGATCGCAAAAAGGCGTGCTCCATGGAGCCCCAAAGCGCGCGCCTGCAACAGCAAACCGGAATGGCGCAACGAGCGAGCGGCCGCACAAAGGACTCTTGCTGAGGCGGCCCAGCCCAGAAAACCGAGCATCAAGAAAGTGACAAGCATGGACAGGAGGGGAGAAACATTCAAGGGCAGAAGTGCGCGGACGGTAATCAGCAGAAATAGCCAGGGCAGTGAAAGAAATAGATCAGTAATGCCCATGGCGAGGCGTTCCCAGAATCCCCCTAGATAGCCCGCCACGGCGCCGATCAGCGCAGCCATCACGGTGGAAAGCAGTGCTGCGGTTGGAGCGAGGAGCAACGAAATGCGCGTGCCGTATAGCATGCGAGAAAAACGGTCACGGCCAATTTCGTCGGTTCCCAGCAGATGGTGGCGGGAAGGCGGAGCGTTAGGCGCTTCGCGAAATTGTGTGGCATAGTCGGCTGGCGCGATCCAGGTCGCGCCGAGTGCAGTGATGACCACGACCAACAGAATCCCGCATGCGAGTTTGCGGGTAGCGCTCATGACTCCTGGGCTCGCAAAGCGTGACCAACAACATCTGCGCCCGAATTGGAGAGCAAGGTTGCGACCGTAACAAGAATGGTGATGTTCACCAACAGCGGCAAATCTCTAGCGAGTGCCGCTTGCCAAGCCAGATCGCCAACACCCGCAACCCCACACAGAGCTTCAATGGGGATGGCCGCACCTATGGCCATGCTCACCGAGACGCCTGCAAGCGCTACTAGTGACGGGGCGACGACCGGAAACACATGCCAACAGAGGATGCGCAACCGGCCCAGCCCTTTTGCACGAGCGGTGACGATATGTGGTGAGGAATAAGCCCTTTCGAGAAGGCTTCGCGAATAGGCAAATACTTTGGGGAAAACAAGCAGCGCGATTGCGAGATATCCAGGAGTATTCAAAACGACCGACAACAACGCCAGCACCGCAGCCGGAATGCACAAGAGAGCTCCGCTCAGAGCAATGGCAAAGAATCTGTAAGCGGTGACTCGCGCCAATGCCGAAGTCAGTGCGAAACTCAACGCAATCAACCAGCCTAGCGCGAGTCCCATCGCCACCAGGCGCAAGGTGACCGGAAACCGGTCGCGAAGAAGGCTGCTTACCGGCCGGTTAAGCGAGCGGGAAATACCAAGGTCTCCGTGCCAGGCACGATTCAAATAGGCGGCGTAAAAAAGGAAGACTTTTTTTTCGGACTCATGCGACTGGTGAAGGGCTTGCAAGCTTTCCGCACTTAGCCGCGGGTCAAGCTGTTGCTCATCGGTGGCAAATCCCGGTGCGAAGCGCACGAGGGTGGCAGATGTCAGCCCTCCCAGAACAACAATCGCAGCGATCGCAAGCAAGCGCCGTGAGATTCGCCAGAGCATGGAAGCGTTATCCTCAATTCACTGTGCTCAGATGAGCGTTGGATCGGAGCATGCCATCCATCTCCTCAGCCAACGCATGGTGCACCTGTTTCATGGTGTACATTTTGCGGTCGGCTTCGGCGAGTAGGCGTTCAGCGTCAATGCCGTCTTCGGGGCAGAAAGCAGTGCCAACGCTCAGCGAGATGATGTTCTTGCCGCATACTCGCTTTCCAGCAGCGATCGCAAGTTGATTCAAGCGGTTCGCCTTTTCGGTGGCAGCGTTGGGCTTCATGCCCGTAGCGATCAAGACAAACTCATCACCGCCCATGCGTGCGACGTAATCGTACTCACGACATGCCTCCTTTAAGTCGCCCGCGAAGGTTTTAAGCAATCGGTCGCCTTCCAAGTGGCCATAGCGATCGTTGATTTGTTTGAAGCCATCCAAGTCGCAAACCATTACCGCCAGAGAGGTACCTGTGCGCCGGCAACGTGCCAGTTCCTGCGCAAGGTGCACGAATAGCGAGCGAGCATTCGGTAGACCGGTCAGATAATCCGTGGTCGCCGAGTTTTCCGCTTGTTGATATTTCAAAGCGTTCTCGACAGAAACTGCCACCTTAGCGCTGACAGCCAATAAAATGCGCAGATGGTCGGCAGTGAAGGCATCGCATTCCCTGTGATACATCGCGAGCACCCCTACCACACCGTTCAAGCCTTCCAAGGGCACTGCAATCGCCGACTGTAGCGGAGTCGCTTTTTCGGCTTGGTTGGCATATCCAGGTTCAACCTGCGGATTGCCATTGATGATGGGTTTGCGATTCTCCGCCACCCATCCACATAAACCTTCGCCGAGTGGAATGCGCAGCGAGGACAAGAGCCGAAAATTCTCTCCGCTGACTAGCTCTGGAACCAAGCGCCCGTTGCGGCAAACGAAGACTGCAATCGAATCGAATGGGATTACTTTACGTAACCGCATGGAGAGCACGGATAGCGTCTCTCCCAGGCTGAGGGAATTTCCAAGGTCCTGGCTGACTTCAAAAAGCGTTTGTGCCTCCTGGCGAGCGGATGCGATGGAAGACAGGAAGTCGCTCTCGCTACTAGCTGTACTGCCGACTGGCGAGTGCTGGAAACCTGCCGCCGGCTTGACACCCCGCTCAATGCGAACATTTGTCGAGAGTCCTGGCGAGGTCATGCTCATGGATTGAGTTTGGGCGATCTGCTCCAATTCGATATATCGTCGCTTCAGCACGTCCACGACCTTTGGATCGAACGACGTTCCTGACATCTGCACGACCTGCGTCATGGCTTCATCGAGTGGTAACGCCCTGCGATACTGCCGGTCGGTAGCTAAAGCATCCAAGCAGTCTACGGCTGCCAGAATGCGTGCACCGATCGGAATGTCCTCGCCCACAAGCCCTTCGGGATAGCCGGTGCCATCCCACTTTTCGTGGTGAGCTCGGACGATGGGAGCAACGGGGTACGGGAAAGCAACACGCTCCAAGATTTCCGCGCCTACGATCGGATGGATCTTCAGTTTTTCGAATTCTTCAGGCGTCAAGCGGCCGGGCTTATTAATAATGTGCTCGGGTACCGCGAGCTTGCCGATGTCGTGGAGGAGCGCCGCTGCACGCAAAGCCTCGAGCTCCTTGCTTGAGAGTCCCAGTTCCTTGGCGAGCTCTGAAGCGTAGATTCGCACCCGATGCAGATGTTTGTGGGTGGTGTGGTCCTTGGCGTCAATGGCGAGCGCTAACGCTTCAATTGTGCGCATGTGGAGCGAAGCAATATCTTCCACGTGCCGCTTCTCAATTTCTACGTGCTTCTTCTCATCTTCAAGACGCCCCAGATACATTCGGTAGGAACGATAAACCCAATAGATCACGGGCAGCACCATTAGCGAGGTTTGCCAACCCGCGTGCCGGTTTACAAATCCCACGAGACCAATGACGGCAGCGCCTACCAGGTAAAAAGGGAAAGACCAGAAATAACATTCCGACCACACCTTCCGGGCCGACTTGCTTTCGGTCAGCGCGATAATCACCGACACAGGAAGCGTATTGGCCAAAAAATAGATTAGGGACGCGAGCACGAGCATGATCAGTGTGGCTCGATTCCCCGTAATCAGAATGAATCGGTGATACGCGAAATAGGCCAACGCGATGGCGTTGGCCATATTGCTAAATACGTTAAACGCAATCTTTGCGAGGCTTGTCGATTGGTTCGTGCGCCATACGCACTGGACTAGCGCTGCACTGCACCCGATAAGCAACGTCTCGGGCAGGCTGAGTTCGAGGACCCCAAGAAGGATAAATAGGAAATTGACCGACATTGTGCCGTCAATGCCGGGCAATCGCACCTTCAGACTGGAGGCAAAAATTGCAATTGCAAGATAACAAAAGAAACGCAGCAAGTCGTCGCTATGCCAGCGCCACACGGATATTGCGACGATCGCAACACCGAGGGCTGCGGTTATGCCGATAAAAATTTTGGCTCTGGTTGGCATTTACTCGCAGACATCCTTACCAATTAGGGCATTAAGATTGATCCTTCCGCCACGTACGCCTGTCCCTGCCCACCCGCAATTCGAAACGGTTCGACAAGCGGGACTACCCTTAATGTCAGAGTCTAGAGTGGGTTAGAGAGGCTTGCACCTTACTTAGGTCACTCAGCCGTAGCCGGAGAACTACCAGAGACCTTATCTGAGCGCACGAGAGACGGCACTCGGCCCTCGAAAGGCGGGATTTCCATCTACCCGCCTTCTCTCCTTTAGAACCACCCGCCGCACAGCGAGTTGGTGCCTAGTGTGCCGCTGCCGTCAAAAATTGTTGGTTAGCTGAAGGGCTGGCATCTGCCATCGTGGAAAAGTATCGGCGGAAGCTGATATACATCAGCACCATTGCAGGCAATATTGCGAGGGGCATGATCCAACTGACTTGCTGGCTGATCGCTGAGACGATGGACATGAGTCCAGTGCAGCCCAGGTAATAAGGGAAGGACAGTTGAAAAATGCTCGAGCATGTACGCATCAAGCTGGCACCTTCGGTCAGAGAAATGATCGCGGCTACAGGGATGGTGTTCACCAGGAAAAATGCCGCGCATGAAGCAATGAGTGGGAGCGACCCAGACCAAGTATGGCCTGCGAGAGAGTGCCGGTGCCACAGTAGTGCGCAGCTCCCGGCCGCCAATCCCATGGTGTTCACATTAAAAAGGAGCTTCACCGCACTGAGCCGGGTTCCTGGCTTTGGCAAAGTCTGCACTGCCGAGGAAACCAGCGCCACCAGCATACTCTCGAATAGGGTTAGCTGCGCTGCCGCGATCAAAATGAACGGCAGGTTTACTGACATGTTCCCGTTGATCCCGGGCAGTTTCAGCTTCAGCCGCGAGGCCGATGCTGAAACCACCAGCAGGACCAGGAACGGATAGTGAGGCAGCGATTGGAACTTGATCACGCTATAGCCCAGCAGGACAAGCCCGATGCTGCTATTGCGCCGATGAAGAATATGGCCAACCGTGAGCTTTTCATATGCCGTTTCCTCTATTTTGAATTGTGCTCACGGCCCTTAGTTGTCGCCGGTGATACTGATGGCTTCGCTCTGGCTCGTACTGGAATTACCCCACACAACAGAGTTTCCCCAAACCACGCTATAGCCCTGGGTGGTGCTGTTACCCCATACCACCGAGTTGCCCCAAACCACCGACTGCCCGCTCACGTTGGTGCCCCAGATCACCGAGTTGCCCCACACGACTGAGTTGCCCCACACGACTGAGTTGCCCCAAACCACCGAGTTGCTTTTGACTACATAGACGTTGCCATTTGCATCCAGGGCGACCGCCGGCGACAGTGCGCTCCCGACAGTAGAGGGCGCAAGATCTACGTTCATCAATGCCGCCTGGATGTCCAGGTAGCCGGCACCCACAGTGAATATGTCGTACTGGCTGGTATATGTGATCCCGGTCGACGGATCGGTTGTGCTGCTGTAGCGCGGAAAAGTCTTGTACGCACTCTTCATCAGACGCGCTTTCACCTGATCGGGAGTGACGAGAGGATTTTGTTGTATCAGCAACGCAGCCGCTCCGCTCACGACCGGCGTCGCCATACTGGTTCCGCTCAGGGTGAAGTAGTACGGGGACGCTGCGCTGCCACCGCTGTAGCCGTAGGCGTTATATGCCACTGAGTTCTGGGGATACAGGGAAACTATCAGAGCGTTGGTGGACGACAACGTCGAGATGATCTGGTTGCCAGGAGCAACGATATCTGGCTTCGCGAGGTGGTCAAAAAGCGTTGGCCCCTTTGAACTGTAGCTCGCGATCAGGTCGTCTGCGCGGTCTGCTGTTCCCATCGGCCTCATGGCGCCGACTGTGATCACGTAAGGATCGTTGCCTGGTGCGCTGATCGTGCCGTAGCCGGCGGTTCCTGCCGAGTCGTTCCTGCCTTCGTTGCCGGCCGCGACGACCACCACTATGCCGGCTTTCCACGCCGATTCTACCGCCTGGCACAGCGGATCAAGTTTGTAGCTCTCATAGACGGGTCGTCCGAGCGAAAGGTTGATGACTCGAATGTTATAGGTGTTCTTCAGATTGATGGCTGCCTGAATGCCGGCAATGACCTGGCTGTCCGTGCCAGCTCCGCTGCCATCGAGAACTTTTAAGTCAATAATATTCGCGCTATTGGCAATGCCGGTGAAGGTCTTGAAATAGCTCCATCCGGTGGAGTTCTTTCCGTTGCCCGCGAGGATACCAGCAACGTGAGTCCCATGCCCGTAGATGCCGCTGGCGCCGTTGACCACGAAATTCTGAGCGTAAACAATTCGCGATCCGTAGAAGTTGTCTTGTGTGAAGTCGCCGTTGTTGGTGATGCCGCTATCAATCACCGCCACTCCAACGCCGGCGCCATCGTAACCGAGCCCCCAGCCATATGGGGCAAGCACTGCTTGATCGTAATAGTCTGTCGTGACTGCGGTTGAAGCGAGCGGGCGGTTTGGAGAAATGTAACTTACATCCGGATCGTTGGCCAGATCCTCGAGAGTATTCTTCTTTACTGTAAAGGCCGCTCCACGAATCACGCCGCGCAAATCCTTCTTCAAGGCGCCGCCCATAGAAGCAACGCGGTCGAAATGCGATTTTCCGGGCTGCACTCGGTATTGGACGATGACTTCAACGGAGTCTCCGTCTTGTTTGTCATCGAGGTCCTTTGAGATCTTAGGGGACTTGGCCAAAGCCATCTCGGCGCAAAGAATCAGGCACAACAAGGCCGAGTAACGGAACTGGAATCGTACCTTGCGGTCCGTCCTTTCATGCTTCACGTCGGTCTCCGGAGCTTCGGAGCTTGGCTTTCTGTAACCACCCCAAGTTGCGCTCCAGCACTGTTTGTGTGTCATCGAGGTCCCCTAATCAGAAATTTCAAAATCGCATTCACTTTTGACAGAAAACGCGCCCGTTCTGGAATCGTCCCCAAATAGCGTGGACAACAGCCTCATTAGCCTCGGCTGGTTCCAGGTCTTTCGTCAGATCGCCGGCGCCGCTGGAGTTTTCCACCAGCGGTTTCGTCTCTTCCTGGCTGAACCCGACGTTGTTCTCATGACTTTTGGGTTTCATGGTCTCTACCTGTACTCGCACTACATAAAGCAAGCTCCTGGCCATTTCAGAGGCTTCCGTAAGTACCTCGGAACATTGAAGAAATGCTTTCTGCACCGGCGCCGCGGGAATGACAAGATGCCCCGTTCTCAGAAGGACGGGACATATTGGCCCAAACGGGTGCGGGGAACCAGCTATTACGTTCGTTACCGCCGATTGCTGTTACTGAACGCCTTTTCCTGCCCTCAATGAGACAGTCTAGTAGTCGTTCTTCTTGTGCAAACAAGACCGGGAGCCATACGTGATTCTCGCGA